>UOEZ01000033.1_pt1 | contig 75707 bp, 75 predicted proteins | sample 1988331 | NCBI WGS metagenome assembly UOEZ01 (sample SAMEA4712194, study PRJEB27164) | hydrothermal vent metagenome | biome: marine basaltic hydrothermal vent biome; feature: marine hydrothermal vent; material: mineral | place: Pacific Ocean | collected 2011-06-14/2011-07-23 | depth 1689 m
TTGTTCGGCATTGTGCCGTACATCTTTGTAGCCATAGCGGTTGTCGGTACGATCTGGCGTTATACCACGAACAGGTATACCTGGTCGAGCCTTTCATCCGAGTTCCTTGAGAATAAGGTGCTCTTTTACGGCTCCTTTCCATGGCACTTTGGAATTATATTAATTCTTCTCGCGCACATAATCATTCTCTTTATACCGAGCGCATTGTTTGCATGGAACGCCGTGCCAGCAAGGCTCTATATACTGGAGGTGGCTGGACTTATACTTGGTCTCCTGGCTCTCGTAGGTCTTACGCTCTTCATCTACAGAAGACTTACGGACAGCAGGGTCAGGGCCCAGACATCGTCCTGGGATGTGCTTGTGCTAATAGTGCTCGTAATTCAGGTCGTAACAGGCCTTGGAAACGCAATTATGTACAAATGGGGTTCGAACTGGATGGCTGGAGCCGCTTCTCCATGGTTCCTTTCACTCTGGACTCTTAACCCAAAGGTCGAGTACATTGCTAATCTTCCGCTTGTTACAAAGATACACATCTTTAATGCATCAGTATTCATACTGCTTATACCGTTCACACGTTTCGTACACTTCTTGGCTTTCTGGAACCCTCTTACCTACATGACGAGGCAGTACCAGATCCAGCGTCACTATGACAGAAATGCGAAGACCGAGAACGTAAGGCAGTATAAGTAATCATAGCCGGGGGCAGGTCACCCTGCCCCCGGATCCTTAAAATGGCTCGCTGGATTCAGGGCGCCTGAACCCGGCAGACGTTTATATAACGTTTTTTCGTGGTTAAAGCGTCGCAAGTGGTTTAAGCTCAGTTAAAAAGCTAAAACAAGAGAGCCGTAAAGACGTAAAGGGAAGAACAGCAAGGGGGTGGTTACAGACAACGATGACTGGAGTACCGTCAAGTAATGTTTCTAGTTCAAATGTAACCGGCAAGATAGTAAGCAATAATAATTTTATCCTAGCAAGTCTCAAGAAATATTCAGGTAGAAGCGGAACAACGTAATTAACCATCTAAAGGAGAAATAGAATGTCAGATATTCAAGATTGGCGAGTTGAAGACGATGCGTTCTGGAACTCGACCGGTAAGAAGATAGCCAACAGGAACCTCTGGATCTCGATCCCGAGTCTTCTCTGTGGTTTTGCTGTCTGGCTGATGTGGGGCATCATCGCTGTTCAGATGATGAACCTTGGATTCCCATTCACCAAACCGCAGATGTTCACACTGGCGGCTATAGCAGGTCTCACAGGCGCTACACTCAGGATACCCAGTTCCTTTATGATCAGGATAGCGGGCGGACGTAATGTGCTCTTTCTTACTACCGCGCTTCTTATGATCCCTGCTCTTGGAGCCGGAATATTCCTGCGCAGCAAGGAAACACCACTTATTATCTTCCAGATCCTGGCCTTCCTTTCAGGCTTCGGTGGCGGAAACTTTGCATCTTCCATGAGTAACATAAGCTTCTTCTTCCCGAAGAAAGTTCAGGGTTACTCGCTTGGAATGAACGCCGGTCTTGGTAACTTCGGTGTTACGACCATGCAGATACTTATTCCTCTTACCATGACCTTCGCGTTGCTCGGCCCTCTCAGCGGCGACCCGATGGTTCTCGTTAATACAAGTGGAACGCTCATCGGTAAGATCCCCGCAGGTTCGAACAGCTGGATCACGAGCGCAGGTTTTGTATGGCTCTTCTTGCTTATCCCGCTGGCCTTTGCCGGCTGGTTCGGTTTGAACAACCTAAAGGTTGCCTCGGTCTCACCTGACATCGGCGGGCCTGTCGCTTCATTTGGTAAGATCATCTACCTCTTGATCTGCGGATTTATCTGTGCGGCTGTTGGCCTCTACCTCATGCTTCCTCCGCCGATCGGCATAGGACTCTTGAGTAAGTGGGTAGTGCTGCCGCTGGTTATAATAAGTACTCTTATCCTGATGCGATACGCAACACCATCTGAGATCAGGACGAGTCTCAAGCGTCAGTTCAAGATCTTCAGCAACAGCCACACATGGATTATGACCGTCATCTACACCATGACATTTGGATCTTTCATTGGTTACGCAGCAGCCTTTGCTCTTTGCATCAAGGTTGTCTTTGGTTTCCAGCATCTTCCGGGTGCGGATGGTATAATGACTCATAACACGCCGAACCCGGCCGGTCCTAGCGCTCTTACATACGCATGGACAGGCCCGTTCATCGGAGCTCTTATCCGTCCGGTTGGTGGATTTATCTCTGATAAACTCGGTGGTGCACTCGTTACTCAGATCTGTGCGGCTATCATGATCGTTGCGGCCCTGGGCGTCTCTGTCTACATGAAGAAGGCCTACGTATCTGCAACGCCTCAGGAGTACTTCGCACCGTTCCTGATCCTCTTTCTGATACTTTTCTGTGCTACAGGAATTGGTAACGGATCGACATTCAGAACCATCGCAATGGTCTTCGACGAAGAGCAGGCTGGCCCTGTGCTTGGTTGGACGTCATCGGTTGCGGCATACGGTGCGTTCCTTATGCCTAAGATCTTTGGTGAGCAGATCAAAGCGGCTACACCTGAGTACGCGCTTTACGGATTTGCAGCCTTCTACTTGGTCTGCTTTGTCCTGAACTACCTTGCGTACCTCAGGCCTGGATGTAAGTATAAGAACCCTTAGAATACCTTAAACTTCAGGGTACTTTAAAGGGATTATATATGTAATAATTCTTAATGGTTACGGGGCAGGTCGATCAATTGATCGACCTGCCTTTGACCTTACCGCACCGGGCGGTTATCTCGCTCTGCCGGTTAACCGGATAAGGCTGAAAGCTATATATAGAAAATAAGGGAGAAGAGGTGAACTCTACTCCCTATTTTTTTGTATTTTTTAAGGCTGGTAGCTGATTTGCCTTGTATTGACAATCTCCTTTTTTGGGTATAACATTGGGTATAAAACATTGTTTCCAGTAATGCTTAATATCTTACTCACCTGAAATCAAAAGGAGGTGTTGTTATGGTAAAGTCTCGCGGTTTTGATAGATTCGGTGTGGAAAAGATGTCCGACGAGGAGTATGAAGCATGTTTGCAGGGCCTTGAAAAGGATTGTCTTTGTAACGGGTGCTCAAGCTATTTGCCTGGAGATGAGAATACGGCATTCTGCTTTCCTGTTTACGGAGCGAGTTCGGTCATTAAGGTTGAAAACGAATGCCTTTGTACGACCTGTTCGGTCTATAAGCAATACGAGCTGGAAAATAACCATTACTGCACGCGTTGCTCTAATCTATGCCAGACTTATAAGGAGATGGGCACCAGCGGGCCTTAATTAGTTTCTCAGAACTCAGTGGAAGAAGACTAATTATCCCTACACTCCGATCTACACGTGGTTACGATGATGGTATGGCAGCAGGGTTGAGCATTGTACAGGAATTCAGGCTATTATCCGAAAGGGGTATGTATTTGAGAATGTATCATAAAAGTTTCTTCCCTCGATCCGGGGCTCGTTACCGTGTCTTCACCTTTGTCCTTTCGGCTATCTTATTGCTCGCAATGGCCTCCTACACCTATGCCGGGGTCATTAATGTCCCAGGGGACTACAAGTCCATTCAGGAGGCCGTTGACAGGGCCGTTGAGGGTGATACGGTTCTGGTAGCTCCCGGCAGCTACGTAGAGAATATTTATATAACAAAGAAGCTCTCACTTCAGGCAACCGCCGGTTATGAGAGCACGGTAATCAAGGCTAAGCTTCCGTCCGCCTCTGTCGTTACTGTAGAAGGTGTAGACGGCTTTTTGATATCCGGCTTTACTATTAAGGGTTCGAGTCATGCCGGAGTTCATTTCAGGCGCGTTACAGGCTCTACTATTACCGAGAATTATCTTATAAATAATCTGATGGGTATATATGTCGAGTATTCTTCCAGGAATGAAATATCCAGTAATATTGCCACAAAGAACGCCGATGGCATAAATCTTTATTTTTCGTATCGTAATGAACTTAGAGCTAACGAGTCTTACTCTAACCGTGAGAAGGGGATCGTTCTTTATTCTTCCAACGGGAATATTTTAACTTTAAACGAGGCGAGATCGAATGTCTGGGACGGCATAACCATCTGGAATTCGAAGAAAAACCTTCTTAGCTCAAACGTATCTATCGGTAATACATACGCGATAGTAATCAATAACGACGATAACGAACTGGTAGGCAACAGGACCATGCGCAGGCTCTACTACGTCCTCCCTATTGTTCTTATATACCTGGCCCTTGTCCTGTATAGTCTGGAGAAGAGGCTCTTCAGGTATATTTATAAGGTAAAGCCAAAGGGCGTGGGTCCTCAGCGATGGCAGAAATAATAATTTATTCTCAACGGAAGGCTGATGTTACACACTAAAATAATACCGATACTGGCATCAATTGGCTTTGTAATGGTCGTTATGACCTTTATAGGGGGCTTCAGGATGGTCAGGCGCGCTGAGCATATGTCCGAGTCGATCATGCACCGCGTCAACGGCTATACGACGATATCCATTTACGTCCTGATAGCCCTGATATCTATAGGTCTTGATTTCGATATCCGTATTTTGCCTGTCTGGATCTTCGGCTTTATTCTGCATTACTTTAAGCTGGTTCTGGTAAAGAAGAAGCTTGCCGTCAGGTACGGCGGCTATATGGGCGGGCTGCTTCTTATAACGTGGTTCGTCCTTATCTACTCGCATCTTCCAAAGTAGCTTAACCGGTACTTTTCTTCCGGCCTTAAAGGGCAGGTCTCCGCTCTGTCTTAAAGCACGGGCCGGTCAAATAAAGCCGTTGAAATACGGGCTTTGTTTTGTTATAATTTATACTTGCAACAGGTAAAAACATACTGAAGAGAGGTAGATCCAATGGCCGATAAAATGTTAAGTATTACCTATCAGTGTCAGCACCCGTCTTGTCAGGTCTTTTGTCAGAAGGGCGAGTTCGTAATGACAGAGTCTTATTTTAAGGAACTTTCGGAGGCAGTGCCTGATGAGGGATTTTTCAAGAGCCCTCCGCGCGCATGCAGGATGGGTTTTGCTCAACAGTATAAGGCCGTAGACGTCAAGGAAGAGACCGAAGAGGTCGCAGCCGCCGCGGTGGCTGCGAAGGAAAAGGGTCTTGATGATTTTTTTACCATCCTGGTTGAAGAGCATAAACGCGTATCCAAAAAACTTGACGCTCTTGAGATGGCGGCCAGAAAACGCGACCTTGACTTATTATGGGATATATCCGCTGACCTGCTCAACGATATAATACTCCACTCTATCAAGAAAGAAGAGGACGCCCTTTTCCCGGTCATTGAGAAGAAGATCAAGGCCGGCTCGTTTCTTATGCCCATAATGAAGGAAGACCATATTGAATTTGTATCGATGCTGCACGGCTTCCGTTGTGCGTTGCAGGACGGTGAGATACTGGATGGTGTGCTGAGCACCCTGCTGGTCAACCTGCGCAACCATATACGTAAAGAAGACGATGAGTTTTTCCCGATAATAGAAGAGGAGCTTACTGCGGAAGAGATGAAGGAACTCTTTGAGGTTATGGCTTTGATAGAGGCCGACCATGTGCCTATTGATCATGGCGAGAGAACCGCTCAGGGCCTATCACCATTTATAGAGGATCGTAAGCGTATGAATATCGAGATATCCGCGCTCAAGTCGCTCAGCTCCGTTGGGGGCGAGGCTTTCTGCTGCGGCTGTACTTCGACCTGATATTACGCACGTTTTATGCAATCAAAAAAGCTATTCGCTTCGGAGAGCCGCCTGCACAGTCAACAGGCGGCTCTCTTTATTTCAAGCTGCTTCAGAAAAGATCACCAGCCTGTGCATCATAAAAAAAGATCTTTATATAATAATAAAAAGGCCGTCTGCGTTAAGCAGACGGCCTTTTTATTTCAATACCTATAATAACGTCGTGGACGGTCTTTTTTATTTCACACCGTCATGGACGGCTCGGTGCCGTCGTGGACGACTCAGTGCCGTCGCAGGCGACGGATTATCTTTTACTGTACTGTCTCAGGATGCTGTCCTGTGCCCTCCGGCATATCGGGAAGGCCGAACTTCTCGTTGAAGACGGTTACTATGTAGATAAGGGTCCTGTGATTTACGAGCAGTCCCTTGTAGAGCTGCGTCTTTGTAAGCGTGTCGGTGTAGAACTCATAAGAGAACTGTACCTGCTGGGCGACCTGCTTGTCGTCAAGGTTCATGTCGTAGCTGTTATCGACAAAAAGGAGGGCTTTTTTGATATCGTCGTAGAACTTTTCTTTGTCTTCTATGCTGAGGCTCTTCATCTCCTCTTTGTGTTCGTCGGCTATGGCAACGCCGTTGAGGATGACGATAAGGCCCGGGTATTCGTTGGGCTGAATGACCCTCTGGCGTTTAAGCGTTCCGAGAGGGTAGTCTATCTCGAAATGGAAAGAAGAGTTCTCGTCCTCTATTGTTCTGACCTGATGACCGTTCTCGGTCAGCCATGTATTTATAAGTTTCTTTGCTTCTTCGGTTGTCGGTGTAGACATCTTAAAGTCCTCCTTTTGAACTATTACTCTATTTTTTTTGTGTGGTAGCCTGGCTCAGGTGGAGGGCCGCTTTGACCGTACCTGCCTCCACAGTTCTATGTTAAGCAGATATAATATACCGGCTGGTGCTTTGTGTCAATATAAAAAAGTATAATAAGTGTGATGGTTGTGACGGTAAACCTATTTAAAAAACAAGGGGTTAGTTACCTCTGTGCGGGTGGAATTGTCTGACCTTGTCGGGGTTGGTCTCGATTACAGGGCCCCCTGTTAATTCTATGCAGTCGGGGATGGCAGGGAGTACGGCCTCCAGGCACTCGGCTATGGCCGAGGGCTTGCCCGGGAGGTTTATAATAAGCGTAGAGTTGCGCAGCACAGCGCATTGGCGAGAGAGGATAGCGGTAGGGATACCTTTTTTTAGAGATATCGCGCGCATCTCTTCGCCAAAGCCGGGGAGCTCCCTTGTAGCTACCCCCTGTGTTGCGTCGGGGGTTACGTCGCGCGGCGCGGGGCCTGTGCCGCCGGTCGTTATAACGAGCGGGCATCCCTCCCTGTCGGCCAGCTCTATCAGCGCTTCCTCAATAACAGACCGCTCGTCGGGGACGATGCGCAGAACCGGCTCCCACGCGCTTATAATCGCCTCTTCGAGTTCTTTAACCACGGCTGGGCCGCCCTTGTCCTCATACTCGCCCCTGCTAGCACGGTCTGAGACCGTTACAATGCCTATTTTTAAAGTATTGTTATTCACTCGTATCTTCCCGCCTTTATGTTACGCCTTTGTTTTGCTATGCTCTGCGGTCTGAGACCGTTACAATGCCTATCTTCATAACATTATTTTTCATCTGTATCATTCTGCCCTTGTGTTGCGCCTTTGTTTTGCTATGCTCTGCGGTCTGAGACCGTTACAATACCTATTTTCATAATATTATTTTTCATCTGTATCTTTTTGCCCTTGTGTTGCGCCTTTGTTTTGCTATATTCTGCGGTCTGAGACCGTTACAATGCCTATCTTCATAGTATTATTTTTAATCTGTATCTTTCTGCCCTTGTGTTGCGCCTTTGTTTTGCTATATTCTGCGCTCTGAGACTGTTACAATGCCTGTTCCCACTGTGTTGTTCACTAAAAGCCCGGCTCGCTCTGAAAGCCGTTGGAGCCGAGCAGTTGGGCCGTAACCTTTGAGCCGGCCGGGAGCCTGTCGCACTCAGCGGGCATTATGGTCAGGCACGATGCCTCTACCATGCTCATTAGTATTCCGCTTCCCTGAGAGCCGGTCAGCCTTACGTTGAAACCGTCGTCCGTCTTCTCCAGATGCGAGCGCATAAAGTGAATACGGCCAAGCCTGTCTTTTACCTCTTCGGTGAGTGTGGCCTTTATGGTGGTGCGGTAGAGCGTCTTCGCGCCCAGCATCTTTCTGACCGAGGGGACTATGAACTGTTGGCAGCAGACCATGCTTGAGACCGGGTTGCCGGGCAGGGCAAAGACCGGAAGGCCGTCCTTACCCGTGCCGAAGGCAAAGGGATGGCCCGGACGAAGGGCAACGCGCCAGAAGCGCATCTCTATACCGAGGGCTTTGAGCGTGGGCCTTACAAAGTCGTGATGACCGACCGAGACGCCGCCGGATACTATCATGGCGTCGAAGCCGAGGCCTTCTTTAAGTTTTGCCTTTAGCTCCGCTTCGCTGTCACGCGCTATGCCGAGAAGCGTAACGTCCGCTCCTATCGCCTTTAGCTCGGCCATTACCGTATAGCTGTTGGCGTCCGGGATCTTACGGTCGTTGAAGGGTTCTTCCAGCGCCTCCAGTTCGTCTCCAGTAGATAATATCGCTATCCGCGGTCTTCTGTATACGGGTACCTCGGCCTTCTTTACCATCGAGAGTATGCCGAGCTCGCCCGGGCCTATATCGGAGCCGTCCGTTAAGACCCTGTCTCCGGTGCGCAGGTTCTCGCCGAGATACCTGACGTTAGCGCCTTTTTTATACGGGGCGAATATCTTGACGTTATCCTCGTTACAGTCGGTGTCCTCGACGCGAACGACCGTGTCGGCGCCTTCGGGCATCGGCGCGCCCGTCATTATGCGCGATGCTGTCCCTGCGACGACCGTCTCTTTCGGCTCGCCGCCGGCTACGATATCGTCGATTATCTTAAGGACAGCAGGGTTGTCCTTTGACGGCTCTCTCAGGTCTTCTATACGAACGGCATAACCGTCCATAGCCGAGATGTCGTAGGGCGGATGGTTACGGTTGCTGAAGACGTCTTCGCTGAGTACGCGTCCCAGGCTCTCGGTGAGCGGGGTGGTCACGGCTTCGAGTTTTTTTGTGTACTCAAGGATTATCTGCTGCGCTTCGACTATCGTCTTCATATATAGTTCTTCCTTTTAGTATTATTTTATAAAAGCCTTTCAAGCTCTGAAAGTTGTTCCAGTGTATCTATATCCATAAAGCTTTTAAGTCCGGGGTCTGCCCCCCGGAGTTCTTCTTCGGCGGCGTACCTGACCTTCAGCCCTTCGGTCTCTTCCAGAAAGCCGAAGATGCTCAGCCCTTTTCTTGTCTCTGCCTTTTCTATACGTTCCCGGAGCATGGTAAGGCAGTTTTTGTTAAAGAGCGCAAGGAGCGGCTGTATCTTGCCGCCGGCTACCGGCACGACGCAGTCGAAGCCGCTGCGAAGGGTTACCAGATACCTTATCAGGCTTCGCCTGATAAGCGGCTGGTCGCAGGCCGTTATAAAGAGCCAGGGGTTACGTGCCTCGTCGAGCGCCGAGCAGAGGCCGAAGATCGGGCCGCGACGGCTGCCGGCAGCGTTGGTCAGTACCTCGGCAGCGGGCCTTTGTCCTTTGTTCGTTGCCGGCGCGGGGTCTGTCACCATCCGTGCCCCTTTTATATCACCGAGCGCGCCGAGCGGATAGTCTGTATCACGCGCGCTTATCATTAGATCTTCAAAGAGCGGCGCGACCTTATCAAAGACGTGCGTAAAGAGTTTTTTACCTTTGAATTCTACCTGTGCCTTGTCCGAGCCGATTCGTCTTGATTCGCCGCCGACTAAAATAACGCAGGAGACGCCCTCTATAATACCGCTTTCTTTATTCATAGTATCAGGGCCGCTCCGGCTACCCGCCGTCAGGTTTTTCCATCCCCAGGTGTCCTTTGATGAACTCTGCTATGGCCTCAATATCGTTTAACCCGATGCACGGTATTTTATGGCCCGGATAATCGGGGAGCTTCTCCTCTGCGATATCCGAGACGATGGCAAGCAGGCCGTTCTCAGGCTTTGAGACCGGCTCCAGCGAGCGTTCAGATCGGACGACCTCAATCTTGGGGGTATTGGATTGCAGGAAGCCCTCGACTATTACCAGCTCCATATCTTTCAGGAGGTCTCCCGCAAGCTCTACAGGGCTCTGCTTCGACTCGACGTCCGCGACGAGCTGCATACGCTCCGGGCCGACAAAGAGGGTGCGCTCCGCTCCGGCCTCTTTGTGGCGCCAGCTGTCCTTGCCCTTTGCGTCCAGCGGGTGAGGGTGGCAGCTATGCTTTATCGTACCTACCCGAAAGCCCGCCTTTGCGAAGTGCTCGACGAGCTTTACGACGATAGTCGTCTTGCCCGAACCCGATAATCCTACCAGTGAGATAAGCGGCGGCTTCATGGATGCGGCACCACCCAGGCGTCGCCCTCGGGGGTTATTTCTTTCTTCCAGATAGGAGCGGTCTCTTTCAGCGTATCGATACACCACTGGCAGGCCTCGAAGGCGGCCTTCCGGTGCTCGGAGGCGACGACTACGAGCACTATCTGCTCGCCCGGCCTGATCGTATTGATGCGGTGGATGATCGAGGTCTCGATTATATCGAAACGCTTATTGGCCTCTTCTCTAAGGGTGGTAAGGGCCTTCTTGGCCATCCCCGCGTACTGCTCGAACTCTATTGCGGATACGTCTTTATCATCCGAGAAGTCGCGCGCCGTACCCAGAAAGGTCACGACAGCGCCGACCCGCTTCGACAGGGCGCGCAGCCGCCTGACTTCGTCTTCCAGAGAAAAATCCTCTTCCTGTATGCGTACAAGTTCCGTCATCTCTATAAAGTCCTTTATGTGTTTTGTACTGCGTACGGCTAAATTTAACAATAAGATTTTGTCTTTGTCCCGAAGGGACTTTGCCTCCGGTGCAACCGGTGCCCCGCCGCAGGTGGTGCTCGCCGCACGGCATAGTCCATTAATTAGACTTCGTGCTGCTCACAGCGCCTGGCTTCCTATTGGACTTTGCCTCCGGTGCAACCGGTGTCCCACCGCAGGTGTGCTCGCCGCACGGCATAGTCCATTAATTAGATTTCGTGCTGCTCACAGCGCCTGGCTTCCTATTGGACTTTGCCTCCGGTGCAACCGGTTAGCCGCCTGCGAAGGGCGGCATTATCGCTATCTCATCGCCGTCCTTTACGGGAGCGTCCGGCGCTGCCTGTTCTTCGTTTATTGCATAGATGAACGGGCCTTCCGGCAGCTCCGGATAGCGGCTCCGGATCTCTGATATGACCTCTGAGAGCAGCGTCTGATCTTTTTCCAGTTCAACGGTCGCCACTTTTGTGCCGGTCTTTGCCGAGAGCATTCCGAAAAATAAAACTTTAACCATAATGATCGCCCCCGGATCTTTGCCTGTTGCGCTGGTAGCGCGCGGCTAATTTATCGATATAATTTTCTGTTACGCGGGGGATATGTCAACCGGATGAATTCAGTCCTCACGCAGTGGGCGTTTCCAGTGTCCGCTGCGCCCGCCCTTTTTTTCTATTAGCTCTACGCCTGTTATCGTCATTGATTTATCTATCGCCTTGCACATATCGTAGATGGTAAGGAGCGCGCAGCTAACCGATGTCAGGGCCTCCATCTCTACGCCGGTCTGTCCGACGCAGCTTACGGTCGAGGAGACCTTTACAGAGGCGCGCCCGTCGTGCTCCGGCCCGTCTTCGAACTCGACCTCTACGCCTGTCAGCTGGATGGGGTGGCACATAGGGATCATATCCGGTGTGTGCTTTGCGCCCATAACAGCGGCGACGTCGGCTACCGCCAGGACGTTACCTTTTTTAATGGCTCCGTCTTTTATGCGGGCAAGGGTCGCCTGCTCCATAAGTATCGAGCCGCTCGCTATTGCCACGCGCGTAGTCGTATTTTTCTCCGAGACGTCCACCATGCGGGCCCGCCCGCTCCGGCTAAAGTGCGTAAGATCGCTCATTGCCACCTGACCTGTTGTTTTATGCGTATTTAGTATGATATCAGCGGCATTCTTATGACCTTGCCGCGTTCCTGAATTATCGTTATATGCCCGTCTACTATTTCAAAGAGTCTGTCCGCCATTACGTAGGCCTCTGCGTGGTCGTGTGTGATCATAAGGATAGGGACCTTCCAGTCTTTCTGTAGTTCTTTTATGAACTTTCTAAGTACGGGCCTGAGCTCTGCGTCGACGGCGGAGAAGGGCTCGTCCATCAGCAGGAGCTTCGGCCTCGGCGCGATGGCGCGGGCAAGGGCCACGCGCTGGCGTTCTCCGCCCGATAGTCTTGTCGGGTTCTGCTTTAGAAGATGGCTGAGTTCCAGCTCCGAGTACAGGTGTTCAAGCCATATCTTCTTGTCCGCGACCTCATCTTTGCTCAGGCCGAAGAGGATGTTCTTCTTTACCGAGAGCCACGGAAAGAGCGCGCCTTCCTGGCAGACGTAGCCGATGCGCCGCTTATCAGGAGGGGTATCGGTATCAGCGTCCAGGACGACCCTGTCGTTTATCATTACCGAGCCGTATTCAGGTTTTTCAAGCCCTGCAATGCAGCGCAGGAGCGTGGACTTTCCCGAACCGTTCGGCCCGGTAAGGACGGCCAGCTCCCTGCCAAAGCCGAGTCTCGCGTCCAGGTCAAAGTCCCTGAGTGTTTTTTTTATCTCTATCTGTATCATGGTCTTGCCGCGTTCTTTTTATATACGTCCGTAGCCGGCGGAGACTCCGCTGCCACGACGGTTAAAATAATATACAACCGAGAGGATTGCAAATGAAAAAACAAGGAGTATCAAGGCCATTATAGCGGCCTGACCGTACTCCAGCATCTCTACGTGCTCGTAGAGTGCTATGCTTGCTACCTTTGTCTTGCCGGGTATGCTGCCGCCGACCATCAGGACGACCCCGAACTCGCCTACCGTGTGGGCAAAAGAGAGCATGATCCCTGTTATGACACCCCGTCTTGAGGCCGGCAGTATTACACGCCAGAAACACTGCCACCGGGTGCAGCCGAGCATACGCCCGGCGTCTTTCAGCTTCGGGTCGACGGCCTCAAAGGCGTTCTGGATGGGCTGGACCGCAAAAGGAAAGCTGTATAGGATAGACCCGATAACTAGCCCCGGGAATGTAAAGGCCAGAGTGTGGCCGGTGAGGGACTCGTAGAAGCGCCCTACAGGGGTCGTGTTGCCAAGCATTACGAGGACGAAAAAACCGAGCACGGTCGGAGGCAGGACGATAGGCAGCGCGAAGACGGCCTCGACCAGGTGCTTGCCCCTGAAGTTCCTGGAGGCCAGCAGGTAGGCTATCGGTATCGCCAGAAAAAGCAGGCAGAAGGTGGTAACGAGCGCGAGCTTTATAGAGATAATAAACGGCATCCAGTTCATTTCTTGAATTCGTCCTCTCCGGATAGTCTTAAAATATCAACGTATTATAGCAGTTAGCATCTTGTTTGACTACTATTTTCCGTTGATTTCAGATGCTTTGCGCAAAGGGTATATCAGGGGGTCAGGGCAGTTTATAGCCGTATTCTTTTAATATGGCGCGGCCCTTCGGGCCTCTCAGGTATGCGGCGAAGGCTGCGGCGCTATCAGGGGCGTCTTTAAGGATGACGGCCTGCTGGATTATGGGGGAGTGCAGGGCGCTGTCGATCACGACGCGTCTGCCTCCCTGACCGTGAGTTGTTGGCAGGGCGGTCAGAGCCAGATCGGCGTTGCCTGTCCGGGCGAAGTTAAAGGCATGCGAGACGTTCTCGCCGTAGATAAACTTTGACCTTACGTCCTCAAGGATACCTTCGGCGCGCAGCGCCTCAAAGGCCGCGTGACCGTACGGGGCTATTCTGGGGTTGGCAACTGCTATGCGCCTGACGGCAGGGTCTTTTAATACGGCCAGTGTTCTGTCGTCTTTGAGGGGGCCGTCCTGCCCGGGCGACCATATAACGAGCACGCCCGAGGCGTAGGTAAAGCGGCTGTCTTTTTTGGTAAGGCCGCGCTCCTCCAGCAGGCGGGGACGTTCTTCATCGGCGGCTATCAGCATGTCAAAGGGCGCGCCCTGAGTGATCTGGGTAAAGAGCTTGCCGGTAGAGCCGCTGACGATACGGACGCGCGCGTTGTGCTCTATATTAAAGCTCTCTGTTATTTTCTTGACCGGGCCAAGCGCGTTGCTGGTAACGGCTATTGTAAGGGGAGGGTGGTTTCCTGCCGTGGGAGCTGCCGCCGCAGGCGCAGAAAATGCGAAGACAGAGGACGCTATTATCAGTATCGTCAGTAAGGTAGAGTATATTTTTTCAGGCATGGTCATCTCTGGAGGTTTTGTCTGGAAGGTTATTTTATAAAAGAGACTTCCGTTGCCTTTATCAGCGCGGTTACACGGTCGCCTATCTTTAGCTCCATATTATCTACGCTCGTTCTGGTGATGACCCCTGATATCTGGTTCTCGCCGACCTGCAATACGACCTCGCAGACGACATCTCCGAACTTTATCTCAACGATCTCGCCCGGTATCTGGTTACGTCCCGATATTTTCACGCCTTATCCTCCTATATCTATCATCGAGCGCTGCCGCCCGTCTTCGCCGTAGTTATACTCGCCTTCCTCCGGTTTGAGCAGGACGGCCTTTTTAATGAGTGCTATGAGCTCGGCGTCGCTTGCTTTTTCACGGAGCGCGGCCCTCATGTCAACATCAAGATCGGCCGGCAGGCAGGAGCGTAGCCTTCCGTCCGAGGTCAGCCGCAGCCTGTTGCAGGCATCGCAGAAGCGGTTGGACATAGGAGAGATAAAGCCGGCCTTGCCCTTGCCATTTAAGAGAGGCAGCGAGTAGGCCGCGACCTTGTTCTTCTCGCCTGCCCTCTCGGCAATGGCCGAGGTATCCACACGCTCGCGTATGTCTCCGCGTTTCAGTACCTCCTCGACAGGCAGGTAGAACTTCTTCCAGTCCACGCCCTCGCGCATCGGCATGAACTCTATAAAGCGTACCGTTATCCCCCGCTCACCGGCAAAGTCTATAATAGAGGCCAGTTCATGGTCGTTTACGCCGCGCATGATAACGGTGTTGAGCTTTATCGGGGCAAGCCCGACCTTTATCGCCTCGTCTATGCCTTCCAGTACCGGCTTTATCTCACCGCCACCGGTGACTATGCGGAAGCGTTCCGGGTCCAGCGTGTCGATGCTTATGTTTACGCGTCCAAGGCCGTTTTCTTTAAGAAGCCTTGCGTATTTTTTAAGGAGCGTCGCGTTGGTCGTCATCGCCAGGTCTTCTATGCCGCGCATCTCGGAGATCCAGCCGACGAGCTTTTCTATATCTTTGCGCACCAGGGGCTCGCCGCCTGTGAGCCTTACCTTTGTAACGCCGAGGTCCGCCATAAGGCGCACGAGGCGCGCTATCTCCTGGAAGGAAAGTATCTCTGTGCGGTGTTTCCGGGCGAACTCGTCCTCCGAGGGTGCGCAGTAGGTGCAGCGGTGGTTGCAGCGATCCGTCACCGAGACGCGCAGGTAGTTAAGCGTACGGCCAAAGCGGTCGGTTATGACCGGGCTGGTCTTTGTTTTGTCATCTTTTCTTATCACCGATGGGTATCCTTGCCGCTGCTGCGCCCCGCAAGCGTCGTGGCGGCCTGCGCAGTAGCTGTATTGTCTTAATCGAATTGCCTTACAGTCCCTGAATTTGTAATTATAACCTTTTAAAGGGGCGTTGGCAAGTTCGTACGCAATGGCCGCAGAGGCTTCTATTTTGTGGCGGGGGGGAGGCCGGGCAGGGCTGAAAGCGGCTCTGGAAAAGAGGTAAAAAAACTGGAAAGGCCTTGATAGTCCTTATTTAACGTGGCAAAATACACTCGTAGGGTAAGTGAAAAATAAAGCAGCGCAGGGGAGGGGCGGTTTTTGATCAATATACTTGTAAAGCTAAAGGAAGATCCCGGAGAGAAGGTGCTTGGTTTATTCGACGGCTGTGACGTGGTCTGCGCCGTTGCCGGCAAAGCCCCGCCGCTTAAGGTCGCAGGTGAAAATACGCCTTACGATATAATCCTGCTGGAGGGTAACGGCCTCGATACCTTAAGGAGTATTAAGGACGCTGATCCTAGAGCCGAGGTCGTTATAATAGGCAAGGCAACGGCAAAGGCCGTTGAGTCGGTCAGGGAGGGCGCATCGGCGTACTTTGAAAGGCCGCTTGAGATGAAGGCCTTTAAAAATACCGTTGAGCATATCCTCGATCTGATAAGGCTCAGGCAGGAGACGGGCAAGCTTGAGAACATCCTGTCGTCGAAGTATACCTTCTACGGCATCGTCGGTAAGAACCCCGCAATTCTGGAGATAAAGAACTTTATTCGGCGTATTGCACCGTACTGCAAGGCCATTACGATAGGCGGCGAGGCCGGCGCAGGTAAAGAGCTCGTTGCGCGCGCTCTGCATGATATGAGTCAGTACTCTGAAGAGTCCTTTGTCGTCTACGACTGTGCGGCTACAACAGAGCAAACGCTGGAGCGTGAGCTCTTCGGCGCCGGCGACCTGCCCGGACTCTTTGTAGAGGCAGGGCACGGGACTATCGTCCTGGATAATATAGAGTACCTGCCCATCTCTGCTCACGAGCCTTTACTCGGTATCGTAAGGCACGGCGAGCTTGTGCGTAACGGCTCGGGCAAGCGTATAAGTGTCAACTGCCGGGTGGCGGCCCTGACCGAGATGGATCTGACGGGTAACGACTTGAGGGCCGCGCTGGGGGAAGACCTTTATACGAGTCTGACCGAGCTGAATCTGCATGTCCCGCCGCTGCGCGATAGAAAGGACGATATGCCGCTGCTGATAAGGTATTTTCTGAGGAATTTCTCCGAGAGGACGGGCAAACGCATAAGCGGTGCTTCCATGCCGGTGCAGACCCTCTTTATGAAATACGACTGGCCCGGTAATGTCACAGAGCTTGAGAACCTTATAGAGCGAGTCGCCGCCGATACGAATGAGACCTTCATAGGTTTCGACGACCTGCCGCCGCGCTTCGCAAAGCTCGCCGAGGAGGACTCTTTGAGAAGCCTCTCCCTTGAAGACGCGATAAAGAGCCATGTCAGGATGGTCTACGACCTTAGCAGGCAGGACCTGGACGAGGCCGCAGACCGTCTGGGGATAAGATCAACCGCGCTAAAGAAAAAGCTGGAGAGTTATTCGCTGATATAACTTCGCACTCATAAATGCACTGCTACGTTGTCAGGACTTCAATGCTAGCTCCTCACATACGTAAATGTATGCTGCGGGCTAACATTTTGTCCTTCCTAGCAGCAGAGACATTTCTGAGCACGAATATGGTGGTAGAGTGAAATGTGCCATCTCTTTGTCATTGCGAGGAGGTTTTATCTCCGAAGCAATCTCGTCTTTGATCTTCAGTAGACCCCGAGATCAATATCTGACTGGTTTATAGTGTTGGCTGTGTTGCTGCACCATTATTGGCTGTACAAGTTCAAAAATGGATTGAAAAGTTTCGTGAAAGACACCAGCGTAAACTTTATGTTTTTGCAACTCTTATGGCTACTCGTGCTACTCGTCTATCCCCAGAACATGTATAAGCATTAAACATGATAGATTTAGCTTTTTACGGTCGTAAAATTCTAAATCAAAGATATCAAACTAAAGCCGAGCAGTCTATTACAGAAGCATGGAAAAAGTATCTTGACCAGCTTGCCACCCCATATGATAAAACTAATGAAGGCGAATTAAAACTATGGGGTGAAGCGGGAGACGTAGTATTTTATGAGTTGCTTTCAAAGATGACTTCAGCTCTTGGGTATCATTTTGATGATGTTCATCTACGGAAAAATATATATACTCTGATTGTTCATGGGCACCAAGAAGACGAGTACAATATTATTCGACATAACCTTGCAGAGGTTCTTTTGGGTAAAAAGGCTATCCCAATGGAGGTTACCTCTTTACCTGTGTCTGATGAGGCAATAGCTAAACAGGATGAAGTTCAAACAAAACTCATTGAGTACTTAGAAGGAAAACGTGCAATAAAGGTTAAAATAGAAAAAGAAACTTAAATAGTTCCCCTTGACGAGATTTAATATGGAACAAAATAAAAAAGAAGAGTATCGAGTCTACTTAGATGAAAGAAATACGCTAATCAATGCCGAGCGTGCAACAGCCCAGCAGTTTGATAAGGCGATTTTAACTTTAGTTCGTAGGTTGGGTAGAACGCAGTGAAACCCAACAAATAGTAATCTTTCGCAGGATAAAAATCTAAATATTATTTTCAAGGTCTTATTTATGTGATTTTGGAAACTCTGCAAGAACGTTTCGGTTCAGGTTGCAAACCTGAACCAACAGGAGGGTGCAGTTTTTTTGTAGGGCGACCCTTTAGGGTTGCGTCTTTTTGAGGAATGTACGACGAAATACAGCAAGGCTAAAGCCTTGCCCTACGTTCTACCCAACCTACGTCCTACTCCAATGACAGATTACGCCGCTGAGAGCGGCTTTACCTTAACCTTTTTATCCTTTACCTTCCAGAGGTCGTAGTGCATCTGTTGAGTAAGCCAGCTCTCAGGCGTTGTGTTGAAGGCCTTGGAAAGGCGTATTGCCATCTCTGGGCTTATTCCGCTGTGCCCGTTCAGCAGCTCCGAGAGGGTTTTGCGAGTAACCCCGAGCGACTTGGCCGCAGCCGTAACTGTAAGTCCGAGCGGTTTTATGCAAAGCTCTCTTATGGTCTCTCCCGGATGTGGTGGTTTGTGCATCATAGTAGTAATCTCCTTTTAGTGGTAGTCGAGGTAGTCAACGTCCGTTACGTTCTCTCCTTTAAACCTGTAAATTACGCGCCAGTTGCCGCTTACCTCTACGGAGAAGAACTCCTTGAACTTTCCGCTTAACTTATGCAATCTGAGTCCCGGGAGCTTCATATCTTCCGGCTCTATGGTCGCGTCGAGTCTGGCAAGTATAAGGCGCAACCGCTCTGAATGCTTTGGCAGTATGCCCGACTTGGTTCCGCTTAAATAGAATTCCTTTAGCCCTTTATGGCGAAAGTTCTTTATCATTGGTCGTTATTGTAACCTATTACGTTACGGTTGTCAACCGGATGGTGTAGCAGGGGGAGAGACGGGGTTTGCTTTCGGGGCGTGTAATAAATAGGGACACTTCCCTATTTATTAATGGGAAAGTGTCCCTATTTATTCTTCTTTGCGCCTTCATCGATCTCGGGGTCGTGCCAGCGCCTGAGGTCTCTTTCCATCAGCATATCGGCCTCAAGCGGGCCCCAGGTGCCGGGCTCGTAGTTTGGGAAGTTCTGCGGCGGGAAGCTCTCCCAACCCTCCAGTATGCCGCTTATTATCTTCCACGACTCTTCTATCTCCTGGGAGTGCGGGAAAAGGGTCGCGTCTCCGAGCATCGAGTCGTGGATGAGGCGCTCGTAGGCCTCGGCCATCTTTACGTCGTAGGCCTGCGCGTATGAGAAGTCCATCGAGACCATGTCGATGCGGTTGGCGCTGCCCGGATACTTTATGTTGAAGCTGAAGTTAATGCCCTCGTCAGGCTGTATCTTCAGTACCAGGACGTTGCTGTTGGGGGATCCGGTTATGGATTTGGTAAAGAGGCAATGCGGGACTTTTTTAAAGTGTATGACTATTTCCGTAAGGCGTTCGGGCAGGCATTTGCCTGTCCTTATGTAGAAGGGGACGCCCGACCAACGCCAGTTATCGACGAAGAGCTTCAGGGCAACGAAGGTCTCGATATCGGACTCCGGGTCTACGTGTTTTTCTTCGCGGTAGGCGTTTTTTCTGCCTTCTTCCTCTGTGGCCTCTTTGTGGCCGTACTGGCCCCGGACGGCGAAGCGCTGGACGGTCTCGGGTGCGATGGGGCGAAGCGACTTCAGGAGCTCTATCTTCTTGGTTCGGATAGTCTCGGGTTCTATGCTTGAAGGAGGCTCCATGGCGACAAGCGTCAGCAGCTGCATGATGTGGTTCTGTACCATATCTCTGAGCGTACCCGAGCTCTCGAAGTACTGGCCGCGGTCTCCTACCCCGACGCTCTCGGCAACCGTTATCTGGATGTGGTCAACGTAGCGGCGGTTCCATATCGGCTCGTATATGCCGTTTGCGAAGCGGAAAAAGAGGATGTTCTGTACCGTCTCTTTCCCCAGGTAGTGGTCTATCCTGTATACCTGATCTTCGTCGAAGTGGCTGAGCGTAAGCGCATTCAGCTCTCTTGCCGATTGCAGGTCGCGCCCGAACGGCTTTTCTATTATTATTTTGGGTTTCTCGGGCTCGTTGACCTTTTTTGACAGTTCGGCGTCGGAGAGCATCTCTATCAGCTTGGGAAAGAAGCCGGGGGGAGTGGCAAAGTAATAAAGCCTGGAGCACGGCTCGTTGCATTCCCGGTCAAGCTCGTCGAGCCGTTGCTTCAGGCGCTGGAAACCGTCACTGTTCTCAAAAGAAGACGAGACAAAGCGTGCCGTGCTAAAGAGTTTGGAGCAGGTATCGTCATTGACCGGTTTGTACTGTGAGTGCTCATAAACCGCGGTCTTGCAGAATTCCCTGAATTCCAGGTCGTCAATCTGGCGCGTGGCAAAGCCCACTATATTGAAGTGCTCCGGGAGCATGTCTAGCTCTATCAGCCTGTAGAGGGCCGGTAAGAGTTTTTTCTGCGACAGGTCTCCGGTAGCCCCGAAGATAACCATGGTAGTAGCGCCCGGTTTTACTGTATCCATTCTTTTTTCCTCTTACTTATTACTGTGTTAAGCTAGACTTTAGCACATGGGGCGGATTTGTCAATCGCCCCGGGCGCAGCGCCCGGGTACGTGCTTTTTGCGCTTTAAATAAGATACTGAAATCCTTATTGTCTTTCCCCTGCCTTTTCCGGGCGCGCCGCCCGGGTGAGTAAAAATATAAACACTTGCAATAGCAAGTGTTTATATGATAGATTTGAAAAAATTTAAATTAAAATAATCTTCGAATAATCACCTGTTAATCATCGGTAGTTAGTTTCTTTGTATAGTCTCGGTGTGGCGTCTGTTAGCTCTTAATATCAACTTACCTGAGGATAATTGAAATGAAGATGAGAATAATAAGGCCGGCCTTCCTGATAATATGCCTTTTCTTTCTGGCCTCCTGCGTCGCACCGTCGGTTCAGGGTCTTCAGCCCTTGTTTTCGCCGCCACCGGACAGTGTTGCAAGGGTTTTATTATATCTGCACCTTAAGTCTACCATACCTTCCGACCTTAAATTTACTATAACTCAGGCCTCGCTGATTGGTGGGGACGGGAGTAGTCACGATCTGTTGAAAGCGCCGGTAAGCGTAAGTTCCAGGGATGTCGGAGATGGACAGATATTTTTGACCGAGGGCTTTGTCGCGCCGGGTGAATATGTCGCCCTGCGCCTTGTATTTGGCCAGGCCTCCATAGGCCGTCAGCAGAGCAGGAGAGCTAACCTTATTCTTCCGGACAAGGGCGGCGAGTTTGAGGCCGCCTTCAATATGAAACTCGTCGGCAGGCAGAGCACAGTGCTTGGTATTGAATGGAACCCGGCGGCCTCCATAGAGAAGAGGGTTGTCTTCGTACCTTCGATAACGGTCGAGCCCCAAAGGCCCTCGGCCAGGGGGCTGCTGCTTTATATATCCAACAGCGGCTCGAACTACGTAACGGTAATAGACAGAAGTCTTGAGAGGGTTGTCGGAGCGGTTACGGTAGGGGACGGTCCTATGGGCATGGCCCTTAATCAGCAAAAAGACATGCTCTATGTGCTTAATTCGCGCTCTCATAATATATCGGTCATCGACGCCCTGTACCTGCGGCTGCTCGACACTATCGAGATATCGGCCGGGATGGACCCGGAGGATATGGCCTTTATGCCGGATGAGAGAGGTATTATAGACGGCAAGCTTTATGTTGCCAACAGGTCTACCGATGATGTAATCGTAGTCGATACCGCCTCCAGCCGCGTAATGAAGACCCTCCCCGTCGGCCGCAGGCCGTCGTTTGTCCTGGCAAATACCGAACGTAGAGAGATATATGTAACCAATGAACTCTCAAACACGCTGAGTATAATCAATACGGTCGACGACGTTGTTGTCGCTACCGTCAGGGTCGATGCCAGGCCGGCCGGCATTGCCATTGGCAACGATAAGATCTATGTCTTTAACCAGGGCTCCAACTCGATATCGGTGATCTCGCCTTCGGACAGGGATATCGACGATACCCTGATCGTATCCGAGCCTCCCAGCAGGGGGATCAAGGCCTTTGATGAGCGTTTTTTCGTCTTGAATACCTTAGCGAATAATATGACTTTTTTTAACAGGCACGATGTGCTCACTTCTATCAGAGAGGTCGGCGATGCTCCAAAGGGTATTGCGGCTGATGAAGACCGCAACAGGATCTACGTCTCAAATTTCGGCTCCAATACGGTCTCGATTGTGGATCCAAAGGGAGAGAAGGTCGTAGGCGAGCTTACAGTTGGCAGCAATCCTTACGGGGTGCTGCTCCTGGATAATTAACAATGACAATAAGACCTCTTTTATTAGCTGCAGTTGTTGCGACAACTGTGTTTTTTGCCGGTTATGATGTCTCACTAGCCGCGATAGGCGCAAGGGCCAGTATCTCAAATAATGAGGTCACCACCGTAAAGGCCGGTGTCGAGACGACCTCAAGTACGAAAGTAAATAGCTACAACGTTGATTTTCAAAAGCAGCTGACAAATACGATATCTTTAAATGGCGATCTGCGCTGGATAAATACGCTGGTAAACAAGGACGGGGTAGAGACCGAGACCAGGAGCTCATATCCTGTCTTTACCTTGAGCTACAGCCCTCCGGCGCAGTACAATCTGAGGCTTGGCTATAACAGGACCGAGAGTTCCCCTTCGCAGGGCGACCGTATCACAACGTCAAACATGAATGCCGGTTTTGCTCTGCCGGCGTCCAGGCTCCCGTCCCTGAACCTGAGTTACAACAAGTCTACGACCGAGGATCATGCTACCGTACAGCAGGTAAATACCGTGAATACTACAATAAGGGGGGCAACGTCTTACGACTTCAAGTACCGCGGAGCGGATGCGAGCGTAAATTATAGCTACAGCCTTACTACGATCAAGGATAACGTAGGCGAGACCACTTCGTTGACGCCGTCACATCTCTTTTCGACCGGCCTTAGCAGGGATTTTCTGGACGGTAAGCTGAAGACCTCGATGAACTATGGCTTTGATCTGAGAGAGACCACTACGGAGAGCATCGGCAGCGCAAGCAGGTTTGAGCAAATAGTTGGGGCTGCAAGCGGACTTGAGTTCGGGTATCCGGTAGGCGGCCCGAACCCGTTGACGATGACTGGCGAGCCGCAGCTTATAGATAACGACAGAAGCAGCCCTGTTGTGCCTTCCTCGGTTGGAGACCCGTCGATAGACCTCAGCGTCTCTAATTGGAATATGGGGCTTGGTTTTTCCAGTATTCAGGCAATACACGAACTTAATCTTTATGTGACGACCTCTCTCTCGTCCATTATCGTAAGCGGCTATAATTTCGGATGGCAGGTATATTCGAGTAATAATAACGTTACCTGGACTCTGCTGGCAGGGGCCACCTCGACCTATAACTCTGTCTTCAGCCGCTTTGAATTTTCCTTTGGCGAGGTGAGCGCCAGGTATTTCAAGGTCGTAAACACCCTTAGTCCTCCGGTACTGGGCGATATAGAGGTGACCGAGATAACCGCTCTGGGATATGCGCTGGCCACGCCAAAGAATAGTTTTAAAACTACTACGACCAGGAATTTTACCGGCCTTACTCTGGCATATATGCCTACAAAGCGTCTTAACCTCGGAATGAGCGTTTACCTGGATACCACAAACAGGGGGAGTGACGGCTCTGTAGATGTTGAGACGAAAAATAGCCTTTACGGTTTGAATGGAAGCTATATTATTATACCGAGGTACCTTAACTTTACCTCGACCTATGCCTCAACCAGGACGGAGCCGTCAGATGGCGAGAAGGGCGAGACGAACAGTTATACCACTACATTTTCGACAACGCCGCTAGATACCGTAAGCGCCAATATTTCTTACCTTGTTACGGAGAACTTGCTTGGAGGGACCGTACAAAGTAATCAAAAATCTATTAATACAAGCGCATTTATGGCCGTTTATACGGGTATTGACCTGAACCTGGGTGCGACCGCCGCGACCACCGATACCCCGCTGAGCGACACTGTGACCGATTCCAGATCATACAGGTGGGGCCTTAAGCTTCGGCCGTGGAAGCCCATTGTTATCATTATTAATAGCAATACTTCTATGAGCGATTCCAAACAGAACGGCGTTGCCACCAGTAGTACTTTAAAGAACTTTGATATGAATATCTCCTATACTCCGAGCAGGACTTTATATATGTCGGCTGACTTTGATTTCGAGCCGGAGCCTACATCTATATACAGCGTGACATGGACGCCTTCTAGGGCCATTCAATGGACTTTCAGGTATAACTCCAATGATACCGACAACGGCGTTGCTACGGATTTGAGCTGGTATCCGTTCAGGCCGATAAGTTTACAGGCGGGCTATACGGTTACCTGGGTCGATAATGCGACTAATGATCAGACCGAGACATTGTTTACCCGGGCGACGATACGTTTTTAATCTTTATCCTTGGTCTATAAGTTTATGAATAATATAAAAAAACTTGTATAATGGAGTGCGTTAATGTATAATATTAGTGATATGTTGAGTCGGTCAGCCCGTCTAAGGCGGGATTGTGTCAAGTTGATTCTGATTTTACTGCTGCTGACGATGGCAGGGTGCGGTGGAAAAGTTGTCAGGTATATCAATCCTGAGGCAAACTTTTCTTATATCCGTAAGGTTGCGGTACTGCCTTTTAATAACCTGTCCAATGATCGTTATGCCGGTGAGAAAGTGCGTGCAGCCCTGACCGTCGATCTCTTGTCGCGCATGACCTTTGATGTTATGGAGCAGGGAGAGGTCAGTAAGGTGCTTACCCTGGTTATGAGGGCGACAGGCGCTGAAGAGGGAATGGTGCTGGAGCTTGATAAAGAGACCTTAAAGCTGCTGGGCGAGAGGCTAGGGGTGCAGGCCGTAATCCTTGGCAGCGTAGATGAATATGAGTCCCGAAGGGAAGGCGGCCTGGTCTCGGTCTCGGTCAGGATGCTTGATACAAGCTCCGGCTTGATCCTCTGGCAGGCAAAAGCATCTGCAACGGGTTCAAGCCTTGCCCGGAAGATGCTGGGGCTCGATAGCAAGAACACAAGCGACCTTACCAGAAAGGCGGTAAGACGCGCACTAAATACATTGCTCTAGGGGCCCTTCCGCTTTGATTGGACGTTTGACCCGTAGGTCTTTGTTCTCGGGACGGGGCCCGAAGCAAGAGGGCCTGATAAAGCAAGAGGGCTTGATAAAGTGAAAGGGCCTGAAGCGAGAGGGCTTGATAAAGTGAAAGGGCCTGAAGCAAGAGGGCTTGATAAAGCAAGAGGGCCTGAAGCGAGAGGATTTGAAGTAAGAGGGCCTGATAAAGTGAAAGATAAAGATAAAGATGAGGATATGGATGCAATCACGTATAAAACATAAGAGCCTGTCTTTAGTGTCTGCCAAAGCGGTATCAGGCTACGGCGTCCGGTGGAGTCCTTTTAAGGCCACGGCGCTTGTGGCTCTGGCTCTGGCCCTTTTCTTTGCCACCCCTGCCGGCGCAGAGCTTCCCAGCGTATATACGAGTAGCCTCTCAAAAGAGGAGCAGAGGTTCGCCCCTACCCATCTCGCCGACCCCGGCGATGTCGTCTCTATATCGAGCCTCGCGATATTGCCGCTTGAAAACCTGTCGGACAATCCTCTGGCGGCAAAGCTGGTAACCGACTACCTGAAGGCTGAACTTAAGTCCAGGGGGCTTTTTGATATCACAAATGCAAAGGATGTCGGCCGGTTTCTGGCCCGTCGCAGGATACGCTATACCGGCGCTATAACCAGGAGCTCGGTCAGGGAGATGGGTAAGGTGCTTGGCGTTGATGCGGTACTTCTCGGTACTGTCAATTATTACTCTATAGTTAGCGGCACCCTTATCGTCGGAGTTAACTGCCGTATGTTAAGCACCACCGACGGCAGTATTGTATGGGCTGGCAATATAACTTATACGGGTAAAGACTTTGAGGGGGTGCTGGGGCTTGGAGTTGTCAAGAGTATCAATACGCTTGCCTCTATGGTCGTTAAAGACCTTATCGGGAACCTGAAAGACAGGTTCTTTGTACGCGACAGTTCTTACGGCCCCTTTGATATTGAGAGGGTCATTACTTATCCGGTGATGGGCAGGTCCGGGGGCAAGAGAGATATCAATGTCAAGTTTCTGAACCTTACCGGCGAGCCCGTGATGGTAAAGGCCCTGGTCGGCGCCAGGGAATACGAGCTTAAAAGGGTCTCCTTCGGTACGTACGAGGGGGTTATAGATTCGCCCGCTGTCGAGGGTATTCACCTGGTCGACATCGTGGCAATGGACTCTGGTAACAATCCCTACGCCTTCAGCGCGGCAGGTAAGGTCGTTGTCGATAATACCCCGCCGGTTATATCCATGAACGCCAACCGTACTGTCTTCTCTTCAAAAAAGAGAGGCTTTGTTATCTTTGAACCGAAGCTTGTCAGTTTTGAGGAAATAGACGAGTGGAATGTGGATATCACCGATAGCAAGGGGACCGTGGTCAGGAGCGATAGAGGGTACGGACGCATGCCGGCCAAGCTGATGTGGAAGGGCGATTATGCGTCACAGGCCTTTGTTGAGGACGGAAGCTATACCTTTACCCTCCACGTAAAGGACCCTGCAGGCAACGCCGCCAAGGTCTCGAATATTGTAATGGTTAAAAATTCCCCTCCGGCTATTGATGTGGATGTAGATATAGTTGAGGAGACGGTACTCTTCAGCTTTCACTATAGCCCGGACGAGCCTATAGATAGCTGGAAGATAGCTATCGTCGATAGAGGCGGCAATATTATAAATATGCTCTCCGGCACAGGTAAGACCCTGCCCAAGCGCTTTGAGTATCCAATAGGTAAGGACTATGACGTCAAGAAGCTGAGCTTTAAGGTAGAGGCAAAGGACGTTGCAGGCAATAAGTTTGAGATGACCAAGACAATACCTTCTCTCTTTGCCAATAAGGTGCCTTTTGCCGGACTTAAAGGTGTTAAGAATGTACTGTGGGATGATTTTTGATCCGTCTACTCTGAGCTGGTTATGCTAAAGATCACAATATTACAAAATCCGCAATTTCTTCTTGATTAATCCACTTTATAAACATATACTTAGTACGTCGGTTTTTAAAGGGCTTTATGTATTTGCCTCGATATGTATTAAGGTAGCGCTACGCTGGCAAGGTCTTGCCTGTTATGTTTGTTATATATTAGTATGGGGTTTGGCTGATAAACCTTTGTATTATACCAACGGAGTGGAGGGCTGCACTTGATCAGAAGAAAAAAGATTAATTATTCTGTAAAGGGGCGTATGCAGAAAAGGCTCTTTATCAGCGTAATGTTCGTTGTGATCATAAGTGTAGGGCTAATGGCGTTATCGTTCTACATCTTTGCAAATCAGGGAGCCGGAGAGAGTTATAAGCAGTTTCACGTAAACGTGCAGAATCTGCTGGACCTGCTCTTGCCCGCCGTTATAATCGCTACCCTGGTCGGGCTGGTCACTGCTTTTGTAGTTGCTATGTTTTTACCGCTAAAGTGGGTAGGCCCGGTATACAGGATAGAAAGTGAGCTTAAGACCGGCCTGGATAAGGGGAGTCTGGATATGAACTTTGCTCTGCGTGACGGCGATGAGTTCTGTGAGCTTGCGGAGTCGCTGGACCTTACCTTCTGCAAGGTGCGGAGCAAGGTCGGCGAGATCAGGTCTGCTACAGTCGATTTAAAGAATGCGCTTTCCACGGATATGCATTCTTCGCAGACGGATGCTGCATTTAAAAAGATCGAGGATGCTCTTGGAGATCTCAAACTATGAGAGCAGGCTTCAGAGGGCTGGCGGTCTTTTTTCTGGCGGCTCTGGTTCTGGTCTCCTTTACCGCAGGCTGCACCGGTATAAGGAAGAAGCCGGCTGGCGAGAGGCTGGCCGCTGACGGTGAGCTAAAGAAGATAGCGGTCTTGCCTTTTCATAATATAAGCGGGCGGCGGGACGCGGGCAAGATGGTGGCCAATAACTTTGTCACCGAGATATTCGTGGGCGGCAGGTACAGGGTGGAAGAGCCCGGCAATATCCTGCAGTTCATGCTTCAGGAAAATGTAAGCGTCATAGGCGAGATGGGTATCGACAGGATAAAGATCCTGGGGCTGCGGCTCGGTGTAGACGGGGTTCTGGTGGGCATCGTCGATGTCTTTGATGACGGTGTGCACAGCACACCGAGTGTTTCTATAACAGCCAGGCTTGTTGAGTCAGAGACCGGCAAGATCGTATGGTCCGAGCAGGTCAGTAGGAGCGGAGACGATTATGTAATAGTCTTTGGCGTGGGTAAGGTCAGGAGCGCCAACGCACTTGCTCAGAAAGCTATAAGGGAAATGATAAAAACGATTAATTGGTAGTGGAGTTTTTTTATTGAATATCGCCGGACAAGTTAAAGTTTATCGTCTGTTTTCAAGATCCTGGAGGGTCTTGTCCGGCTCTGTGCGCTCTATCCGTGCCATGAAGGCGGGTATGGTCGCGACGACTTTTCTCGCCCTGTTCCTGTTTGTAAGTTTTTCGACTCAGGCGCGTGCGTCGTGGTCTTTTAAGAAGAAGAAAAAAGAAGAGCCTTATATAGCCAGGGTAGGTAACGTCGATATAAAGCTTGCTGATTTTGAGGCGGCGGTCAGGAAATTACACACCTCAAGACGTGTAGGCAGGGCCCTTACAGAGGGGAAATCCTTTGAAAAGCAGAGCTTTACGAAGTACCTTGACGAGCTTATAGACAACGAGCTTATGGTTATTGAGACCGAGCGCATGGGGCTTGATAAGGAAGAGGGCTTTCAAAGGTTGATGCGTAACTTCAAACTCAATATTTTTCTTGGCGAGCTTAAACGTGAAGAGATAACCGAAAAAGTCAAGGTCACAGAGGATGAGATCCAGGCCGAGCTTGATAAGCAGGGTATTACAGCGGCGCAGGCAGAAGAAGGCGACGGGGCGAAGAAGAAGGCCGGGCCTCACGACACTACTTCCCGGCCCAGGCAACTGGCGATACGCAACCTTACCAGGGTCAAAAGCAAGGCCCGTGAGGTTCAGTTCTTTAAGGAGTTAAAGGACCGGGCTTCTATCGATATAAAGGAAAAGGCGCTGGATCTATTCTCTTCCACCGATAAAAAACTTAGAACCAGGGTGGTTGCGGTCGTGGACGGCGAGAAGATAATGGCGATAGACCTGCTGCGCGAGTTAAAAGGGAAGAGTCAGCATGATAAAAAACTCTTGAGAAAAACCCTGGATAACCTTATACTGCATAAACTTTTGGACAAAGAGGCCTTCAGCCGCGGCTATGAGTCTTTGCCACGCGTGCAGGCTGCCATCAGTAAATACAAGAAGAAACGCCTCCTGGACGCATTTAACAGAAGGGTTGTTCTGCCTCTCGTAAAGGTCGATGAAAAAGAGATCAGGCAATACTACGACTCTAACCCCGAAAAGTTCAAGACCGCCCCAAGTTATAAGCTCAGGATGATCTTCGTGGGCGACGAACTGGAGGTGGCAGCCATTGTAAGTGAGCTTAAGAGGGGGGCTGATTTTGGTTTTCTTGCCAGGGAGCGCTCTCTTGATCCGACAAAAGACAAGATGGGCGAGCTTGGCTGGGTTCCGGCAACTAGGCTCTCCGGGGACATAACAGCGGCAGCCGCAAGGGCCTCCGATGGTGACCTGATAGGTCCTTTCAAGATGAAGTATGGATATTCCGTGATGGAGCGTTTAGGGATGAGGCCCGGAGACTTGAAGCCTTACGACTCGGTCAGGGATGATATAGACAGGCAGATCGGGAGTGAGAAGTTCCTGAAGATACACAAGAGATATCTTGATCGTTTAAGAGAGACCGTTCCTGTGAAAATCAACAAAAAAGCGCTTAAGAATGTAATGATAATCAGACCCGGGGAGGGGTAGGTCTTGACTAACAGGCGTTTCTTAATCCTTGCTCTACTTGTTGCGGCCGGTCTTTGGATCGCAGGCTGTTTGCCTCAGTCCCAGGGCAAGGTCATGCGTAAGCTCTGTACCGATTGCCATACAGAGGAGTACGCGGCCTATTCCAGGGGCAATACTCATAGCCCTGTTCTAAAGAAGGACTGTGAGAGCTGTCATGTTCCTCACGGCCTGATAGGGGCGCTTATAATCAAAGACAATACCTCCGGGCTGTGCTATCAGTGTCACGCCGAAGCGAAGCCGCAGATCGAAAAAGGCACGCTTCACGCGCCTGTGGCAGGCGGCGAGTGCCTTAAATGCCATGACCCGCATACCTCCGCTTATAAAGGACTCTCCAGGGCAGAAGGTAATGAGCTTTGCTATACCTGTCATGACCGCGGTCTTTTTGAGAAGCAGACCACGCACAAGGCAGTCCTTGACGGTTGTTCGAATTGTCACGACCCGCATTCCTCTGAGTACGGCGCAGGGCTGCTTGCAAAGGGCAACGAACTCTGCGTCAGGTGCCATAACCCCGCTACGGGGGCCCTGAATAAGGCTCATAGCGATTATAACGTAGAGGGTACGGATTGTCTGTCGTGTCATACGCCGCACGCCAGTGACGGCGAAAAACTTATGCGGGAATACAGCCATGCGCCCTATGCCGAGCGTGAATGCTCTGATTGCCATAATCCCCCTGACTCCGCCGAGCCGCTGGCTACTGTTTTAAGCGGGGGCGCGCTCTGCCAGAAGTGTCATTCGACCGAGATAAATGAGTTCAGCAAGTCTGTAACCCACGAGCCTTCTGCAAAGGGCGAGTGCGTTGCCTGTCATAATCCGCACGCCTCTGACCAGCGTTTTGAACTGCGTACTTCCGAGAGGTCGCTCTGTTATAGTTGTCATCAGGACGCAAAGGCTTTGCATGAAAAGAAGTATCTGCATAGCGCCATAAAGGAGTCTTCCTGCACCGGGTGTCACGACGCGCATGGCTCCGACCATAAAAGCGTGCTTAAGGACGAGGGAGCAGCACTCTGCTACAGGTGTCATGATGAGGCGGGCTTCTCAGGGAAGAGCATTGAGCACTCTCCAGTAAAAGAAGGTAACTGTATAATATGCCACGACCCCCATGCCTCGGAGCAGAAGGACATCCTGACCGCCCCGGAGGGCGAGCTGTGTTATAGTTGTCATACGGCGCAGAAGAAGGAATATGATCTTGTAACAGTACATCCGATCGTTAAACAGGGCGAGTGTTCAAAGTGCCACGCCCCGCACGGCGCGAATATCCCGAACCTTTTAAATGAGAGTAGCGAGACCCTCTGTTTTACCTGTCATAAATCCATGTTAAGGGGGGCCGAGGGCGCCGGGTCCCATAAGGTCTTTGTTGAAGGGAAGTGTCTGGAGTGTCATGACGCCCATGCGAGCAATAACCCTGTGCAGCTTTCAGGCACTGCCGAGGATATATGTTATAAGTGTCATGGCAGTGTTAAGAAGGATATTGAGCAGAGCAAGGTCACTCACGCCCCTGTAGTAAAGGTCAGGTGCTACAGTTGCCATCTTCCTCACGGCAGCAAGATCAAGGGGATGCTCCCAAGGCCGGTCGATAGCCTCTGCTACACCTGTCATGAGACGCTAAAGGCCGATGTAGAGAAAAAAGGCGCTTCGGTGCACAGGGTGGTCAAGAGAGGTAAGTGCCTGGAGTGTCATAACTCGCATTCCTCGCAGTTAAAGGGGCTGCTCAAAACCGACGGCAAGAATATGTGCAATAAATGCCACGGCGATCAGGACGGTGCGGTAATGCTTAAGGCGCACGGCAATATATCGCCGAAAGGGTCGGACTGCCTTGGTTGCCATGAAGCCCACGTAGCCCGGGACAAGAGGCTGCTTCATAAAAATATGCATAAGCCCTTTGAAGACGGGGCCTGTGCGAGTTGTCACCGCGGGGCCAGTAAGGGCCGGAAAAAGTAGTTGATATCGAATCTTTACAGTAGAGGCAAGCAGGTAGATATGTTGATCAATATACGTGGAAAACTTTCAAGGGTGGTTGCCCCGAAGGGTATGGCTGTCGTGCTGTTGCTCCTGGTATGCCTGCTTGCCGCTGTTGCGCTATACCCCTCTGTTGCCGAGGCGGCCAGAAAAAAGAGTGTCTCAAAGCTCTGCCTTAACTGTCATAAGGGGGCCGGCTCCCTTATGACAAAGAGGTACGTGCATAAACCCGTTGCCATGGGACTCTGTACGGCGTGCCATAACCCGCATACGTCAAAGAATAAAAAGCTGATCGGCTCCGAGTTGAAAGACCTGTGCTTCAAGTGCCACTCGGAAAAGAGGCTCTTGCCGGGCGCGGTTGTGCATAAGCCGGTAAAGGACGGTCAGTGTCTGGCGTGCCACGACGCCCACTCTACAGATAAAAAAGGGCTGGTCAAAGACGTCGGGGCCAGGGCCTGTTACTCTTGCCACCCCAAGAAAGATATTGCAGGCGGAAAAAATGTCCACCCTGAGGTCAGGAAAGGAAACTGTTCGGTATGCCACGCCGCTCATTCTTCGCAGAGGCCGGGGCTGCTTGTAAAGAGCACAAAGGAGCTCTGTATGGGGTGTCACGCGGCAAAGAGTGCTAAGCTGCTCGCCGCCCACAGCGGCCTGAACGTCTCAAACTCTGATTGCGGAAGCTGCCATAGTCCGCACTCTTCCGACAGCGCCGGTATACTTAAAAAGAATCTGCACGAGCCCTTTGCCGGCGGCAAGTGTGATACCTGCCACTTAAAAGGCTCTAAAAAGCTCAAGACCACCAGTACGCGTCTATGTTCAAAGTGCCACGCCTCTGTTATGTCAAGTTTTAACAAGAGGTACAGCCATCTTGTCTCGGGTGTTGACGGCAACGCGTGTATGAACTGTCATAACCCGCATGCCTCTGACGGCGCGGCGCTTATAAAGGGGCAGCTGTCCAGGGTCTGCTACACGTGCCATAGCGAGACAGAGAAGTATGCCGAGGTCAGCAGCTATACGCACAGTAAGCTTGGCCAGTGTTCTTCCTGTCACAGCTCGCATGGCTCTAATGAGCGTTATTTTATGAAGGCCGGTGTAGAGACCTGTTCTGCCGAGAAGTGTCATGAGACGCAGGGGCGCTTTACGCATCCTGTTGGCAAGGATATAATAGATCCGCGCTCAGGCTCGGCCCTTGATTGCTCGACGTGTCACAACCCGATGGGCTCGCCCGAGGAGTTTATCCTGCGCGGCGGCAAGGACAGGGAGCTCTGCATAAAGTGTCACCAGGTTTAGTCTGTTTAGTCTGTAAGGAGAAGGCGTTATGTTTGTTTTTTTAGATACATTTAAAGGCCTGTGCCGCCTGGTCGCGATAGTTGCTGTTTTTGTCGTGCTCACCTGCACATTTGCGGCGTCTGCCTTTGCCGCAAAGGCAGACCTCATAACCATTGCCGTGCTGGGCGGCGACGAGTTGACCGGAAACATGGCGGAGCCGGCAGGGCTTTTTGTTGACGAGGCCAGAAAAAGGCTTTACGTGGCCGATACCGTCAACAACAGGCTTATATCCTTTGATAAGGATCTGACCTTTATTGCCGCCCTTACCCACGATAACTTCAAACTTCCTCTCTCGGTCGGTAAGCTGCCAAGCGGGAAGTTTTTTATAACCGATGCCAGCGACGACACTCTCAAACTTATCGATGTGAAGGATAAGCTTATAACCCCCTTTAATATTAAGGGGTTGAAAGCGGCAGTCGAGAAGTTCATGCCGGGGCGCTTTGCAATGGACGATGCCGGCAACCTTTATATCGTCGATAAGCTCAACAAACGTATTGTCGTCGCTGATAAGGACGGCAATTACCAGCGCAGTATAACGGCCAAAGGCAAGGACTTTTACGGCTTTAACGACGTAAGGGTAGACGGGAGAGGCAACGTCTATGCCGTAGATACGGTCGGCGCCAGTATATATGTCTTCAATGATAAAGGGGGCCTTGTTACGCGTTTTGGCGGTAAGGCAGGGGAGGCGGGCCTTGTCTTTCCGGTAAGCGTGGCGGTCAACAGCAAGGGGTTGATCTATGTTGCAGACAGGTATCTTAGCCAGATAATGGTCTATAATCGCTTTGGCGCCCTGCAGTTTACGCTTCTATCGAAGGGAGTGATCCCCGGCGATATCTACCACCCCTCCTATATCTATATAGATAAGTCTGATCTTATATATATTATCGACGGTGCAAGGGTTCAGGTCTTCAAAGAGAAAAGATGAAGCGTTATCTCTCCTGCTTATTGAGCTTATCCGTATTATTCCTGCCTTTTCTGATCGTAGGGTGTATTAACTCTGTAAAGGATGCAAAGGAGCCTGAGATATCCAAGGGGCTTGAGAGCATTCCTTATTATAATAAGCGCAGCTTCAGCTTCAGCACCAACGAGGCCTACAAGGAGATGCGGCAGAAGTCCATCGCCGATAAAGAACGTAAAGACCGTCTAAAGCAGGAAAAAGAGCGCAAAATTGAGGAGATCTTTACTGAGGAAGTCAAGAAAAGGGTTATAGGAAAAGACGTCAGGATCGCTATCCCTGATCCGTGGATAGCGCCCAAGAAGCGTAGTATCAAGAGTATGCCGCTGCCCTTGAGGGCTTTTCCCAAGGACAGGTACGGTTATCCGGACTGGACAAAGGCTGTTGAAGAGGGGCTGCTCAATCCCCTTAGTTCGCTTAAGAGAAATCCGCCGAAAGAAGAGATTCGAGATACCGAGATACTCTTTCAGATCAATGACAGGCTTATGGCCAACGTGCTCTTTCCGCATAAAACACATACCTACTGGCTTTCATGTAAGATATGCCACCCCGGTATCTTTAAGGCGAAGAAGGGGGGTAATATCTTTACGATGTACGATATATGGAACGGCAAGTTCTGCGGCAGGTGCCACGGCAAGGTCGCTTTTCAGCCAAAGGGTTTCAGGAACTGCCGCCGCTGCCATAGCGTAGGGAAGAAGACAATGGGTATCGAGTAACTTCTGATTGCATTTTTTCTTGAGAAATGAGATAATAAAGTATAACTAATATAACAGTCGTGTCGAGCGTATAGAGAGACCGGGGTGTATTCGGGGCGTAGATACTTGCCTGCAACTTTATAAATCCGGATCGTATCTAATACGCAAGCGTATACGAACGGAGTTTGAAAGGTGAGTTCAGAGGCGTTATATGACAAGGTGGCGGATAGTGCCGTTAAGCTCGGCGAAGGCCTGGGTAGTACCAGGGCCCGTATCCTGGCCGTAGATGATAATATACAGAACGTCGAGTTGCTGGACGGCCTGCTCTCAAGCCGGGGCTATGAGGTGGTTAAGGCCTATAATGGTATGGAGGCGTTGCAGAAGCTGGAGGAAGGTAACATCGATGTCGTCCTCCTTGATGTGTTGATGCCGAAGATGGACGGTTATGAGACGTGCCGCCGTATAAAGAGCCGTCCGGAGACGCGTCTTTTGCCGGTAATAATGCTTACGGCGCTCGATAGTCTAGAGGATAAAGTAAAGGGTATCGAGGCGGGGGCCGACGATTTTATTACCAAGCCCTTTCAAAAGCCGGAGTTACTTGCCCGCGTAAAGTCTTTTGAGAGGCTTAAAGGGCTTCTCGATGAGCTTGAAAATGCCCAGAACGTCTTATATAGCCTTGCCTCGGCCCTGGATTATAATGACCCCTATACGCATGGGCATTCAAAGAGGGTCTCTGAGTTTTCGGTGAGGCTGGCCGCGCATATCGGCCTTGACGAGGCCGGGCTGGACGTTATAAGAAATGCCGGCGTGCTTCATGATATAGGGAAGATCGCTACCGACAAGGGGATACTCCATAAACCGGGCGCGCTTAATGCAATAGAGTACAAGCATGTAAAGGACCACCCTGTTGTGGGCGAGCAGATATGCATGCCTCTGAAGTTTGCGAGGCCTTTACTACCCATAATACGCCATCATCATGAAAAGTACAATGGTTCGGGCTATCCTGACGGCCTTGCAGGCGAGGATATACCGCTTGGCGCAAGGATAATGGCTATAGTCGACGTCTACGACGCCCTTACCTCCATAAGGCCGTACCGAAGCGATATCCCGCCTGAGGTCGCGTTGGAGGTGATGAAGGCCGAGGCTGTTAAGGGGTACTGGGACAAGGGGCTGCTTGATGCCTTCTGTGAGGTGCTCAGGAAAGACGGTTACACTATCTCCGGATAGGCCGAGAGCAGGGCTGAAGCATATGAAATGTGAAAAATGTGACTGTGACCTTCCGGATACGAGCCCGGAGCGTCCTGCGCTATGCAGCGTATGCAGCGAGAAGACCCTGAAGGCGGGGCAGAAGGAAGAGACCTCGCTATCTATCCCTTTTAAGAAAATTATATTAAAAAACCTTTTTACCTCGGTCATAACAGGGTTAATCATTACCTCCGGTGTAAATATCTATGGTTTTGTATTTAAGGATCAGCAGAGCTTCACGCAGGCAGGCCTTTACCTGAGGGATACCTTTCTTATGCAGACGCCCAAGAGCGGTGTATTTTATATTATATGGGCCGTTGTTGTGCTTGTTTTTTTTCTTAGAGGCGTGCTCAGGGCATTGTATAAGGAAAGCCTCAGGGGAGTGTAGAGATAGCCTCAGCGCTGCGTAAGAATTTAATGGGAGTGTCTTTGTAAAATGCAGTGTCCCTGTTAATGTAATAGGCCTTAATTTTTTTAAATGGAATATAAAAATATCTTGACAGCTTCATTAATTTTTGTTAATCTATAATTAACGTATGAACCGACGCAGGTTTGTAAGTTATGTTCAGAGGTGATGATTGCCTCATTCGGGAAGGGTCGGTAAGATCCAGGAGATGCGACGGTTAGTGTTGAAGTGTCGCATATCTTTTGGAGTATAAGTCGAACACCTTCTGGGGTAGAGGCATATTTTTTTATGTTCTTTTTGTGATTTAGATGTTTTAGGTGTAAGGTACTGTTTTTTACATTAACGACTTTGAAAACTAATTAGGAGGTAAGAGACAATGAGAAAGCTAATCCTGGCCATTTTCACTCTGAGTGTCGCTGGATTGTTGGTTATGATAGCCACTCCGTCAATGGCTGTTCATAAAAACTACAATAACCAGCTGGTCTGCGGTGGTTGTCATACCATGCATAACAGTCAGGGTAGTACTTCAGGGACCGATCAGGACCTGGGCGGTCCTGCAGGCGGTGCGATAGTTCTTTTGAGGGGCGCAGTCTCCACAAGAAGCCAGGTGCATAACCTTTGTTTGCAGTGTCATAGCTCGGACGGCGCACAGGCAGGCCTTGCATGGGACGGTCATACCGCACCTAAGGTAAACATAGCCAACGCTTCGGGAGACGGCAACGGTTATACCGGTCTTGATTCCGACGTAACCAACGACGACTTTGGTAAGATCGGAGCCGGCGGCGACTTCTCGGCTGTTATGGTAGCCAGCGGATCGGGTTGGATAACAACGGGACCGGATGTCGCGGTTGCTGTGGGTAGAGGCCATAGTCTCGGACTTACAACCGTAACGCCTCCGGGAGCATCCGACGGCGCTATCTCCGACTTTACATGTACTTCATGCCATGACCCTCATGGTGCCTATACGTCTCCAACGACCGAGGCAAACAGGTATCGTAACCTCAAGCTCATACCGAGGGGAAGCGGCACTACATCCATCACACTTAACACCAATATCAGAAGCTACGTCGGCTACGGCGGATGTATCGCGGACAGTAACTGGACAAACGGATATACAGGCGGCGGTAACAGCCTCTTTGTATGGCCGCTCTATACCGGTACCCCAGATTGGTCGACCGATACCAGCGCATGTTACGATGCCGGCGGAAGGGTTAATGCCTACGGTGTTGACGAGCCCGGTACTAACGGTATCTCCAACTGGTGTGCAACCTGTCATGACCAGTGGCATGAGGAGATTACGACTGCCAACTCAAACGGCCAGGACTGGAACAGACATCCGGTAGATAACGTACTTCAAGAGGCCGGTTCACTTAGCTCCGGCGGTAACGTAGTAATAGTCGATACCACCAACTACGCAACGGCACGTTCACAGAACAGGGCCCTCCCTGTTGCCGATGCAACCGGTGGAGCCGGCGTCTTCTACCTGAAGGCCGGTACAGAGACCACGAACAAGGTCTTCTGTCTATCATGCCACTTCGCACATGGTGGCCCGTACTTCGATAACCTGAGGTGGAACTACCTTGCGGCTGTAGATTCCGGTTCGCAGACTGCAAACTCGATATCAAGCATCACGGGTTGTCAGCTCTGTCATAACAGGTAATACAGGCAGGGTTAATAGTAGAATATAAGTGAAGAGGGGAAGGAGTGATCCTTCCCCTCTTTTTTTGTTTCTTTCCTTTTTTATCTCTCTCAGCTTCAGCACAGGTAGCTTATTTTATAATTGACCGTTTACCTCATCATGTTTATAATACTTCAATTATGATGCAACGTATTAGAAAATATTTTATATTCACCTCAGCTACGTTGTTATTGACGTTGGTATTTGTATTTATCGTCCCGCATTCAGAGGGGGGAGCGCTGGCCTATGATTCCCGGGCCGCCCTGGATGACTACCAGGGCGCGCGCACAAAGGGGTTGCCTCTTCTACTAGCCTTTAAAAGCTCTGCCGAGCGGCCTTCTGAGCGACCTATTGACGAGGGCGTTATCAAGTCTCAGGACATAACAGGTGAAGACGTCGATGCCGCTCCCAAGGCCGGGGCGTCTATTGAACCAACTCCTCCGGAACCGGTAGTCTCGCCTGAAAAATTCGGGCCTGAGGCCGCCGAGGTTAAAAAGATAGAGCCGGCAGAAAAATCTCCTGCGCCGTCTGTAGATGAAGCGCTCAAGGGCGCGCCGCTAAATATGCCTGTCGTGAAAAAGCCGCCCGTTCCTGATGTCGAACCCGAGGCCGCCGATGTTAAAAAAGTAGCACCGGCGGAGAAACAGCCTGCTGCCATGCCTGTGCCTGTAAAGGCCCAAAAAACTGCGCCTCTTGAAAAACCAATCGCTCTAAAGCCTGCCAAAGAGAAGTCTGAACCATCGCCTGAAATTATAGCAAAGCCCACCTCTGCTCCTGCGTTGAAGCCTACTGTAAAGGAAGGTAAGGCAAAGACCTCGCCAAAGGCGGGCCCTGAGGTGGCGACGCCGCCAGCGGCCGCCACTGATAAGGCTTCAGGTGAGGGCGGCGCTGAAAAACCCTCTGAAGATAAGAAAGAGAAGGCAGGTAAAGGCGGATACGACGGCCCTATCGAGATCAGGGTTAAACGCCTCTACGGTTTTGACGCCACGCTCAGCGGGACTTTGCTTGGCTGGGTGGATCAGATATATATCGATAACCTCAATGACGAGGTCTACCTCCTGGATAAGAGAAATAAGAGGATAGTCGTTACCAATATAGTCGGAGGCTACCTTTTTCACTTTAATTATTCGCTGGCAGGCATCATGAATCCGGTTGCCTTTACGGTCGATACTTTGAGCGGTGAGATATACCTGAGCGATAGTAAAAGGATTGCTATCCTTAATTACAGAGGAGAGTACCAGGGGGATTTCGATCTTTCTCAGATGCCGGGGAGTAAAATAGTATCCATACAGTCCCTGCGTCTGGTTAAAGGTAAAGACGGGGACTTATTATATGTCGGCGATAATAAGAACCGCAGGATAATGGTCTTTACGACCGGGGGTAAATACGTCCGTACAATTGCCAGGGGCAGTTGGGTAGGTAATAACGTCAAAGGACTTTACGTTAACAAAGATACTGTCTTCTGGCTCGATAGCACCGGGTTCTCTGTAAAAAGTATAAGGATCGACGGGAAGGATAAAAGGTCTTTCGGCAGGCTGTCGAGCCTGCTGGGTGGCTTTAGCATGCCGGTAAATATGGCAATAGATGATGTCAATAAGAGAATAATCATTGTGGATGCGAACCGCATGATGGTGATATTTTTTGATTATAACGGTAATACGCTCTTTGAGTTCGGCGGCCCGTTTCTCTTCTCCTGGCCCAGAGCGGTTGCCGTTGATAAAAAAGGACGAGTCTTTGTCTCGGATAATAAAGGTGAGATAAGGGTTTTTAATGTTATTCCGCTTGTGCCCTCGGTTAAGTAGGGCAGCGGGGGTGAGGTTTAAAAAAGGGCCTGTATCTGTGTTGTAACCTCTTAGAAACCAGCCCCCCTTTTTTTCCTGTAAGACGTTATGCCTCTGCGTGTGATTTGTTATCTCGTAATACCGGTCCGTTAATATTAATTCCGTGGTTTTGAGCCTTATTGCCTGCCTGTGCGGCCGTCTTCTTGTATTTGTATTCAGTGAGGTATTCCCTACGAGATAGGGGGTCGGCCTCGCAGCGATCCTCGTCAGGCATACTGTAAGGTCAATATCAATCGGAGAAGGCCGCAGAGGTCTTTAGACGGGGCGAGAGGGGGGGGGATGAGGCCTTCCCTGTCCTTTGGGACTAACTATTGAGCGTTACAGGCCCTGTTTTAACTGAAAAGCGGTAATAGACGGGATATTTTCGCCGTAGCCGGCGGGTATTAAGGTATTATCGGGGCTGTCCTGGATATTGAATTTTGTATTTTTCCCTTGGGCTTTTCTGTTAAAGGGCCGATAGTATAATATTATGTCCCCATTATTGGTTCAAAGACCTGACAAAGAGGTGTGCAAGGCATGACCGGTTACAGCGGGGTAAAGGGCTGCGGCAGGGTTGAAGGGGGCAGCATCAGGCCTGCCGAGCTCTGTGTCGTAGTCGTAGTGATCGTTGCGTTGTCTCTGATTACTTACGCCCGTAATGAGACGTGGTTCGATAAGTATTCCATGTGGAATGACATCCTGGAAAAATCCGAATCCAAGGGGCGTCCTTACTTCAGAATGGGGCTTATCCTTTATAAGGACGGGCACTACGAGCAGGCCCTGTCAAGGTTTCTTCGTGCCTATGAGTTAAAGCCGGATGCCCGCGGACTCTTGAATAATATCGGGCTTACCTACCAGAGGATGGGACGCTTCGCCGAGGCGGCCAGAAGCTATGACCGCGCGGTAGAGAGCGGAGACAGCGTATCGCTGGCATATATGAACCACGGCACTTTGTACCTGAGGCAGGGCGACCTTAAGCGTGCCTTGAGCCTCTTTGGCCGTGCAATCGAGTCGGATCCGGAAAATGCCGTAGCCTATGTAAATGCCGGCTTTACGTACTCGGATATGGGTATTTATGATAAGGCTATAGAGTTCCATAGAAGGGCCGTGCAGATAAACCCTTATTATGCCAATGCCCGTTACGGTCTGGCCATTGCCCTGGAGGGTAGTGGAGACAGGGCAGGTGCGCTTAGAGAGTGGCAACGCTACCTTGAGATCGGGCCGAAAAGAGGGCCGTGGAGGCAGCGCGCCCTCGATAATGTAGAGCGCCTCGGGTCTGTAAAGGCCGGCACGCGGCAGGGGGATGCCGTCCCTGGCAGGCCCCTGAGGAGGTAGTTTTTGCATACATATAGGAATAACAGGTATTTGCTGGCCGAGCTCATGGTTGTTCTCGCCCTGAGTATTGCCATGGCTGCCGGCTCTTATGCCCGCACGCGGGTATGGTCGACCTCTGTTACGCTATGGAGCGACGCCTCGGCAAAAGGCCCGTCACGGTACAGGGCCGCCAACAACGCCGGCGCCGCCCTGATCGCCGAGCAGAGGTTTGACGAGGCGATAACCTACCTGGTATGGGCTGTAGCGGCCAACCCACGCAGTGTCGAGCCTTATTATAACCTTGGCGTAGCCTACCTTCAGCAAAGGGATATCTCCTCTGCTCTGCCTCACTTTAAGGAGGTACTTAAGATAAATGAGAGCCTTAAAGGCGGTCACTTTGGTTACAGGACGCGTCGCAACATGGTGGTTGGTTCGGCGGCAAACCTCGGTAATATATACAGTCTTCGCGGTGATATGGACAAGGCTATCCATTACTACAAAGAGGCCCTCGCACTGGACCCCGGTGCGCTTTCCGTGCACTTTAACCTCGCACAGGCATACCAGCGGACCGGGAGGACCGGGCTTGCCATCAAGGAGCTTGAGGAGTTATTAAGGCTCGACCCCTCTGACCGGGGCGCGAGGCGTGCGATTTTTCAGTTAAAAAATCAATAAAAATATGTTATAATAATGATGTTATGGGTCAATATAGACGTAATTTAAAGGTATGCCGGCTGGTTGTTTTACTGGCCGTTTTTGTATTTATTCCTGCCTTTGCGTCCGGCGGCGAGAAAGAGCAGTTGCCTTCTATCTCGCCGAGACTCAAGTTTTCGATAAAGAGCTTTTTCTCGGACCCTTTTTTAAATCCGATAGGGATCTTTATCGACAAGGAGCGTAACGAGGTATATGTAGTAGATAACGAGCGTGACGAGATCTTTATCTTTGACCAGAACGGCACTCCTATCTTCAGGTTCGGCAGGAAGGCGGGCAGGAGGCTTCTTTCCACGCCGATAGATCTGGTGGTAAGGGGGGATCTCATATACATCTCTCAGGAAGGCAAGCCCTATATCGAGGTCTTTGACCAGCGGGGAAACTCTGTTAAGAGGGTAACTTTTCCCGGTAAGTCGTTTGCACCGGGTAGGATGGATATAGACCGGGACGGCAATATATATGTGGTAAATAAGAAGCTTGGCGAGTGTTATGTCCTGGACGATCAGGACACTGTGGTGAGGACTATAGGAGAGGGGCTTGTCTCACTTTCGGGCGTGGCCGTAGACGGCGAGGAGGTCTATCTTATTACCCCTTTTCCTTCTCGTACCATGGTTATAAACGTCTATACGGTACGCGGTGAGTTCGTAACCAGCTTTGAAAATATAGATAGCCGGGGCGGCACGCTTATGCTGCCAACCGCCGGCAAGGTGGACGTAGCGGGGAATCTCTGGCTTGTCGATTCTTTAATGGGTATTCAGATATACGACCCTGATCACAAGAAGATCAGTTTTTTCGGTAAGTTAGAGTCTCATAAAGAGATGCTTCGCCACCCGGTTGATATTGACTTTACGTTAAATGGTATGATATACGTAGTGGACAAAGAGACCAAGAGTGTGAAGATTTTTAATTAATGACGTTTCGTCGGGTCGACTCTTCTAATGGATAAAGGATGAAAAAGCAGGCTGAAAAGAAGTCTTTTTATTCAGACCGACCTTTTCAGGTAGGCAAACCTTTTCAGGTTGGCAAACCTTTTCAGGGACGTCACGGGCGCTTTTCTTTGAAGGGGTTTTCGGTCTTTCTTTGTGCTGTGTTATTTTTAGTCTTTTCTTCTACTTCTGTCTTTTCAGGCGAATATCATGCTACCTCCGAGGAGACCACCACCGGCTCCGAGACCCTGGCCTGCTCGCAGTGCCACACAATGCACGGCTCGCAGGGCGGCCAGTCTCTTCTCTACGAGGGCTCTACTCTACAGCCAAAGCTTATAAGGGCCTCTTCCGTGACGAACCTGTGCCTTTACTGCCACGGCTCAACAAGCCCCGGCGGCGTTGGATGGGACGCCAGGACCCCGCCGCAGGTAGAGAACAACCAGCAGGGCTATACGCCCTCCGCCGGTGACTTTAAACACAGCAATTATACGAACGAGGCCAACAGGCACAGCATTGGCACCGATGTAAGCTCAATGCCGCCCCCCGGGTACTCCGGTACGTGGAGTGACGTTACGGGCAGGTTCGGTACGGAGTTTAACTGCGAGTTCTGCCATGACCAGCACGGCAATACCAATTACAGAAATCTGCGCTATAACCCGGGTGTTCCCCTGGAGGATACTGCCTCGTCCGCCAGCAGGGTGCTGGTCACTTATGCATACGGCGCTTCCTCGGACCCGAACGACAGCACAAAGGACGTTAATTACTGGGGGGCCGGCGCCAACACCCCTTCTGCGAATAAATTTACCCGCTCTCGCGTGCGTTTCAGGCGTGCCCCTATAGGTAGCGATAACCCTGCGCGCGGCATAGCGGCGTGGTGCGGCAAGTGCCATGTAAATTTCTACGGCGCAAGCGGCGCATCCAATATGGGTGGCGTTACAAGCGGCGGCGTCGGTTCGGGCGATAATAATTCCTCGACGAACAGCCCGTGGATAAGGCATCCGGTCGCTGATATGGACATAGGCACTGCCAGCAGCAACATGCATGTGGATGCGACCAACTGGGCTGCGATCAGCAACCGCACCAGACACATAGACCCGGACGGCACCCCCGGCAACAGCGACGACCAGCCCTTTTGTTTCACCTGCCATTATGCGCACGGGGGGGGCAACCCCAACAGCAGCGGCACCCCGGAGCTGGACCACTCGAACCTGGCCTTTATAGATGCCACAGGCAAGGTAAATATAGAGTCCGGCTACAGCGCCGCTACCGGAAAGATACGTAATCTTTGCCAGCAGTGTCATAACCAGTAAGTGGTTTCGACCTGCAACTGAACGTCAGTTGATTTGAGGCCCCGCGTCCGTTGAGGACGCGGGGTTTATATTGTTGCCCGCGAGGTGTTTTTTATGAAGAAGTTTTTACTGCTGATGGCTGTTGTTGCCTTTATCTTTCTGCCCGTTACCGGGCGTGCCGGCGAAGGTGCTTCCGAAGCTGACGCCATGCCGCGCCCTCCCGCGTATAAGAGCAGGGGGGAGCTTACGGCAGAGATAAAGAGGCTGGAGGCTATATCCGGGCGCAGCTGGCAGGAGGACTTTACGCTTGGCGTGGCCTATATGCACGTGGGCATGACAGGGCCGGCGCTGGTTCTGCTTGAGAAGACCGTCAAAGAGCGCCCTTCTTTTGAAAAGGGCTATGAATCGCTTGGCATGGCACGCTTTAAGGGCGGCGATATGCAGGGGGCGGTAAGGGCCTGGGAGCGGGCGTTAAAGAAGAACAGCAAGGCCGTATATCTAAAGAAGATGATAGCCGCGGCCAGGGAGAGGCTGGTTACAGCCGGTAAGGCAGAGGCCTTGCTCCGGCAGGTAAATACCGGTAAAAAGAAAGGATGGGAGGGCCATCTTGAGCTTGCAAGGCTTTACCTGACGCTCAGAGACCCGGGAAAAAGCCTTGTTCACGTTAATAAGGCTATCGGGATAAAAGGCGAGGACGCCGCACTGCTTGAGGTGCAGGGGCGGGCCTATGCCGGAGGCGCAGACTACAGGCAGGCAGCCGGGGCCTTCAGGAAGGCTTACGCACTGGCCCCGGAAAATAGCCCCGACAGGCAGAGACTCAGCAGAATGCTCGCTGATATGGAGAATTTTGTCCGGCGCGCAGAGGGCGGAAAAAAAGCCCCGGCAGAGTAAGGTCCGTAAATATTATTATATTTTTTTTCGGAGTTTTTTATTTTTTTTTATGCGGCGCGCCATGGTTTTTTTTTGTTTTTATTTTTTTGAAGATAGAGTTTATTGTCAGGGGAGAGGTTACAGTTTTAAGGCCTTTGAGTTTTTAAATTTGACGAAATGCGCCGCGGCAGGTGTTTTATTGGTGTTTTAGGCATTTTTCGCTTGCAAGTTTTTTTTAGATGGTGTAAATGAAAAGAACTAAACTACTTCAGGAGGAGTTTGTAATGGCAAAACCTATGACTAAGTCGGAAGTGATAGAGCATCTCGCTAAGAAGACCGGACTAACAAAAAAGGACGTGAACACCGTCCTCGGCGAGTTTACACTCCTTGCCTACAAACAGGCTAAAAATGAGTTTACTATCCCGGGTATCGGCAAGCTTTCCGTAGTCAGAAGAAAGGCCAGAAAGGGAAGGAATCCTCAGACAGGCGAAGACATCAAGATCCCGGCAAAGAACGCTGTCAAGTTCAAGGTTGCCAAGGCATGTAAGGACGCCGTAGTAGGTTGTAAAAAGTAAAACGAATTAATAATATTATAATGCTTTAACGGGGTAGGGATGGGATTTATTGCAGAGGCAATGGGTTCTGTTAATGCCCCGTTTTTTTTTTGCCTTGTTTCTCTGCTCGTCCTGCCCGGTATCTCTTTCGGGGCGCTGATACTACTTGACCCGTCATTGTCTAATGTGTTAGTTTTCTCTGATGAAGGTACTGGTAACAGGCGGAGCGGGTTTTATCGGGTCGCACCTGGTTAAGACGCTCCTTGGGCGCGGCGACAGCGTCTCGGTCATTGATAACTTCAACGATTACTATGACCCTGCCCTTAAGCGGGAGAACCTGGTCGCTTTTACCGGTGACCCTGCTTTTACTCTTCATATAGCCGATATAAGGGACGCCGTGGCCGTGGCCTCTGTTATGGACTCTGAGCGGCCCGATGTCGTGTGTCACCTGGCGGCGCGCGCCGGGGTGCGCCCCTCTATCAAGGATCCGGTATTATACGAACAGACCAACTGCCTCGGTACGATGAATATACTTGAAGCGGTCAAGGATAAGGGGGTAAAGAACTTTGTCTTTGCCTCGTCTTCATCGGTGTACGGGGAGGACAGCAAGAGCCCTTTCTCCGAGGACGCTCCGGTTGGCCGTCCGATATCGCCCTATGCAGCGACAAAGAGGGCCGGCGAGCTTATGCTCTACACATACGCGCATCTTTACGGTCTGCCGGTGACCTGCCTGCGCTTTTTTACTGTCTACGGCGAGCGCGGGCGCCCGGATATGGCGGTGGCCCGGTTTACAAGGTTCATTGACGAGGGCAGCGCTCTGCCTGTCTACGGCGATGGTACGGCCAGGCGCGACTTTACCTATATCGGCGATATAGTAAAGGGGGTCGTCTCGGCGATAGACCAACCCCGCGGATACGAGATCATAAATATCGGCGGCTCAGGGGTCATAGAGGTAAACCGTCTTATAGAGGTCATTGAAGAGAGGCTTGGCAAGAAGGCCGTGATAGACTACGCAGAGCCCTTTGCAGGGGACGTGCCCCTTACCTGCGCCGATACCGGCAAGGAAGAGCGTCTGCTGGGCTTTGTCCCGGCAGTGGATATAGTTGAGGGGATCGACCGCTACGTTACGTGGTATCTCCGGCGTAAAGACCGGTTAAAGGGCGCCAAAGGCTGACCGCACCCGCGCTCTCTTGCCAGTACCGAATACGGAGGATGGATTAACGGGATGAAAAAACTTTTTATAAAGGACCTTAAAGAGAAGCAAAGGGTCGATACCTCGCTGCTGGTAACGCGTAAGACGCTCGGCGTGAGCAAGGCAGGAAAGCCGTATCTCGCCCTTAAGCTCATGGACTCGACAGGCGAGCTTGACGCACGCGTATGGGATAACGCCGAATCGATAGCAGAGGGTTTTTCAGTCGATGACGTGGCGCGCGTAAAGGGCTCTGCCCTTGCTTATCAGGGGAAGATGCAGTTGAACCTGAGCAGTATCAAAGCCCTTGGCGACGGCGAGTATACCCTGCGCGATTACCTGCCCGCCTCAGGGCGCGACCCCGGCGAGATGATGGCCGAGCTCGACGCGGTAATAGCCGCCGTCAAAGACCCGTTTATAAAGGGACTTTTGACCTCGATGCTTGGCGACGGCCCGGGCGGCGGCAGTGGGCTTCGCGCAAAATTCATGCAGGCTCCGGCGGCGAAGATGATGCATCACCCCTACCTCGGCGGCCTGCTTGAGCACGTCCTCTCCCTTTGCGGGCTGGGCGTTGCCGTAAGCGGACATTATAAAAACCTTAACAAAGACCTCCTGCTCGCAGGTCTTATCCTTCACGATATAGGCAAGGTCTTTGAGCTCTCCTACGAGCGTTCCTTCGGATATACGGACGAGGGGCGTCTTATCGGGCATATCACGATAGGCACGGAGCTCGTTGATTCATATATGGAGAAGATAGACGGCTTTCCCGAAGAGCTCAGGATGCAGCTTAAGCACCTCTTGCTGAGCCATCACGGCACGCTTGAGTACGGCTCGCCGAAGAGGCCGAAGACCATGGAGGCGATAGTCCTTTCCTACCTCGACGACCTCGACGCAAAGGTCAACGCCGTAGAGACCCTTATGGCCGAGCCCTCAGGCGAGGAGCGCTGGAGCCCTTACCAGAGGATCTTCGAGAGGTATATCTATAAAGAAAGATATCGCTACGAAGAGGGGGGGCAGGAGGCCTCTGAGCCTCTTTTATCTGAGCCTCAGTTAGATGCACCAGCCGAACTTGAGCCTTCGCAGGCCTCCCGGGCAGGGAGCTCTCGGGGTGAGCCTGAAAAAGACAAAGAAGGTTCGCCCCTGAAACAGGCGTCGGAGTTCGACCTTTTTAAGTAATCACTTTTGACGTCCCGGTGACGTCCGGGAAGATTCTGGTATTATGGAAGATCCTCTTAATTTTCAAGCAAGGAGCAATTATGGATACGTATTACAATCCGGAAGACCTTTTAAAGTTCTCTGAGATGGGCGAGGATGCCCCTGAGCTGTGGAAGAAGTTCAGCCAGTGGTACGGCGAGGTCTTTAAGGCCGGGGCCCTTGGCGGGCGGGAGAAGGCCCTTATGGGGCTTGCCGTTGCCCACGCCGTGCAGTGCGCCTACTGCATAGACGCCTTTACAAAGAGCTCTCTGGAAAACGGCGCGGATAACGAGCAGATGACCGAGGCCGTCCATGTGGCAGCGGCCGTAAAGGGCGGCTCGGCCCTTGTACACGGCGTACAGATGAAAAACGCAGCAGAGAAGATAGGTCTGTAGATGGCCTGTGACGGACGCGCTCTGGAAGCGGATGCACGGTTTAAGCCGATAGAGGAGAGCCTTGAAGGGTGCGGGCTTTACCCGCTGCTTGCCCGCGGCGTCAGGACGCTTCAGGTAAATATGGGTGCGTCCTGCAATATGAACTGCAACCATTGCCACGTAAACGGCGGCCCAGACAGGAAAGAGCTGATGGAGCTCGACGTTATGGAGCAGTGTCTGCGCGTTATAAAGGCCTCTAGGATACCGACCGTCGATATAACCGGCGGCGCGCCCGAGATGAACCCGAACTACAGGTGGTTCGTAAAGGAGTGCAGCGCGTTGGGGTTGCGTATCCTGACGCGCACGAACCTCTCTATCCTTCTGGAAGAGGGGTATGAGGATATGGCGAGCTTCTTTGCCGCGCGCAAGGTAGAGGTCATAGCCTCGCTGCCCTATTATACCGACTCGGTGACCGACAGGATGCGGGGGGAGGGGGCCTTCGACGCTTCGCTGAAGGCCCTGCGTCTCTTGAACAAGGCCGGCTACGGGCGCAGCGGCACCGGGCTTTTGCTCAGCCTCGTCTATAACCCGGCCGGCGCCTACGTCTCGCCGTCCCAGGGGGCGGTAGAGGCGGATTTCCGCAGAAGGCTCAAGGAAAAATACGATATAAGTTTCACCAACCTCTTTACCATAACCAATATCCCTGCCGGCCGCTTCTTTGACTTTCTGGAGCGAAGCGGTAATACCGGGCAATATATTAACCGTCTTATAGATTCTTTTAACCCCGAGGCCGCGGCCAACGCGATGTGCAGGGACCTGATCTCGGTTGGGTGGGACGGCACTCTCTACGACTGCGACTTTAGTCAGATGCTGTCTTTAAAGTGCGCGGTCGAATATCCAACGATATGGGACTTTGATATGGAGGCGCTCTCGGGCAGGGCTATCGCAGTGGGGCTTCATTGCTACGCGTGTATGTCGGGGGCCGGTTCGAGCTGTACCGGCGAGGTCGCAAGGGCATAGGTCTTTCAGGCTTATTTATCCAGTTAATATCCGGTATGCCGGGGATGCCAGGGGCATCGTAGGGCTTCGGAGGCTCGGGGGCTCGGAATATACCGTTGGCGGAAGGTCTTTTATATGGAAAAAATAGTTGTATTCGGCGGGACGTTCAACCCCATCCATTACGGGCACATGCGCTGCGCTATCGAGGTCAGCGAGGCCATCGCGGTGCCGCGCGTCGTCTTTATGCCGGCGGCGGCCTCCCCGCATAAGGGGACGAACGGTGAGGTCGGCGCGGATGTAAGACTTGCCATGGCAAGGCTCGGCGTTAGCGGCAAGCCGCTCTTCGAGGTCTCGGATATGGAGGTCAGGAGGGGGAGCGTCTCTTATACCGTGGATACCGTAAACGAACTCGTGGCCGCGGGGCTCGCCCCGACCCTTATCGTCGGAGCCGACCAGTTCAATCTGCTCTCTACCTGGGTCGATTACGAGCAGATACTCAGGCTCGCCGATATCGCGGTCGTGCCAAGGCCGGGTATTATACTTAAGAGCATGGAAGAGGCCTTGCCTGTTGAAGTCGCAGGCGGCTTTTGTTATGATAAAAAAAACGCGTCACACGTAAATAAGGAAGGCCGCCGCATTACTTTTGTTAACTCAACGCTAATGGGCATATCCTCCTCGGATATACGCAGGCGCGTCAGGGAAGGGCGTAGCATCAGCTATCTGGTAAGCTCCCTTGTCGAGAACTTTATAAAAGAAAACAGGCTGTACCTCCGGGGCGGGAAAGCCTGAACCGGTTTTCCGGCCCCGTACTTTAGCATAAAATAATATTCGTACGCGACCGACCGGAGCGCGGCGCAGGGAGTGTAGATAAACTGGACGCCAAGACCACGGCGATGAACGTCGTCAGATCCGCAAGAGAGAAGCACGCGACCGAGGTCGTGATGCTCGATATAAAGAAACTTTCATCTATAGCCGATTATGTAGTTATATGCAGCGCCGACTCTGAAAGGCAGGTATATGCCCTCTCAAAGCAGGTAGAGGACGACCTGCAGCTTGTCAGGGTAAAGCCCTTGAGTATCGAAGGCCTTGGCGAGAATAAATGGGTGCTGATGGACTATAACGACGTTATTGTCCATATTTTCCTCGCGCCGGTCAGGAGTTACTACGATCTGGAAGGGCTCTGGGCCGACGCGGAAAGGGTAGACACGGCAGGTACCGAGCGGGCCTCGACCGGTTAGTTCCTGTGTTAACCGGTCTATATGTCGCCGGGAAGGTCTTTATTGAAGATAATCTTTTTATCGGTCGGCAAGCTTAAAAAGGGCTATGCGGCAGACGGCGTTGCCGAGTACCTGAAGAGAATAAACAGGTATATGCCCGTTGAAGAGGTAGTGGTCAGGGACGAGGCCTCGGGCGGCGCTATGCCCAGGGTAGACGTCCTCAGGCGCGAGGGCGAGCGGCTCCTGGGCAAGATAAAGCAGGGAGATATCGTAGTCGCCCTGGACGAGCGCGGCAAGGGTTTTACATCAAAGGCTTTTGCCGCCCGGCTCGGGCGTTTTACGGGCAGCGGCAAGAGGCGTATCTGTTTTATAGTGGGAGGCGCCTACGGGCTTTCACCCGAGCTCAAGGCCGGTGCGGATCTTTTGCTCAGGCTCTCTGAGATGACCACGGCGCATGATCTGGCGCGTTTATTCCTTGCCGAGCAGCTGTACAGGGCCTTTACGATATTAAGGGGAGAGCCGTATTCTCACTAAGCCGCCGGGCGTCCCGGCAGGCAGCTTCGCCCCGGCGCCCCGGCAGCTTCGTTGCCGCACGCACTGTGGAGCGTCTTAACGTATATAGCCGTCATTGGGAAAAACAGCCTATGCACTCAAAGCTAATACTCTTCGTTATAATCTTTCTGGTCAGCGGGTTCTTCTATCTGAACACCGTAAATCCATATGAGATAACCATCTCGCTGTATAAGGGATACACTTATACCCTTCCTGTGACGGTAATTATCTTCGCGGGCTTTATCCTCGGCGTAGTGCTTATGGTCTTCAACTCCTTTATCGTCGATATCAAGCGCGCGGTATCGGACTTTAAGGCAAGGCGCAGGGTAAAGGCGCGCGAGAACTTCGAGAAGAAGTTCAGAAAGGGCTCCCTTGCTCTGGCCAGAGGCGACGCAAAGGGCGCGGTAAAGGTACTGGAGGAGGCTTACCTGAGTGACGCCGAAGACCCGGAGCTTCGCAAAGAGCTCGTAATGAAGCTGGCCCGGGCCTGTAGCGAGCAGGAGAAGTTCGTGCGGGCCACCGAGATCCTGGAAAATATGATGCGCAGGATCGGCGATGATATAGAGTTGTTGTTCGTCCTTGTAGATGTCTCCAAAAGCTCCGGCGAGGTCGCTCGTCAGGAACGGTACCTGAGAGAGATAATAAGGCTCGACGGCTCTAACGCCAGAGCCCTCTCCGATCTGATAGAGATAATGGTAATGGACGGTAATTTTAAGGAGGCGGTAAATTTACAGAGGACGATAGTCTCCAACCTGCCGAAGCCCAGAAAGGGCGGCAGGCAGAGCGTCATAGACGAAGAGAATAACAGGCTCGTAGGCCTGCTCTTTGATGCGGCTACCGTTGCCCTGGACGCCGGAGACCCGTCGCTTGCCGCAACTTACTCCGAGCAGGCTATCTCTATTGACAGGGGCTTTGTCCCCGCCCATTTTATGCTCGGCGATATAGAGATAAAGAACGGCAAGCCCGATGAGGCCGTAAGAAGATGGAAGAAGGCCTACTCTTCGACAAAGTCGCCGTTCTTCCTGATGAGGCTCGAAGATATATATCTGGGCAGGACCATGCCGGACGAAGCCCTTGCTCTGTATGCGGATGCCCTTAAGGACGCGCCCGGCAATGTAGAGCTCAGGCTCCTTATGGCAAGGCTTCACCTGCGCCTTGAGATGATCGATCCCGCAATTGACGATCTTGAGGCCCTTGCCATGGAGGGCCACGAGAGCTTCTACCGGCGCGTGCTGCTTAGCGAGGCCTATCAGAGGCGTAATCAGACGGAGAAGGCGCGAGAGCTCCTGCAGAGCGCGATAGCCCTTGACAGCGACCTTACCCCGCCCTTTACCTGCTCAAAATGCGGCTTTAGCAGGAGCGAGTGGTTTGGCAGATGTCCTGACTGCGCAAGCTGGAATTCCTGCTCGGTCAGCAGTTTTTCCTCAAAGGACGCGGGCCGCAGCTCTCTTGCCCTCGGGGCTCCGGGCAGCGGCGGCCTCTGGGCGCGCCGCGCCGCGCTCGGCGCAGGTACTCCGGCAAAGCGGGGTATAGCGTAGATGGCCGGCTCTCTTGTGCTTATAGTGATGGACGGCTGGGGGGTTTCCCGGCGCAGGGAGGATAACCCGACGCTCAAGGCAAAGCTCCCTTATATAAATAAACTCATGGAGACCGCTCCGCTTACGATGCTCGGCGCCTCCGGCCCCGATGTGGGGCTGCCCGGCGGGCAGATGGGAAACTCCGAGGTCGGCCACCTGACGCTTGGCGCCGGGAGGGTCGTCTTTCAGGAGCTTTCGCGTATAAACCGCTCTATTGAGAGCGGTGAGTTCGCTCTCAACCCGAACCTTACGGAGTTGCTGGATGAAATAATGGCCGGCGCGGGGGCCTTGCACCTTATGGGGCTCTTATCCGACGGCGGCGTTCACAGTCATCAGGAGCACCTCTATGCCCTTATGAGGGCGGCAAAGGCCCGGGGCCTCGGCAAGGTATATATCCACGCAATCCTTGACGGCAGGGACACGCCCCCGAAGAGCGGCAAGGGTTATATGGAGGCCCTTCTCGAAAAGATCAAAGAGATAGGGGTAGGGCAGGTCGCCTCGGTCAGCGGGCGTTTTTACGCGATGGACAGAGACAGGCGTTACGAGCGTCTTGAGCGGGCGTACCGGGCGATAGCCGAGGGAAAAGGCGTAGAGGCGAGCGGCCCCGTAGCCGCGATAGAGGCCTCTTACGCCGCAGGTAAGACAGACGAGTTCATGGAGCCCGCGGTGATCGTTAGCAACGGCGCGCCCGTTGGCCCGCTCGCCGCAAGTGACGGCGTTATCTTCTTTAACTACCGGGCCGACCGTGCGCGAGAGATCACGGAGAGCTTTATCAGCGAGGATTTTACAGGCTTTGCCAGAGGCGCTAAACCTGTTTTTTCGGGCTTTCTTACCATGACCGAATACGACGCGACCTTTCCCGTAAAGACCCTCTTTACGCCGGAGACCTACGTAAATATCCTTGGTGAGGTGGTCAGTTTAAAGGGGCTGACCCAGTTCAGGGTGGCGGAGACCGAGAAGTACGCGCATGTGACTTTCTTTTTTAACGGCGGACGTGAAGAGCCCTTCCCCGGCGAAGACAGGCTGCTTATACCCTCCAACCGCGAGGTCGCCACGTATGACAAGGCCCCTGAGATGCGCTCCGCCGAGATAGCCGAGGCGACCGTAGAGAGGATGGATACGAAGGACGACGGCTTTATTTTAGTTAACCTGGCAAACGGCGATATGGTAGGTCATACCGGCGTTATGGCGGCGGCCGTTCTTGCCTGCGAGGCCGTGGACGCCGCTGTCGGGAAGATAGTCGAGAAGGCACGCTCCAAAGGGAGGGCCGTTATCATAACCTCGGACCACGGCAATGTCGAGCAGATGATAGATTATGAAAAGAACTGCCCGTATACGGCGCATACCACAAACCCGGTGCCTTTGATCCTCGTTGGCGACAGCACCGCCAGGGTGCATCTGTCAGAGGGCGGCCTGGCCGACGTCGCTCCGACGATACTCAAGATAATGGGTATTGGCGTCCCCTCGGAGATGACGGGCAAGCCCTTATTTTAATTGCCGCCGCGCCGCTCTTAAGGCTGCTGATTATAGAATAACCCTGTTTCGTCGCCGGTGTGTTATGATAATATAAGAACAGGTCTTTATATGTTATTTTACCTGCAAAGTCGAAAGAGTGAGGTGAAAACATATGTCTAAAACAACCGGAGCTTACCTTGAATGTCCGATGTGCGACTGTGAGATCCCTATCTCGGGCGAGGAGGATATGAGGGACGAGATCTATTGTCCTTACTGCGACACTCCGCTCCTGCTCAAGAAGAACAGAAATGACGAGTTTTTCCTGCAGGAAAATTTTTAGGCAATACGGGCCTCTGCGCCGGAGAGCTGCTTCGGTTTGTTAAGACGGGGTTTGCCTTTGACCTGTGTTAAGAGTTGCCGGTATCTGAGTTACGGCGGGCGCATCCTGTCTCTTGCACCCTTGGCCGCGAGCCGGCGAAGTAAAATAGCGGATATTCGGTAAGGCCCTTTCTCTTGCAGAAAAGGGTTTTTTTGTATTCCGACCGGTATCTGTCTTTCGTGAAAAAATCTTATAAAACAACTCTATGAAAACGACCGATAAAGTAAGAAGATCCATCAGGGATAACTCGCTCTTAAAGCGCGGCGATACCGTCTGCGTCGCGGTCTCAGGAGGGGTGGATTCGACCGTGCTTCTGCATCTCTTGTATGCCCTCAGAGGCGAGTTAGAGCTGCAACTCGTGGTCTGCCACCTCAACCATAATCTCCGCGGCGCCGAGGCGGCGCGCGACCGGAGCTTTGTAAAGAGGCTCGCCCGCAGGCTCGGCCTGGTCTTTGAGTCTGCAAAACTTCTTAAAAAAGATATCAGGGCAAGGTCGGGCGAGTCCCTTCAGGAATGGGCCAGGGGCAGGCGTCTTGAGTTCTTGAACTCCTGCGCGGATAAGTACGGCCCTTCCGGGACTGCTTCCCGCCCGGCGCGCATAGCCCTCGGCCATAACATGGACGATCAGTGCGAGACCGTTCTTATGCGTCTTATCAAGGGGGCGTCCCTGCGTGGGCTTGGCGGTATCGCCTGGAAGAGGGAACGCTTTATACGCCCCGTTCTGGGGCTTACCCGCGCGGAGATAGAGGCCTTTGCAGCCGCCGGTGGTATAGAGTTTGTAGAGGACTCGAGCAATAAGACGGATAAGTACCTGCGCAACCGGATAAGGCATGAGCTTATGCCGGTGCTTGAGGGCTATAATCCGAGGGTAAGGGAGGCGGTGGAGAGGAGCGCGAGGCTCTTGAGGGAGGACGAGGATTGTCTGGCCGGGCTTGCGGCAGCTGAATTTAAAAAGGCCCTGGTCTCGCCAAAGCCGCGCTCCGGCAAGAAGCCTTCTCAAGGCACGGGCCGGGAGCTTGTACTCGACAGGGCGGCGCTGCTCGCGCTTGAGCCTTCTCTGTTCAGAAGGGTCTTTACTGCCGCCGTATATTCGCTGAGCACAGAGGTCGAACCCTCGCTCTACCTGCCACGGATAGAGGCCTTTAGAGGGCTTGTAAAGGGACGCGCGCCTAATACCTCCCTGAAGCTCTGCCAGGGGCTCTTTGCAGGGCGCGCCTACGATAAGATAACCGTATCGGTCGATGCTCCGCGGCATATTAACGGCAGAAAGGGTGTGACCCCTGCAAGGGGTGTGACCCCGGCAGGGGGTATGGCCCCGGCAGGAGCTTTGCCCCCGGCAAAGGGTGTGACCCCGCCAAAGGGCGAAAACCTGTCAGGGGCCTCTGAAGCCGGCTTAAATGAAGAGGTCGTATTGCCGGTTCCGGGCAAGGCCGCCGTTAACGGGGTAGATGCGGTGGTTACTGCAAAGACCCTTAAAAGGGCCCCTGCGAAGCCCGGTGCGGAGAACGTTGCATACTTCGATCTGGACGGCCTTGATGGCCCTTTGACGCTGCGCACCTTCAGGGCGGGCGACCGTATGCGCCCGGTGGGGATGGCCGGGCAGAAGAAGCTTAAAGATATCTTTATCAACGGCAAAGTCCCGGCGCGGCAGCGGCGAGAGACCCTGCTTGTGCTGAGCCGCGGCGTTATTATCTGGGCCTGCGGGCTGCGGCGCTCGGGGCTGGCCCCTGTGACCGGGGCCACTAAAAAGGTGCTTAAGCTTACCCTTAAGCCGCGCCCGTAACCTTTAAGTGTTTGCATAAAACGCCGTTTTCTGGTACTTTTTTAGATTAAGAATTAGTTCTTGACGAACTGCGACTCGTAGTTGTTATTCTGTTAACCGTTGTTATTGCTCTGTTGCCTGTCGCCGAAGGCATCTCCCTGTTGTCGGCGCGTCTCGTAAGGAGGTTCTTTTTCTTGAGCAGGACTATTTCATATAAAGGTATCTCTCCTACTATCGACAGCTCGGTCTATATGGTAGAGAGCTCGGTGGTTATAGGCGATAGCGTGATAGGCGCCGGTTCAAGCCTGTGGTTTAACGTCGTCGTCAGGGGAGACGTTAATTATATACGAATAGGCGAGCGGACGAATGTGCAGGACAACTCGGTGCTGCACGTCACTAATAATACGCATCCCCTTATAATAGGCAGCGATGTCACGATAGGGCACAGCGTGACGCTGCACGGTTGTACGGTGAAGGACAGGTGCCTGATCGGCATGGGCGCCGTGATCCTCGACGGCGCGGTCATAGGCGAGGACTCGCTGGTCGGGGCCGGGGCGCTTGTAACCGAAGCAACCGTTGTCCCGCCCGGAAGCCTGGTGCTGGGTATGCCGGCGAAGGTCGCCAGAAAGCTCAAGCCCGCCGAGATAGCACGTATTCTGAGGTCCTCTGAAAACTATACGGGTTACGTAAAGAACTACCGCGCTGAAGAGGGCGGCGGCTCGTGACGGCCGTTGCGTCTATTGATATCGGTACCAACACCCTGCGCCTCTTTATAGCAGAGAGGGAGGAGGACGGTACGCTCAGGCCGGTCTGCTACGTCAGGGTGGTTGCGCGGCTTGGCGGCGGTTATACGGAAGAGGCGGGCATAGCGAGCGTTGCCGCAGAGCGTGCCTTGAAGGCCCTTGAGGGTTTTCGCGGCGTTATGGATAAACACCATGCGCGCCTGGAGAGGGCGGTAGCCACAAGCGTTGTCAGGAGGGCCGTAAACAGACAATGGTTTATAGCCGAGGCCAGAAGGCGCGCGGCGATAGATATAGACGTTATAGGCGGCGTAGAGGAGGCGGCGCTCTCGGTAGCCGGCGTTAACTCTGTTATCCTGACCGATAAGCCGGTCAGGCTTATAGTGGATATAGGGGGGGGGAGCACGGAGTTCGTAGTCGTAGAGCACGGAGAGATACTCTTCTCCGAGAGCCTGGAGATGGGGGTCGTGCACCTTAGCGAGGATTACCAGCGCAGCGACCCGCCGATGCGCGACGAGCTCTCTGGCATGGAAAATGAAATAAGGGTGGCTATAGAGGGGCTGAAGAAATCGATCAGGGAGAGCGGCCTCGGGTGCCTTGACGGCCCTGTCTTCGATACCGTAGAGTTTATAGGGACGGCAGGGACATTTACGACCATCGCGGCTATAGATCTGGAGCTTGAGACCTACGACAGCGAGCGCATTAATAACCACGAGGTCGACCGTACGACGCTCCAGGCATTGTACGCGAGGATCTCCGGGCTTAGCCTTAATGAGAGGAAAGACATACTTTCACTTGAAAATGGCAGGGAAGACCTTATAATACCGGGTATTATTATAGTGCTTAACATTATGTACGTCTTCGGTTTCCTGAATGTCAAGGTAAGTGACGCAGGGCTCCTTGAAGGTCTTTTGCTAACAGGGCCCAGGAGAGAAGAAACGCAGGAGGAGGTCTTTTGATATGAAGGAGATTAAAATAAAATCGGGTCTTACCTTTGACGACGTCCTGCTGATGCCGGCCTATTCAACTGTATTGCCGAGGGACGTAGACGTCTCTACCATGCTTACCAGAGAGATAAAGCTTAATATCCCGCTCGTAAGCGCCGCGATGGACTGTGTTACCGAGGCGCGGATGGCGATAAATATAGCGCTGCACGGAGGTATAGGGATGATCCACAAGAACCTTACCGTAGCGGAGCAGGCAGCACAGGTAGATAAGGTAAAGAAGTACGAGTCGGTCGTTATCCTGAATCCCCGTACCCTCGCCCCGAACGACAGGGTGGGAGACGCCCTGGCCATTATGAGAGAAGAGCAGATATCCGGCTTTCCGGTACTGAAGGACGAGGTTCTGGTGGGGATCGTCACAAACAGGGATATACGCTTTGAGTCAAATGCAAAACGCAGGATAAGCGAGATAATGACAAAGGACGTTATTACGGCAACCCCTCGCACAACGATAGACAAGGCCAAGCAGATACTGAACGACCATAGAATAGAAAAGCTCCCTGTAGTCGATGCGAAGAAGAGGCTGAAGGGGCTGATAACCATGACCGATATAGAGAAGCGCGCGACCTTTCCGAACTCCTGCAAAGATAAACTTGGAAGGCTCCGGGTCGGAGCGGCCGTCGGCGTCTCTTTCGACCGCGACGAGCGCGTTGCCGCCCTGCTTGATGCCGGCGCCGACTGTATAGTCCTCGATACCGCGCACGGCCATAGCAGGGGCGTGCTGGAGGCGGTAAAGGATATAAAGAAGAACTTCAGGAAATGCCAGCTCATCGCCGGAAACGTCGCGACGGCTGAGGGCACCGCCGCCCTTATCAAGGCCGGGGTAGACGGCGTAAAGGTCGGGGTCGGCCCAGGCTCGATCTGTACGACAAGGATCGTTACCGGCATCGGTGTGCCTCAGATGACGGCTGTTATGGATGCCGTCTCCGTAGCGACCGGGAAGGGCGTGCCGGTCATAGCCGACGGCGGCATTAAGTTCTCAGGGGATATAACAAAGGCCCTGGCAGCCGGAGCGCACTCGGTAATGATGGGCGGGCTCTTTGCTGGGACAGAGGAAAGCCCCGGCGAGACGATCCTCTTTCAGGGCAGGACCTTTAAGATGTACCGCGGAATGGGCTCGATAGAAGCAATGAAAAAAGGCAGTAAAGACAGGTATTTCCAGGATGATGTTGAGAGCGAGCTTAAACTTGTGCCGGAAGGCATCGAGGGCAAGGTCCCGCATAAAGGCCCGCTTGCCGCCAGCATCCATCAGTTAATAGGAGGGCTCAGGGCCGGGATGGGGTATACCGGGTGCAAGAGTATCGCAGAGCTGCATAAAAAGGCGAAGTTTGTGCGCCTTACGCCCTCGGGGCTGCGCGAGAGCCACGTCCACGACGTGCAGATAACAAAAGAGGCGCCGAACTACAAGACAAATTTTTAAGTTCATGGCGATAGTTTAGAAGGTATGTGGTGTGTGAAGGCAGTAAAATAGGCGCCTGGCAACCGGGCAGAGCTTTAGATTAATAACGATGGTTTTCATATAATATAAAAAAATAAAATTTTAGTGAGTAACTCTATAAATATGGATATACATTCGGAGAAGCTTTTAATACTGGACTTCGGCTCGCAGTTTACGCAGCTGATAGCGAGAAGGGTTCGCGAATCTAAAGTCTACTGTGAGATACATCCCTTTAATGCCGGCGAGAAGGCCAAAGGCGGTCTGCTTGAGTTTATAAAGGAGTATAACCCGAAGGGTATAATCTTATCGGGCGGGCCTTCCAGCGTATTTGACAAAGGCGCGCCGCGCGTGCCTGAAGGGTTATACGGGCTGGGTATACCGATACTCGCCATCTGTTACGGCATGCAGCTGACGGCAAAGCTCTTTAACGGCAAGGTTGAACGCTCCAAACACAGGGAGTACGGCCCGGCAGATATTAATATCACCGATACTACGGGGCTTTTCTACGGTATTAAACAGGATAAGATAAAGGTCTGGATGAGCCACGGCGACCGTGTGGCAACGGTCCCTGAGGGATACACGGTGACGGCACGCTCCGGTAATTCGGTTATCGCGGCCGTTGCAAATAAGGAAAAGAGGGTCTACGGCGTCCAGTTCCACCCCGAGGTCGTGCATACGCCCTGCGGCAGCAGGATAATAAAGAACTTCACGCACCGCATCTGCAAGGCCCGCTCCACGTGGACTATGCGCTCTTTTATAGATACGACGGTCGAGGATATCCGCGCGCAGGTCGGGCCAAAGGGCAAGGTCATCTGCGGTATAAGCGGAGGGGTTGATTCAAGCGTGGCGGCCGCTCTGGTGGCCAGGGCCATCGGAAAGAGGCTGACCTGCATCTTTGTCGATAACGGAGTGCTCAGAAAGGGCGAGGGCGACGAGGTCTATAAGACGCTTACCCGGAACTTCGAGGTAAGGATAAAGAAGGTAGACGCAAGCGCTATATTCTTAAAGAAGCTTAAAGGGGTCGCAGATCCCGAGCGCAAGCGTAAGATAATAGGCAATACCTTTATTCGTATCTTCGAGGCCGAGGCCGCGAAGATAAAGGGCGCGTCTTTTCTTGCTCAGGGCACGCTCTACCCGGATGTTATCGAGAGCGTTTCATTTAAAGGGCCCTCGGCTACTATAAAGAGCCACCATAACGTCGGGGGGCTCCTTAAAAGAATGAAGCTTGAGCTTGTCGAGCCGCTCAGAGAGCTCTTTAAAGACGAGGTGCGGGTCCTTGGCAAGGAACTGGGGCTCGCCGGCGAGCTCATTGACCGCCATCCGTTCCCGGGCCCGGGCCTTGCCATCAGGATAATCGGGAGCGTCAGTAAAGAACGCTGCGACGTCCTGAGGGAGGCCGACGCCGTAGTTATAGAAGAGATAAGGGCCGCGGGCTGGTACGATAAGATATGGCAGGCCTTTGCCGTGCTACTGCCTGTAAAGACGGTAGGCGTTATGGGCGACGAGCGAACCTATGAAAATACATTGGCGGTAAGGATGGTCAATAGCGTAGACGGTATGACGGCCGACTGGGTAAGGTTGCCCTATGAGGTGTTGGAGAAGATATCTTCTAGGATAATAAACGAAGTGCGCGGGATCAACAGGGTTGTCTACGATATCAGCTCCAAGCCCCCGAGCACTATAGAATGGGAGTAAGCAGAGATGCCGATAGATGATCTTAAAGGCAGGGAAACGTGGCGGATCTTCAGGATCCTGAGCGAGTTTGTCGAGGGCTTTGAAGAACTCTCGGATATAGGGCCGGCTGTAAGTATCTTCGGCTCGGCGCGCACCTCGCCGCGCAACAAGTATTATAAGCAGACCGTAGAGCTTTCAAAGCTCCTGTCCGAGAACGGCTATACCATTATAACCGGAGGAGGCCCCGGTATTATGGAGGCCGCAAACCGCGGGGCTGCCGATAACGGCGGGACCTCGGTCGGGCTGAATATCGAGCTTCCGATGGAGCAGAAGCCGAATAAATATCAGAATGTAGAGCTTAACTTTCGCTACTTCTTTGCCAGAAAGGTCATGTTCGTTAAATACGCAATGGGGTACGTCTGTATGCCGGGCGGCTTCGGTACGCTCGATGAGTTCTTCGAGGCCCTCACCCTGATACAGACCCATAAGATCTATCCGTTCCCTTTGATCCTCTTCGGCGGCGAGTACTGGGCGCCGCTTCGGGACTTTATGGAAAACAGCATGCTCAAGAACAATGCCATTACAGAGGAAGACCTCGAACTTATTCAGGTAACCAACGATCAGGATGAAGTCCTCGATATCATCAATAAGCACAGGGACTGGAAGAAAGATCAGGTGGAAAGGGCAAAGACCTACAAAGAGCTGGACCTGTAAGCTGCAGGGCCGGGTAGGGCGCGGCGGCGCAGCCCCGTAGCAGTCACAGGGCCGGCGATGTTTTTCCTGTAACTGATTTAAGCCGGGACTGGTTTGCTTCGCCGGGAAAGACCGTACGCGGCTGTTTTGAAAAATATGTTTTTGCCTCTCCCTTTAAAAGAGGGGGAGTTTTATAAAGGGGGTTTTATTATGACCGGTAAAGAGAGCTGTGACAGCCACGGCCATGGCAGCCATGCCAGCTGTGAAAAATTAGTAAAGGTAACGCTTAACCTGGAAGAAGACCAGGTGGTGGTCTTAAAAGAGCTGGCAAAGCAGTATAGCAAAGACCTTGGCCAGCGTTGGAGCATGAGCGCCGTTGCCAGGGTAGCGGTAGGGGCCTTCCTTGCCGATATCGGGCGTATTACCTGAGCAGGGCCGTTGTTGTTTTTCTTGTACGGGCAGGGGCTTTTACGGCCCTGTTTTTCGTGTGCCTTTTTGAAGAAAAGTGGTACAGGACTTTTAAAAAAAAAGGATCTGATCTCTTAGATGTCTACCCTGGAGCTTACGGCTCTCATAGGTATCGTCCTTGGCGGCTTGAGCCTCCTTATTTTTTCATTGGCCCATGCCGGTCTGGTCTCGCCTTTTTATATGGCGTCTGCGGTCGCGCTGGCGCTGCTGTGTTTTTTTATCGTCATAAGGCGTTTCTTGCGTCTGCGCTCTTGCGCCGGTCTACAGGCGGAGCTGCCACCTGACGAGGGCCGGCTTTCGCCGCTGGAGTGGGGGCTTCTTGCTGCCTCCGCCTTCTTTGTATTGCTTATCCTGCCCTTTGACCTCGCCCCGCCCGTTGCAAGGGACGAGCTTATCCAGCACCTGACTGTGCCTGCGCTTTATCTGCGCAGGGGCGGCGCCGTCGAGATCCCTTTTATGGGACATTCTTACGTCCCTATGAACCTGAATATGCTCTACCTGGCCGGGCTCTCCTTCGGGAGCGAGGCCCTGCCAAGGCTTCTCCATCACGGCTTCGGCCTGCTTACGGCCATTGGTATTTATTCATACCTCCGCTACCGCACGACGCGGGTCTACTGCATACTGGCCGCTCTTCTCTTTATAACTACCCCGGTTGTCATGAACCTTGCGAGGACCGCGTACGTAGACCTTGGCGCTACCTTTTTTGCGACTATGGCGCTCCTTACCCTGCTTCGGTGGAGGCACTCCGGGAGCAGGTGGTTTTATTATTCGGCGATACTGCTGGGGCTATCGCTTGGCACAAAGTATAATATGGTCGTAGCCTTTGCGCTGCTGACGCCCATGGCGGTCTTTATATCTTTAAGGAGGGGAGCTACTACGCAGCCCGGCGCGGTAAAGGCGGGTTTTGCGTACGCGATTATAGCGGTACTGGTTTTCTCTCCGTGGCTTGTGCGGAACCTTATCTGGACGGGCAGCCCGCTCTATCCCCTGATAGGCGCGTTCATAGACGGCTCCGGCTCGGGCACCGGCATACATACGGGCGGGGCGATATCCCCGATAGAGAAGCGTTACCTCTTGTACGGCGAGAGCCTTCTGGATATATTCATGGTCCCCCTCAGGATCTTCTGGGAGGGGGTAGACGGCTCTATCCGGAGATTCGACGGCGTACTGAACCCGCTGTATCTTCTCTTTATCGCCCTTGCTTTTTCGAAGAGGCTCGGGCGCGAGCGCCGCTACCTCTGGTACCTGTTGATCTACAGCCTGCTTTTTTTCGCGTTGACCTTCTTTACTACCGACCTGGTTATCAGGTATATCCTGCCGGCGCTCCCCCCTCTGGTGATAATAGCCGTGGCGGGTATTCGGGGCAGTATAGAACGGGGAGGAGCGGCGCGCTATATCGCGCTAACAGGGCTTCTGTTGTACTTTGTTTTTAGTGTCTTTTACCTGGGAGGGCTCTATACGCGCTACGCCCCGCTCCGGTACCTCACTGGCGGGCAGAGCCGCGCCGAGTACCTCATGGCCATGCTTCCCGACTACGAGACCACGGCCTACGCTAATGCCAATATAGCAAAGGACTCGAAGGTGCTTTTCCTCTTTACCGGCGAGCGTACATATTACTGGGAGCGTGAGTATTTCTACGGCGGGCGTCTTGGCGAGAACCTTCTGGCGCAGGTAAAGAGGGCGGGCAGCGCCGAGGAGCTTCTGGAGGATCTGAGAGCAGAGGGCTATACCCATTTATTTATAATGGACCGTATCTTTAACCGCTTTGCGGTCGATAATTTTACCGCCCCGGAGCAGGACCTTTTACGGGTTTTTTTCAGTAAGTACGTTCGGCGGCTGCACAGCGCGAACGGCTTCTCGCTCTACCGTCTGGGTGCCTCCGCGCCGCCGCGCCGGTAATTTGTGAAATTAACTGCGAAAAGCCTTGACCCGACCTCTAAAAAACTGATAAATTATTCTTTTCACAGACAAAATATTCTTTTCTATGATGTTTCTGTTTGCCTGAGTCAAGTTGCAACGTGTTATAGTTTTACAACTTAAACCATGAAGCATAAGACATTTACAAGGGGCATTCACCCCTCTTACAATAAAGGCTTTACCGCTGAAAAGGCTACCATGAAGGCGCGGCTTCCCGAGCGTGTCATCATCCCTTTGAACCAGCACATCGGTGCGCCCTGCGCAGCCCTCGTCAAACGGGGAGACCAGGTCGCCGAAGGGCAGAAGGTAGGCGACGTCGAGTCTTTTATCTCCGCCCCCGTCCATGCCAGTATCAGCGGCACGGTAAAAGAGATAGCCCCGCATCCCCATCCGTCCGGCACCAGGGTGCTCTCGGTCGTTATCGAGAGCGACGGCGCCGAGAAGGTCTGGGAGCCGGTACTGGAAGACTCCGAGATATTTAAATTGTCCCCGGACGAGATTCGTAGTCAGGTGCGTGAAGCAGGGATCGTAGGCCTTGGCGGCGCGTCATTCCCTACATATGTCAAGTTTATGCCCTCAAAGGGCAGCAAGGTCGATGTCGTTATCCTGAACGGCTGTGAGTGCGAGCCTTTTCTAACGGCAGACCACCGTATAATGACAGAGTCCCCGGATAAGGTGCTGAAGGGGCTTAAGGTCATAATGCAGGCCGTCGGCGCGCCAAAGGGCATAGTAGGCGTAGAAGATAATAAGCCGGGCGCTATCGCCGCTTTAAAGAGCGCGGCCGCCACTATAGCGCCCGACGTAGAGATAGTCCTGCTTGAGACCAAGTATCCGCAGGGCGCCGAGAAGATGCTGATAAAGGCCGTTCTGAACAAAAAGGTCCCTGTCGGTAAGCTTCCGCTCGACGTCGGCGTCGTCGTAAATAACGTCGGTACGGCGGCGGCGGTCTATGACGCCCTGCATCTGGGCAAGCCCGTAATAGAGAGGATAGTAACGGTAAGCGGCAGCGGCGTTAACAGCCCGGGCAATTTTATGGTAAGGGTAGGCACTCCGTTCTTTGAGCTGATCGGGCAGGCGGGCGGGCTGGCTACGCTCCCGGCCGGCGAGGAGCGCGAGGTCTTAAACGGCGGCCCGATGATGGGGATAGCGCAGCGCAACCTGCTAGCCCCGGTCATCAAGGGGACCTCGGGGATAACCGTCCTTGCCGGCAAGAGGGTCAAGCCGCGCGAGCACTCGGCCTGTATAAGATGTTCAGCCTGCGTGGAGGTATGCCCGATGGGACTTATGCCTTACAGGATAGCCGATATGGGAAGGCTTGAGATGGTAGATGATTTTAAGCGCTGGAGCGGGCTTGCCTGCATTGAGTGCGGGTGCTGCTCCTTTGTATGTCCCTCAAGGCGACCGCTGGTACAGTGGATAAGGGTTGGTAAGATAAAAGTACGTGAAACGTCACGCGGTTAGCGCACTTAGTTGATGGTTGTTATTATGTTTTACGAGGTTAAATATTAACTGATATGGCTGAGAAAAGTATAGAAGATATCAAAGAAGATTCCTTTATAATATCTTCTTCGCCGCACCTGCTCACCAAAGAGAATGTGCACAGGATAATGTATACGGTCATCCTCGCGCTTGTTCCTGTTATAGCTACGAGCGTCTATTTTTACCGCCTCAGTGCGGTAATCCTGCTCCTTGTCTGTACGATAACCGCTGTGCTGACCGAGTACCTTGTGCAGCGTTTTATGAAGAAGGACACGACCGCCTACGACGGAAGCGCGGCTATTACCGGGCTGCTCCTGGCCCTGACGCTTCCTCCGGGCTTTCCTGTCTTCGGCGCGGTGCTTGGCACTGTCTTTGCCGTAGCGATAGGCAAGCAGATATTCGGCGGCCTAGGCTTTAATATCTTTAACCCCGCGCTTCTGGGCAGGGCCTTTTTACAGGCGACCTACCCCGTGCTTATTACGACCTGGCACGACCCTGTCGCCGGCTCTTTGATGGTCGATGTCGTCAGCGCCGCTACCCCGCTTGCCCTTATGAAGTTCGAGGGGGGGATGACCTCGCATCTGAGCCTTTTCCTGGGGAATGTATCGGGCTCGCTCGGCGAGAGCTCCGCCATTGCCGTCCTTATTGGCGGGCTATTCCTTCGCCTGCGGGGTTACGTTAACTGGAAGCTGCCTCTGGGCTATCTCGGGTCTATCGCTGTAGTCGGCGCCTTTTTCTGGTTTATCAACCCGGCGAAGTACCCCGACCCGCTCTTTCAGATCACGGCTGGAGGGGCGATGCTCGGGGCCTGGTTTATGGTAACCGATATGGTGACCTCGCCTACGACACCGAAGGGGCAGTGGATATTTGCCATCGGCGCAGGGGCGCTTACCGTTATCATAAGGCTCTTTGGCGGTCTGCCGGAAGGCGTTATGTACTCGATCTTACTTATGAACTCCATAGTGCCGCTCCTTAACAGGCATACAAGGCCAAAGGTCTTTGGAGAGGTCAGGCAGCGAGCAGCCAAAGGGGGGGCGAGGTCTTGATGAAGAATGCTTCCGTAAAGATGATCATAACGCTCACGATCACCTCTATTATTATCGGCGCTTTGCTGGCGGGTTTCTTTAAATTCGTCTCGCCGAGTATCGAGGCAAACAGGTTGGCCGAAGAGAAGAAGGCTATCTTTGCCGTGCTTCCCGGCGCTCAGGGCTATGATATTAAAGAATTTGAGATACCTTCGAAGAGGAAGGGTAAGGAGATGCTCCGGATATTCAGGGGTAAGGACAAGAACGGCAACGTCATCGGGTATGCGTTCATAGCGGCCGGAGCTGGTTTTCAGGGTATAATAAAGATGATGGTCGGGCTGAACCTTGAAAAGGTGGACCTGACCGGCATGACCATCCTTGATCAGAAAGAGACCCCGGGGCTTGGCGCCAAGATCAGGGACGTTTCGTTTCAGGCCCAGTTCAAGGGGCTGCGCGTAAAGCCCCGGATAGAATATCTTAAGAATAAAAAACCAGAGAAGCCCAACCAGATCCAGGCTATAACCGGGGCGACTATATCCAGCCGCGCCGTAGTAAGGACCCTTAATAAGCAGATAAAGTTAGTACTTTCGCTTTTATCTTCGGGTAGCGGCATGCCTCAGGCAGGCGGCGGCCCGGCTGAGCCGGGGGGTAAATAGACATTGGCACAGAAATCACTGACATTAGAGTTCGTCAAGGGACTCTGGCGCGAAAACACTGTTTTAAAGATGCTTCTCGGCATGTGTCCGACGCTTGCCGTCACCAACTCTGCCTCTAACGGACTGGCGATGGGGCTGGCCTCGACCTTTGTCGTTGTGGCCTCCTCTACTATGGTCTCGCTTATCAGGCGTCTTGTCCCGGGCGGGGTAAGGATACCGACCTATATTATTATTATCGCGGGCTTTGTAACGCTAGCCGAGCTATTTTTACAGGCATATTTTCCGGTTATATCAAAGTCGCTCGGCCCCTATGTGCCGCTTATAGTCGTTAACTGCATGATAATGGGCCGCGCCGAGTTCTTTGCCTCGAAAAACCCGTTAACCCCCGCTATAGCCGATGCGCTCGGCATGGGGATAGGCTTTACATGGGTGCTCGTCGTGCTCGGATCGGTAAGGGAGATACTGGGCTCCGGCAGTATCTTTGGCTTCCTTTTCCTTGGCGCCGATATCTTTACCCCCTGGGTCGTGATGATCCTGCCGGCCGGGGCGTTCCTGAGTCTGGGGCTTATGATAGGCATTATAAACTACTTTACGCTTAGAAGGCGCAGGACGGTATAGCTATGGATGCGATGATACAGGTTCTGCTGATATTTATAAGCGCTGCCGTTGTTAATAACTTCGTTCTGGCGTACTTCCTCGGTATATGCCCTTTCCTCGGCGTATCGAAGAGGACGGATACCGCGCTTAACATGGGCTTTGCAACGACCTTTGTTATGGTGCTGACGGCGGCGATAACGTGGCTTATCAATAACCTGATCCTTATTAAGTTCAACCTGCCGTTCCTGCAGAACGTGACTTATATTATAACGATAGCCTCGCTGGTGCAGCTGGTCGAGCTCTTTGTGCGCAAATCGAGTCCGTCTTTATACAGAAGCCTTGGAATATTCCTGCCGCTTATTACGACCAACTGCGCGATACTCGGACTGGCGCTCTTCTCTGCGCTCAGGGAGTATACTTTTGTACAGAGCCTCTTCTTCGGCCTCGGCGCGGGCGTCGGCTTTACGATGGCCCTTGTTATTATGGCCGGCATACGCGAAGAGCTTGAATTCGCGGATGTGCCGGAGGCGCTCCAGGGCGCGCCGATAACGCTGCTCGTCGCCGGAATGCTGGCGCTGGCCTTTATGGGTTTCGCAGGTCTTATCGCTGCGTAAGGGTGGGTAGTCGGTCTTCCCGGGACAGGCCGCGGCATATGGGGCAGACGGGGGCAGGTATGGTTTTTAAAGCAAATATTTTGAAGGTAGTAATACATAAGGTCACTGTTAGGGCTTTGAAAGGGGGGGGGCTTTGTTTGATCAGTCTTTTATAGTATCGGTCCTTGCAATGGGCGGGCTGGGTGTTGCCTTTGCCGCGTGTCTGGCCATTGCCAGCGTTAAGTTCAGGGTTGAGGAAGACCCGGTCGTCGAGCGTGTGCTGGAGTGTCTGCCCGGGACCAACTGCGGCGCCTGCGGCTACGCAGGCTGTCATGCCCTGGCCGAGAAGATGGTCTCTAAAGACGCTGCTGTTAATGCCTGCCCTGCAGGCGGGCAGGAGGTGGCCGATATGGTAGCAAAGGCCCTGGGCGTGGAGATGGTCGCTGCAAAGCGTGAGGTCGCCGTCGTGCTCTGCAGGGGAGGCGATGCAGAGAGTGTTAAGAGTGTTTCGTACCGGGGAGACCGGACATGCGCCTCGGCCGTTATAACGGGTGGAGAAAAGGACTGTTCCTATTCGTGCCTGGGTTACGGGGACTGCGTTAAGGCCTGCTGCTTCGACTCGATGGGGATGAACGCCAATGGCCTGCCCGAGGTATTTTTCGACAGGTGTGTCGGCTGCGGCGCATGCGCGCGTGCGTGCCCGAGGGACGTCATAGAGATGCATCCGGAAGACAGGACTTTATTCGTCTATTGCAGGAACAGGGACAAGGGGGCGCAGGCAAAGAAGGCCTGCAAGGTGGCCTGTATAGGTTGTTCGCTCTGTAAGAAGGACTGCGAGGTCGAGGGCGGCATTAATATAGACAGTTTCCTTGCGGTGATAGATTATGAGCTCTGTCCGCAGGACGACACCCCTACAAAGAGGTGTCCGACAAAGTGCATCCTGAACGGAGAGAACGTAAAGATGACGAGCGCTGCTTTCATTGCGCTCAGCGCCGGTAAGGCACAGAATGATTGACGGCAGCTGGGGAGCTGCCGGTGTCGTTGATGGATCTATAAAGTTTTGTTTTTTTTTAAATTTTATCCTTGTATCGACCCTTATGAAACTCTAATTACCCTTTAATGGATTCTTAATGCTTTACTGCTATTATGAAATGGCAGTTAAGGTTTTTTTTTGGAGTGTCTTCCATGAATAAAGTAATAAAGTATTTTCGCCGAAAAGAAAAAGGTATCCTGGCGTATGGTCTTCTTTTGACGGCCCTTGTTTTTGTGCTCGCCTCGTGTGGCGGAGGGAACGTTGACCCGGCAAGCCTCAGAGGCGGGGAGACCCGGCAGACCCTGGCCCCTCAGTACTTTACAGGAAGCACCGCAAGGGCCTACGTGGCGGCTCGTGATGTGCCGGAGGTCCTTGATAGTCTTCACTGCTACTGCGAGTGTAAGAAGAACTTCGGCCATAAGAGTCTTCTGACCTGTTTTGTCACAACGCACGCGCGCAACTGCGATATATGTATCAATGAGGCCGTTATGGCCAATAAGCTTCACAAGAAAGGTTATGACGTAGTGGCAATAAGAAAGGCCGTTGACAAGGCCTTTAAGAAGTATGCACGTTGAAAAATATTGTTTTTTCGGAGAGGTAAAACCGCATGAAGGGTAAGCATATAGCAGGTGTTATAGTAATTATCGTTGTTGTCGCTTTTTCGGCATATATGGTAGGTATCAGGTCCGGCAGCGACGACGGCAGTATAATGGATTCTCAAGGCTCCGGGTCAACGCCGGCTTCGCAGGCAGGGGGCTACGGCAATGCGCCTGTTGCCTTCAACGAAGTCCTGAACGAGCTGAAGGCCATGGTGGAGAAAGACCCTAATAATGCCGAGCTTCATTCACGTCTCGGGGATGCCTATTTTGATATGAAGGACTTTAACTCGGCGGTACTGTCCTATAAGAAGGCGATAAGTATAAACCCCTCTGATGTCGATGCCTTTAACGACCTTGCCCTCTCTTACCATTACCTGGACAAAACAGCGGAAGGACTCGCCTATGTTAATCAAGGCATAGAGAAGAACCCCGGGTATCAGCGCATCTGGCTGACCAAAGGCTTTCTGATGGCCTTTGGCGTTGGCAGCTCGGAGGAAGCGGAGGCCGCCCTGCAGAAAGCATACGAACTCGACCCCGCCACTCCCGTTGGTCAGGCCGCCAAGGCATACCTTGAGGAGCTCAGGAATAAATAGTCATGACAGATAAAAAAGCAGCAAAAAGCGGGGCCGCCAGTGCCGTATGGAAGTTCCTCGCCTCGGTCAAACTCACAATATTTATACTTATATCGCTGGCGGCGGTCTCTATAATCGGTACCGTCGTCGAACAGAACAAACCCATTGAGACCTATTATCAGGCCTACGGCCAGAAGTGGGCCGAGATAATCACGCTCCTGAAGTTCGACAGTATGTACAACTCCGAGTGGTTCACGGTGATGATGCTGGTCCTGCTCGTAAACATCGTCGCATGCACCTATGAGAGATTCCCTCCGAAGTGGAGGAGCCTGCTGAAGAAAGACAAGAGCTTTAACCCGTCCATGATAGGCCGCTTATCGACTCGCAGGAGTTTTACCCTCGGTAAGAACGCCGCCGATACAAAGAGCTATCTTTTAGGCGTGCTCAAGAAGAAGCGCTATAAGTATCAGGAGTTCAGCAGCGCCGACGGTGAGCTCTGTATCTTCGCATGGAAGGGGCTGGTCGGCAGGTTCGGCTCGGACATCACGCACGTCAGCCTCTTTGTTATTATTACCGGCGCCATTATCGGCAGTTACTGGGGTTATAAGGACTTTCGTCCTGTGATAGTCGGCGAGACCATCCGGGTGCCGGATGTGGACTTTCACCTGCGTCTCGATAAATTCTGGATGGAGTACTACGAATCCGGGCAGGTAAAGCAGTATAACTCCTTGCTCACGGTCGTAGAGGACGGTAAGGACGTCCTTCAGAAGCATATCTGGGTAAACGAGCCGCTCTTTTATAAGGGCGTACGTTTTTATCAGTCAAGCTACGGTACCGCCTGGAACATGGTGGAAGAGATAGAGGTATCTCTTAAGAACATCAAGACCAATACCTTGTCCGAGCTGGTGAATATAAAGTGGGGGGGCTCTGCCGAGATGCCCGGCACTAAATACGTGGCAAGGCTCTCCGGCTACGTCTCCGACTTTGCCTTTGACGAAGAGTCGAGGACTGTTTATTCCAAATCAGGCGATGTGAAGAATCCGGCTGTACAGATAGACGTCTACGAAGATGGAAAGCTGATAGCGCGGCCATGGCTCTTTTATAATTTTCCGGGGCTTATTCAGGCTATCCCCAAGACCGACTATGATATCGTTCTGAGGGGCTTTAAGAACCTGCCTTACTCGGGGCTGTCCATTACCAAGGATCCGGGGACGAATATAGTCTGGATCGGCACGGGTATAATGGGTCTGGGTTTCTATCTGGCCTTCTTTGTATTTTATAAGAGGATAATGATATGTATCAAGCCCGGCAGTGACGCAGAGGTCAGCATGGCCGGTGTGATAAATAAAAACCAGCTCGGCTTTGAAAAGGAGTTTCGAACTCTGGTTGAGGATATAACGGGAATATCGGAAGAAGAAGACGATGATGAAGGTTTTTAAAGTCAAGTTTATAGAGGGGTGTTAGGATATGGACGGACCCAAGATAATACTGTCTTTGATGTTTTTTACCATGGCCTTTGCCTTCTATGCCATGACGACCCTGTTCTATATCGGCAACTGGGTATTCCGTAAGGACTGGATGGGGCAGACGGCTACTATCATGGCCTATATCGCAGCCTTTGCCATGACCATGGTGCTTATCTCAAGAGCCTCAGAGTCCGGGCACGCGCCGTTCTCGAACCTCTACGAGTCTATGGTGCTCTTTATCTGGGCCCTGAACATCGGGTACCTGTGGATGGAGCATAAGTATAAGATAAAGATAATGGGCGTCTTTGTTATGGGGATATGCCTGGCCTCGATGCTATCGGCATCGCTTTTGCCGTACAGGTTCAAGAGCGTCGAGCCGCTTAACCCCGCGCTTCAGAGTAAATGGAAGTGGATGGTAAAACTGTTTGAGCCTATCGGGCTTCAGAACTACGCTATCGGATGGCTTGACTTCCACGTATTTACGACCTTTATCGGTTACGCGGCCTTTGCCATATCCTTCGGCGTGGCCATTATGTATATCTTAAAGGTCAGGAGTGAGGAAAAAGGGGGCGGGAATTTTCTGGTCGAGCGTTTTCCAAAGGCGCGCATCCTCGACGAGCTTAGCTACCGCGGTATAGTCTGGGGCTTTCCTTTTCTGAGCATCGGTATCGTCACGGGGGCTGTCTGGGCGAACTACGCATGGGGTACTTACTGGAGCTGGGATCCCAAGGAAACCTGGTCCCTGATCACCTGGTTTGTCTATGCCGCTTATCTGCATGCCAGGGTAACAAGGGGGTGGCGCGGAAAAAAAGCGGCCTACATAGCTATCCTTGGTTTTCTGGCGATCATATTCCTTTACTGGGGCGTGAGCTTTATACTTCCGGGCCTGCACGCCTATGCATAGATCTTGAGGATTATTTACGTACTATGACAAGAGATATATAACCGATCAAGACCTACTGGAGACCTAGTTATGGCTGATAAGAAAAAGAAAAAAAAGGGAGTCGCATCTTCGGCGATAATTATAGTGGTTGTGGTCGTGGTTGCCGTTGTGATCTCTGTTCTTATAAATAAGCGCAGCTTTGAGCCGGTCGTAGCGGGGACGACCTCTATAAACTTTGTTGCCAGTAACCTTGACGGTAAACTCAGGAGGTTGGACGAGTTCAAGGGGAAGGTCATATTCCTTAATTTCTGGGCCACCTGGTGTAAGCCCTGCGAGGAAGAGATGCCGTCAATGCAGCGCGTATATGATGTTCTAAAGGGGCGCAACTTTGATATGGTCGCTATAAGCGTCGATACCGAAGGCCCGGAGGTAGTTCGTAAATTCGTAGAGCGTTACGGCCTTACCTTTCCTGTCCTGCTCGACCCCAAGGGCAAGATAAAGGACGGTTATAAGACCACGGGCGTGCCCGAGACCTTTATTATCGACCAGAACGGGGTTATAGCGGAGAAGATCCGGGGCCCCCGCAACTGGGATGATAAGAGAAGCCTGAAGATGGTGCTGGACCTGCTCGATAACGGCCCGAAAAAACCTGAAGAGTACCTCGGCGCGGGCAGGGCCCCCAGCAGCTGATGGATTATCAGGGCTTTATAGAGCTCGCTTTCTGGGGCAAGCTGATGGCGGCATTCGCCGGGGGCTTTCTCTCGTTCGTATCTCCTTGCGTGCTGCCGCTCGTGCCTTCCTACATATCATTTGTCACCGGCATATCATTTGAAGAGCTTACCGATGACGTAGAGAGCAAGAAGCTGCGTAAAGTGATAATGCTTAACTCTCTTATGTTTATCCTTGGTTTCTCGGCTGTCTTTGTCCTGGTTCTGGGCCTCTCGGCGCAGGCGTTCGGATATCTCTTTCTTGAGCATAAAGAGATTATCCGTCAGGTCTCGGGCGTAATAATAGTCCTGCTCGGAATTCACGTCATAGGCGTTATAAATATAAAGATCCTGCAGCGAGACAAGAGGCTGCATTTATTTAGCGATAAGCCCCAGGGTTTTGTCGGGTCTTTCCTGATAGGCGTTGGTTTCGCCGCGGGCTGGACGCCGTGCATAGGGCCGATACTATCGGCTATCTTTACGGTCGCCGCAACAAGCCAGAGCCAGTGGGCCGGGGTCAGCCTCTTTGTGGCCTATTCAATGGGGCTTGCCATTCCTTTCTTCCTCACCTCGCTTGGCGTCAATACCTCGCTCAGGTACTTTAAACACATCAAGCGTCATATGCGTATGATCTCGGTTATAAGCGGAGTTTTCCTGATTATAACAGGGGTATTGATTTTTTTGAATTCATTTGCTATTATAGCTGGGTATCTCAACACCGTAATGCCTAATTTTGGATAGTTGGGCAGAGTTTTTCCGGGGAGTACAGAAGGGGCAAAGGACAAGGTGTTGACAAGTGGAAACCCGTCTACCGGCGGGCTACAACCCGTCAAAGGCGGCAGGAAGGCTTCTTATGAGTGCACCGACAATAGAGGTATACGCAAAGAAAGGCTGTGGTCTCTGCAAAGAGGCGAAAAAGACTATTGATAAGGTACAGCACGACATCCCCTTTAACTTCAAAGAAGTAGAGATCTCTCAGTCCGATGAACTGCTCAGAAGGTACACCGACCACGTCCCTACGATCTACATAAACGGCAAGAAGGCCTTTAAGTTCAAGGTCGATGAGACGGAGTTCCGAAAGCGGGTCCGTAAAGAGATCATAAAAGCCGGGCTCTCGCGCATGAGCAGCAGGCAGGTGGTCTCCGCCGCCAAGTAAACCACACCGGCACATATATTTTTGTAATAATTAAAGAGGTCTGTGAATTCTTACTGAGTGTCTCACTCTTGAAATTCACAGGCTTTTTTTATTTTAGATCTCCACCGGCCAGTCCATTTCAGGTTATCTATGCCTTTTTATTAGAGATCTTGGGTACTTGCCTTTTTACCGGTATTTAGGTATATTTCTCTTAACGCACCTTTTTCGTCGTATTCGAGGTCTTCAGGGCGTCCCGCTCTCATAGCGCTCATGTTTTGATATGTTTATATATTTTTTTCAGAGGGACCTATGAAACGTCTCGTTATTGCTGTGATAGTTTTTCTCTCGCTGGCTTTTTCAACGAATGCCCTGGCCTCGGGGCAGGCCCGCATAGAAGAGGTCAGAGTAGACTACCGTGCCAACCTGAAGGCCTCTTTTATCGTCAAAGGGGCATTCTCCAGAGGGATAGAGGAGGCCATAGCCAGCGGTATGCCCACCTCTTTTACCTTCAGGGTCAAGCTCTACCAATATAAATGGTTCCTCTGGCCTGATAAGCATCTGGGCACCTGGAAGTTCAACCATACTGTCAAGTACGATCTGTTAAAAGAGGAATACGAGGTTACTCTAGAGGAGCGCAATTATACGGAAAAGACAAAGGACCCGGCGCGCATGAGGAAGCTCATGGTAAGCGGCGACCAGATAATTATCTCGCCGCTGCCCGCGCTTGTGCCTGGACGCACCTATGAGCTTATGATCAAAGCAGAGCTTGATACCGTGGATCTGCCCCTAT
>UOEZ01000041.1_pt1 | contig 59304 bp, 48 predicted proteins | sample 1988331 | NCBI WGS metagenome assembly UOEZ01 (sample SAMEA4712194, study PRJEB27164) | hydrothermal vent metagenome | biome: marine basaltic hydrothermal vent biome; feature: marine hydrothermal vent; material: mineral | place: Pacific Ocean | collected 2011-06-14/2011-07-23 | depth 1689 m
CATTGAGCGTGGCTCAGTTTAAAAGAATTTCTTTCATGGGAAAGGGTGGAAAATTGACGGTTTCGGGGCGAGGACGCACCGAAACATCAAATAAGAAAGACGAGATTGCTTCGGGCTAAAGCCTTCGCAAGGACAAAGGCTAATTGGTGGGCGTAGCCCACCCTACGAAATACCAAAATATTTAGGTTCAAGTTGCAAACTTGAACCAATAAAGAGGTTTTTCCTACCCCTTTAGAAAAGGGGGACTGAGGGGGATTTGATAGCTACCTTATCCTCGGCACTGCCGCGAGCAGCTTCTTTGTATAATCATTTTTAGGGGTATTAAAAATATCATCGACGGTTCCGCGCTCGACTATCCGGCCTTTGTGCATTACGCAGACCTCGTCGGCGATATACTCGACGACGCCGAGGTCGTGGGTGATAAATAATAAGGATATGCCGAGCTCTTTCTGGATGGACTTTAAGAGGTTGAGTATCTGGGCCTGCACCGAGACGTCGAGCGCGCTCGTCGCCTCATCGCAGATAATAAAGGCCGGCTCTACGGCGAGCACCCGCGCGATGCCGATGCGCTGGCGTTGCCCTCCTGAGAATTCATGCGGATAACGCTTGGTCATATCAGGGGTAAGGCCTACGAGCCGCATGGTTTCGGCTATTTTTTCGGTGCGGTCTTTTCTGGAGAGTTCAGGTCTGAGGCTCTTAAGGCCTTCCTCGATTATGCCGCCGATCATCATCCTCGGATTAAGCGAGCTGTACGGGTCTTGAAAAATGATCTGCATCTTTGTCCTGAAGGGCCGCAGGGCTGATCGGGATAGTCCGGTTATATCCTGACCATCGTAGATGATACGTCCTGCCGTCGGTTCGTTCAGGCGCAGTATCGCCTTGCCGGCCGTTGTCTTGCCGCAGCCCGACTCGCCGACGAGCGCGAGCGTCGAGGCCTTCTTAATTGTGAGGTCTATTCCGTCTACTGCCTTGACGTAGCCTACCGTCTTTTTCATCAGGCCCTTCTTTACCGGAAAGTGGCACTTAAGGTCTTTTATCTCGACTAGCGCGGCCTGAGTTCTTTGCGCAGGAGTGAGCGTCGTGACCTCTGTGCGTTCTTTGGCCATAGGGGTGGCGTCTTCGCTTGCCATAAAGGCCTTATCATAGAGGTGGCAGGCGACCTTGTGATCTGTTTCTATTTCGGTGAGTATTGGCAGCGTATCTCTACAGCCCTGCATCTCCCGGTCGCAGCGGCCAGCGAAGCGGCAGCCCTTTGGGTACTCGGTCGGCGCCGGAACGGTTCCGGGGATGGTCTCGAGCGTCTTTCCGCGTTTTTCAGAGTCCGGGATGGAGCGCAGGAGCTTGAGGGTATAGGGGTGCATGGGGTTGCGGAAGAGGAGCGGGGTCGGCGCCTCTTCTACGATCTTGCCTCCGTACATTACGCCTACGTCTTCGGCGTTGCGGTAGACAACGGCGAGGTTATGGCTGATCAGCAACACCCCCATATCAAGCGAGCTTCGCATCTCTTTTATAAGCTCTAGTATCTCTTCCTGGATGGTAACGTCAAGGGCCGTGGTCGGCTCGTCCGCTATAAGGAGGCTGGGCCTGCATACGAGCGCAATGGCTATCATCACGCGCTGGCGCATCCCGCCAGAGAGCCTGTGCGGATATTCATTGTATACACGCCCGGGGCAGGGGAGCTTTACTCTGTCGAGCATGGAGACGGCCTCGCGTCTGGCATCTGATTTCCCGAGGCCGCGGTGAAGGCGGATGACCTCGCTTATCTGCTCGCCTATCGTAAAGACCGGGTTGAGCGAGGTCATGGGCTCCTGGAATATCATAGAGATGGCAGAGCCGCGCAGCCTTCTTTTGTCGCGTTCGCCGAGCTTTGTTATCTCTTTACCGTTGAGCTTGATCGTACCCGCGGCCAGGTATCCGTGCGGCTTCGGGATGAGCTGTATGATAGAGAGCGCTGTGATTGATTTTCCGCAGCCGGACTCGCCGACGAGCGCGAGCGTACGGCCTTTTTCAATGGAGAAGGATATGTCGTCAACGGCGCGCGACAGGGGCGAGTCTTTATCCTCGCCGCTGAAGTATGTCCGAAGGTTTTTTACTTTTAGTACCGGTGTCATATTATTTACGTCCAAGCCTGAGCTTCGGGTCGAGCGCGTCCCTTATCGCGTCGCCGAAGATATTTGCCGGCAGCACAAGGCCGAAGATAAAGATAAAGGCGCCGACCAGGCTCCACCAGACTACAGGCTCGCGGGAGAGCTCCAGCCTTGCCGTATTTATCATATTGCCCCAGCTCCCCATCTGCGGGCCGACCCCTATCCCGATATAGCTCAGGACGGCCTCGGCCAGCACCAGACCGCTGAACTGAAGGATAAAGGTTATCAAGACCAGATGCATGAGGTTAGGGATGATGTGGCGCAGCATCGTCATGATGTTCGATACGCCGAAGGCCTTTGCGGCCTGCACGTATTCGAGCTCGCGCAGCTTCATGGTCTCGCCCCGGATGAGTCTGCACAGGTCTGTCCACGAGGTTATCCCCATTATTACGCAGAGCCAGAAGAGGCGGTCGGACGGGACGAAGAGGCCGAACCACAGATCGGTCTCTTTGATGACCCCGCCCTGATAACCCTCCGCGCCGAAGATGAGCATAAAGGCGACTATCAGGAGGACGCCCGGGATGCTGGAAAGCGTTGTGTAGACATACTGGATAAGGTCGTCTACCCGGCCGCCGAAGTAACCGGCGAGCACCCCGAAGAGTATTGCGAACGGAATAATTATTATAGTCGTGCCGGTGCCGATGACGACTCCGGTGCGCACCCCTTTGAGCGCTGCGAGCAGGACGTCGCCGCCGACCTTATCAGTGCCGAGCAGGTGAGTGCCCGGGTATTTGAGCGGCGGATAATCGCGAACGGCTATGACCGTGCCGTCCGGAGTTGTCTTCTCTAATGTCTCTTTGACAAACAGCTTTGTCGCCAGCGGCGCGGAGAAGGTCTTTTCGTCCTTCTCGCGCAGCCCTGCTAGCGCGCGGTCGAGGATGCTCCGTGCGTTTGCGCTATAGACAGGGCCGTTTGCGTGTGCGGCCGCATCGCCGTTTGGTTCGATACGGTCGCGCCACCTTATGCTGTCGCCGAGGGCCACGAGGCCGTAGAGTATAAGTATTACCATACAGACCATGGCAAGGCGGTTCTTTTTGAGGTGCTGCCAGATCTGGTTGAGGTATCCGTCGCCGCCGCGCGCAAGGACGATGCCCGCGATGATAACGAGAAATACCAGATAGATGATTATGTCCGTGGCCAGGATTACCGGCATTATATATTTCCTTTTATACTATTATTCAAGGCGTATCCTCGGGTCTGCGAGCGTGTAGCTTATATCGGTCAGTATCAGCCCCGCGATATAGAGTAACGAACCGAGGTATACCATGGCCCTTACTATCGCAAAGTCCTGCGAGCCGATGGCATCGATGGTAAAGCTGCCAAGTCCGGGTATGGCAAAGAAGCTCTCCATTATGAGGCTTCCGTAAAACAGGAACGGAATGCTCACGACGACGTTGGTGAGTATCGGGATCATCGCGTTCTTAAGGGCGTGCTTAAAGAGTACGCTCCTCTCGGAGAGGCCCTTGGCGCGGGCCGTACGAATGTAATCCTTTCCGAGCTCTTCAAGAAAAACGGTTCTGTAAAAGCGCACCGAGCCTCCGACCGAGCCTATTATCCCTATGATTACCGGTAGTATTACGAACTTTACGGAGTGGATCCCCGTGTCGTAGCCCGAGATCGGAAAGAGTCTCAGTATCTTGCCGAAGATAAACTGGCCGCCGATTATATAAAAAAGCGCCGAGACCGACATCATTACGACGCAGAGCGTTACGCCCCACATATCAAGGTACGTGCCGCGGGCGTAGGCAAGCAGCATAGAGAAGGTCAGGTACGTTGCGATCCCTATTATAAAGGTCGGTATCGCTATTGCAAGGCTCGCCCACATTCGTCCTTTTATCTCTTTTGCTATATCGACGTTGTTGCGGTCCGAGCTACCGAAGTCGAGCCAGAGAAGCGGCGCGGACTTCTGAAAAAATATCGTCTGTGTGACCTTTGCTATGCCTTTTTCTTTGCTGTTTATAAAGAGCGGCTGGTCGTAGCCGTGGTCTTTTTTCCAGTTCTCGACAACCGCCGGGGTAAGGTTCTTCTCGCCGAGCATCATCCGCGCCATATCGTCGGGCGTATTGACGTAGAAAAAGAGCAGGGTCGTCAGGAGGTTTACCCCGATAAGTATCGGTACCGCGTAGAGCAGTCGTCTGATTATATATGTAAACACTAGCCACGCCCTCCGTTATTATATTTTTTTCTGATCAATATAATGGCCGGAACGGAGGCGGCGGCCAGCACGGCTATAAGAAGGGCTATAGGCCAGAGTACCGGGGCGTTCCATTGTGTGCGCATCTCGGTGCGTTTTTCAGTATCGATCTTCATGTATTTGAGCGTGTTATTCGCCATCGCGTTAGGCTTGATGTTCCCTACCCAGCCCTGCGCCAGCGAGAAAGAGAGCGGGCTGTAGCCCCAGACCCACGGCGCGTCCTCTTGAAGTATGCGCGTCATCCTGGCTATTATCTCAAGGCGCTTCGGCGTGCTATCCATGTTCTCCATTATCTTAAAGAGACGGTCGAACTCCGGGTTCTCGTAATTAGACGCGTTCGCGCCGCCGGTCTTGACCTTTGCGTTCTCCCCTGCAAGGAGGAAGAAGAAGTTCTCCGGGTCCGGGTAATCGGCGTTCCAGCCGAGGAAGAAGAACTGGAAGTTCCCCTTGTTTATCTTTTCCTGAAAACGGTTATAGTCGGTCGTGCGGTTCTCCAGCTGTATGCCGATGAGCTTAAAGCGTTTTATATACCAGTTTATCATCGGTGTCGATGATGCGCCGGTCCATGCGTTGTCGAAAGTTATGGTGAGGGGCCTGCCGTCTTTGTCCCTTCCTCCCGGGTAGCCGGCCTCTGCAAGGAGTTTCTTCGCCTCTTCGACCGGGCGTCTTACCGCCCTGTTCTTTTCCGCGTCCCAGCGGTGAGTGACGGGGTTCATGCCGCCCTTGCCCTCGGCCTTGCCGAAGATGCCCTCGGGTATAGGGCCCATGGCGGCCACTCCGCGGCCATTGGCGAATATCTCGATAAACTCTTCGTAATTAATGATGATAGATATTGCCTGGCGCAGTTTTTGTTGCTCCGGGGTATAGCCGCCTACAACATCGTCGAGCATATTAAAGCCCGTGTAATAGATCGTCGGCTGTACCGATGTAATAAGTTTTATATCTTTCTCCGCCAGTTTGTCGTTCAGGTTCGCCCCTCCCCCGACGTTGATGGTAACGGCCTGATCAAAGCTGTCGGAGGTAATGCCGGAGAGGTCGAAGTAGCCCTGCAGGAACTTATTCCATCTGGGGATAGCCTCTTTTTCGAGTTTGTAGACCGCGCGTTCTATAAAGGGGAGGGCTTTGCCCGCGTCTTCGAGAAGGCCTGCCGCCCGGTCGCCCGGCTCGCCCTCAGACGGATACGGCTCGCCCCGGAAGTTCTCGTTCCTGACGAGCGTTATCTCTCTTTGCGGCTCAAAATTATCCATGCGAAAGGCGCCTGTCCCTACCGGGAAACGGTCGATGGTGATGTTCTTTTTTTTAAGCGGCCCCTGACTATAGAATATAGCGGCCTCTTTCGGCACCGGTGAGAAAAACGGCATCGCCAGCCAGTAGATGAACTGCGGATATTTGCGCTTGAGCGTTACCCTGAACCTATGGTCGTCTATCTTTTCGACCCCGGCAAGGGGTTGCCTTCTATAATCCAGTACTATCGGGTTTTCTTTTTCGTCCGTTACCTGGTTATAGGCGGCGCCCTGGCGGGCCCTGCGAGCCGCTCTGATGTTTTTGAGGTCTTCGGCGAGTCCCTTTGAAAAATCGTCCAGGCCCAGGATATATTTGTTAAGTATAGGGAGAATAGGGCATTGGAGCCCCGGGTCCGCAAGGCGTTTGATCTGGTAGATATAGTCGTCGGAGGTGAGCTCCTTTGTGCCTTTCTCCGGGAAATCCTCAATCGTATTTATTTCCTTTAATGCGTCGCCCCTGATGCCCAGATAGAGCGGGCGGCCTTTTTCATCTTTTGCAAAGGCCGGGTGGTTCTGATAGAGAATGCCTTTTTTTATCTTTATCTCATAGACCGCGCGGTGGACCTTCTCCGGCGGCGCGTCCTGCGCAAGGCGCCTGCCGTCCTTGTCGTAGTAAGCCGGCTCAGGCATCTTTGCCGCGGAGAGAGGGACGAGCTCGTAGGGGCGTTTCAGGTAGTGGTACTGCACGGGCGGCTCGTAGATCTGGGCAAGCAGTCTGTACTCGTTGGAGCTGTAGGCGCGCGCCGGGTCCAGGTGCGTTGGGGGCTCGTTAAAGGTAGAGTAGTAGATGTTCTTGCCTGTATCCTCTGCGCGGTAAGGGTCGTTAGGGGTGCAGCCAAAGGCGGCCAGGGCTATGGCCAGCAGGGTTATAAAAAGAGATATTTTTTTTGGTATAGTCGGGTTAAGGTGCCTTTTCAATATATCTCGCTCGGCTATTCGCCTGTTTTATGTCCCTGGAAATTATCAGACCGTCCCTGGGCGCCAAAGGCCGTCTTGGCGGCTATCCGGGGCGGCTTTATTACTTAAGAAATTATCACAGTAAAGGGGCGGTGGTCAAGGTTCCGGATGCAGAGCGTTAGCCCGGCATATACTTAAAAAAGTCCGTTGTGACGGCCTCTGAGACTGTAAAGCATTTCGAACCTAAATTATATCAATTCTATATACTTACTTATATCACCCCCTCCATCGCTATTCGTCCTTGACAAGCAGATTTATAGAGATACAATTATAGTGTATGTATAATTGCCGGGCTGGTCTTTGCCCTGGTATCTAATATTCGGAGTTTAAATCTTTTTTAGATATAGATGCGCGCTATATGCCGTTCAACTCTGACTCTCATCTTTTAATACAATAAATTAATACAATAAATCATGGATCAGCCTTTTATTTAGCGGATTTTATACTTTAATAGCTGATACTTAAACGGGTACGCAAAATTATCTGGTGTGGAGGTGTGTTTATGCTTCAGGCAGGAGGAGAGGCGGTAATATCAAAAAGGCTTGGTATGGCGAGGGGAAAGAGCCACTACGCCGCGGTTTTTATGGAGTCAGCGGTAACTGTAATTGATCAGGAGGGCGTTATAGTAGAGTCGAGTGGGCCTGTGAAAGAATTTTTCGCCCTTGGAGAGCGAGAGCTTGCGGAAAAAAACTGGTTTGAGCTCTTTGTCGCCGAGCAGGAGGTCGCAGGGCTCAGAGTTGGTATTAAGGGGCTTGAGTCTAACTCGGCCTTTAGTTTTATCTCTGATTACAAGGCCAATAACAAGGTTTTTCAGTGGTACGGCTTTGTCTTTACGGACGGGGAGGGAAGGCGCCGGATAGCCTTTACGGTAGAGGACGTCTCCGACTGTAAGGAGCTGGGGCGGCAACTGGAAAAGTACATGGTAGAGCTGGAGCGAATGAACCGGGCGCAGTCCGTCAGAGAGCTCCGGATGGACGAGATGCGCAGAAAGATAGGAGAGCTAGAACAGAGCCTTGTCCATTGTAAGGGCATGGGGCGGGCCTGAGCGCTTATTCGGCAGGGGGTGAGCCTGTCTTATATGGTTTGGGGGCCAGCGTTACTTTAAGGAGCGGAGGTTTTTTATTATGTCTGATAAAGCCGCAGGCAGGGTGCTTATAGTCGATGACGAAGAGACGGTCGGGCTCGGGATAAGCGAGATACTGAAGGACGACGGCTTTGATGCGGCCTATGTCGTAAGCGGTAAAGAGGCCGTAGATGCCGTTAAAGAGAGCCCCTTTAATATAGTATTCATGGATATAATAATGCCGGGGATGAACGGCCTGGAGACCTTCAGGGAGATAAAGAAGGCAACTCCGGGCGTTATTGTAATACTCTTTACCGGATACTTTAGAGACGCCGAGCAGGTGATAGCCGAGGGGGTAAAGGAGGGGATGATCGACGAGTTTATAAGGAAGCCCTACTTCGCAGACGAGATAATACGTTCGGTAAGGAAGCATATTATTTAAGGTGTTGCAAAACAGGTAGTTTTTAAATCTTGACCGTTAGTTAAGGCCTGCGCGCCCCTCGGGGGCGCGCAGGCCTTTTCCTCTTTAATAAATACCTTTCTCTGCGCCCGCGCTCTTGATATAATTACCTGCCGGGCCGTTGCCGGAAAAACGAAAGAATAAAAGAGATATCTATGAACTCAGTCAGTAGCAGGGCGCGTTCGGTCATGGTTCAGGGAACCTCGTCGCATGCGGGCAAGAGCGTTATAACGGCGGCTATCTGCCGTATCCTCTCGGACAGGGGGCTGCGGGTAGCGCCCTTTAAGGCGCAGAATATGTCGCTTAATTCCTTTATCACCGCCTGTGGCGGCGAGGTCGGCAGGGCGCAGGCATTTCAGGCCGAGGCGGCCCGGTGCGAGCTTACACCGGATATGAACCCGGTGCTCCTGAAGCCCACGGGAGAGCAGAGCTCGCAGGTAATTATTCAGGGTAAGGTTCACTCCAATATGGCCGCGCGGGCATTTCACGCCTTTAAAAAAGAGGCGATGAGCTACGTCCTGGAGAGCTATAACCGTCTGGCCGAGGGCTTCGATGTGATAGTTATGGAGGGTGCCGGCAGTCCGGCAGAGATAAACCTTCGTGAGAACGACATAGCAAATATGGGGACGGCGCTGGCTACCGGCTCGCCGGTGGTCATAGTAGGAGATATAGACAGGGGCGGTATATTCGCATCTCTGGTCGGGACCATGGAGCTTTTAAGCGAGGCCGAGCGGGCCCTGGTCAAGGGCTTTATCATAAACAGGTTCAGGGGCGACGTTACGCTTCTGGACCCGGGCCTTGAGTTCCTGCGCGAGAAGACGGGGGTCGAGACCCTCGGTGTCATTCCTTTTATAGAAGGCCTTGGCATCCATGACGAGGACGGCCTGTCGGTAGAGGCGGCCGGCGTCGTTAATATAAAGAAGGCCGCAGTCGATAGCCTGCGTATAGTCGTTCCAAGGCTGCCGCGTATCTCCAACTTTACGGATTTTGATCCGCTGCGGGCAGAGCCTCTTATCGACTTTGACTATATAGATAGCCCAGAAGGGCTGGCGGGTGCAGACCTCTTGATCTTGCCGGGGACAAAAAATACAATAGCCGACCTTCGGTGGCTCGGCGAGAGGGGCATCCTCGCCGCTATAAAGGCCTATCATAGCCAGGGCGGCATGGTAGGCGGTATCTGCGGGGGCTACCAGATGCTGGGCATGACCATTAGCGACCCCGAAGGCCTTGAGGGTGCGGCCAGCAAGGTCGAAGGTCTCGGCTTTATTGACGTAGAGACCGTCCTTGCGCCGACAAAGACCACCAAGAGGGCCGTAGGCCGGGCCGGTAAGGGACTCTTAAAGGCGACCGAAGAGGTCAGCGGCTATGAGATACATATGGGGCGGACGACCCCGGGGCGCGGCTCTGTTGAAGGGGTTGCGGCCTTTGCAGGGCTCGTCAGCGACGGGCGCGCGCACTCGGACGGGGCCGTGAGTAAAGACGGCCTGGTCTGGGGGACATATCTGCACGGTCTCTTTGATAGCGACGGCTTCAGGGGCGCGCTTATTAACCTCTTAAGGGAGAGACGCGGGCTTGATACGGCGTCTGTCACTGACTTTGAGGCCTTAAAGGAGGCCTCGATCGTAAAGCTCGCCGCAGGTGTCGAAGAGGCAATAGGTTGTGAGAAATTAATGGAGATAATCGGGCTACCCTTGAAGCTCTGATAGGGTTTTTATCTATGGGATCTGTACTTCAATATATAACCTTCTTTCCTGTGATAGCTACGGGGGCATACGTTCTGGATATGCTCCTTGGCGACCCCGTGCGCCTTACGCATCCGGTACAGGTCATGGGGCACCTGATATCGCTTCTGGAGTCTGCCTTGCTGCGCGCTAACGCAAGGGCATCTACGCAGAGGCTTATGGGGGCGGTACTGGTCATAATAACCATAGCCGTCGTTGGTGGAGTCTCTGCAGGAGTATTGCTGCTCTGCTGGAAGTTCTCAAAGCTCCTTTTTATTGTCGTCTCCCTTTATATGGCCTGGACGTCGTTATCGGTCAAGTCCCTTGGCGACGCTGCTCGTTCTATCGGAGCAAGCCTTGCGCAGGGCGACGGCGCGGGTGCGCGCAGGCAATTATCGGGCATTGTGGGTAGAGATACGGCGAGCCTTGATAACGAGGGTGTAGTGCGTGCAACCGTCGAGAGCGTATCGGAGAGTACGGCAGACGGGATAGTAGCCCCTCTCTTTTATCTGGCCCTTGGCGGCCCGGTACTTGCTATGGTCTATAAGGCGGTAAATACCATGGACTCAATGATAGGCTACAGGAACGACCGTTACAGGTACTTCGGGACCGCCGCCGCGAGGCTCGACGACGTCATGGGTTACCTCCCGGCGCGTATTACTGCGGCCCTTATGATAGCGTCGGCCTTTATCCTGCGCTTTGATTACCGGGGCGCTGCTGCGACGCTCTTATCGGACGGGCGCAACCATCCGAGCCCTAACTCGGGGCTCTCGCAGGCAGCCGTTGCCGGTGCGCTCGGGCTGCGTCTGGCCGGCCCTATGAGCTACGGCGGCGTCGTCCATGACAAACCCTATATCGGCGGCGGCAGCGCCCCGGCAACGCTCGCCTCGCTTGGCGACGCCCTTAAGATAATGCATTTGACGGGCATCTTTACACTGGCGCTGGCCCTCGCCTTTCAGGTCGTCTTTATCCTTGTCGTTATCGCCTGAGGTTTTGTTATTGTGAGGAGCGCAGGATCAAAGCCCCGTAGCGACGAACCGTCTCAGGCGGGTTATAGAGCAATCCAGTCTAATTACCGGAAAACAATAAAGGCGAGATTGCTTCGCTACGCTCGCAATGACAGAAGGCTTTGGTGGGCACAGCCTACCTTACAAGGTTTATCCAATTTACAGGAGATAGCTTTTTTCGTAGGGCAACCCTTTAGGGTTGCGTCTTTTACGCATGGCGCTGAGAAAGACCGCAAGGCTAAAGCCTTGCCCTACTTGTTGAGTGTGTTAAAAACCAACTTCTGGAATTTAGCCGCGAAGCCGCTTTGCCCCACCGTAGGTACTGCGTACGGCTAAATTCATTAATAGAGTCCTGTGCTATGCATAGCACAGTTTATTAGTAATATTTAGTTCTTGCCTCGAAGGGGCTATGCCTCCGGTGCAACCGGCGCAGGTGGTGGTTTGAACTTTCCTCTCTGTTGGCATATAATATATATGCCGGGGTTATAGGGGGGGTAAATGCTGATACTTTTTAAGTTCTTGTATCTTTTGTCGGTCGTTATATGGGTCGGATCCATTATATTCTTTAGTTTCTGCGCCGCGCCGAGCGTCTTTAAGGTGTTGGAGCGAGAGAAGGCTGGGGAGGTCATAGGCGATATCTTTCCTAAGTACTGGCTGGTGGGTTACGTCTGCGGTATTGTAGGAACTCTCAGTCTGGTCTTTATCGCGGTCTACGGCGGCGGTCTTCCTCCCCTGCGTTTTGTATTATTTCTGGCGATGACCGCTCTTGGTTTTTATTCCGGGCTGGTCGTCGGCAGGAAGGCCCGCGGGATAAAGTCGGGCATCAAGGGCGCGATAGACGACGCGGAGAGGGAAAGGTTGCGTGTATCTTTTAAAAAGGTGCATGCAAAGAGCGCGATACTCAATATGGTAACGCTCGCAATCGGTATTGTTATCGTATACCTGACGGCTCTTATTTTATAGATGACAGCCCCGAAGCTCTGGGGTATAACAGTATAAAAGACACGGAGGTAGTTGTTATGGGTAGGACGTACAAGAAGATAGAGCTAGTAGGTATATCGGAGGAGGGTTATGAGCAGGCGATCCGTAATGCCATAGAGAAGGCATCGGAGTCCCTGCACGGCCTTGCCTGGTTCGAGGTGGTTGAGCAGCGTGGTCATATAACAGACGGTAAGATCGTAGAGTACCAGGTCGTACTTAAAGCCGCCCTGAAGCTCGACTGAACCGTCTGAGACGGTTATAAATCATCCGGGACGGTTGCAAATCGTCTGAGACGGCTGCAAATCCTCCGGGACGGCCACACCGTCAGAGACCGATGCAGGCCGTCTCAGGCAGTCGGAACAAAAACTCAGGAGAACTTTCAAAGGAATGGACGCTTTTTTCAAACCCGCATCTGTCGCGGTAATAGGCGCCTCGCCGACGGTCGGTAAGCTCTCCTATATTATTATGGAGAGTCTGCTCAGCTCGGGCTACGGCGGTGATATATATCCGGTAAACCCTCACTACGACGAGGTAGAGGGTCGCAGGTGCTATCCTGATATCGCCTCTATCGGCAAGGAGGTCGATCTGGCCGTCTTTGCCGTGCCTGCCCCTGCTATCGCCGGGCTATTAAAAGAGGCGGCGCCCTTTATAAATGCGGCGGTCATTGTAAGCGGCGGCTTCTCGGAGACCGGCGAGGCTGGCAGGAAGGCCGAGCGCGAACTTCTGGCTATCGCAGAGAAGGGGCGAGTGCGTGTTATCGGCCCCAACTGTATCGGTATCTTCGATGCCGTCTCTAACCTCGATACATTCTTTATAGACAGAGAGCGGGTCAAGAGGCCCGGGCGCGGGCATATAGCTCTGCTCTCGCAGAGCGGATCGTTTGCGCTTACGGCAATGGACGTCTTTGCATCCGAGGGAATAGGGGTTACGCGCGTCGTAAGCTACGGCAATAAGATGGACGTTAATGAGTCCGACTGCCTTGATTATCTAGCAGAGGACGACGAGACCAGGGTCGTTGTGATCTATATTGAAGGGGTAAACGACGGCAGGCGTTTTGTCGAGGCCGCAAAGAGGTGTGCCGCCAGAAAGACCGTCATGGCGCTTAAGGTCGGGCGGGAGGGTGCGGGCAAGAAGGCCGCCGGCTCCCATACCGGGGCCGTAGCCGGAAGATACGAGATATACAGGGCGGCCTTTAAAGAGGCGGGAATTATCGAGCTCTCCGGCTATGAGGATATCCTGGACGGCTGCATGGCCCTGAATAAACTGACCCCGGTGGATGGTAAGCGGATTATGATACTTACCGACGGCGGAGGGTTGGGCGTCGGTATCGCCGACGCCTCGTCTGCCTCGGGCTTTGAGGTAGCGGAGCTGCCGCGAGCTAAGGTCGCGCAGCTCAGGGGGGTCTTCCCTGATTATTTTGCCGTTGCCAACCCGATAGACCTGACAGGGAGCGTGACCGACGAGTGGTTCGCCGAGGCGCTCGACGTAGCACTCTCGGGCGACGACTACGATATCGCTATTGTCGCCTCGCTCTGGGGCCCTCCGCACCTTACCGACAACCTGCCGGCCCTTATCGGAGAGGTCGCGCGTAAGCACGGCAAGCCGGTCCTTATCTGCTCGCCCGGCGGCGGGTACGCAAGAGAGAAGAACGTCCTCTTTGAGGCGGCGGGGCTGCCGGTATATTATACGCCGGAGGGTGCGGTGAGGGGTGCCCGTATAGTTGCGGGCCTGTCACTTAAACGATAGTAAATTTTAAGCGGGAGTCTGAGCCGTTGGTATCGATAGATGAACTTATAAAGGGCAGAGGGGGTTCTCTGGTAGAGCCCGAGGTAAAGGGCTTTCTTAAGGAGTGCTCTATAGCCGTGCCGCGCTCTTTTGTCGAGACCGACCTTGAAGCCGCCCTGGTAAAGGCCGCGGAGATCGGCTATCCGCTGGTGCTGAAGGTCGTCTCGCGCGATATAATCCATAAGAGCGACGTAGGGGGGGTGGCCGTCGGGCTCAGGGACGAGCAGGAGCTCAGGCGCGCCTGGAATGAGATCTACATAAGTATCGCGCACAGGTGTCCTTCTGCAAAGATAGAGGGTTTTCTCGTCGAAGAGATGGCCCCGCGCGGAGTTGAGGTGATAGTAGGGGCATTGCGCGATGAGCAGTTCGGCCCGACCGTGATGTTCGGTATGGGCGGGGTCGCGATAGAGCTTATTAAGGACGTAAGCTTCAGGCTCGCGCCTGTTGACGAGGCCGGAGCGATAGAGATGATGAAGGAGTGTAAGGGCTTTCCGCTTTTATCCGGCTACAGGGGCAACTCTGCCAAAGATATAAAGGCGGCGGCAGGGGTAATAGTAAAGCTCGCCGGCATTATTGCCGGGAGCAGGCTTGTAAAAGAATTTGAGATCAATCCGCTCGTCGTTCACGACGACGGTTGTATGGCTCTGGACGCAAGGGTTATACTCTTATAGCATTTATTTCGTTTGTTACTGCGAGGGGCCTTAAGGGTTCAAAGCGGCGAAGCAGACGAGACCTGGTTTTATAAATTAATTCGGAGTATTTATCTTTGAAAGACCTGCACGGCGGTGATATATGGTCGGTGGCAAAGGCCGGTGGTCTTGCCCCCGAGGCTATAATAGACTTTAGCGCGAGCATTAATCCGCTGGGGATATCCAGGGCGGCCCTGCGCGCGGTGGAGAACGGCAAGGCCCTTCTTACTGCCTACCCCGAGCCTTATGCAGCGGAGCTCGTAGCAGAGCTTGCCCGTTACCACGGTATGCCTGCCGCAAATATGATCGCTGCGAACGGCTCCAATGAGTTGATATACCTTATAGTCCAGGCGCTGCGTCCGCGAAGGGCCCTTATCGTAGAGCCGGCATTTGGCGAGTACAGGAGGGCCCTGGAGGCCGTCGGCTGCGTTGTGGACGACGTTGTGCTTAAGCCCTCGGACGACTTCTCTTTTGACGTTGAAAAATTCCATGAAAAGATAAAAGACAACGGCTATGATATCTGTTTTATTACAAATCCGACGAGCCATATCGGTGGTCTTATTCCAAGGGCGGATATCTGCAAGGTGATTGAACAATGCCGCGGCGACGGTGTTTTTCTGGTCATTGACGAGGCCTTCTGCGACTTTACGGAGGGCGGTTCCTGTAAGGCAGAGGCCGGCGCCGGCGACGGCCTGATAGTCTTGCGCTCTATGACCAAGTTCTTTGCCATGGCAGGGCTGAGGCTTGGCTATGCCGTAGCTCCGGAGAATATTATAGAGAGGCTCGCCTCTCTCCGGCCTACCTGGAGCGTTAACCTGCCGGCGACCCTGGCCGGTATAGCCTCGCTCAGAGATAGATCTTACATAGAACAGACCCGTGGCTGGTTTAAGGCTGAAAGGCCTTATATGGAAGCCCTGCTTGGCGGTATCAGGGGGGTAAGGGTCTTCCCCGGTGATGCGAATTTTTTTCTGTGCGGTCTGGACGTCACCGCTACGGGCGTAGAGGCCCCTGGCAGCCTGCTTTTGTCCAGAGGCGTCCTTATAAGGGATATGACAGGGGTCAGGGGGCTTGGCAGCGGTTACTTCAGGGTCGCCCTGAAGAGCAGAGCGGACAATGAGCTTCTGGCAGCCCTGCTCCAGGAGCTCACAGGTCGGGCATCGGTCAGCAGCAGTGTCGTCTAACAAGGCTTTTCACCTTTCGGGGTACGGGAGACTATGGGTAAGAAGAGACTACTTCCGCGCCGTCCCGGACGGCCTTATACCTCCTTTCTTTTATTGGCCGTTTTTTTCCTTACGGCGTCTTCTGTTATATTTTTTTCTCTGCCCGCGCCTGCGGTGCCTGTCGTCGATGACGGCCCTGTGGTCTATAGCATTACCGTCTTTGCGGGGCAAAGCCGGAAGGGGTTTAAAGACGGCAGCAATAAAAAGGCGCTCTTTAACTGGCCAACCGGCGTTGCTCCGGGCAAGGGTGGCGTGATCTTAGTCGCTGACTACGGCAATAACGCGCTGCGTGAGATCAGAAAGGGGAGTGTGCTCACCCTGAACTCTATTGCCTCTTCGGGCGCCGGCAAGGGCGGCTATAAAGACGGCCCTGTAAAAGACGCGCTCTTCAGAGGCCCTAATAATATGGCTATAGATAAAGAAGGCAATATCTTTATCGCCGATGCCGATAACTTCCGTATCCGTAAGATAACGCCGGACGGCACAGTCTCGACGATAGCCGGAGGGGCGCCGGGTTACAGGAACGGCCCGGCCCTTAAGGCTCGTTTTGGTTACCCGACCGGGGTAGCCGTAGGTGATGACGGAACTATCTTTGTCGCCGACAGGCGTACCCATACCATAAGAAAAATCTCGACCGAAGGTATCGTCTCGACGATAGCCGGCAATCCTAACCCCGGGTATGCCGATGGCAGGGGCGTCATGTCGCACTTTAAGGAACCGGTCGGTGTAGCCGTCTACGGCAAGGTCGTCTATGTCACGGACTCGGGCAATAACGCAGTGCGAAAAATAATGCCGGACGGACGCGTTCTGACACTTGCCGGCGCCCCGGAGCACGGCTTTCGCGACGGCAGCCGGGCCGGCGCCAGATTTTCCTGGCCAACGGGTATTGCGGTAGATAAACAGGGCAATATATTCGTATGCGACTCCGGGAACAATAGCATACGCCGTATAACCCAGGGCGGCTCCGTCTCGACCATTACCATCCGGGCTGGGCGTCAACCCCATGCTGGGCGTCAACCCCGGGCGGGGCGTCAACCCCATGCGGGGCGGCAGAGCCCTGCGGCAAAGAGTAAAGGCACGGGCGTCCTGCGCTTTCCAACTGGCATAGCGCTATCCCCTTCGGGCGATATATACGTCGCCGACTCGGGCAACAATAATATAAAGAAGATCAGCAGAGACCGTTAGGGGCGGTTTTAACTTTTCCAATCTAGACGGCTCAGGCCGGTACCGCTAAATAATTTTTAAAGATTTTTTAGTTTTTTTTCTTATTTTTTGGCATAATTAATGTTGTGAGCTACATTTCATGGTCCTAAATCGTCAAGTTTTAATCTGATCCGGCGATAATATTAGTAAGTGCTCATTCAGGCACAAAATTCACTGCTCTCTCTCATTCATCCATATTGCAATTGGTATTACGTGACAGATCCTTGTTGACTTCTGGAGGTTGATTATGCCAGCTGAGCGGTGGAGCGTTATAGGGCGTTTTTCTCTCTTATTTGTTTTCCTGTCGATTGCGGTTGTAGTGGTGGTCTTCGCATTTTACAGGGCAAACCTTAAAGGAGAAAAGCAGCTGATCGAGAGGAATCAGAAAGATATCCTGGACCATATGAAGGATATCAGCGTAACTGATTTCGGATCGGTCGTCTCTGACCTTATGTTCCTCTCGGAGCATAAACACATGCGGGAGTATCTGCGCGATCCCTCGGAGAACAATATAAAAAAACTTGCCTCGGACTATCTCTCTCTCGGCATCAGGAAGGGTGTCTATGACCAGATTCGGTTTATAGATGCCACCGGTATGGAGGTCGTGAGGGTTAATTATAACGAGGGAGACTTTATCGGTATGTCTTTAGAAAAACCTCAAAGAAGGGCCGACCGTTATTACGTCAAGGAGATCCTGACCCTGTCAAAGGGAGAGGTCTTTGTATCTCCCCTTGATCTTAACGTTGATAATGCAGAGGCAGAACGTTCGTATGAGCTTATTATGCGCTTTGGAACTCCTGTCTTTGACAATAACGGGAAACTTCAGGGGATGGTTATCCTTAATTACCTTGCGGAAAAATTTATGAATAAGCTTAAGGACCATGAAAATATTTCATATGCACGGTTGATGCTTCTAAATAAAAACGGATATTATTTGAGCGGTGTCGAGGATAGAGAGCTATGGGGCTTTATGGAGGATAAAGGCAGGGGTAATACTTTTCAGACCCGTTTTCAGGAAGAGTGGAAAATGATAAATGAGCGTGACAGGGATCAGTTCTATACCCCCATGGGGCTCTTCTCATACGTAACTATATATCCCGTCCGCAACTCCTTAGATACAGACGCCCCTGTGGTCAAAGACGTCCCTTCTTCTAAATATGCATGGAAGATGGTGACCTTTGTGCCGCGGGACGTCTTCAAGGGGCTGGTCAGTAAATATAGTTATATTCTTACCGCTATGCTCCTGATCGTTTTTGCAGGAATATCCCTGTGGTATCTCGCCGGTTGCCGACTGCGCAAGTTTTACGCTGAAGAGGCGCTTAAAAAGGCCAATCTATCTCTGGAGAGAAAGGTCGCCGAGCGCACCCAAAAGCTCAATACGCTCAATGAAGAACTAGAGGCTGAGACCTCCAGGCTTGCGGAGTTTATAAAGGTCGTCGATAAGATAAATAAGGAACTTATAGCCTCAAACCAGTATAAGACGACATTTCTCTCTAATATAAGCCATGAGATGAAGACGCCGCTCAACCATATCATAACATCCGCCGAGCTTCTTCATTTACAGGGGTGTGGACGGGTAACCGACGAATGCAGGAAGTATGTTAAGAATATAAAGGCTGGCAGCAATAACCTGATGGAGTTTATAGACGACCTGCTTGAACTGACAAGTGCCGCCTCAGGCGGAATTGATATGAATATGGCCGAGTTCAAGGCGAAGGATATTCTGGAAGAGGTGGTGGATAAGACGATCTCGATGACTGCGGCAAAACACCAGGACTTTAAGATTAATATTGATAAGGATCTCGGGCTGGTAAGGGGCGAGCCCGGCATGTTAAGGCAGGTATTCCTGAACCTTCTGGAAAATGCCGTTAAGTTTACGCCTGATGGCGGCAGTATCTACCTGGAGGTAAGGAAGAGCTCCGAGAATGGAAAGGTTTTTTTGAGGGCGCTGGTCAGGGACAGCGGCATCGGTATCGGTGCAAGCGATATAGGCCGAATATTCCGTCCCTTTGAGATCGGTGAGCGCGGGGGTGTGCGCAACTATCAGGGGGTAGGGATAGGGCTTGCCCTGGCAAAGAGGTATGTCGAGTATCACGGCGGCGAGATATGGGGCGGGAATAATCCGGGCGGGGGCTCGACCTTTGAGTTCTATATACCCCTTGGCTCAAGCGCAGAGGCGGCAGGCGATGATATACATTAAAACCTAAGGCCTTTTTGTGTTGATTAAACTCTCTCTTGTAAAGATTTTCCCCTCTATCACCGATAAATATATTAAGAGGGGAGGGTTTTTAAGGGAAATTTTTATAAAATTCTTTGGTCGTCATCTGCCCTGCATTCATCCTGGAATTCATTCAACTCATTAATCTTAAATCTTAAATTTTCAACCGTCTTGTGCGGGTTCTCCCTATTATGGTTGGAGGGATAGGTTTATGCCTGTTAGAAATCGTGATATAGCTATGCGTTTTTTTCCGATATTTATTCCCGTTGCTGTAGTCACTATTATAGTGGTCTATCTTTTTTTCTCGTTCAATCAGCGCGCCGCAAGAGATATCATCGAGCATGACGAGCTGCATAATATAGAACGTTTAAAGGCCGTAAGCTCCGAAGACCTGCGCTCTGTTATCGCCGATCTTCTTATATTATCAGACCACAATAAGGACCTGGGGAGCGTCTCTGGCGACGGGGGCGCAGACGCGGACGAACTTGTCCGCGAGTACCTCTCTTTTAGCGTCAGAAGGGGGGTCTATGGTCAGATATGTTATATCGGCAAAGACGGCAAGGAGCTTGTCCGGGTTAACTATGAGGGCGGCAAGGCCGTGAGCGTACCGTCCTCGGAGCTGCAGAATAAGAGTTCGCGCTATTATTTTAAGGATACCATAGCGCTCAGGCGAGGCGGCATCTTTGTCTCTCACATAGGCCTTAACGTAGAGAACGGCAAGATAGAAGAGCCGAAGAAGCCTGTGATGCGCCTTGGTACTCCCGTCTTTGACAGTAAGGGAGACAGGCTTGGGATAGTGCTCCTTAACTACCTTGGCGGTGAGTTCCTGGGGAAACTCAAGCGTTATCACGAGAGTGACCTGAGTAAGCTTATGGTAATCAACAGAGAGGGTTATTATCTGGTCGCCGATAAGAGCGGGGATGAGTGGGGCTTTATGTATGAGGAAAAAGCCGACAATACTTTTCAGAGGTCTTATCCGGGTGTATGGAGGAAGATACTTCAGGAAAAAGACGGTCAGGTGTATTCCAAAGAGGGCCTCTTTACCTTTGCAACGATCTATCCTGTGCTCGACGCGCTCGGGTGGAAGGGCGCCGGGGGTGTTAAGAACAGGCGTTACTTCCTTCGTATCGTCTCTTTTATACCTGCGCGTACCCTTGGCATGCAGATGGATGCTCGCGGTTATATACAGGGCGCAGGGCTTGTCTTATTTGCCTTTATAGTCCTGTCCTGGTATCTGGCGCGTGCGCGGGCCAGGAGGTTTAACGCCGAGGATAAGCTGGAGACTCACATCAGGGAAGAGCACCGGTAGTAATGATAAGCCGTGCCGGGTCCGGTCTCAGGCGGCTGTCCGTGAGGTCTTCCGCCTGTTTAGATATTCTTTAAAGAGTAACCTTTATTACGGTCTTGACATTACCCCTAACATTAAAATCCCCCGTGACCTCAAGGGAGCGCGGCTTGACGGCAGTCTTTATACCGTTAAATATCTTATTGGTCACCGCTTCGTGAGATACGGCCTGGTCGCGGTAGCTGTTGAGGTAGAGCTTCAGGGACTTAAGCTCTACTACGTATTTATCCGGGACGTAGCTTATTCGGATGGTAGCGAAGTCCGGATAGCCTGAGCGCGGGCAGAGGCAGGTGAACTCGGGGTAGCTGATATCTATCGTGTAGTCGCGCTCGGGCGAGGGGTTCTCCCAGGGTTCAAGCGTGGCCGTCTCTATTTCTTTTTTTCCGTAATCTCCCATGCCCTGAATATTACCAGTTTGGAGAGTTCCTGTAAAGGGCGCTCGCGTGAGTCCGAGCAAGAAAGGACGCTACTCCCCCCTTCCCTCTTTTGCCCGGAGCCTTTGTATGACTTATCCTTAATCTATTTTTGTTATTGGTAGTTAAAAGCCCTTGACATAATTGCAATAATGCGCAATTATTTAGTTGCGAAATAATGAAACTATGAAGGATCTATTCAAGATACAGGCAGATATCTCAAAGCCGCTTGCAAATGCAAGGCGTCTGGAGATCATCTACGCCCTTGGCGAAGGCGAGAAGTCGGTAGCCGAGCTTATATCTATACTGGGACTCCCCAAGCCCAATGTCTCGCAACACCTCGCGGCCCTTCGGGCATCGGGGCTGGTCACAACCCGCCGCAGCGGTGTAAGCATCCTCTACAGCATAGCAAACCCGAAGATAAACCAGGCCTGTGAGTTCTTGCGTGAGGTCATGGTAGAGCAGTTTGAGGAGAGCCGCAGGCTTATGAAGTCTCTTAAGGAGGAACCGAAAAAATAAGGTTTTATTACTGCTTATAATATAAATATAAATTAAGGACAGGGTACGATCAAAGGAGGAGGACTGTAATGAGTGCAGCACTGGACAGAGAACAGGTTATTATAGTTTTGAAAAACGTATCAAACGGCAGCGACCGGCTTTTGAATGCACTAAGGTTCTGTCAGATGCAGGTCGGTGAGGGAGAAGACGTATTGATAGTCCTTGACGGCGACAGTGTCTTTTTAGGGCACAAAGGAAGAAGGCTGCAGCGCGGTGCTGTCAGTGTGGAGGGGATCTTCGTTGATATTATCTCAAAGGGGGCCCGTGTCGTGATGCATCAGGAATCTATTAAGGCAAGGGGGCTTACGTCGGATGAACTGCTCGACGGCGTTGAGATGACAGGCGTGCTAGCTATAAAGGAGTGGATAGAGCAGGGCAGGCAGGTGCTGATGTTCTAGGAAGGTAAGTTGTTAATTCGGGTTTTACGTATTGGTTACATTATCGTATCCGATACGTATTATTTTGCCTTTACCCTGTTTTTTTATGAAAACTTTTGATAAGTTTTTAAATAGGTCTATAATCATATGGACCATTATCTGAACTCCGGTAAATTATAATAAAAATGAAGAAGATACTGCTTAATATTATAGAAAAGGCTCTGGATCGGCCCTGGTTATTTATTGCCCTCGCTGTCTTTATATCGATAGGCTTTGCCGCGCTCGTGCCTCGCATAAAGATCGATACCGATCCGGAAAATATGCTCTCAAAGACCGAGGTCGTCAGGATAGCTCACGAGCGCGCGAAGCTTGATTTTTCTCTCTACGATACCATTGCCCTGGGCGTTATAGACGAAGCCCGCCCGCGCGGGGTCTTCAGGCCTGAAACGCTTGCGCGCATATCTGCGATAACCACGAAGATAGAGAAGATAGAGGGCGTTATAGCAAGGGACATCATAAGCCCCACGACGACCGATGATATCTCCTCGGACGGCGCCATGCTGGTTATCGAGCCTCTTATGAAACAGGGGGTTCTGACCCGGGCCGACGCGCTCTATATAAGAGACCGCGCCAGGGCGAATCCGGTCTTGAATAATCTGCTTATCTCCGAGGACGGACGGGCCCTCACGCTCTTCATACCGATTGCGAAGAAAGACCAGAGCCACCGCATCTATATGGAGATAGAGCGTATAATAGACGCGCAGCTTCTGGGCGCAGAAGACGCTACCGAGAGTTATTACGTGGCAGGGTTGCCGGTTGCCGAAGATACCTTCGGCGTAGAGATGTTCAGGGAGATGGGGGTATCGGCCCCCCTGGCAGGGCTTGTTATATTTATTCTTCTGCTGATCTTTTTCAGGCGTCCTTTACTTGTCGTCTCTTCAATGGCTGTTGCGATGATGACGGTTATATGGACCATGGGGCTGCTGATCGGGGCGGGCTTTACCGTCCACATTCTGAGCTCCATGATACCCGTCTTCCTGATGCCGATAGCGGTCGTCGATTCTATCCATATCCTCAGCGAGTTCCACGACAGGCTTCCTGTTATCAAGGATAGAAAGAAAGCGATCTTTGCCGTAATGAAAGAGCTGATGATACCGATGCTCTTTACCTCTCTGACCTCGGCCGTTGGTTTCGCATCTTTGATCTTTACGCCTATACCGCCAGTGCGCGTCTTCGGCGGCTTTGTCGCTTTTGGCATCATAGTTGCGTGGGTGCTTACTATGGTCTTTATTCCGGCCTATATTATGATACTCCCGGAGCGGACGCTGCGCGGTTATGGAAGGGTCGTGAGCAACGCCGGGTTCGAGGCCCTGCAAAGGCGCGTGGGGCTCTTCACCGCAAGGCGTTCGAAGGCGATAGTTCTGGTCTCCGCGTTGCTCTTTTGCGGCGCTGTCTACGGGGTGACCTTAATGACGGTAAACGACAATCCGGTCAACTGGTTCGATAAAAAGCATCCTATAAGGGTAGCAGACGATGCCATCAATAGCCGCTTTGGCGGGACGTACATGGCATACCTTATACTGGACGGCGGCGTCAAGGGTGCGATGAAGAGTCCCGCCGTCACTAATTACATAAGCGGGCTCCAGAATAGGCTCGCCGGTATCAAGGTAGTTGGAAAGACGACTTCGTACGTTGATGTGTTAAAAAAAATATCCTTTGAGCTCCACGGCGGCGACCAGACCTATATGGCCGTCCCTGATACGGCCAGGGCCACGGCGCAGTATCTCTTTCTCTACGAGATGTCCGGCAACCCCGACGACCTATATCATCTCGTAGATCCCGGCTTTACAAAGGCCAATATCTGGGTACAGCTCAAGAGCGGCGATAATAAAGAGATGAGGATGGTCGAGGCTTCAGTGGCGCGCTATATGGCGGATAATCCGCCGCCAGGGGGTATAACAGCGAGCTGGGCCGGGCTTACCTATTTAAATGTAGTCTGGCAGGACAGGATGGTAAGCGGCATGCTGAGGGCTCTCGCCAGCGGAGCTATCCTGGTATTCCTTATGATGGTCTTTCTCTTCAGGTCCCTGCTATGGGGCTTTATCTCTATGATCCCCCTCTCGCTTACGATCGCCGTTACTTACGGGCTGGTCGGCTATATGGGAAAGGACTATGATATGCCTATCGCCGTCCTGTCTTCGCTGACCCTGGGTATCTCTGTGGACTTTGCCATACACCTCTGCCAGCGTATGCGCCAGATCCGCAAACAGGGCGGTCAGTGGGCAGGCAGCATAAATGAGCTCTTCGGCGAGTCCGTTCGTGCGATACTCAAGAACATGGTCGTTATAGCTATCGGCTTCAGTCCGATGTTCTTTGCGAAACTCACGCCCTACCGTACGGTCGGGTTTTTCTTTGCATCGATTATGACGGTCAGCGGCATAGCCACATTATTGATACTGCCGGCGATAATGAAGCTGCTCAGGCGGCAGCTAAAACTCGACCCTTAGGAGGTCTGTTATGGAATATAAAAGGTTAATAAAAAGGTCTCTGGCAGGGGTTTTATTCGCACTTGTAATTGTCGCCGGCCTTGACCTCGCGGCTTTATCCGCCTGTGCTGCCGCGCCTGACGGCGCGGCTATTATAGAAAAGTCCAACGAGACCTATTACTACTCGGGTAAAGACGGTCGGGCGAGCCTTAAGATGACGATAACCGACAGGGCCGGCAGGGTAAGGACGCGCGAGATGACGCTGCTGCGCCTGGATATCGAGGACGGTGGCCGTCAGCGTTTTTACGTATACTTCCATAGACCCGCCGATATAGGCGGGATGGTCTTTATGGTCTGGAAGAACATCAAAAAAGACGACGACAGGTGGTTATATATTCCCGCTATCGATCTGGTAAAGAGGGTCGCTGCAAAAGACAAGAGGTCAAGTTTCGCGGGCTCTCACTTTACCTATGAAGACGTATCGGGCAGGGCGACGACCGATGATACCCATGAGTTCCTGCGTGAAGAAAAACTCGGCGGCAGAGATATGTACCTGGTAAAAAATACCCCGAAGGACGCGGCCTCGGTAGAGTTCTCTTATTACCTTTCATGGATAGATAAAGAGACCTATCTGCCCATGAAGGGGGAGTACTTTGATAAGGGCGGCAATTCTTACCGCGTTATAACGATATTGGAGACCAAAGAGGTGCAGGGCATCCCGACGGTCGTAAAGGCCTTGGTAGAGGAGAAGGGAAGGGGTAAGACGGTGGTCGAGTTCAAGGACGTTAAATATAATATAGGCCTTAAGAAGAATATCTTTACGGAAAGATCGCTCAGAAGGCCTCCGCGCCGGTGGATAAAAAAGTAATGAATAAGAAAGGTGACCGGGATTAGACCTCTTTATTTAACAGTACGCATCTGCGCCGTTATATTCCTGCTGCTCTGCCTTTCTCCGCGCCTCTCTACGGCGCGCGACCTGACGGGCTTTGTCGAGGGTAGTTACGGTGCGGCCTTGCAGGGGACCAAGGCCGATAACAACGGCTACAACCTCGGCGAACTTCGCGGGCAGGTAAAGTACAGCTATTTTCCGGTTTTTTTAGATGCCTACGCAGGGGAGGTCTACATTAAGGCAGAGGCCCTGGCCGACGGCTACAGGAACACCTTCTCGACAGAGGTACGCGAGGCAAATCTTTTTCTGAGCCCTGTTGAGAGAATGGATATAAAGGCAGGACGTCAGGTGCTGACATGGGGCACCGGCGACCTGATCTTTATAAACGATCTTTTTCCAAAGGACTATATATCTTTCTTCTCGGGCAGGGACGAAGAGTATCTGAAGCGGCCTTCCGATGCCGCGCGTTTTATGTTCTGGGGCGAGTGGCTCAATACGGACCTGGTGATAACGCCGGTTATGGAGGCCAACGAGAGCCTTCGCGGCAGGAGGCTCTCGTTCTATGACGGATTGCGCCGCAGCATCGAGGGTGAGCGAATCGGTCGCGGCTTTGAAGAGCCCGTCCGTACGCCGCGAAACCTTGAGCTGGCGCTCCGGCTATACAGGACGTTTGGCAGCGTAGAGGCTGCGGCATATTATTACAGGGGTTTTTATAAGCAGCCGCGCGGCATACGGGACCCGGCGCGCGAGCTCTTTTTTTATCCCCGCCTGAGCGTCTACGGCGCGAGCCTGCGGGGCCCTCTTGCCGGAGGTATCGCCAACGCGGAGTTTGGTTACTATGATTCCCGCCAGGACAGCTCCGGCAGGGCAGGCTCTATCGAGAACTCGTCGGTAAAATATCTTCTGGGCTACACCAGAGACCTGGGCGGAGATCTTAAGCTCGGGCTTCAGTATTACATTGAGCAGACTCTGGACTACGGCAATTACAGGGCGGCTCTGGGCGCGGGGGAGCCGGCCAGCGACAGGCTCAGGTCGATGTTGACGTTCAGGCTGACCCGTCTTTATATGGCGCAGACACTTAGAGCGGGTATCTTTGTCTTTTACAGTCCGACCGACGAGGATGCGTACCTGCGCCCTGCCGTTGGCTACGATATAAGCGACGCCCTGAAGGTTACGGTAGGCGCGAATATATTTACAGGTAATCAGGACCATACCGAGTTCGGGCAGCTCGAATATAATGATAACGTCTACGCAAGGGTAAGGTATAGCTTCTGACGAGTGGCAGTGGGCCCGGTTGTCTTCGGTCGTTTTCTGGTCTGGACGGCGGCGGGTCTAAAGCTCTATCTCTGTCCCCGTTGCAACGGCTGTGCAGAGAAGTTTGACTTTTTTCTCTTTTATTATCCTGACGCAGTCTTCATTTATTGCGTCTATCTGATCGTCGGTACGGTCCTGGTTGTGGTGGAAGAGCCCCAGTTCTTTTACCCCCGCCTCGATCGCCATATCCAGGGCGTCGTGATAGACGGAATGACCCCAACCCTTTGTACGTTCGTATTCCCGCGGGGTGAACTCGGCGTCGTGGATGAGCAGGTCGGCCCCTTCCGAGAACTTTACATACTCGCTGCGTTCCAGTCCGTAGTGGTGTTTGTGGGTAAGTTCGTTGTCGGTGAGAAATACAAAAGACTTGCCGTCTTCTTCTATGCTGTAGCCAACGCCTTTATTCGTATGGCTCAGCGGGATGGTCCTGACCTTCATGGAACCTATCTCTATCGTATCCTGCGTTGTCGAGAGGAACTCGATATCCGCGTGTATGTCTTCAAGCTCAACAGGGAAGTAAGGCGGCGTCATTGTGTGCGAGACTATCTTCATTATGGAGTCCTGCGTGGTGCGGGGCCCCCTGATGTGAATGTGGCTATGGCCGTGGTAGAGGGGCTTGAAGAACGGGAAGCCCGCCAGATGGTCCCAGTGAGAATGGGTGAAGAATATATTTATCTCCGAAGGTTTTTCGTCCATGAGCTTGTTGCCGAGCCTGCGGATGCCGGTGCCGGCATCAAGGATTATAATATCGCCGGAGCTGCCGACGACCTCTACGCAGGTCGTGTCTCCGCCGTATTTTATGTACTCTTTGCCTGATACGGATATCGAGCCGCGCGAGCCCCAGCAACGTACGAGCATAATTAAAGGTCCTCTGCCTTGTTCACTAGATTAACGGCAGCCCATATACCGCTGCCTTTATTACTTTACGCCTCTGGCGTTTTCCATGACTTTTTTCAGAGGCACTTTGTGTTTTTCAGCGGCCCTGCGGCAGTCCTCAAACTCGGGATGGCGATTGACCACTACCCCGTCCAGGAGCGACTCCTTTACTCTTATCGTCCCGTAAGGGGTATTTACTTTAATTATTCTTCGCTCAAGGCACTGCCTTTTGGCAGGGCTGTAGCGAAGACCTATCGAGGTGGACTCGGTAAGGATTATCCGGCTGAGCGAATCTTTCTTTTTTTCATCGGTGAGAACCGTCAGTAAAAGTCCGGGTCTGCCTTTTTTCATTATGACCGGGGTCAGGTACGCATCGAGCGCGCCTTTTTTTATGAGCCTGTCGATGAGATAGGCGGCTACCTGCGGGTTCATATCGTCGATGTTGGTCTTTATCTCAAGTGCCGGGCCCTGTTCTGCGCATGGTGTCTTGCCCTTAACGGTTTTCTTTTTCGGTGCGGGCGCAGGGGCCGTGCCGATAATCGCGCGCATAGCGTTTGGCAGCTCTCTGAAGTCTTTACCTCCAAGGCCGTATCCAATGGCCTCGACCGTCATCGCCGGGGCCAGGCCGTGGCCGCTTGCCAGTGTCTTTACTATCACGGCGCCTGTCGGGGTCGTAAGCTCCATCGTTATCGGGGAGGGGACGGTCGGTACGCCTCTGATGACCTCCAGCGTCGCAGGCGCCGGTATCGGAAGCCTGCCGTGGTCGGTATCTACCCAGCCCGAGCCCAGAGGGATAGGCGAGGTATATACCTTCTCGATCCCAAGCCCTGTAACGGCGACGGCAACGCCTACTATATCGACGATAGAATCAACGGCGCCGACCTCGTGGAAGTGTACCTTTGTGTGAGGGACGCCGTGCACCTTGCCCTCGGCGACGGCCAGGTTCTTAAATATCTTTACGCTGAGTTTTTTTACCTCGGCAGAGAGCAGGCTGGCCTCTATGAGTTCTTTTATGTCTTTGAACGTACGGTGGTGTTTTTCTCTCTTCGTGACGACCTTAAAGCGGGTTCCGCTGATGGCGTGACGTTTCTCCCTGGTTGTCTTTATTGTGTAGCCCTTTACAGGAAGTTTTTTCAGTTCTTTTTTTATCGCAACGAGGTCCGCGCCGAGATCGATGAGCGAGGCCATGCACATATCTCCGCTTATCCCTGTGGGGCAGTCGAGGTATAGTATCTTTATTTCTTTCATTTTATCTTCAGTCCCTGTTTATCAGCGTCGCGGCGTAGGCCGCGCCGAAGCCGTTGTCTATATTTACCACGCTCACCCCGGAGCTGCATGAGGTGAGCATCGCCATGAGCGTAGTCAGGCCGCCGAGGTTCGCTCCGTAGCCGACGCTTGTGGGTACGGCTATGACCGGCCTTGCCACAAGCCCTGAGACCACGCTCGGTAACGCGCCCTCCATTCCGGCTACGACTATAAGGACGCGTGCCGAGAGTATCTTATCTTTTTTATCCAGCAGCCTGTGCAGCCCTGCGACCCCCACGTCATAGAGGCGTGAGACCTGGTTGCCCATATACTCTGCCGTCAGCGCCGCTTCTTCGGCTACCGGTATGTCCGAGGTCCCGGCGGTTACGACCAGTACCTCGCCCCGCCCTGTTATCTTCACCTTGTGCGTCTTTATAAAGAAGGTGCGGGCCTCTTTGTTATAGGTCGCCGCGGGGAAGTGTTTTTTAAGTGCTGCCGCCTTTTTTGCGTCAAGCCTTGTTATAAGGACATTTTCTTTGAGGGCTATCATGCGGCGCGCGATACCGGTTATCTGCGCGACGGTCTTTCCCTGGCCGTAGATGACCTCGGGGAAGCCGCGCCTGAGCGAGCGGTGTGAGTCAACGGTGGCGAACTCAAGCTCTTCATAGGGCAGGGTTCTAAGCTCCGTGAGCGCGCCCTCGACGCTTACCCTGCCCTTTGAGACCTCTTTCAGTAGTTTTTCCAGGAGCTTTGTATTCATAGCATAGCGGGGTAGGCCTTTTATTTATAGTGGTCAAAGCCCTTGTTCTTTAATTCTAACTCTTTGCCGTCGTTCTGTATGAAGCGTACGTTACCGGTCTTCGAAGACTCGTCGCGCGGCTCGGTAGTCCCTATTCGGGTTATAGGTATGCCGCTCTGCCCGGCAAGTCTCTCAATGTCTTCTTTGTTCTCTTCCCTGGCTGTAAAGAGCAGTTCATAGTCTTCGCCTCCGCAGAGCGGGACGTCAAGGCCGAGGGAGTTGTCTTTAAGGTAGGTCTTCATCTCCGGGGATATAGGGATAAGGGTCGTCTTGACCATAGCCCCGATATTGCTGGCCTTTGCAAGCGCCGCGAGGTCGGAGGCGAGCCCGTCGCTTGTATCCATCATCGAGGTGGCAAGCCCTTTTCTCGCGATGGTCCTGGCGATCTTTGTCCGTGGCTTCGGATCGAGGTGGCGGGCTACGCTATTGCGGTACGGTGAGCGGGTAATGGCGGAAGGCCCGTCGCTCTGCAGGCCGATCAGCCCGAGGGCGGCCTCTCCGGGTGAGCCTGTTATGTAGATGCTCTCTCCGGGGGCGGCGCCTGTGCGGCAGATCATCTCACTCTCCGAGACCTCGCCGAGGACTACCGAGGTGAGGACTATAGGGCTCTCGCCTGCGGTTGATGATAGATTGCCGCCGATAAGTATAGTGGCGTTTTCGCCGCAGGCCTCTTCAACGCCCCTGTAGAGTTCGCTTACGAAGTCTTCACCTATAGTCGCCGGCATGGTAAGGGCAAGGAGGATGAAGAGGGGCGTGCCCCCCATCGCGGCTATATCGGAGACCGATATATTTACCAGCTTTCGGCCCAGAAGCTTTGGCGGAGAGTAGGTAAGTGAGAAGTGTACCTCTTCGGTAAGGGTATCGGTGCTGGACAGGAGCGCCTTGCCCCTGGCCGGGAGGACCGCGGCGCAGTCGTCTCCGATACCCTTCAGCACCCGGGGGTCGGCCTTTGAAAACTTTTTGCCGAGTATATCTATCAGGGGCTTTTCACCCAGCTCTTTAAGTTGCATAGGTAGTTACTTGCGGCCCTTCTTTTTATTGGCGGAAGCCTTTTTCTTTGGAGCGGCCTTCGCCGAAGCAGCCTTCGCCGAAGCAGCTTTCGCCGGGCCGGCCTTCTTCTTAACCGGTTTTTTAGCTGCGGCCTTTTTCCCGGGGGCTGTCTTTTTTACCGCGGTCTTTTTCTTTGGCACGGTTTTTTTAGGCGCGGCCTTCTTTTTCGGGACAGTTTTCTTGACCACAGCCTTCTTTGCTACTGTCTTCTTTTTTGGCGTAGCTTTTTTAGCTGTTGCTTTTTTCTTTATCGGTACTTTCTTTTTTGGCGCGGCCTTCTTTGTGAGTGCTTTTTTAGAGGACGGCTTTTTTGTTGAGGTCTTTTTCTTGATCTTTATCTTCAGTACTTTACTTAGCACCTCGTCCATATGGCCGACCAGGACTATGTTGAGCTGATTTTTTATATTGTCCGGTATCTCTTCCAGATCTTTTTTGTTCCTGTCGGGGCAGAGGACGGTCTTTATTCCGGCGCGAAGCGCGGCAAGGCACTTTTCCTTTAGCCCGCCTATCGGCAGGATGCGGCCTCTAAGCGTTATCTCACCAGTCATGGCGAGGTCTTTGTCGATCGGGGTCTGCGTAAGCGCCGATACGATAGAGGTCGCCATGGTTATGCCTGCCGAGGGGCCGTCCTTTGGTATCGCGCCCGCTGGCACGTGTACGTGTATGTCTTTATCTTTATAGAAGTCCGGGGGTATTCCCAGCTCCTTTGCCCTTGCCCTGGCGTAGCTGTAAGCCGCCTGAGCCGACTCCTTCATTACGTCGCCGAGATGGCCGGTGAGGGTGAGCTGGCCTCGGCCCTTCATAATAGTCGTCTCTATATAGAGCACCTCGCCTCCCACAGGGGTCCATGCAAGCCCCGTGGCAACGCCGACCTCGTCTTTTTCGCGTTCTTCCTCGGCCATATGCTTTGGTATGCCAAGGTACTCGTGTACTCTGGCAGGGGTTATCTTTGTAAGTTTTTTATCTCCCGCGGCGACATTTTTTGCTATCTTACGGCATACTCCGGCTATCTCGCGCTCAAGGTTCCTGAGCCCTGCTTCGCGCGTATACTCCGTAATTATCTTTGTAATGGACTCATCTGAGAACTTTATGAGCTTATCGGTAAGGCCGTTCTCTTTGACCTGCCTCGGTACTAGATACCTCTTGGCGATGACCAGCTTCTCTTCGCTCGTGTAGCCGGGGATATATATTATCTCCATCCTGTCTTTGAGAGGGCCCGGGATAGGGTCCATCTGGTTTGCCGTGGTGATGAACATGACGTTTGTCAGATCAAAGGGCAGGTTCAGGTAATGGTCGCTAAAAGAGTTGTTCTGCTCCGGGTCCAGTACCTCAAGGAGGGCCGAGGACGGGTCGCCGCGAAAATCAGCGCCGATCTTGTCTATCTCGTCCATCATAAAGACCGGGTTGTTGGTTCCGGCCTGCTTCATCCCCTGTATTATGCGTCCGGGGAGGGCTCCGACGTAGGTGCGCCGATGTCCTCTTATCTCCGCCTCGTCGCGCACTCCGCCAAGCGAGAGCCTGACAAATTTCCTGCCAATAGACCTTGCGATAGATTTGCCGAGCGAGGTCTTGCCGACTCCGGGAGGGCCCACAAAACACAGGATAGGCCCCTTGGTGTCGTTCTTGAGCTTGCGAACGGCAAGGTACTCCAGGATCCTCTCCTTTACCTTCTCCAGATCATAGTGGTCGGCGTCGAGTATCTCCTTTGCTTTTTTAATATCAAGGATATCCTTGGTCTGTTTGCTCCACGGCAGATCGATGAGCCATTCAAGGTATGTCCTGGTAAGCGTCGCCTCTGCGGCGTCCGGGTGCATCATATCGAGGCGGTCGGCCTGTTTTATCGCCTCTTTTTCTATATCAGGCGGCATCTTCGCGTCTCTTATCTTATCTTTAAAGTCGTTTATCTCTTCGCTGGCCTCTTCAATATCGCCGAGCTCGGTCTTGATTGCCTTGAGCTGTTCCCTGAGGTAGTACTCGCGCTGGCTCTTGTCCATCTCTTCTTTGGCCTGGCTCTGTATCTTACTCTGCATCTGGGCGACCTGAAATTCTTTTACGAGCAGGTCGCTTACGGTCTGTAGCCTTTTTATCGGGTCGAGTATCTCCAGAACCTTCTGCGCGTCATCGGTCTTGAGTCCGAGGTTTGCGGCGACGAGGTCGGCGAGCCTGCCCGGTTCCTGGACGTTTTCCAGTACCATCATGACCTCGGGGAATATAACTTTACCCAGGGAAGCGAGCCTTTCAAGTACCTCCCTGACGTTGCGCATAAGGGCCTCTATCTCCAGCGGCGCCTTAACGACAGGGGGTTCCTCGACCGCAAGCGTGTCGATGGTATAGAAAGGCTGGGTCTGAAGAAAAGTCTTTATCTTACTGCGGCTAAGACCCTGGACGAGTATCTTGACCCTGCCGTCCGGGAGCTTGAGCATCCTCATTATCATTCCGACGGTTCCGAAGGTGTTGAGATCCTCCGGGTCCGGGTCTTCTTTTGATACGTCCCGCTGCGTGGAGAGGAATACGAGCCTGTCCTTTGTCAGAGCCGCGTCTACTGCGTTTATTGAGCGTTCTCTGCCGACAAAGAGCGGTACTATCATGTAGGGAAAGATGACAACGTCCCTGATAGGCAGCAGCGGCAATACATCGGGTATCTCAAACTGCTCCTCATTGAATTCTTCGTCTATGTCACTGATCTCGTCAGACATCGATATACCCTCGCTTTATGGTTTTATGATGTTTTAATTGGGACGCGCCTTGGTTTGCCTCTTTTATCTTCCACTACAGGTATGGATATTCTGAGTATGCCGTTGGTGTAGTTGGCATCTATATGTTTGGTGTTTACGGGTACCGGTATCTCAATGGCCCTGAATATCTTGCCATAGGTCCTCTCCATGCATACGTAGTTAACATTTTTTTCGCTGAAACACTCGTATTTGTCGGCCTTTATATTAATGGTGTTCTCCAGGATGGTAATGTCTATATCCTCAAACCTGACGCCAGGCATCTCTACCTCTATAATGACGTCTCGGCCTGTAGAGAATATATCGACGTAAGGGATGTGGTTTATCTTCTCCATGGTACCGGGCACCTGTGCGCTCTCCATATTCTGGGTAATAAAGTCGGGGTTTTTCCCTTGTTCTGCTTTTTCTTTGGAAGATGGTTTTTTTGGTGATTTTGCCATTTAAAGTTCCTTTGAACCGTCTCGGACGGCTTGAACCGTCTCAGACGGCTTCTCTTCTGGTTTGCGTCTCCATATACTTAATATACTTAATTTTTAGCACCTTTTTTGGGTCTTGGCAAGTCAACCGGTCTTTATTTGTGTTTTTTAGATAAGTCCTTTCAGGAATTTTCTGAGTTCCTGCGCTGTGTCCTTATTTTTCAACCCCATATGGATATTAGCCTTGAGAAAGCCTACCTTGTCGCCTGCGTCAAAGCGTTCGCCGTCGAACTCGTAGGCATAGACGGCCTGGGTCTTTAAGAGCCCTTTTATCGCATCGGTCAGTTGATACTCTCCTCCGCTCCCTTTCTTGTTTTTTTCCAGTTGCGCAAATATTTCGGGTGTAAGTATGTACCTGCCTATTATGGCGAGGTTGGAAGGGGGGTTTTTCTCGGGTTTCTCTACGACGTCTTCCACTTTATAGAGGCCGTCTCCTATCTTTTTACCCTTTATAATGCCGTACATATGAGTGTGTTTGGTCGGCACCCGTTGAACGGCGAGTATAGAGGCCTGATATTTACTGAAGACCTTTATCATTTGCTTCATGGCAGGGACCTTTGCGTCTATGATGTCATCGCCGAGAAAGACGGCAAAGGGTTCGTTGTTCACTATATTCTTTGCGCAGAGCACGGCGTGACCAAGTCCCAGGGCCTTTTTCTGTCTTGTGTATATGTATGTCAGGTCTTCGGAGATGTGACGTATCTTGTTGAGGATGGCGGTCTTCTTTTTTTCCTTGAGCGTTGTCTCCAGCTCAAAGGATACGTCAAAGTGATCTTCTATCGCCCTTTTGCCGCGCCCGGTTATAAAGATTATCTCCTTTATTCCGGAGCCGTGGGCCTCTTCGACGCAGTACTGGATAAGGGGCTTGTCCACGAGCGGAAGCATCTCTTTGGGTATGGCCTTTGTGGCCGGTAGAAACCTGGTTCCCATGCCTGCCGACGGGAAGACGGCTTTTTTGATCTTCATAGTTTTCAGCCTTGATAGTATTGGTTTTGTTCATGAAAGTCAAGCAGTCTGAGCCCGGTTAGAGCCCGGTCGAGGGCATTGCCCCCTTAACTCTTTGACTTTAATTTTTATTATAATACTACTTCGCATCTGAGGAGTATTTCTTTAGGCGGGAAGGGGGGGAGTGAAAAAGAATGTAGTTGGTTTGTTTCTGTTCTGTCTGTTCTGTCGTTGCGAGGAGGCGTGAGCCTGATTCGACGGTTTCGGGGCGGGGACGCACCGAAACATCTTTGAATTAGAAGGAAGTAGGTATGTCTGGCGTAGGGCAAGGCTTTAGCCTTGCTGTTTTCAGGTGTAATACCTTGAAAGCGCAACCCTGAAGGGTTGCGCTACGAAATGCACCTTGTCATTACGAGGTGCTGCGCACGGTTATATCTTTCAGGCAATCCCGTTTCCTAACACAAAGAATACTCTCCGCAAGTGATTTGCTCTCCGCAGGAGTGCGACGAAGCAATCTCGTCTTTAAAGTAATAGATTGCTTCGTCGGCTACGCCTTCTCGCAATGACAGGTGTTGTGTGTTGTCCTAGCGGTGAATGTCTTTTTGTATGTGGTCTCTCCTCGCCCTGGCTCGTGAGTCTGAGACTCCTCCCACCAGGGGAGAGGGAGTCAAATATAAAAACACTAGCTTGTTATTCTGAACTTGTTTCAGCATCTGTTCTTTTCTCTCCCCCTCCCTTGATGGGAGGGGATCAAAGGGGAGGGTGAAAGGTATGCTGAAAAGACGTTGGGTTTAGCTGCGGGACTTTGACCGTCTAAGACGGCCTCATGCTCTTCGCTCTACCCAACCTACAGGGTTGCGTACTCTTGTTAAGAATTATTCTTTTGTTATTTTGCTGAATTTTTCATCTAGCTTTTTTAGTATTGTTTTATCAGTCATATTCATTTTATCTGCAACAGCATGTAAAACTGCTATTCCAAATGGAGTCATTTTATATTTTACTAACTCTTCAATAGGTTTGTCGTCAGGGAGTGAGATGTTTTCTGCTGTCAGTTTGTGATACTGAGTCTCTAGAATTCCAAGTTCAAGGAGTCTTGATATTGATCTAATTGTATTCATGTTGCCTACAGCATTTCCCATGGTTCGCGTAGTAGGATGTGCAAATGTACCTAGGTGCGCGGCCATTGTAAGAGTTTGCCATGCATTAAAGTCTAAGGAGTCAGCGGTTTTTTGAACGGCTAAGTGTTTTTTTAGGTCAAGTTCTTTCAGAGTTGCGAATATTGCTTCGCCAATTTTTTGCCTTGCTAATTTAGGTTCATCTTCGGGGTTATATTTATGGATTCTTATATTAGAGATGTCAAATAGTAGCGGCTCGTCGTCAGACCTGAAAAGAACTACTTCTTCCGGTAATCTTACAGCATTTGCTAGGCCTACTTCATACATCACATTCCCATTTCTAATGGGTTTGCCATTCAACTCTCCAAGTGAGGTGAGGTCTGCAAAGACTAGTAGGCAGTTGCTTATCTCTGTTAAAATTTCAGTAAGAATAGAGTCACTGACTTTCCGTACGTCGACTCTATATGCTTCAAGGCGTTGTCCGCCTCTTGCTATATTTTTTATTCCAGGGAGAATTACCTCTTCCCAGCGTTTGTTAAATTTATCCTCGAAACTCATTGCCACAAAGACTTTATTATTCTTTGGAAAAGGAGGGAATAAAGAGAAGAAATTAAGCGGGTACATAAATTATCTCCATGATAAGGGTAGTAACAATTCTTTAAACCATAACCGGTTCAAGCGCTGCGTACTGCGCCACGAGTTTCTTTCGCCCGGCCTTCTGGAAGTTGACCGTAAGCTTTGTGCTCTCTCCCGTACCTTCGCGCGCCTTTATTACACCTATGCCGAAGCTCGGGTGCCTGACCCGCATTCCTATCCTCCAGGGGTCTTCCCTGTCGAATGTTGGCTCGGTAAGGGGGTTGAGCTGGCTCTCGTCGAGGGTGTAGTAGGGTTCGTCACCTCCGCGATTTTTTCTTCCGCCGCCTTGTGGTATGGATACGCTCTCTTCTGTTAAGAGGCCGCCGTAGCTCGCCCGCTTCGGGGCGTTTGAGTGCCTTACGAGGTACTTCGGGTCTATCTCTTCTATAAAGCGCGAGGCGACCTGATAGCGGCGCTCACCGAAGATCGTCCTTGAGCGGGCCGAGAGCAGGTGAAGCTGCTTCATCGCCCTTGTCATCCCGACGTAGCAGAGCCTGCGTTCTTCTTCCAGCTCTTCGGGGTTGTCCGCGCTTCTCGAATGCGGAAAGAGCCCCTCTTCCAGCCCTGTCATAAAGACCACCGGGAACTCCAGCCCCTTTGCCGAGTGCAGCGTCATCAGGGTCACGGCATTTGTCTTGTCCTTGTACGAGTCCAGGTCGCTTATCAGCGAGACGTGTTCGAGGAAGGCAGAGAGCATGGGGTGCGTCCCTTCGGTCTCTATTAATTCATCCGGCGCGTTGCGGGGGCTGTCCTCAAAGTCTTTTATAGCGGAGATAAGCTCCTGGAGGTTCTCTATCCTCTGGAAGGCCTCTTCCGAGCCTTCCTTCTCATAGAGCGCGATATAGCCGGTCTCTTCGATGAGCTGCTGTGCAATCTCGTGGAGCGGCATACCGAGCTTGAGTTTTTTCCGTCCCTCTACTATCGTCTTGAAGAACTCTCTCTGCGCGGGCTTTTTAAGGAGGCCGTCTTCAATGGCGCGCCCCACGCCTTCGATAAGGGTAATACCCTCTGTCATGGCGAGGTTGGCGATGTTGTTAAGCGTTACGGCGCCGATGCCTCTGGGCGGTACGTTTATGATGCGCTTGAGGCTCAGTTCGTCTTTCGGGTTAGAGATGAGACGCAGGTAGGCGAGCGCGTCCTTTATCTCAAGGCGTTCGTAGAATTTTACGCCGCCGACAATGACGTAGGGGATGCCTTCTCTTAAGAAAAATTCCTCTATAAGCCTGGACTGCGCGTTGGTGCGGTAAAATACCGCGAAGTCCCGGTAATGTTCGGCTACCTCCGCGCCGCGCATCGCGTCCTTTACGGCTTTAATGATAGCTCCGCTCTCCTGACGCTCGTCGTCGCATTCCCTGTATATAACCGGAGAGCCGTCGGGGTTCTCCGTCCAGAGGTTTTTTTCGTATCTATCGTCGTTATTTTTAATTACAGAGTTCGCGGCCGACAGGATATAGCTCGTAGAGCGGTAGTTCTGTTCAAGACGCATGATGGTGGCGTCGTCCCAGTCCCGCTCGAACTCCATGATGTTCCTGATATCGGCGCCGCGCCAACCGTAGATGGACTGGTCCGGGTCGCCGACGGCGCAGATGTTTCGAGATAACGCCGCGAGGTTGGACATAAGTATATACTGGGCGTGGTTCGTATCCTGATACTCGTCGACGAGTATGTGCTGGAATTTTTCCTGATACTTTCTAAGGGTCTCCGGGTGCTTTATAAAGAGTTCTACAGGCTTGCATATAAGGTCTCCGAAGTCCAGGGCCTGCATCTCCGAGAGTTTCTTCTGGTATAGCTCGTAGACGCGGGAGACTCGTTCGGAGAAGAAGTCTGCGTATCTGGCACGGTACTTTTCGGGGGAGAGCAGCTCGTTCTTGGCCTTGTTTATGCGGCCTACGACGGCCTTTGGGCTGATAGCCTTCGTCCCTATCCCGAGCTCTTCCATTACGCTCTTTACCAGCCGCAGCTGGTCGTTCGCGTCATAGACGGTAAGACCGCCGGCAAGCCCCGAGAGGCGGCTCTCTGTCTTGAGGATGCGAAGCCCGATGCCGTGGAAGGTGCCGAGCCAGACGCCCTCGCTCTCTGGGCCGAGAAGCGAGGCGAGACGGTTCTTCATCTCGCCGGCGGCCTTGTTGGTAAAGGTCAGGGCCAGGATGTTCCCGGCAGGGGTATTATGTTCTTTTATGAGGTGCGCGATACGGGTCGTAAGTACCTTTGTCTTGCCGCTTCCCGCCCCTGCAAGCAGGAGAAGCGGGCCGCTATTGAAGGTCACGGCCTCGCGTTGCGAGGGGTTAAGTTCTTCCAGGTGTTCCATAAGGTTATCAGTGAAGCTCCTTTGGGTGTAGTTTCTGTCTATTTAAACCCCTTTCCCGGCCGTAGTTTGCTGCGACAATACGACCTTGACGGGTGTTTCAGGGTATTATTACAGGTTAACATAAGCACGGCCCTCTATCAATCCGGTTTTTTGGCAGGCTTGCTATTGCAAGGCCCTGTTAATTCTGCTAAGGTGACGTTATTATGGGTTTAAATGTAGTCATAGCGGCCTCTGAGATACTGCCCTACGCAAAGACCGGCGGGCTTGCCGACGTGATAGGGGCCCTGCCCGGTGCGTTAAAGGGCCAGGGGGTAACAACGACCCTCTTTATGCCTCTTTACCGCGAGGTGCGTGAGGGCACAGGCGCCTCCGGGGCAGGCGATATCAGGCCGACCGGTATTACCATAAACGTGCCCATAGGCAAGAGGGTCGTTGTTGCCGAGCTATATAAAGGCAGCCACGGCCCGGCGACTATCTATTTTCTAAGGTGCGACGAGTACTTTGACAGGTCTTTTCTCTACGGAACGACAGAGGGGGCTTATTTCGACAACCTTGAACGCTTTACCCTTTTTTCCAGAGGGGTTATAGAGGCCGTGATGATGCTCGGGATAAACCCCGACGTCATGCACTGCAACGACTGGCAGACAGGGCTTATCCCCGCCTATATGAAGACCTTGTACAGCGGCGTCTTCAGGGGTAGCGCAGCGGTCTTTACTATCCACAATATGGCCTATCAGGGCATATTCCCTGCATCTTTATATGACGTAACAGGGCTGCCTTACAGTGCCTACAACCCCGAAGGGCTTGAGTACTGGGGGCAGATAAACCTCTTAAAGGCGGGGATTGTCTACTCCGATATTATTACGACGGTAAGCGAGACCTATAGCCGCGAGATACAGACAAAGGAGCTGGGCTGCGGCCTTCAGGGGGTGCTTGCCGGGCGCAGCGAGGAGCTCTTCGGAGTATTAAACGGCGTGGACTATGATATCTGGAACCCTGAAAAAGACAAGTTTATAGCTGCTACTTACAGCAGCAAAGACCTCAAGGGCAAGGCCGTCTGTAAAAAGGCCCTTATAAAGGAATACGGCCTGAAGATCAGGCAGGGCGAGCCGCTTATAGGTATGGTATCCAGATTAACCGATCAGAAGGGCTTTGATATAATGGTCGAGGCCGCGGCGTCCCTTATGAAGATGGGCACCGGCATTGTTGTTCTCGGCAGCGGTGAGCGTAAGTACCAGGAACTGATGCTGGAGCTTGCCAGGACCTATAAAGGCCGGTTTGGTGTAAAGATAACCTTTGATAACGCGCTCTCCCACAGGATAGAGGCCGGCGCCGACTTCTTCCTTATGCCTTCGCGCTTTGAGCCCTGCGGGCTTAACCAGTTCTACAGCCTGAGATACGGCGCTATTCCGATAGTCCGGGCAACCGGCGGCCTTGACGACTCTATTACCGATTATAAGCCGCCCGGGGCGGCCGGCAGCGGCGCCGAGGGCAATGGTTTTAAGTTCAAGAGATATACGGCAAAGGCCCTGAGCGCCAGGGTCGCCGAGGCGTTAGAGTTATTTAAAGATAAGAAAGCGCTGAAGGCCCTGAGGATTAAGGCCATGACAGAGGACTTTTCATGGAAGCGCTCGGCTGCGCGTTACTTAAAACTCTATGAGCTGGCGATATCAAAGGTAAGGGGCTGAAGGTTGCCGGAGTTTTTTGCATCTGCATAAATTTTAATCACCAATGCCTTTAAGTCTTTCATGTCTTTTCGTACTCACTTGTCTATCCCCTCGAAAAGGTTATAGTTTCATGTTGGCATGCAAATTGCTTAATTAGTATAAGCATGAGACGTGTGGCTATAATAGACGATAACCGTTCAGAGAGGCTTGTTCTGCGTCTTCTTATGGAGGAGAAGGGTTTTGAGGTCGTTGCCGAGGGCGGTGACGGCACCGAGGTCGTGCGTCTCTGTCAGGAGAGCTCCCCGGATGTCGTTATTATGGATATCGGCCTGCCTCATAAGGACGGAATAGAGGCGACGATAGATATCGTCTCCAAGTCTCCCACGGCTGTGGTGCTGATCACAGGGCGCGACGATGAGGAGACGCTGCGGAGGGTTGCCGGCTCAGGGGCTATGGCCTACCTGGTAAAGCCGATTGTAGAGAGCGCGCTTCTGGCAGCCATAGAGCTTGCTGTTACCAGGTACTCGGAGTTCGTCGAGCTTAAAAAAGAAAATGCCGAGCTTAAGAGTGCTATAGAGGCTCGCAAGATCGTGGAGAAAGCAAAGGGAATACTCATGCAGAGGAGCGATATCAGCGAGGGCGAGGCATACGCAAGGCTTAGAACTATAAGTATGGATAGAAGGTTGTCCATGAAGGATGTCGCCGAGATCGTGATAGACAGCGCAAGCGTTATTTAACGGTTGGGGCTTCCACAGAGGTATGTTTTGAAGAAGGTCTTGATAATCCAGCAGGTGCCGCATGAAGGGCCGGGCAGGATAGGTGAAGTTATAGAGGGCGGCGGTATCGGCCTTGAGCTTATTAAGGCCTTTGAGGGGCAGCGGATACCTGAGTCGCTGGACGGCGACAGCGCCCTTATAGTCCTTGGCGGCCCGATGGGGGTCTGCGACGATGACCGTTATCCTTATTTAAAGGATGAGATATCGCTGATAGAGTCGGCCCTTAAGGCAGGAGCTCCGGTGCTGGGGATATGCCTCGGTTCGCAGCTTCTGGCGCGCGCCGCAGGCGCGCGTGTCTATAGCGGGGGAGTAAAAGAGATAGGGTGGTACCCGCTCTTTATAAATAATGAGGGCAGGACGGAGAGGATTCTGGAGGGTCTTCCCTCTGAAATAGAGGTTTTTCAGTGGCACGGAGATACCTTCGACGTGCCCGTCGGCGGGGTGAATCTGGCCTCAAGCGAGCTCTTCCCCAACCAGCTTATACGGGTGGGTGAGCGCGCATACGGTCTTCAGTTCCATCTGGAGGTAACGGCAGAGATGGTCTCCGAGTGGCTTTCGGTAAACGCCGGAGAACTGGAGGAAGTTAAAGGGCAAGTAGATCCCGGTGAAATAAGAGCAAAGACATCAACGGCGATGGCTGAGTTGGAAGGAATGGGACAAAGCGTTTTTTCAAGATTTTTTGATCTTGAAGAAGGGCTTTGAAGATATTTTTATTAATGATAAATGCAACCAGAACGGAGGAGAGAGGATGAAGTTAAAGGCAGCGTTATTGAGTCTTTTGGTCATGGCAATGGTATTTGTTTCTTATGGTAAGGCGCAGGCTATTGAGGCCGATGTCTCGGCCGGCGTGGATGTTCTCAGCAACTACGTATGGAGAGGACAGAACCTTGTTAACGACAGCGGTGTTTTACAGCCGACCCTCGACATAGCTCTGAAGAACGGCCTGGGCTTTAATTACTGGTCTAACAATAGCATGAACAACGGTGAGACCACCGAGACAGACCTTACGCTCACCTACTCGCGCGACTACGGCAAGCTCTCGACCACGACCGGTTATATCCACTACGGCCTTGACAGCGCGCCTGATACCGAGGAGATATTCGTCGCGCTTAGCTACGATACTTTCCTGAGCCCGAGCATTACGGTCTATCAGGATATTGACGAAGGAGATGGTCAGTTCGTAATCTTTGCGATAGGTCATTCAATCGATATCGGCAATTTCTACGGTAAGGATGTCGCCCTTAATCTTGGCGCCTCTGCCGGATATAATTTCAGTGATGGCGCTTCCATGGGAACAAATGCAAAGGGCAAGGAGTTCAACGACTTTTATGCCGGCGAGCTTACGGCCTCCCTTACTATCCCAGTGACAAGTAATATCACCATAGAGCCGAAGATAGCCTATACCGGAGAGCTTAGCGACGACGCCGATGAGGCGATCAGCGCGCTTAACGTCGGTTACGGTACGGGCAGGGATACAGAGGTGCTTTACGGCGGAGTTAATATCAGCATGAACTTCTAGTTAGCGCCGTCTGTAGCAAGTTCAGTCATATATCGAGGTTTTTATACAGGGCATAAAGACGTGCCCGATCTTTTTAGCCGGTGGCAATGGCGCCATCCTTTTGATACGAAGTACCGTATTACGTGTTTGGCGCCGTTCCCCGTCTGAGACGAGTTTACGCTAGGTTTCATAGCGAACTTTCCAACGGAGGAAGACGTGAAAAAAACGACATTGATGTCAGGCAGTTCAGGACTGCGTACGGTTTTTATCGCAGGGTTCTTTTTATTGTTATTACCGGGCCTTGCCCTTGCGGCGCAGGAGTCGGCGATAAACGCCGGCGATACCGCCTGGGTAATGGTAAGTACGGCCCTTGTAATGCTTATGACGCCCGGATTGGCCTTCTTTTATTCGGGTATGGTCAGGAAGAGGAATTTTCTCAGTACGATGATGCAGAGCTTTTTTATGCTCTGTCTTATTAGTATACAATGGGTGCTTATAGGCTATACGCTCGCATTCGGCCCTGATATAGGAGGGATAATAGGCGGCCTTAAATTCATGGGTCTTAACGGTGTCGGCATGGAGGCCAGGGGGACGATACCGCATATTATCTTTATGCTCTTTCAGGGGATGTTCGCCGTTATTACGGTGGCCCTTATAACAGGCGCTTTCGCAGAGAGGATAAAGTTCGGCGCTTTTGTTATTTTCGCTCTGGTCTGGACAACTCTGGTCTATGATCCGCTCTGCCACTGGGTATGGGGTGGCGGATGGCTCGGCGGCGACGGTGCCCTGGACTTTGCGGGCGGCACGGTCGTCCATATCAGCTCCGGTATATCGGCCCTTGTCTTTGCTATAGTTATAGGTAAGAGAAAGGGGTATCCGCAGGGGTCCATGCCTCCTCATAATCTGGGATGGACGCTGCTGGGTGCGAGCCTTCTCTGGTTCGGCTGGTTCGGCTTTAACGCAGGGAGCGCGCTTGCGGCAGACGGCATAGCGGCCCTTGCTTTTGTAACGACCAATACGGCAGCCGCGGCAGGCGGAGTGGCCTGGGTACTGATAGAATGGATCCATAACGGTAAGCCAACGGCGCTTGGGGCGGCATCCGGCGCGGTGGCAGGGCTTGTGGCGGTAACCCCGGGAGCCGGTTTTGTAGAGCCGGTGTGGGCTCTGGTAATGGGGCTTGGCGGCGGGGTTTTCTGCTATCTGGGCGTGAGCTTGCTAAAGCCCAGGCTTGGTTATGACGATACGCTCGACGTCTTTGGGATACACGGAATAGGCGGAATATGGGGGGCGATAGCAACAGGGCTCTTCGCAAGCGTAGGCGCCAAGGGGGCGTTCTTCGGCAACCCCGGGCAGGTCTTGATCCAGCTTAAAGGCGTTGTCGCAACAATGATACTGGCAGGCGTCGTCACCTACGTCACCATTAAGATACTGAGCGCGACTACCGGTATAAGGGTATCCAAAGAAGACGAGGCTGTGGGGCTTGATCTTTCCCAACACGGCGAGAGTGGTTATAACTAAAGAATTGAACGTGAGTTTTGTTGGTGGCAAGGTGTTTGGATGTTGCCATGTAAAAGCACGGCGAGAGTGGTTATAACTAAAGAATTGAACGTGAGTTTTGTTGGTGGCAAGGTGTTTGGATGTTGCCATGTAAAAGCACGGCGAGAGTGGTTATAACTAAAGAGTTGAACGTGAGTTTTGTCGGTGGCAAGGTGTTTGGATGTTGCCATGTAAAAAAACGGCGAGAGCGGTTATGACCGACCCGGGCTTTAATCTCTGTAAGACGACGGGTATTTCGAGATAGGACAGTAGAAAAGGGACGTTGAGGTCTCTTTATTACGGATAGCTAATAATTGGCAACGGCGCCGATTGGAAGGTCTATTTAGTTAGGTTTTCTAATCGGCGTTGTTTTTTTTCAGGGGCTTATAACCAAAGGAGGTACGGGGTGAAGAAGATAGAGGCGGTTATAAAACCATTTAAGCTTGATGATATAAAGACGGCCCTTCAGCAGCTGCATGTAGAGGGTATGACCGTTACCGAGGCAAAGGGCTTTGGCAGGCAGAAGGGGCATACCGAGCTTTATAGAGGGGCGGAGTACTCGATGGATTTTCTGCCCAAGGTCAAGGTAGAGGTCGTTGTCACCGATGAGCTGGCCCCTCGTGTAATAGAGGTAATAGTCGAGGCGGCAAGGACAGATAGTATCGGAGACGGCAAGATATTCGTATCAGACGTAGGAGAGGTGGTGAGGATAAGGACAGGCGAGCAGGGGGAAGACGCCCTCTAGGGGGCAGAGAGAGTGTCCTTTAGTGGAGTTATTTTTATAATAAGAAGAAGCGGAGGTTGTGATGAGGCTTAGAGGTTTATTTACAGGGAAGCGGCTGGCGGGGTTAGTGACGCTGGCGGTGGTTTTATTCGTAGCAAGCGGCGCACAGGCTGAAGACCAGCCGACGCTTGCCGATCTGCAGAGAAATATGGACTTTATCTGGACGATGATAGCGGCTTTTATGGTCTTTTTTATGCAGGCCGGCTTTGCAATGGTCGAGACGGGCTTTACGCGCGCCAAGAATGCTATTAATATCATGATGAAGAACCTGATGGATTTTTGTATAGGGAGTCTTGCTTACTGGGCCATTGGTTTTGGCCTTATGTTCGGAGTAACCAACGGGCTCTTTGGTACGACAGGGTTTTTCTTCAGCGACTTTGCCGTAAGTGGCGATCCGTGGCTCTATGCCTTCTGGATGTTCCAGGTGGTCTTTGCCGCAACGGCCGCAACTATCGTCTCCGGCGCTGTGGCCGAGCGTACAAAGTTCGAGGGATATCTTATCTACAGTATTGTAGTCTGTGCCATCATCTACCCTATCTTCGGCAGTTGGGCATGGGGAAGTCTTTATAAGGGGCAGGGCTGGCTTGAGGCGATGGGCTTTATAGATTTTGCCGGCTCTACCGTCGTTCATTCCGTCGGAGGATGGGCGGCCCTCGCAGGCGCTATCGTCCTTGGCCCTCGCATAGGCAAGTACGGCAAAGACGGCAAGGTGCGTGCTATCCCTGGCCATAACCTGACTATCGCCGCACTAGGCGTCTTCATACTCTGGTTCGGATGGTTCGGTTTTAACGCGGGATCAACGACAGCGGCGACGCCCGATATCGCGATGATAGCGGTAAATACGAACCTCTCGGCAGCGGCAGGTTCGGTCGTTGCAATGTTCGTTTCATGGTTTATCTTTAAAAAGCCTGATCTTGGTATGAGCCTTAACGGCGCACTTGCCGGGCTTGTCGCCATCACGGCCGGTTGCGCCAATGTGAGCCCTGCGTCCTCTGTTGCGATAGGCGCTATAGCAGGTGTGCTGGTTGTCTTTGCGGTACTCTTCTTTGACCGTATCAGGGTTGACGATCCTGTCGGCGCTGTCTCGGTTCACGGCGTCTGCGGGGCATGGGGTACTTTAGCCGCAGCTATATTCAACTCGGGCGGCTTTACGATGAAGCAGCTGGGAGTTCAGGCGATAGGCGTCGGCGCATGTTTTGCCTGGGTCTTTGTAGCCTCAATGATACTCTTCTACGTGATCAAGAAGACGGTAGGTCTCAGGGTCAGTCCGGAGGAGGAGCGTGAGGGCCTTGACTTTGCCGAGCACGGCGGTAATGCCTACCCGGATTACCAGATACATCCGTAGCGGCTAGTGGTTGTTTCAGTTGTTTACTGTGCTACCTGTCTTTTACGGGTAAACGCACCGAACGGTAGCGGGGGCCTTATCCCCCGCTACCGTTCTTTTTTATTATATCCAGCAGACGTTCTGTTTTTTTACCTGTATCAGGGGCCTGTAGCAGTTCGGATATGACGGCTACTGCATCCGGGCCGGCCTGCAGGAGCCGGGGCAGGTTTGTCTCTGTTACCCCCCCTATGGCTACAAGCGGCAGCTCTGTCTTTCCACTTATCTCTTTGAGCCCCTCTATACCGACTACGGCCCGTGCGTCTTTCTTTGTGCTGGTCGGAAAGACCGGCCCGCACGAGATGTAATCGATGAAACCGTCCGCTGCGAGCCTCGCGGCGGTCTCTGCCTCTTCGGCGGTATGCGTTGAGTATCCTATCACCTTGCCCTCTCCGAGCAGCCCTCTGGCATCTTCCGGCGATATATCCTCGTCGCCGATATGCACGCCGTCGGCCCCTGCCAGAAGGGCGATATCGATCCTGTCATTTACCAGAAACAGTGCATTGCTTCTGCCGGTGATCTCTCTTATCACCTTCGCGGCCCTTAGCATATCGCCCGAGGCCGTCTCTTTTGCGCGAAGCTGTAATATTTTAGCCCCGTGACCTATGATTTCTTCCGTAATAACGCTTATATCCTCAAGGCTTACGTAAGAAGTGTCGATTATAGTATATAGGCCTTTTATCTTTAGATCGCAGTTCATAAGGCTTGCTCCGCGCTATTTTTTTTGATGGCTCTTCCTGCGCTGTTTAGGTTTTTCCCGATAGGTGCATCGTAACAGTTAAGGCGCTGAAATACAACGGGATCTCAGAGCTGAAAAGGGCCGGTAAACCGGTCTTTAAAAGGAGAGCTTTTGACCGAGATATTCCTTGTCGGTATAGCGACCTTGACGGTCGTAGGTGTCGGCTCGCAGTGGTTGGCGTGGCGCTTCGGTGTGCCCTCGATCCTGCTGCTCCTTATATTTGGGTTTGTGATCGGGCCGGTTACCGGATTTTTCGATCCCGACGCCTTTCTCGGCGACCTGCTCCTGCCGGTCGTTAGCGTATCTGTCGCTATCATACTCTTTGAGGGAGGGCTGAGTCTGCGTATAAGCGAGCTTAAGGGCTACGGCGCGGTGGTGCGTAACCTGGTTACCCTCGGCGTCGCAGTGACCTGGCTTGTCAGTGCGTTATCAGCGCACTATATCGCAGGCGTAGACCTCTCCATATCGATACTTCTCGGCGCCGTCCTGGTCGTTACCGGTCCGACCGTTATAATACCGCTGCTTCGCCACGTCAGGCCGGTCGGATATCTCGCATCGATACTCAGGTGGGAGGGGATCGTCATCGATCCGATAGGCGCTACCCTTGCCGTCCTTGTCTTTGAGGTGATAGTGGCCGGAGGCCTCTTCGAGGGAACGAGCGCAGCGGTCGCAGCCGTTGTTAAGACCATCGTTATAGGCGGGGTTGCCGGAGGGCTCGGCGCCTTTATCCTTAAGGAGCTTCTCAAGCGTTTCTGGATACCGGATTTTTTGCAGAGCCCTTTTACCCTTATGATGGTCATCGCCATCTTTACGGTCTCCGATCACTTCCAGAGCGAGTCAGGGCTTCTCTCTGTTACTCTGATGGGTATCTTCCTCGCTAATCAGAAGGCCGTCACGGTCAGGCATATAGCCGAGTTCAAGGAAAACCTCAGAGTGCTTCTCATAGGCACGTTATTTATACTCCTTGCCGCACGCCTGCGCATAGCCGACCTTTCACAACTGAACCTCGGGAGTCTGGCCTTTCTTGCAACGCTGATCGTTATCGCCCGCCCGCTTGCCGTGCTCCTCTCTACAATAGGTTCGGGGCTTAAGTTCAAAGAGAGGTTCTTTCTTATGTGCATAGCCCCTCGCGGAATAGTCGCCGCGGCGATATCATCCGTTTTTGCGCTAAAGCTGATGGAGCAGGGCTACGCGCAGGCAGAGCTTATGGTGCCGCTGACCTTTATGGTTATAATCGGCACGGTCGCCCTGTACGGCCTTGGCTCGGCCCCGGTCGCGGCCCTGCTGGGGATAGCGCGTCCCAACCCGCAGGGCATCCTATTTATCGGGGCGCATCCGTGGGCAAGGGCCGTTGCAAAGGCCCTGAAAGACGAGGGTATCGAGGTGCTGCTCACCGATAATAACTGGGCCAATATCTCTCAGGCCCGTATGGCGGGGCTTCCCGCGTACTACGGAAATGTCCTCTCTGAGAGTCTTCCGGATAAACTGGACCTCTCCGGGCTTGGCCGTCTTATCGCCCTTACCCCTAACGATAACGTCAACTCGCTATCGGCGATGCAGTTCTCCGATGAGTTCGAGAGCGAGCGGCTCTATCAGCTTCCGCTTCAGGATACGAAGCGCGCCTCCGAGAGTATCAGGGGCAGGCTGGTCTTTGGCGAAGGTGTGAATTATTCCTATATTGATACAAGGTTCAGGGCCGGGATGGTAATAAAGAAGACAAAGCTTACCGAAGAATTCCACTTTGACGCCTTCAAGGCGCGCTATAGCGGCGCTGTGCCGATGTTCGTGATAAAAGAGAATAAAGAGTTGCAGGTCTTTACCATCGAGCCGCCGCTTATACCGCAGCCCGGAGATACGGTAATCAGCCTGCTCCGCCCTATTGAAGAAGACGTCGAGGAAAGACAGGCCAAGAAGCAGGCTAAAAAACAGGCCAAAACCAGGGAAGGATAACCCGTCGCGAAGAACAAATGCCGGTAAGGCAACCCCGAAGGGTTGCCTTTTTTGATTGGTCTTTTTGTGGGGTGGGCTACGCCCACCAGCTGGTTTGTCATTGCGAGGAGCGAAGGGTCATAGACCCGAAGTGACGAGGCAATCTGTTTTTCATGGAGCGTCTTTATATTATAAATTGTTAGTCGACAATATTTATAAAAAGGGATATATTGTAAATTGAAATCATTAATTAAGGCTGTAGGGTTCACACTACTCTCTACTTAACATGCAAAGTTAGAAAACAGGAATACATATGAAAATAAAAGATATTAAAGTTGAAAATTGGGATGATTTTGAAAATGAACTCCAGAAATTATATAAGCTATATCCAAGGGAGCCTGAGGGTGGTAAGTTTCATTCTCGTTTTTTATTTAGGGGGCAAGCTGATTCAGGGTGGGAGCTGAAAACTACACTGGATAGGGATGTTAATGTTAATATGCCTCAATTGGGTTACTACAAAACTATATCTATTGGACTTTCCTCAGTTTTGTAGACACCTACCTTTTACCTAATGAAGCCATTTCAAAGTCATGCGGGCTCAGTAGCCCGAGATGACTGTGACGCCGAGTTTTGTTGTAGAAGACCTCGATGTAATCAAAGAGATCAGCACGGGCCTCATCCCTGGTTCTGTAGATCTTACGACGTACCCTTTCTTTTTTCAAGCTACTAAAAAATGATTTGGCCACGGCATTGTCGTAGCAGTTACCTCTTCGACTCATACTCGGCACGAGACCGTGCTCTTTACAAAACCTCATCCAGTCGTCGCTGCCGTATTGTGAGCCTTGATCCGAGTGCACGATCACCTGATCTCCGGGATGGCGCTTCCACACAGCCATCAAGATAGCATCTATAGCGAGATCGCTTGTAAGCCTTGACTTCATCGACCAGCCGATCACCTGCTTAACAGCCTCCCTCTTGAACTCTTCTGAATATCTCTGGTAAGACATAGACACACCTCCTTTTGATTACAATTGTACCATCAAATGTGTCTACTAAATCGGGGGAAGTCCAGAGAGCCTGATGAGAACAATGGCATTGCGCGAGTTTAAGTTAAAACAATAGGTGGAAGTATTTTGAGCGTCTTGTGATTGTTGGGTTTCACTGCGTTCTACCCAACCTACTTAAAAAAACTTTTGTTTTTTCATCTTTGTTTTAAAAAAACATTTGGGGTATGTGGATGTATGCAGGGCTAAGGCGGGTCGTGCGGGAGGGGGACAAAATGCCGAGGTGGGTGTTTGAGCGTAGCGAGTTAGGGTCGGGCATTTTGTGAGGTGGCCGGACGGCGGGGTTGCCCTGCCCTGCAGAGGCCAGTTACCCCGAAGCCCGCCCCGGCAGGGGCAAACTAAGTACGGAAGGAAGGCATTGGTGGGCACAGCCCACCCTACAAAAAGCAACCCTGAAGGGCTGCCCTACGAAAATAAAAGACAAGATTACTTCGTCACTACGGCTCTATGCTCCTACGTTCCTTGTAATGGCAAATTGGGTGCTGCGCCACCCTGCAAAACGCATAAAGACTCTACGGTTTCGGGGCGGGGACGCACCGAAACATCAAAATTAAAGACAGATGCTGAACTAAATTCAGCATGACAGAAATGAAAAACTAGATTGCTTCGCTACGAGGCATACCTCTGCGCTCGCAATGACAAACAAATTAAAGGGCGCAGCCCACAATTAAACTCCCACCTCCATCTCTTTCTCCACTCCCATAATATCAACCGCACGTACGCAGATGCGTGAGGGTTTTTTCTTTAGGGTGGCGCAGGCCTTAAGCTCGACCTCTCCGGCGTCTTTGCCCGCGCCCCTTGAGCTGCGCCACATGCTGCGAAAGAGTACGGCGTCGTAGTCCCAGTCTATGGCCCAGGAATCTATCAGCGAGAGGGGGGCCTTTAATAGTTTTCCAGGAAGATCCTCTGATGACTTTTTACCGGGTTCATACCCTTTTAAAGTAAGCTCTACTGCGTAGCTTTTGTCTTGATTTTTCTTTATTAGCGGCGGGCCAATAATAAGCCGAGCCTCTTCAGGGGCGATGGGGCTCGGAGTCGAGGCGGCGGCCTTATCTGTATCGTCTTTAAGGCCTTCGACTGTAAACGGGTTTTTTATAATTTCGGCAAGCCTGTTTTTCGCAACCTGAGTGCCTGCCCCGCCTGCCTCTACGCTTATCCAGCGACGCCCGAGTGAAGCCGCCGCGACCGCCGTCGTCCCGGAGCCGCCGAAGAGGTCGCAGACAAGGTCGCCTGCAACCGTCGCGCTCTCTATTATCCTCTTTAAGAGGGCGACGGGCTTCTGCGTGCCGTAGTCTGTGCGTTCTTTTAGAGGGCTGTGCATGGCGTCGGGTATATCAATCCATACGTCTCCGACTGGGCGTTGTTCTACGACCTTATCGCCTCTTGCCTCCAGGAAGTACTTTATCCTGACCTTGCCCGAGCGAGTCCTGTGGATGCGTCCTTCTTTCTCCAACCTCCTGATGCTCTCGTCCGTGTAGTCGCCCCTGGGCGCGGTCTTGAAGTAGCGGCCGTCAGGGTCTTTTCGTATCCCGTTAGCGCGCGCTTCTTTCTCGCTCAGGAGGCGTTCGGTGTATATCTTATTGAGTCTCGCTTTCGGCGACCTGCCATAGACAAGGATAGTGTCGTGGTTTCTGGCGAACTGCCCTGAGGTCGCCTTAGCCCCTCTTCCGCCGTAGTGCCAGACGATCTCGTTTATGAAGTTGCCGTGGCCGAAGACCTCGTCGAGCAGGATACGTATAAGCCCGCTTGCGCGCCAGTCGCAGTGGACGAATAGCTTGCCTGTATCCGTTAAAAGCTCGCGCATGAGCGCGAGCCTCGGGGCGAGCATGTCGAGGTATCCCTCTCTGCTCCACCTGTCGCCGTAGGCGCGCCTGTTGATGGTATGGCCCTGTATCGTTATCTTGTGCGTGTAGTCGGCCTTTGACAGGAACGGCGGGTCTATGTAGATAAGCTCCGCGTTTTTACCGGGGCCCTCACGCAAGAGGGCCTCTACTGCGCAAAGGTTGTCGCCGCGGATGAGGCGCCCTGTAGCCGGCGGCACTGCCGGCGCGTGAGGGCCGGGACGTGATGAGGACGCGGCTGGCAGGGGCAGGACGAGCTCTTTTTTGTATAAATATAGAAGGTCCGGGCCTTCGCCGGGCCGGGCGCGCTCCCTTGAGCTCCATTCAAGCCTTACTGTATCCTTGTTTTTCTTTGGCATCGCCCCTGTTACTCCGCCGCTTATTACTCAAGATCCTTGCGTTTTATATTGAGCTCTTTTATCTTCTTTCTGAGTGTGTTCCTGTTTATGCCAAGGAGCTCCGAGGCCTTTACCTGATTAAAGCGGGTTTTGCGCAGGACGAGCCTTATAAGGGGTCTTTCCATAAAGGGCATTATAGAGTCGTAGAGCTCCTGACGTCCTGTCGAAGACGTCCTGTCTATGAAGGGTTCGAGGCGGCGCTCTATTATATCCTCGATTGATTCCTGCGCCGGGCGCAGCTTTGGCAGCTTGATATCCTCGGGTGAGAGGACCAGGTTTGGCGAGAGCAGTACCGCGCGTTTCAGGATGTTTTCCAGCTCCCTGACGTTGCCGGGCCAGTTGTAGATCTCAAGGTCTGCCAGGGCCTTCTTGGATATTTTTCGCATCTCAAGGTTCATCTCGTCGCAGAACTCCCTGAGGAAGTGGTCTGCCAGAAGCGGAATATCCTCTTTCCTCTTGCGAAGCGGGGGCAGCTTCATATGAACGACGTTGAGCCGGTAGTACAGGTCTTCGCGAAAGCGTCCCTCTGCCACGGCCTTCTCCAGGTTCTGGTTGGTAGCGGCTATTATGCGCAGATCTACCTTTATTAGCTCTTTACCTCCGAGGCGGTAGAACCGCATATCCTGTAGTGCGCGCAGGATCTTTGCCTGTAGCTTCTTGTCCATCTCGCCGATCTCGTCGAGGAAGAGGGTTCCGTTGTTCGCCAGCTCGAATTTGCCTTTTTTCAGCGAGTTGGCGCCGGTAAATGCGCCTTTTTCCGCGCCGAAGAGCTCGCTCTCCATTAGTTCACCCGGGATGGCGGCGGCATTGACGGCGATAAAAGGCCCTTCCGCGCGCGGGCTGTTTATGTGCAGGATGCGGGCCACGAGCTCCTTGCCCGTTCCGCTCTCGCCCTGCAGGAGGACGGTGACGTCCTTTGGCGCGACTCGGCCTATAGTCTTGAAGACGGTCTGGACGGCCTTGCTCTTGCCTATAAAGGTCGTCTCGGTCTCTAATCTCTCCTTCAGTCTTTCCTTCAGGGTCGAGACCTCGTCCTTCAGTTTGAGGTTCTCCAGTACCCGCCCTATCGTCACGTCCAGATCGTCGAGGTCCAGCGGTTTTGTCAGGTAGTCGAAGGCCCCGTGCTTTATAGCGTCGATGGCGTTGCTCATACTCGACTCAGCCGTCATGATTATGATCGAGGTCTTAAGGCCGGTTGATCTCTTTACGGATCTGAGTACCGCCAGTCCGTCTTTTTTCGGCATATTGATATCCATAAGGACCAGATCGGGTCTTTCTTTTCTGATGATCCGTTCCGCATCGGCGCCGTCAGAGGCCGTTAAGGTAGTTAGTCCCTTTTCTTTAAAGTACTGCTGAAGGACAATAACTATACTCTCTTCGTCGTCTGCTATGAGGACTGTTTTTTTCATTTCCTGGAGGCTCCAAGCGGCAGAAATACCATGACCCTTGTGCCCTCGCCGCGGCGAGAGACTATCTTGATATAGCCGCTGTGTTCTTTTATTACCTTATAAGATATTCCCATGCCAAGGCCGCTGCCCTTGCGCTTGGTGGTGAAAAAGGGAGTAAAGACCTCTTCAAGGTCTTTCTCCTCGATGCCGATGCCGTTATCCGCGACCTCTATCAGGGCGAAGGTCTTTTTATCGTTTTTTTTGTCCCCTGGCGGTTGTTTTATCTTAAAGTCCGAGGCCAGCCGCGTTGTAAGGGTTATCAAGGGGCTGCGCCGCGGTTTTTTGTCCTTATATACGGCCTCCACAACGGCGTCCCTTGCGTTCTTTACTATGTTCAGGAAGACCTGAATAAGCTGCGGCGAAGAACCGCTTATCTCCGGCAGGCTCGGGTCGTAGGCCTTGGTTATCAACAGGCCGTTTTCCGTGCTCTCGGCCTCTTTTTCAACGAGCGTTATGACGCTATCCAGCACTTTATGGATGTTCAGGTTGCGTTTAGCCGGTTTTCTGGCACGGGTAAAGTCTAGCATCTCGCAGACTATGAGGTTGAGACGGTCGGATTCCTTGACGATGACATCCGTGAGTTTTCTGAATTCCTTGTCCTTGTTCCTTCTGGAGAGGAGCTGGGCCGCACCCTTTATGCCCGATAAAGGGTTCTTGACCTCGTGCGCCAGGTTGGCGGCAAAGGTGCCCAGATGCGCCAGCCGGTCTTTGCGCAGCTCTTCGTTCTCGATAGACTTTATAGCGGAGACGTCTTTAATAAGTATTGCCACGCCCGTGAGCTCGCCCGAGCCGCCGAGCATGCGTCTGGTGGAGACGGTTATCGTCAGGGGGGCGGAGAACCTGCGGTGCAGCCTGGCGCCGTAGTCCGAGTACAGGGTCTCATTGCCGAGGGTCTTGCCGGCTATCTCCGAGAGCCAGGGATCCAGCGAGAAGATATCGGAGAGCGGCCTGCCCAGGGCCCTTTTCCTGGAGAGCTCGGTCAGGCGTTCGGCTGCCTGATTAAAGACAGTGATACGATTGCCGGGGTCAACGCTGATCACCGCCTCTGCGAGGTTCTCTATGATGTCTTCATACGGGTTTGTCATTGCCATTCCCTTTGTACGGGCGGAGTAAAAATGCCTAATATTTAGGCATTATAGCAAGGGTCGGGGAGGATGGCAAGGGCGTATGGGAGGCAGGGGGTAAAAAAAATAAGGCCGCCGGCTTATAATACGAGTCGGAGGCCCCATGAAAGCATATTTTGAGCGAGTTCTATTTAAAGAGTTTCTTTATCGCGCTCTTGTAGGGGGCTTTTACTACTCCTTTTTCCGTGACTATGCCGTTTACGAGCCACGCCGGGGTAACGTCAAAGGCCGGGTTGCGCACCTTGCACTTGAGCGGGGCGATGCGTTTGCCCTGGACGTGCGTGACCTCGGTAGAGGAGCGTTCTTCGATAGGTATCTCCGCGCCGGTCTTTATACCGGTATCTATAGTCGAGAGCGGCGCCGCGACGTAGAAGGGTATGCCGTGGGCCCTGGCCAGTACCGCCACCGAGTAGGTCCCTATTTTGTTTGCGACGTCTCCGTTCGCGGCAATTCTATCGGCCCCGACGACCACGCAATCGATGAGCCCCTGGTGCATCAGGGCCCCTGCCATGTTGTCGGTTATAAGGGTCACGTCTATCCTGTCTTCCATAAGCTCCCACGCGGTGAGCCTTGAGCCCTGAAGTACCGGGCGGGTCTCGTCGGCGAAGACCTTTATCTTTTTGCCGGCGGCCTTTGCTCCGCGTATTACGCCCAGGGCCGTGCCGTAGCCGCCCGTAGCCAGCGAGCCTGCGTTACAGTGGGTAAGTACCGTCCAGTTGTTCTTTATCAACTTTCCGCCGTGGCTGCCTATGAGTTTGTTGATGGCGATATCTTCGCGCAGCACGCGTTTGCTCTCGGCGATGAGCTTTTTTTTCAGCGCCTCGACGTTCGTCGTCCTGCTCTCTTCCACGAGCTTTTCCATCCTCTCTATCGCCCAGAAGAGGTTAACCGCGGTCGGTCTGGACGCGGCAAGTTTTGTTGTGACCTTTTTGAGCTCTTTTTTAAAGGCAGGCATATCTTTTGCCTTTATCTTGAGCGCGCCGATAGCAACGCCCATAGCCGCTGCGACGCCGATAGCGGGGGCTCCGCGTACGACAAGGTTTGTTATCGCATCTGCGACTGCCCTGTAGTCGCGGTACGTCCTGTAGACGACCTTATTCGGTAGAAGCGTCTGGTCCAGCATCCTGACGGTGTTGTTCTTCCACTCAATAGTCTTCACCATATCGGTTCTCCCGGTCTGTTCTGTTGTTTTTATTATTTGCTGCGCCCTGACGTGGACGGATTGAGGCGTGCTTCTTTAATGTAGAGTCTTTCTCCGGCTCTGATCCTGCCGGACCTTGGCAGCTTGTTCCATCTCTTCAGGTCCTTAATGCCGACGCCGAAGGCCCTGGAGATATCCCAGAGGGTATCTCCGCTCTTGATGGTGTAGGTGCCCTTTTGGTCTTTTATATGTTTTTTTGTTCTCCTGTATCTTCTGTAGTTCTTTGCTACCACAGTGCCGGCGCGGACAGGGATCATGATGGTTTTACCCGCCCTGATCCTGCGTGCGTTCTTTATGTTATTAAGCTCCATTATGGGTTTAATGCCGGTTCTGTAGCCGCGCGCTATGTCCCAGAGCGACTCACCGCGGCGGATCCTGTGGCGGTGGAACTCAAGGCGTTCCCGCTTCGGTACTTTTACCATATTGGAGGCATAGGTAGCCGCGCTGCCCTCGGGCAGCCTTATCTCGTAAGGAGAATTGCTACTGGCCGGCGGGGTGAACCATCGTTTAAGTTCAGGGTTAAGTCTGCGCAGCTCTTTTGCGGTAGTCCCGGCGGCGCGCGCTATGACGCGCAGGTCGGTCGGCTGGTTGACCGAGGCCTTATCGTAGTAGACAGGCTCTTCGTAGTCGATATCGGTAAAGCCGTAGTTTTCGGGGTTTTTGGCTATCATCATAGCGGCCATGAGCTTCGGCACATAGTCGCGTGTCTCCAGCTTCAGCGACCTCTTGTGCTTTACAAGCTCCCAGTAGTCGTCTGTCCTGTATCTTTTCAGTGCCTTTGCTATGCGTCCTTCCCCGGCGTTATAGCCTGCCGCGGCAAGCTCCCATGAGTTAAATCTACTGTAGAGGATCTTGAGGTATTTTGCGGCGGCGCGAGTGGCTTTTTCAGGGTCGCGCCGCTCGTCTACCCACCAGTTGGAGTCGAGTCCGAAGTGGCGCCCGGTCCTCGGCATGAACTGCCAGACCCCGACGGCGCGGGCGCTTGAGTAGGCGCGCGGATTAAAGCCGCTCTCTATCATTGCTATAAAGGCGAGGTCCTCCGGCAGGCCTTCTTCCCTTAGTATCTCGACTGTCATAGGCAGGTAGCGCGGGCTTCTGGCCAGCCACCTCGAGAAGAACTTGCGGCCTTTTTTGCTCTGAAAGTGGCGCAGGTAGTAAAGTACCCTTTTGTTTACTACCAGAGGGATATCGTACTCGGCCACGCCGCGCGCGGAGTTGTTATGAAGCGAGTAGGGTGAGAGGGCTATATTACCCGTGTGTTTTGCTCTTTGCCAGGACTGCTGGTCGGGGGCGTGCCCTGATGCCGGGTTCTGTATGACGCAGAGCTCTTCCCATAGCGTAACCGAAGAGGGTTCATCGGAGTACCACTGACAGCTATTGCCGCCGAGGGCGCGTGTTATGTGATGGGGCGCATTGCCGGGCGTTGCAGCGGAGCCGCCATATGCGCTCGTTGCCGTAAATACCAGCATTAAGGCTGTTAATACGGCTTTTTTCATCTAGTGCGACACCTTTTGGTGGGTTGAGCGCGGTGTGGTAATATAGCCGGAGATCTCAAGCTGATGGTACTTGTCCTTGAGGTCTTCGGCTGTCTTTTTGGCCGCTATCTCTATGGCCTTGCCGGCGTTGGTCAGGGCCTTTGTGTACTCCACAAAGGTCTCGCTGCCTTCAAACCAGGTCTTGGTCAGACGCCATCCGTATGCCTTGATAATAACGCCGAAGACGTCAAAGCGCGCGGCCCTTTTGGTTATCTCCCAGAAGGAATAGAACTCGCGCGTTGCCTTCATCGTCTCGGTCTGAAGCTCGTGGAAGCTCATCTTCTTTGGCTGGAAGAGGGCGTGGTGCGCGTCGTAGAGGCTCCAGTCGTAGTTGACGATGCGGTTATTCTTTACAAAGTCAAAATACAGGCTCGTCCCGGGGAGCGGGGTGAGCATGAGGAACTGTACGCTCTCTATGGAGTTCTTCTTGGCGAAGTGAACGGTCTCGTGGATGGTATCGACGGTGTCGTTGTCCGCGCCGAAGATGAACATGCCGTGGACGCGGATGCCGTTTTTATGCAGGGTTTTTATGCACCACTCGATGTCGTCTACGGACTGCTTCTTTTTAAAGGCCTTAAGCGTTGCGGGGTTTATCGACTCAAAGCCGATATAAACCGTATGACAGCCCGATCGTTTCATCAGGTCCATAAGCTCCGGGTCTTTTGCGACCTCGACCCTGACCTGCGCCGTCCACTTCGGGGTGACCTTCTGGTCTATCATCATCCGCATGAGCTCTTTGCTTCTCTTCTTGTCGGCGGTAAAGTTGTCGTCGTAGAAGAATATCCAGTTGCTGCCCTCATCGACGTATCTCTTGAGCTCTTTTAAGACGTTGTCCTTGCTCCTGAACCTGTAGTTCTTACCGAACATCAAGGTCACAGAGCAGAAGCTACAGTCGTACGGACAGCCTCTTGAGGTCATAATAGGCGTGATCGTCAAGTCCTTGAGCTTCTTACCCTCAAAGCCGTGCAGGAGCGAGAAGTCGGGTATAGGCAGTTTGTCGAGGTCTTTACAGAAGCTCGGGGTCTTGTTGTGGATGTTCTTCCCGTCTTTTTTGTACGACACTCCCGGGATATCGTCAAAGCCTTCTTCCTTTTCAAGGGCCTTCAGGAAGTCGAGGATAGTCTCGTCGGCCTCGCCCTTCAGGACGTAGTCGCAGTATTCAAGGGCCTCGTCCGCCATATACGTAACGTGAGGGCCTCCCATAAATACGGGGATGCCGGCCTTTTTAGCAAGTTTTGCTATCTCATAGCCCCTCGGCACGGTCGAAGTAAGGCATGATATGCCGATGGCGTCGGCCGAGAGAAGGTCCTTCATATCTATCTCTTTCATTGACTCGACATAGGTCGAGGCGTCGTAGCCATTGTCTCTTAAGATGGTGGATAGCAGTATTGTGCCAAGCCTCGGGATAGGGCTGCGGCTGAACACGTGGAATCCAGGTGATTTTGTCTCGACGAAAACGATCTTTTTAATTTTATTCATATTACTCCTGAAGATACTTAAAGATGGTTAATATGATATCTAGTATGGGGGGTTCTGTCAAGTCATTAAGGTCGCAGGGCGGGGCCTTCAGTGCCCTGACATGGCTCTGAGGGCAGGCGGGGGGCCGGTTCCGGGGCTTTGGTCCCGACCCGGCGAGGCCCTGTTTTTTTACTGCGGTTTTCCCGGGACTTTACCGGTGCTCAGGGGCAGCGTCTATCTTTTTTGTTTTTTCACAGAGTCGGCAGCGCCGGGCTCAAGGCCTTTTATCCGTCTGCCGGGCCGGAGTTTGAGGCGGGCAAGGCCGCCTCTCGCTACTCATAGACGACCTCTATGTTGCTTATGTACTCTGATAAGGCCCCGGCCTGTTTTTCAATCTCTGCCGTATCCGAGCTTTTGGCAGCCTCTTCAATGG
>UOEZ01000035.1_pt1 | contig 58375 bp, 54 predicted proteins | sample 1988331 | NCBI WGS metagenome assembly UOEZ01 (sample SAMEA4712194, study PRJEB27164) | hydrothermal vent metagenome | biome: marine basaltic hydrothermal vent biome; feature: marine hydrothermal vent; material: mineral | place: Pacific Ocean | collected 2011-06-14/2011-07-23 | depth 1689 m
GGCCCTGAAAAGAAGAGGTACTGCTATCACCCCCCCCAGGATAAAAGAAACGACCGAGACCGTAAGCATGCCGCGGGCTGATATAAGGCCGCTCTGGATAGTACGGCTACCGCCGGTAAACGGAGTTATATAGCCCTCGTTCGCCGCGTCCGCTCCGCTTCTATGATCAAAGTAATCGTTAAGGGTATTTGTCCCTATATGCAGAAAGGCCGCGCTAAAGAGGGTAAGGACGAGCCACGGCAGGCTTATATAAAAACCAGAACGGTGCGCCATCGCGGCGCCGAACAGGACGGGCACAAGGGTCGCTGTCAGAAAAGGCGCACGCGTAATGCGGCACCACTGCGCAAACCCTCGTCCAGTGTTATCTACAGGGTCGGGCCTCACCTTACACCCCTTATCAACTCCTGGTCTTTGCTCTCATAAACCACATCTGGTAAAGACTTAGAAAAGCCTGGAAGGCAAAACTCAGGGCCATCATAAAGCCGCCGATCTCGACGGTATAGGCAAAGATATAGTCATATTTAGTAAACCACCACGAACCAATATCCATCAGGATAGCCGCGAAAGGAATAATAATAGCAGTCCTTTTCCAGAGCGGCGACAGCTCGGTAAGTATAAATATCTTCGCGAGCAGGTAGAATATTATCGACATACCAAAAAGATGTATATGAGAAAGCTTGACCAGCGCACCTATACTCTCGCCCGTATCGACCTTTACGTACTTCATTACATTCCGGTAACCTACAAGGTCCACCTGCTTCATAATACCATCAGGGTTATGACACTTTACGCAATCTTTTGTAAGTATAGGGGCTACCTTTTCATTAAAGCCCGACTCCTTGCCCCCGTTATGTATCCAGGAGACGATGACCAGGTGATCCTGGGGAGTAAGGCGCCCCTTCATTATGCCTGTAAGTGCGGCCTCAAGCTTTGTCCCGCTGCGGTTGCCGTGGTACTTGATTATAACATCCTCGACCGAGAGTCCGGGTTTTCCGTCCTCGGTAGAGACGGTCGAGAATATAAGGAACAGGGCAAAAAGGTAACCAATCCCCAGCGTAATGATAAAGGATGTATGGAGTAAACGCTCGGATACCGAACAATCGGAAAATCTTCTCTTGAACATACGCCTCCTGCGCGAAGAGCCTCTCTCCGCCTGATTAACTAAAACAATAAGTAAATTATTTGATTACGATACAAGGCCGCCCCCCTTATATCCCGTTTGTAAAAGGTGGGATAGAAAAAACAAAGCCCTGAAATTTACGTGCTAAGAAGCACCTGAGGATCAGGTAATGCCCGACGCTGCAGCATTGTCATCCCAATCTTCTTGCAAACTCTTTCTCCCCCCTCTCCCCTTCGGGGAGAGGGGGGCAGGTCTTTTACAGCCCGTCCACGACCTTCTTTAAAAGCTTTCTGACCTCACCTGCTACCTCACGGATACCGGCGTCACTGATCGCACCTATCGAGGCCATAGGGTCTACCGCAGTTACGGTCGAGCCTCCGCCGTCATTTTCATATACAACGACGTTGCACGGCAGGAAGACCCCTATATCAAGCTCCATAGAGAGGGCCTGATAGGCATACTGCGGGTTGCAGGCGCCAAGGATTATGTATCTTCTGAAGTCCTTATCGAGCTTCTTCTTAAGCGCTGCCTTAACGTCGATTTCGGTCAGCACGCCAAAGCCCTCGGGTGCGAGCGCGGCCTTTACCTTCTCTATCGCCTCCTCGTAATCGCAGTCAAGCTTCTTTGACATTCCAAGATCACTCATAACAGCCTCCTCGTACTTTAGATGATTTTACATAAATAAAAAAACCCCGCAACCTATGCAAGCTCCGGGGTGTCGATATCTTTCAAAAGGCCGTCCAATAAGATCATGGCTCTAAACCAGAGCCGGCTCCTAGCTATCCTTCTTTGCCGCATGCACGTCGCCGTCGGCTATCTCTCTGAGGGCCGTAACGACCTCTTTATTCTCCGATTCAACGAGCTTTGGCGCGCCCTTCAGAAGCTGACGGGCGCGGCTTGCCGCCAGATGCACAAGCGTAAACCTGCTCGGCTCCTGCTTTAAACAATCCTCTACCGTAATCCTTGCCATCTATAAAACCCTCCCTCTTAATCTATGCTTATCCCGAAAAGCCTCTCTACCTCGGCAGCGACCGCGCCCCTGCTCGTCCTCTCTGCGATCACTATGGCCTTCAACTTCTCAAAAGACATATCCAATATATCATTGATAATAACATAATCATAGTCTTTTGCGCATTTTATCTCTTCCTGCGCGTTCCTGACCCTGAGTTTCAACTCCGCATCCTTAAGGTCGCCCCTCTCGTTGAGCCTGTCAATGCAGGCATCTATTGAGGGAGGGAGGACAAAGATATAGACCGCCCCCATGCGCCTCTCCATGAGCTGAGCCGCGCCCTGAACGTCTATGTCAAGGAGGGCGTCGATGCCGTTGCCGGTCAGCTCCTCTATATCCCTTGCCGCCGTACCGTAACGCTTACCATGGACGCCGGCATGTTCGAGGAACTCGCCGCGCTCTATCATCTCTTCAAAACGAGCCTCATCCACAAAGCGGTACTCAACGCCATCGCTCTCGCCTGCGCGCGGGGCCCTTGTAGTATAAGAGATAGAAAAACTTATACTATCAAAATGGGCCAGCGCCATATTACAGAGCGTGCTCTTGCCAGCCCCGGAAGGGCCTGAAAAAACGAATATCCGGCCCTTTCTACGGCCTTTTACCTCGGACATACTAAAGACACCCCCCGGAGACCTTACTCTATATTCTGTACCTGTTCCCTTACCTTATCGAGCTGCCCCTTTACCTCTACCACGGCGCGCGTTATATCAACCTCATGGCTCTTTGAACCTATAGTATTGGCCTCTCTAAGCATCTCCTGACAGAGAAAATCAAGCCTTCTGCCAACGGGCTCTTCCATCTTCAGGTATATACCGAACTGCTCGATATGGCTCCTGAAGCGCACCACCTCTTCCGTAACATCGCTCTTTTCGGCCAGCATAGCGGCCTCTGCTATTATACGTGCCTCGTCAAAGTTCTTGCCGAGCAATTCTCCCATATCCTTTATAAGTTTTTCCCTGTAACGCCTTGAGAGCTCAGGGGCAAGCCTCTCGACCTGCCCTAAATACTGCTCGATAACTCCAAGGCGTGCCGTTATATCCTCAAGAAGACGCGCCCCCTCGTCGGCCCTCATCGAAGCGAGAAGACCGGCGGCCTCTGCAAGCGCAGCGCCGAGCGCCGACCAGTCTTCACCGGCATGCGCCGCGCCCTCAGGGACGGAGAAGATATCTCTCTGCCTGAGGAAGAAGCCGGCATCGAGCTGGCCGCCTACTCCGAACTCGCTTTTAAGCCTTCCGGCCGCCTCCTGATAGGACTTTACCAGCCCGATATTAAGCTCAAAGCTCTGTCCCGTGCCCGGCAGGGTATTAATAAAAAGGGCAAATGCCCCACGCGCAAATCTCTTCTTCAGGGCATCCCTGACCTTTACCTCCAGCGGATAAAAACGCTCGGGGACGCGTACGGACAACTCCAGATAACGATGATTAAGCGAGCGCAGCTCAAGGCCGTACGAGCCGCCCCCGGCATCAAACTCCGTACTTCCGTAACCCGTCATACTCTTAATTGCCACGCCGCCCCCTGTTGTACCTGTAAAATTTCATATACTACCCGACTTCCAGGCCCAGATTGAGAGAGAGAGCCTCTGTAAGTTCCTGCGGCGTAAGCGTTGCGGTACCGAGTTTCTCAACGACCACACCGGCCGCGACATTGGCAAGCGCGGCGCTCTCCCTGTAGCTGGCGCCGCAGGCCAATGCCAGAGATATAACCGCGGCTACGGTATCACCTGCGCCGCTTACGTCAAAGACCTCTTTTGCGGCAGTAGGAATATGCGTCTCGCCCGCCTCTTCAAAGAGACTCATACCGTGCTCCCCCCTTGTTATAAGGATTGCGCCGCAACCAAGCGTCTCTTTAATGACATCGGCGGCGACCCGCAGGCTCGCCTCGTCCCTTATCTTAACACCTGCGGCCAGACCGGCCTCGCTGTTATTTGGCGTTATCAGATCTACGCCCGTATAGTAATCAAAGTGCTCTACTTTGGGGTCTACGATAAGGGGCTTGCCGGAGCGGGCGGCAAGGTCTCTAGTTATATTTACAAGGGACTCCGTCACCAGCCCCTTTGCATAGTCCGAGATAACCACGACATCGGCATAACGCACCATCTTCTTTATATAATCATATACCTTTGATATTACCTTTGAGCCCGGCTCTTCGTTACTCTCCCTGTCAAAGCGGACAACCTGCTGATGATGCGCTATAACGCGCGTCTTAATAGTAGTAGGCCTGCTCGGGTCAACTATTATGCCATCGGTCTTTATACCTCTGCCCGCCAGCTCGTTTATAAGTCTCTTACCGTCTTCGTCCTTACCTGTAATGCCGGTTACGTAACACCTGCCGCCAAGGCTCGTTATATTATGTACAACGTTAGCGCTGCCGCCGAGCATAAGGGTCTCCTCGCTTACATCGACGACAGGGACCGGGGCCTCCGGTGAGACGCGCGTAACGCTGCCCCATACGAAATGATCCATAATAAGATCGCCGACTACAAGGACCTTTGCGCCCTTAAAACTATCGATCAGCGAACGTGCCTTTTTAAGACTTATAATCTTTTTCATTATCGCCTGCCCTTTTTTAAAGCAAATAACTGATAATAGATCCGCCCGACGCCCCGGTGCTTACCGGGGTGAGGTAGCCTTATTTTATATCACATCCGGCGCGCTGGTTCAAATAAGTACAGAGACCCGTTAAGTCATCTCAGCGCGTCTTTATACCACTCAATAGACAGCTCAAGCCCTCTCTCAAAGTCCACCTCCGGCTCATACCCGATAAGTGCGCGGGCAAGCCCGATACCGGCGAGGCTGTGGCGGACGTCTCCGGGACGCTCCGCTGCGTAGACGGGCGTTATATCCTTACCGAGCAGGAGGGCTATTTTTTCATATAGTTCATTAAGGGTCGCCCGCCTGCCGCAGGCGATATTAAAGCTCTTGCCAGAGGCCCTGTCCCCGGAGAGAGCGGCCTTTATATTGGCCTGCACCGCGTTATCAACGAATGTAAAGTCGCGGCTCGTCTCGCCGTCGCCGTTTATAGTCGGCGCGCGCCCGGCAAGGAGCTCTCTGACGAATATAGGGATGACCGCCGCGTAGGCCGACCCGGTATCCTGCATAGGGCCGAAGATATTAAAGTAGCGAAGCCCGACGACCGGCAGGCCGTAGACCCTGTGGAAGTTAGCCGCGAATATCTCGTCGCAGAGCTTTCCCGCGGCGTAAGGCGATAGCGTCGTCCCCTCGTTGCCCTCTATCTTTGGAAGGGCCGGGGCGTCTCCGTATACCGATGAGCTTGAGGCGTAGACGAATTTACGGACCTTGCGCTCTTTAGCAGCCGCCAGCATATTGACCGTCCCCATAAGGTTGACCTCGGTAGAGGTCACGGGGTCGTTAATAGAGCGCGGCACCGAGCCGAGCGCGGCCTGATGCATAATATAGTCTACGCCTGCTGCCGCGTCCATGCAGAGCTCGCGATCCCTTATATCGCCCTTGATAAACCTGAAACTGCCAGCCCCCTGAGCAGCGGCCTCCAGCTTATCGATGTTTACCTGCTTGCCTGTCGAGAGGTCGTCAAGCGCGACCACACGCTGGCCAAGGGCCAGAAGCCTGAGCGCAATATTCACCCCGATAAAACCGGCTGAGCCGGTAACGAGAAAACTAAACTCTTCATCTTGCAGTTCAGGGTAATTCATTTCTTCTCCACAGCCCTCTTCTTTAAAAGTTTTACGGTATGCCTGGATATTCTCCCGGACTTTGTAATTATCTTTCTGATAAGTTTTTTATCTGCCTGACTGAACCTGCCTTTGCCAAGATAGGCATGACCAAAGCGCACCAGGTCGGACAACGAGAAGTTATCTATAGAGATCGCCGAGAAGACGAACTGCGCCAGGTCTTTTACTATCCATCTCTCTACAGGCGGGTCTCTGCGTTGAACCCTCTGAAGGTCGACCAGGAATAACTCGCCCGATGCGGGCCTGATAAAGATATGCCCGAGGTAGAAGTCCTGATGATTAAAGCCCATACCGTGAAAGCGCGCGGCGAGCCTTGCGACGCGCTCTATGATATCACGTTTTTCCTTTACCGCGTCTTTGCCGCCGCCTGCGAGGGCCGGGATATGGTCCTCCACACGCACGGCGTCGTATATCTCTTCGGTAACGGTCAACGAGCCGTTTTTGATCTCGCCGCCACCCGTCGCTGACGGGCCGTAGGCCACAGGCACCATCGTCTGAAAACCGGCGTCCGTAAGCTCAATGATACGCTCCCATTCGTTGCGGCCGTCCTCCGGCCTTTTGTTTTTAAGGAAACGCCCGAAGCCTCGCCCGCCCCTGTCCGCCTCCGCCTGAAAATGTCGCTTGAGGTAGAAGGCCTTCTTTCCTTCTTTACCATCGAGTTCAAAGCGCACGACCGAGCGGGCCTTTTTCTTCTTAAAGACGGTTCCGCCGTCGCGCTCCATTAAAGCGGCAAAGCTGTCAAGGCCCGCATCCTCAAGTACCCGCAAGAAAGCCTCGTTTATCAAAATACCGCCGCGCTCTACGAAATCCATGACTACGCCCCAAGCTCCCGGTATATAGCGGCCAACTCCTTAGAAGGTCGAAGGCCGAGTGTATAGCTTCTGTAACCCGAGAGAAAACCGTCTCTCTCTGCCTGGCCAAAACCGAATTTATATATCTCAGCAATAAAACGCTCCAGCTCCTTCTTTATCTCTGCGCTCGAAAGTTCAGCGCTTACCGAGCTGCCGTCGATATACAGAAAAAATATGTCATCCTTACCTGCCTTTGTTCCTTCCCTGACGAGAACATTATTCCACTTAAGGTCTCCGTGATACCAACCCAGAATATGCATACGCCGCAGCTCGCGCCCGATACGGAAGAGCAGCTCTCTGAAGCCGCTTGAAGGGGTACGGTCCTCAAGCTCAAGGGCCCGGTCTCTGAGCCTCGGAGCTCCGTCGATAAACTCGCTTATTATATAGCTCCTGCCAAAGGCCCTGCCCTTCTTTCGTTCCTCGATAAAGGCCAGAGGCTCCGGCATGAGCAACCCTCGAAGCTCCGCACCGTAGCTCATCTGCCATACACGGCTTGCCCGCGACGACCTGAATATATTTTTAATGGTATGGACAGAGCCCTTTCTGTTATACCTCTTGAGCAATACTTTTCTGCCGTCGCTTAATTCGACCATCCCCGCCTTTACCGTGCGGCTGTCCTTGAAGATAACGGCCCCGTCGCCGTCGAGAAAACCGTCGGGGTCTTTTATTACCGCTTCAAGCGCGCCGCTCTCGTGCCAGGTCTTTTTCATATGGACCTCAAAGAAGCCCTCGGTATACTCGGCAAAGAGCTTGCCTCCGGTCATCGAGCGCTGCGCCTTTTTCTTCCATATCTTTACTGCGCGGACAAGCGTGCCGAGCTCTATCTTCTCTATCACGTCCCTCAAGGCCGCTTTACCGTCAAAGAGGCCCTCGGAATAGGCCTTAAAAAAACAATACTTTAAAGAAGGCCCAAGCCCTGCCATATAATTAAGGTTAATGAGCTCAAGGTTTTCTATGCGCTCTTCCATACTCGCCTTACCTCTGAACTCCACCTCGCCCAGATCAAGCAGACAGAACTCTAGCCTTTCGTTGTCGCCGCCTTTATTCTTTCCCGCTTTATCTATAACGAGCATATTACCCATATGCGGATCTTTATGCATAACCCCCCTGTCATGCAAGAGACGAATAAAAACCGCAAAATCCCTGGCCGCCCTTCTCCGGGCGGCGCCGGGGAGCCCTTTGAAGGTCGTAAAGAAATACTCCTTGAGCACCTGACTGCCTGCGACCTCTTCGGTGATAAGGACAGCCCCGCCGCCGCCAAAACCGCGCGCCACGAGCACAGGCACCGGCACTCCAAGCTCGGTAAGCCTGTCTATCGCATCGGCCTCCCGCCGCTTTGCAGGCAACCCCGATGAACTGAAGAGCTTCACATAAAAGACGCGTTCCTGCCTCTCTACCCTCCAAACCTCACGCTTCTTGCCAAGCCTTCTCACGCAGAGACCGTCGCGCCCAAGGGCGCTCAGTGCGTCCATCGGCTCAAAGCCCGCGCTAACGTAGTTCCACTTTATCTCGTTTGTCTTGACCGACCGTATCATTGCCTGGTTTTCTATCCCTGAATCTTCATTCTCATATAACGCACCTCTAAAGACGACGGCTTACAGTCCAGAGCGGTCCCGCCTGAAGTCCTCGTCAAAGCCGCCGGGACGACTGAGGGCCTCGACCTTGGGGATACCGTTTGAACCGTCGTTTATAATAGTCGCTGCCAAGGCCGTGCAGTATTACTCTCCGGGGGCTCCTCTATATAATCCGCGGGCTACGGGCAGGGACGACGAACCTTACCATTGCAGTCCCGTACGAGGCCGGCGCGTTATTTCTTACCACGGCTCCTGCCCCGAAGCCCCCATAACGCCGGACATCCCGCAAGGTGCCACGACAACAGGTGCAGATTCAGGAAAAGTCTTCCCCGCGCCTTCTTTGAGGTAAAGAAGCTGAGCAGGCTCATGACAAACGCCCCTGCGGCATTAAAGAGAAGCTTTACTATAAGTCCAAAGACCAGAATAATATGATCAAGCTTCGAGGCATGGCGTTTAAAGTAGCCGTAACGCGAGAGCCAGTACTCGACGCGAGCTCGCGTATTAACGCCCTTTGCCGTCGCCCCCTGAAGGTGATAGATATTAATGCCTGGGTGATGCATCACCTTCCACCCGTGAAACTGCATCCTCCTGCACCAGTCGGTCTCTTCAAAAAAGAAGAAGAAACCGTCGTCGAAAAGGCCCGTGTCGTGAGTAGCCTTGTTGCGCACCACCATGCAGGCCCCGATGACCGAATCGACCTCGATAGGCCCGGTAATCTCGTGCTCTTTACCCGGGAACTGCCCAGGAAAGAGCCTCCTGAGGAGGCTCTTATTAAACAGCTCCGTCAACAGCGTCGGATAGTTCGCGATGGAGTTCTGCTTCGAGCCGTCTTTATTAAGTAACTGCGGGCCGAGGATACCCACATCAGGGTTATCGTCCATAAAGGCCACCAGTTTATCCAGCTGGCCTTTCGGTACGATGGTATCGCTATTCAGTAGCACGGCATACCTGCCGGCGCCCCTTATCAACGCCTGATTATTGGCCCTTGCAAAGCCGACGTTACCCTTGTTCTCGATACGCTTTACCTTTGGATACTTCTTCTTAAGGGCGGCCATGCTCCCGTCGGTCGATCCGTTATCAACGACCCATACCTCTACCGCCAGAGAAGGCGCGGCCTTCCCGTCCACCTCTTTGGTACCCAGCGAAGAATAGACCGAGTCCACGCACTCAAGCAGCATGTCTCTGGTGTTGTAATTTACTATAATAACCGATATGTCCATTATCTAACAAAGCTCAGGATATAACGCCTGAGATATTTTCCTCTGCGCACGAGCGACGGGCAAAGCTCGCCGGCCTTTTTATAGTTCTCGCGGTACTCCTTTGTGCGACCGCTGTGATAACAGGCCGTAGCCACCATCAGATATTCCCTGGCGTAGAGCCTGTCTTTCTGCTTGAGTAAGCTCTCGGGCAGCCCCTCCGTAGAGAAAAGCTCGTCCATCGCCCTGACCCCCTGCGCTATTATCTTATCGGTATTATCCTTTGCGCTTTCCCTGCTGCGCCTTACCATACAGACGCGCACGCCGCAGAAGAAGAACCTGAGCCCGGAGGTAAGCCTCAGGAGCAGCTCGTAGTCCTCGTGGTTGGTAAGCGTCTCCCTGTACATACCGAAACGCTGCATCAACTCCCTCTTTATCATATAGGAGTTGTTATTTATAAGTCTTTGCTCCATATAGGCAGAGAGAATATCGCCCTCGGGATACGCCAGCTTAACGTCGGGCTCAAGCAGGCTGCCGTCTTGCCTTTGCCTGACGCTCAGACCGTAGACAGCGTCCGCGTCCTTATTTTTTCTAAAACACGCCAGCATCGCGCTTATAGCGCCCGGCAACATAAGGTCGTCGGAGTCGAGCATGCAGAGGTACCTGCCGGTAGCCTCATTTATCCCTCTGTTGCGCGCTGCAGACTTCTCCTGATTATGTTGATAGACAAAACGGATCCTTCCGGCGAATCTATCGAGTACGGCCTTCCCCGTACCGTCGGTCGAGCCGTCGTCTACGACGATGACCTCTACGCCCGAACAGTCCTGCGCAAGGACGCTCTCTATCGCCTCGCAGGTCTCTTCCCGACGGTTGTAGGTCGGTATGACTACGCTTACAAGCGTACCGGCTCTGCTCATAATAAGACCGCGCCCTCTTTAAGTAGCCTTCTCCCTCATCACCAGCTCGCAGAGCTCTATTATCTGCGAAGTACAGTTCTCTATCGTTAGATCTTTTACAGCCGCCGCCGCCGCCCTTCCCATACGCTTGCGTTCTCCCTGCACCTTAAAGCGCATGAAGAACTCGGCGAGCTTATCGTCGTCGCTCCACATGTCGAGGATATAACCGTTCCTGCCTTCTTTTATAAACTCGGAAGCGCCGTTCTCCGTGGTCGTTATAACAGGCAGCCCCGAGGCCATGGCCTCAAGGCAGGCATTGCTGCACGGGTCGTAACGGGTCGGCAGAACGAAAAAATCCGCCGCACCGTAGTACTCTTCAACCTTTTGGCTCGCACCGGCAAAGAATAGATTACCCCCGCCGCCCCCGCCCAGACCCATCCGCTTAACAGCGGCGTTCTGCAGGGCCGTCGAGCCCCTGCCAACGACCAGCACCTTAAGGTACGGCGCCCGGGCCATCGCCCTGACGATAGTGCCAAAGCCCTTTCTCTTCCAGTTATTGGAGACAAAGAGCGCCACGACGTCCTGCTCCCCGATGCCGAGCCTCTCCCTGACCTCCTTGCGGTGTCGTCTTAGCTCGGGATTAAAGACGCTGTGGTCTATACCGTTATAAATGACCCTTATCTTCTCGGGCGGCACGCCGAAGCAACTCTCCATATGCCCCTTTACGAGCTTTGAGTTGGTTATTACGTAGCGGCAATTACCCGGAGCCATGATCTTTTTTTCAAGCCTGAGCATGGCGGGGTGTACCGGCGCGAAGATATACTTCAGAAGCCTCTGATAAAAACTCGGATAACGCAGGCGCATCCAATGGGCGTAGACCCCGCCGCCTGCGCGGTAGATATCAAGCGGATATATCTGCGTAAGCCCTACGATTACGTCCTGATCCGAGCAGCGAAGCAGCTTGCCGACGCCCTTGTTAAAGCCCAGCACCTTAAGGGCTGAAGAAAAACCAGAGGCCTCTACCTGCGTGACCTCTATACCGGCTACGGCAGGGTCTGCGCGCGCCGAGTACAACGCCACGCTATGGCCGGCCTCCTTAAGAGAGGTCGCCAGGTTTACCCCGACCCTCTCGGCCCCTCCCCACGAAGTGGAAAAACCCCTTCCTACAAGCGCTATCTTCATATACAATCTTCAGACCCGGATAAATTCAATAATGTTTTTTCGTTACGCCCTGCGCCAAACTAACCCGTCTTCTTCTTTCTGCGCTCCCACCGCGAATGCAGCCAGAACCACTGATCCGGGTAACGCCTGATATAGTCCTCTATCGCGCGGGTAAAACGCCGGGTATTCTCTTTTATATCCTCTGCCCTGTCGCCACTTCTGGCAAGCTCTACCGGAACCATGCACTCGACCTTATGGTAAGGCCCGTGCAACCTTCTTATAAATACGGGAATAACTACGGTATCGGTCTTTATGGCTATCCCGGCGAGCCCCTTGCTCGTGCTCGCCGGAGTACCGAAGAAATCCACCATCACCCCTTCTTTGGTAGAGGAGCGCTGGTCAAGCAATATGCCGAGCACACCGTTGCCCTTTAAGATCCCGAGCATTCCGCGCAGGGCGTTGGCCTTGCCTATTACACGGCCGCCGAACGCGCTCCGTACCGCTGCGGTATAAGAATTCAGATAAGGGTTATCAAGGGGCCTTGCGACCACGCCCATAGGATAACCCTTAAGGCTCAGCGCTGCGTTCAGGAGCTCCCAGTTATCATAATGCGCGGTCAGACAGACCGTCCCCTTACCCCTTTGCGCGGCACGCTCCAGATACTCTAGACCTTCAAAACTCACATACTTGTCGATATAGGCTTTATCAACACTTCCAAGCCTTGCGAACTCCACCAGCGCCATCCCCAGAGAACGGAACATAGCGGCAGCGATCCGGCGAACCTCGGCCTCGGACTTACCTGCGCCGAAGGCACGCCTGATATTGGATAACGCAAGGGTTCGCCTGCTGCCGGCAAGCCTGTAACCGAGACGCCCCAGCACACGGCCCAGAGCAAGGGCAAGCCTGAGCGGCAACAGGGCCACGCCAAAGACAAAGGCTCTAAATAAGATATAGGCTAGGAGATTCACATGCCCTCCCGGACGCAGAGTTCTCCAAAACTCTGTTAGCCAAGATCCCGGGCCTCGTCAAGCAACATGGAAGGTATACCGTCTTTTATAGGAAAGAGCAGCTTGCAGCTATCGCATATTATCGCGCCGCCTGTCTCGTCCAGACCCACCTCGCCCTTACACTTCGGGCAGGCCAGTATTTCCAGAAGTTCGCTGTTTATCGGCATTATTATTTCTCCTGTTTTAGAGTAATTAAGGTTCTTCTATATTCTCAAATATCCGCGGCTGCCTCAAGGAGCGGCGGTTTTTTGCCCCCCGTCCTTATATACTCAACGGCGCCCGGCAGGCTTATCACGACCGTCGTAATAAACCAGAGGAGGCTCAGGCCCAGAGCCTCCTCACGCGAGACACCGACGCCGGTAAAAAGAAAGATAAAGACCCCCTCCCTGATACCCAGCCCGGCAAGCGAGAGGGGTATCATAGCGGCCGAGGTCGCCATAGGTACGAAGAGAAAATAATACCCTATCGGGGCGTCAATTCCAAGCCCCCTGCCCAATATAAAATAACTAAAAGAGACCCCGCACTGCACCACAATCGAAATAAGGAAGATCCTGATGAGCAGCCCCTTTCCTTTATAACTCATAAAGACCTTATAAAAACCGTCTATCTTATCGTTTAACTTATAAAAATGTATCCGTGCGAAGAGCGTTATAAGCCAGCCGTGCAGAAACTTCACCCACATAAAAAGGCTTGCCATAACAAAACCTGCTATAAAGAAAATAAAGACGAGAAGAAGCCCTGTCCCTCCTATGCGGTAGACCACCCCGTAGCTGGCGATAAGGGCCAGGCCCTCTATAAAGATCATAGCCGCAAAGCCGGAGTACCTGTCTACGAAGATAGAGGCGAACGATGCCGCGGCCTTGCCGCTCCTTTTAAACAGGTAATACCCTTTAACAAAATCCCCGCCAACCGCGGTAGGCAGAAAACTATTAAAGAACATACCGATAAAATATATAGACAGGAGTTCCCTGTACGATATAACCACATCCCGCTTAACAACCCTGGACCAACGATAGGTGGATACAAATGCGACGGTCAGGAGCGTAAGCGCCGCACCCACGAAATTAAGCAGGGGCATAGCGATAAACATATCCCTGAATAACTTGAAGTCAACATTACGGAAGAGAAAATAGAGGATTACCGCGCTTACCGCGACCTTTAAGATTATTAAACGAAGTTTCTTCATTGACCTCGGGCTTTCTTATCCGCCTCGGTTATCTCCGGGCTGACGCCGCCGGACTCTCGGCCCAAAACCTTCTTTACTACAAATATCGGCTTGTCCTGCGATTCATGGTATATACGCGCGAGCATCTCGCCGAGCAGCCCCATTACAACGGCCTGAACGCCGAGTATCATAAGCAGTACCCCGAGGAGCAGGAGCGGCCTGTTGCCGATATCCACACCATAGACTATCTTCTCATAGCTCAGGTAAAGGGATATCAAAAAGCCGGCAAAGCCCATCAATAGCCCGGGAGGGCCGAAGGCATGGATAGGGCGCGTTGAAAAACTCTGAAGAAACCTTACCGTTATAAGGTCGAGGACGACTCGAAGCGTCCTTGAGATGCCGTACTTTGAAGTCCCGAAACGGCGAGGATGGTGTTTTGTAGGCACCTCGACTATCTCGGCGCCGACCCAGCTCGCAATAGCCGGTATAAAGCGGTGCATCTCGCCGTAGAGCTTTATATTCTCTACGACCTCGCGGCGATAGGCCTTGAGCGTACAGCCGTAGTCATGGAGTTTCACGCCGGTTACCTTTGATATAAGCCAGTTGGCTGCCAGAGAGGGTAGCTTCCTCGATAAAAAAGGGTCTTTCCTGTCCTTCCTCCAGCCGCTGACGACGTCCTTGCCCTTTATCTTCTCCAGCATCATGGGGATATCGCCCGGGTCGTTCTGCAGGTCTGCGTCCATCGTTATGATGACCTCTCCCTTTGAGTACTCAAAGCCCGCGGCCATGGCCGCGGTCTGGCCGAAGTTACGCCGGAACGAGACAACGACTATATGAGGGTCCCGCTCTGCGAGCTCCTCCAGGTAATTCAGAGAGCCGTCCCTGCTGCCGTCGTCTACCAGAACGACCTCATAGGGGTTATCAAGGCCGTCCATCACACCCTTGAGGGCCTCGTAAAGACGCGGCAGACTATCGACCTCGTTATAAACGGGTATCACTATTGATACGGATTCAGGCAACTGTCCATTCCCCTTCCTGTTTTGTAAGTCCTTATATCCTTTTCGGAAATTTCAGGGATAACTTGTGCTTTTTCACCTAAAAAACCCCAAAAAAACCTTTAAACGGCCTCATTCCCGGAGACTTCCTACCCTTTACCGCCACGGTCCATGTCGCTTATTATCCAGCTTACGGCAGCCATCAGGTCGCGCGCCACGAAATCGGGGCGGGGATCGGTTTTTTGAAGCTCTTCACTGCCGTAACCCGTTAAGACCATAACGGCCTTTGCCCCCACTGCGCGCGCCGCCCGCATATCAGAGACCTTATCGCCGACAAAATAAGCAGGCAGTCCCTCCAGATGATGCTCGGCTATTGCCCGCTCAATAAGGCCGGTACCGGGCTTCCTGCAACGGCATCCCTCGCCGGGGCGGTGAGGACAATAATATACCGCGTCCAGAGCCCCGCCGCCCTCTTTGATTTTCTCTAAAACCCTTGCGTTTACGGCGAAGAGCTCTCTTTCCGTAAAATATCCCCTGCCGATAGCCGACTGATTACTAATTACTATCGCCTTTATATCGTTATCGTTCAGGGCCTTTATCGCATCTGCCGCGCCGCCCAGAAGGACGACCTCGTCGGGGTTGCTCAGATATCCGGGGTCGTGGTTGATCGTCCCGTCACGGTCCAGATATACTACGGCTCTCGCAGCTGCCGCCATCACGCCTCCGAGCCGGAGTTAGCCTCTATCCCGCACCCGCCCAGAAGCGAGGTGGAGGCGTTATAGATATCTTCCGGGGTTATGGTCTTCATGCAGTTATAGTGCTCATGCGGACACTCCCTCTTAAAGCACGGGCCGCATTCGAGCTTCTTATAGAGAACCTTTACGCTCCTTCCGATAGGCCCCGTAAGCGCGGGCGAGGTCGATACAAAGACGGCTACCGTCGGCGCGCCGAGGGCGGCCACCACATGCATCGGCCCGGAGTCGTTGGTAAGAAAGAGCCGTGCCTTACCGGCTATCGCCATAAATTCCCTGAGACTCGTCTTTGCCGCCAGATTTACGTGATCGACCCCCGCCTTGCTCAACCGCTGCGAGAGCGCCGTGCTGACCTCTATATCGTCGGCGCCGCCGAATATTACCGGCGTCATCCCCCGCTCCCCGCATAACCTCTCTATCACCTCGCAGTAGCCCTCTACAGGCCACCGCTTGGCAGGGCCGAAGCTCGCCCCCGGGGCCACCCCGACCATAGCGCTATCCGCGCCAAGGCCGTATTCCTCCATTATAGCACCTGCCCGCTCCGAATCCTCTTTACCTGTGCTTACAATCGGCAGCTCCATCTCTTCGAGCGAGACGCCGAGGCCAAGCTCCTTTATAATATTAAGGTAATAAAAGACCTGGTGCTTCTTTGCGATAGTATCTTCGAATTTTACCGGCCCGGTCAGAAGAGGCGTGCGCAGATCGCGCGCATAGCCGACGCGCCGCGGTATACCCGCCATAAAGGCGATCAAGGCCGCCTCAAAGGCATTCTGGAACAAGACCGCCATCTGAAACCTGCGGGTCTTGAGCTCGGCGACAAGACGGAACTTCCCTGCAAGTCCGGAGTGCCGCCCCTCAGGGTCGTACTCAATGACGTCCTTTACGACCGGCTCTTTACCAAGGTACAAAGGCAGGGTACGCGCCTTTGCCAGGACGGTTATCTCTGCTCCGGGATAGAGCCTTTTAAGGGCGTGCAGGCCGGGCATCGAGATCACGGCATCGCCTATCCAGTTAGGGACCCTGACGAGGATCCGCTTTATATTCTCTTTATCGGACATAACTTACCTGAAAACCCTTTAAAAGGGTCAAAATATGCTTTTTTATTGCTTAACTATATAATTTATCACAATAAACGTCTAAAAAGCAACCACCCGAAAGGCCAAAGGAGACCGGACAAGAAATAAACCCACCAAAACACCCCCCCTTAATATAAAAAGACCGCCTGCCAAAGGGCAGCGCGGCCAAAGATACATACCACAAAAAAGGCTGAAAAAGGACTACCTCCTCGCCTCGCACCGAAGGCATATAGCGGGCCTTGAGAAATCCCCTTTCAGGTGCCTGCGCCTTATCTCGCGAAGCCTCTCGCCGTGGAAGATATCATAGACGCTATCTTTTTTAACGTTGCCGAGTATTACCTTGCCGTCGTAGTCCATGCAGCAGACCGATACGTCGCCGTTCCAGAGGACGGTAAAGGTCTGCCACACCCTCAGGCACGGCAACCCGCGCTTATCGCCCCGGCCTCCCTGGTGCAGACTCCCCCCCCAGTTATGGTAAGAGCTTATATCGATAGAATCGACCCGCCCCTTCCACCGCTTTATAAAGCCCTCGCGCTCATGGCTGTTCCGCTCGGTCTCGACAAAGACCAGACCTATCTCAGGGGTCTTACTGCCCAGTTCCCTGCGCACCTCAATAAGGTTATTTATATTCTCAACTATACGGTCAAAATCAAGCCCCTTCCTTATCGCGTTAAAGGTCTCCCTGGAGTCGCCGTCGATACTGACCTTTATGCGCGTAAGCCCCGACTCTACCAGCTCTACCGCCTTCTCCCTGTCAAGCAGCGATATGTTGGAGAAGAGCCTTGTCTCTATTGCCTTCCCTGTTGCGTAACGGATCTTATCGAAGATGCCTTTATCTATAAAGGGTTCGCCGAAGTTATGGAGGTGAATGGAGGAGACCTTATAAGAGGCGCACTCATCGACGACCTTCTTATAGAGGGCGAACTCCATCACGCCCTTCTCTCTGGTCATGACCTGGCGCGTACAGGTCACACAGTCGGCGTTACAGTTGGCCGTACTCTCAAGCCTTACCGTACGGGGGAATCTGAAAAAGCCCAGGCTATCGAGCGCCGGCAGAAGGGCGCGCGCCCCGACGAGCTCGGCGCGGTATAAAAGACTTCCCGGACGCGTCACGGATCAAGCCTCCTCAGGGCCGCCTCGTAGACCATACCCGCCGAGACCCGGTGCATGCACCTCATGTCCTTACACTCACGCTTGCGGCAAGGCGCGCAGTCGGCCTTCATGCTAACGACCTCAGCATTATCCCCGTAAGGGCCGGTATAGGCAGGGTCGGTCGGGCCGAAGACAGCGACGACCCCCGTACCCTGAGAGGCCGCGACATGCGTCGCTCCGGAGTCGCAACCAACGTAGATATCGGCAAGATTAAAGACGGCAGCAAGCTGCCTGATATCGGTCTTGCCCGCCAGATTTACCGCTTTATTCCTCATCTTTTTTATTATGCCTTTTATATAACCGCGGTCGTCCGAGGTGCCGGTAAAGACGACCCTCGCGTTGTTTTTCTCTATAAAGATATCTGCAAGCGCGGCAAAGGACGCGGCCCCCCACATCTTGGAGTCCCACCGGGAGGTCGGGCTCAAGGCTACCAGCGGCCCGCCCCCCTTTGCCTCCCCTGTGAGTTTACGAGCCTCGCTCACCGCCGGCTCGCCGACCGGCACCCCGGTGCTAAGGCTCGGCGGAAGCTCTTTCTTTAAGATACCAGCGACGACCGAGGCATTCTCGACTACGGCATGGACGCCGTCTCGCCTGCTCTCGCCTATCTTTTCGCTATAAAACACACCGCTGCCCTCGCGCGTATAAGGGAAAGTAACACGCCTCGAAGCGCCGGAGAAATAACCTATGACAGCGCTCTTGAGCAAGCCCTGAAGATCGACGACCATATCTATTCGCCTGCTGCGCAGTACCGATATGGTCCTGAGCGTCGGGCCGAGGCCGCGCCCCTCGGCTATCAGGACCTCGTCGACGAACGGGGCGCCTTCGATCAAGGGCGCATAGGCCTTGTTTATAAGCCAGTGTATACGGGCCTGCGGCATGCCCGCGCGCAGAAGCCTGACAGCCGGCACGGCATTTATTATATCCCCGAGAGAACTATATTTTACGACCAGAATATTTAAGGCCATCGTCGCGCGCCTCTACCGTAGCTTGTCGCAGTTATTGCATATAGGCAGTTTCCCGTACTCGCCCCGCTCATGAATACCCCTGAACTTTGTATATTTCTTACCCCTCCAGACCCCTGCGACAGTCTCTTTGGTCAGGTCGCCAAGGACCATCTTGCCGTCAAAGTCATAACAACACGGCACCACAAGGCCGCTCCACAAGACCTGCATCACAGGGTCTGTCACCATCGCGCATCTACGCTCACTCTTTCCCTTCCCGGCCTTGTTAAAGCCCCTGCCGTAACCGTAATTGTGCATACGCGCAAAGGATATATGCGCCTTAAAGCCCCACTGAAGGGCGAAACGCGCAAAGTCCCTGAGCCGGCCTATATACTTTACGTCTACTTTAGTAACAGGTGCGCCGGTTTTCTTTATCTCTTTTCTTATCCTCAGGAGCCGCTCGACATTGGCCTTTACCTCTTCAAAGCCAAGGCCGTTGTGTATCTTCTCGTAGCTCTCCTTCTCGACACCGTAGAAGCTTATCTTGAGCTTATCAAGGCCCGAGCTCAGGAGCTCACGGCAGACCTCCTCGCTCAGGAGCGAGGCGTTGGTGACCATAAAGGTATAGGGGATGCCCGCGGCCTTGGCCACCCTTATCTTCTCTATTATGGTCTTATCGAGAAATGGCTCGCCGTAGCCCTGAAGGTGCAGCTCTTTCGTGCCTCCCTCGGCCAGCTGCGCAACGATCTCCTTAAAAAACCCAAGGCCCATCGTGCCCCTGGCCCTCGTAAGCATCTCTCTTGGACACATTGTGCAGACGGCGTTACAGAGGTTTGTATTCTCTATCCTTACCTGACGGGGAAATTCGACTAACATATCAAAATAAAATACCAAAAATACAGGTTTTTTACAATTCAAATATATCTTTACAGGAGGCCCGGGCAGGCGTCCGGCCTATCCGAAAGCTGTAAATAGATTGCGGTTTTCTCTGGTTAGAACTATACTGACAGAATGGCTCGGAGGAGTAAACAAAACATAAAGGCAGCGGGTCGCGCAGTTGCCGGTCTCGGCCAGTGCTCGCTCGATAATATCGCCCTTACCGACGGCTTTCCGCAGGAAGACTCAAAACCAGAGGCAAGCGTACTGCTGACGCAGGGCGGAGGGCCTGTGGCAACGGCCCTGGTCACGCTGGCAAGGCTCGGCGTTAAGACCAGCTTCATGGGCATTGTCGGCGACGACGACGCGGGCAGGGCGATCAAAAAAGAACTCAAGGCGGAAGGCGTCTCGACCGCAGGCCTTGTAACGAGAAAAGACAGCTCCTCGCAGAGGGCCTTTATTATCGTCAACACAAAGACCGCCTCAAGGACCGTTATATGGCAACGCGCAAGCGGCGCGCCGCTTGCGCCCGCAGAGATCAGGCCCGCTCTTATAAAGACCGCAAAGCTCCTGCTCCTTGACGGCCTCATGGAGGACGCCTCGCTGGCCGCGGCAGAGCTTGCAGGCAGCTTTAACGTCCCTACCCTTCTCGACGCAGGCAGCATGCGCCCCGGCATGATAGAGCTTATAAAGATATCCGACTATGTGGTCGCCTCTGAAAAGTTCGCCAGCGCCCTCTCCGATACCCCTAAAAAGGCCCTTAAAGAACTTCGCGCCATTGCCCCGCAGGCAAAGGCCTTAACCGTAACACTCGGCAAGAACGGCAGCATCACCTGCGCAGCCGGCAGCCTCATCGCCAGAGGCGCATTCAAGGTAGAGGCCACAGACAGCACAGGCGCCGGCGACGTCTTTCACGGAGGCTTTGCCTACGGTATTTTAAAAGGCTGGCCAATAGATAAAACAATAGAGTTCGCCTCGGCCGCAGCGGCGCTCAAATGCCGAAAGGCGGGCGGGCGCACCGGCATACCAACGCCCGCGCAGACGCAACGGCTTATAAAAGAGCAGGCTATATAGGATGAAAAAAGAGACACTCAAGCTGATGATCCTGCTTGTGCTGGTAGCTATAATCGCCCTGGTGCTAAGGACCAACCCCGGGGCGAGCGAGCTGAGCGCGGAAAGACTCACGGCCTACATAGACGGTCTTGGCGTCCTGGGGCCCGTTGTCTTTATACTTATCTTTACCGCAGCCCCTACGCTGCTTCTGCCGGCGCTTCCTCTGACCATCGCAGGCGGAGTACTCTTCGGCCCTTTCTGGGGCGTCGTCTACGTATCTATCGGCGCGACCTCGGGGGCGACCCTTGCCTTCCTCGTAGCAAGACTGCTGGGACGGAAGTGGGCCAAAAAAATACTCAAGAAGAGCGGCCTGCGCTCTATCGATAAACGCGTAAAAAAAGACGGTTGGAAGATAGTCGCGATAACACGTCTCATACCGCTCTTTCCCTATAACCTCCTGAACTATGCCTTTGGCCTCTCCTCAATAGGGCTCAAAACGTACGTGGTAACCTCTTTTATCTTTATGCTGCCGGCGACCATAGCCTACGTCGTCTTCTCCAGCTCTATCCCGGATATGGCCGAGGGCAGGGTAAGCTGGCAGCTCGTCGCAGGGCTCGGCCTTATAATCATCCTCTCGGTTGCGACATTAATATATAAAAAAAGAAAAAAAGACCTTCACTAGACCTTCCCCCGAGCTGAAACAATTACTCAATTTTACAGCCATCTTTGCCGATATGTAGTTATTGGGCATAGTGCTCGCGAAAAGACCTGGCCGGAGGTACTCTTTTGCAAAGAGGCGCCGGGTCAAAGACGCGCCCTCTGCCCGAGTATTTAATATAAGAGGAGATAATCAATATGACTACCGATGATAGTGATTTTGGCGGCATATCAGAAGAAGATCTCTCTGTGCCCCCTTCAGTAGAGCCTGCCGGAGTTGCGGCCTCGTCCTCAGAGCCGCCAAAGCCGCCTGCCAGAACCGAGCTATCAGGGATAGGCGCGCTCCTGGGCAAGACATGGAAGGTCTTTAAAGCGCGCTTCTGGACGCTTATCCTCATACTGCTGCTAAATATGCTGCTCGTGGTGGTAGGCTCTGCAATAGCAGTTATACCAACTTTAATCTCCGGCTCTCTCATCTTCGTCTCTGTAATACTTATCGTCCTGGTAATATTTTATGTCATGGCGCGCTGTTACGCAGCCCTTTTCTACGCCATACCCAGGGACTGCGGCCTAAAAGACGCGTTTAGAGAGACAAAGGGGCGAACCATCTCTTTTCTGTGGATAATGCTGCTACAGGTCTCGATCATAATGGGCGGTTACTTCCTCTTCGTCATCCCCGGCATAGTGCTCTCGATATGGCTACTCTTTCCGTTATATATCTTTATCGAAGAAGACGAACGAGGAATGAACTCGCTCATAAAGAGCATGGGTTACGTAAGGGGTCACGGCCTCGGTGTCTTCATAAGGCTCTTCGTATTATTTGTGATAATGGTTATCCTGGGGGCTATCCCGATAGCAGGGGTCTTCCTGTCGTTAATACTCACACCTTTTCCGTTAATCTTCTCTTACCTGCTCTACAGTGAATTAAAGGAGATAAAAGGAGATTCTTTTGTTCAACCCTCCCGGAGATGGAAGGTCGGCTTTATTGCGATAGCGATCATAGGGCCGCTTACGCCAATCATTGTTGCTATCTTAATGATAGGTACGGCAGGGCTTACTATGCTGCCGATGCTAATGAGCGGGATGACAGGGATGCAGAATGAGATGACCATCCAGATGCGCAACAGTAACAACGGCAGCACGACCAATCTCAAAATCACCAGAGCCCCGGTGCAGACCGGTAGCGTAACAGCCGATATAAAAACACTTCTTAGCAAAGATAACAGGGCCTTTGAGCGCGGCCAGGCCGCGATGAAGCTCGGGAACTCCGGCGATCAAAAGGCCGTAAAGGCGCTTATCACGGCCCTTGATAAAGACGAGAGCTGGATTGTCAGGCAGAACACTGCCGAGGCTCTCGGCAGGCTCAAGGCAAAGAGCGGGGTCGCACCGCTTATAAATAAGCTGGGGCAGGATAAGAGCGTCTTTGTCAGAAAGGCCGCGGCAACGGCCCTGGGAGAGATAAAGAACAAAATAGCCATAGGGCCGCTCAAAAAAGCCCTTAAAGACCCCGCCACCGTCTCGACCTATAAACAGGACGGCTCGTACACGAACGTCAGAAGCGTTGCCATCGCTGCCGAAGAGGCCCTAAAAAAGATGGGGGTCGCAGCAAACGTTCAGGCGCCTGAAACAAAGCGAGGCGCTGCCGTACCCAAAGCCGCGCCAATAAAAACAAGAGAAAGCACGACAGCACGCGCAAAGACCCCGAAGACAAAGAAAGTAACGGTGGATACGGAAAAACTGTCGGCGATCATCTTTGACAGAGGAAAGACAACAAAAGAGCGCTCAGCGGCCATAAGAGGGCTTAATAATAACTATGACAAGAAGAGCATGCGGGTAATAATAAAGGTGCTTAAAGAGGACCCGGAGTGGAACGTGCGACAGTACGCGACGCTCGGCCTCGGCAAGTACAGCGACGATAGCGACGCACGCGACGCCATGAAGTCCGCTCTCGCCTCTGACAAGAGCGTATGGGTCAGGCGCGCGGCGGCACAGGCGTTGAAGAGCGAAGACCACAGCACCATTAACACCTTTATAAAAGCGCTTGAAGAAGACAAAGACAGCGTAGTGCGCGGCTACAGCGCGACGTATCTGGGCAATATAAAAAAGAAGTATGCAGCGACCGCCCTGATCAAGGCGCTGGATAAAGAAAAAAACACCAGAACTCGCATAAATATAATCAAGGCGCTGGCCGCCTCCGGCGGCGAGAGGGCCGCCGCTACCATAAAAAAGAGCTTAAACAATAACCAGGGTAAAGAAAAAGCATTTATTACACAGGCAGGCAGAGACGCGCTTAAAAAGATAAAGGACGAAAAGCCCGCCAGACGGGTCAGGAAACGGGTAAAAACAAACTATACCTTTGAGCAGAATATAAAGCGCGCAACCGATATGGGCATTGCGTGGGTCGATCGCAGCGAGGCCATAAGGGCCCTTGGCAGATCGGATAACAAGGGGGCGACGGCCACGCTTGTAAAGGCGCTCGAAAAAGACCCCGAGGCCTTTGTCAGGCGCGAGGCCGCGATAGCACTCGGCAGGCTCGGCGACGTCAAGGCATTTACGCCGCTGAATATGGCCATATACGATGAAGATCAGGGTGTGCGAGAAGAGTCTTACGCGTCGCTTCAAAAGTTCCTGAAAAAGAAATGACCCGGCGCGCCAATAAAGCAATAATAGAAGGGGCTGCCTCTCCAAGGCAGCCCCTTCCATATTTCACGGCTCCGCTATATTTCACGGCCAGCTCATCTCTCGGGCGGCTACCCTGCCTTTGCTACAAGCCCTCGAAGATCCGGGTGGTAAGGGCCGTCGATAAGGGAATGCTCAAGCTCCTTTGAACTATGAAGCCCCATCCTGATTATCTTTATCCCGGCCTTCTCGAAGACCCTGTTTACCTTTCTCAGTACCTCGACCATATCGGTCAGACTCCACGCCGCGTAACGGCCGGCATCGTAGAGCTCGGCAAGGGCAGTATCCCTTAGGACAAGGGTCGGATATATCCTGACAAATGCAGGGGCGAGCGCTGCGGCAGCGCGCGCCGTCTCCAGAATACGCTCCTCGCTATCGCCGGGTAGCCCCGGCATAAGCTGCAAGCCCACCTCAATGCCGGCCTCCTTAAGAAGCCCGACCGCTGCCTCTACGCTCTTTACGCCGTGGCCTCTGCCCGACAGGGCCAGCACCTCATTATCCAGAGACTGCACCCCGAGCTCTACTACCTCTACCTTAAAACCAGGGAGACGCTCTATCACATCGGCATCAATATAATCGGGGCGCGTAGAGATACGCAGGCCGTCTATTTTACCCGCGTCCACAAAGGCCTTTGCCGCGCCCAGATACTCCTGCTGCACCCCGGCAGGCAGCCCCGTAAAGCTGCCCCCGTAAAAAGCAACCTCGCGCCGACCCGAACCCTTCCACGTTACAAGGTACTCGGTAATTTTAGCGGAGACCTCCTCTATCGTCGGCATCCCGGACTGCCCTGTGATCCCCCGCTGGTCGCAGAAGACGCACTTATGCGGACATCCGCCAAAGGGAGTAAATACCGGAATAATAAGCCGCTTCTTCTTTGCCATAGAACACCTCAGCCCCGAAGGCTATAACCCTTTGCACCAAGCGCCCTTATGGCCTCTTCTGCCGCGCCCTGCTCGGCGTCTTTCTTTCTTCCTGCCTCTGCCATCCCTAGCACCTCGCCGTCAACGAGTACCTCGACCGTAAAGACCCTCTCGTGCGCCGGGCCCTGCTCGTCTATTACCCTGTACTGAGGAGGCTCTTTAAAGAACCTCTGCGCTATCTCCTGAAGCTCGGGCTTATAGCCGAAGTGGCCCGACGACTCAACGCCCGTCTCCATCAAAGGCGTAAATACCTCTTCAATAAAGGCCGCGGCCGCGGCGTAACCCTGATCCAGAAAGGCAGCGCCCAGCACGGCCTCGAAGGTATTAGAGAGGATCGTAGGGTTTTCCCTGCCGCCCGCCATAAGCTCGCCCCTGCCAAGGAGTAAAAGAGGGCCAAGCCCCCACTCCCTGCCCAGGCCTGCGAGCGTTCGCCTGTTTACGAGCCTCGCGCGAAAACGCGTCAGCTCCCCTTCGGCGAGCCCCGGAAAGTTCTCATAGAGCATCTTGCTGACGACAAGACCTACTACCGCGTCGCCAAGGAACTCCAGACGCTCATTAGACTCAAGCCCTTCGCTTGATCTTTCGTTTACGTAAGAGCTATGGACAAAGGCGAGCTCCAGGGTAGCCCTGTCCTTAAAGTTAAAGGGCAGGCTCGCCTCAAAACACTCAATAGAACCTTCTCTGCTCACAGGACTCCCCTCACGCCGCCGCCATCCAGACCGGTCAGCCGCACCGTAACCTCGCTGCACTTTAACTCGTCGCCGCCGTCTATCAATACGGGAATATAATTGGTCGTACGTCCCTTTAAGAGCCCTGTTTTTTTGTCCCTCGCCGATTCGACAAGTACCGTCATCTCGCGCCCTGTAAAACGCCCGTAAAATGCCTTTCTCATCTGCGCGTCCAGGGCGTGAAGCCTGGCCGAGCGTTCTTTGATGACCCTGGGGTCGTTATGCCCGGGCATATCTATGGCCGCGGTCTTTGTTCGCTTCGAGTACGGAAAAATATGCAGGTAAGATAACGGCAAGGACTTCAAGAGGTTATATGTATTATCGAATTCCTCCGCGCCCTCACCCGGAAAGCCCACGATAACGTCGGTGCCGATAGAGATATCATCGACCTCTCTTACAAGGCGCGTTACGGTATCCGCGAATGACTTCGCGCTATAGGGCCTGTTCATCATCCTGAGCACCTTATCATCTCCGCTCTGGACGGGCAGGTGCAGATGGTTACAGATCGTCTCCGCGCCGGAGAGGAACTCTATCATCTCCGGGCCGACCTCGTCGGGGTCGAGCGAGCTTATCCTGAACTTCGCATCAAAGCCGCCGCCCTCTATCTCGCGCAGGAGCCGCAGGATAGAACAACCCTCTTCAAAGTCCATACCGTATGCGCCGAGATGAATGCCGGTCAGTACCATCTCTTTAAAGCCCTTTTCGACAAGCCCTTTTATCTCCGCCAGCACCTCGCCCGACGCCACGCTCCTGGACCTACCCCTTGCAAGCGGGATAACGCAGAAGGCGCAGCTCTTATTGCAACCGTCCTGCACCTTCAGGTTCACACGCGTGCGGCCGCTATAACCCGCCTCAAGAGGCCTATGGTTTCGCGCGCGAAGCCCGGGCGGCGCGCCCTTGTCGCAGTCACCGACCTCGATACAAGCGCCGCCGCGCTGCCGGCCTTTTTTGATGCACTCTACTATACGGTCTTTCTCGGGGTTACCAAGGACGTAGTCCACGCCCTCGATAGCCGAGACCTCCTCGGGGGAGACCTGCGCGTAGCAGCCGGTAACGATTATCACAGCGTCGGGGTGGCTGCGCCTGACCTTCCGGACAAGTTGCCTGCCCTCGCCGTCGCTCTTGTGCGTAACGGTACAGGTATTTATTATATAGGCTCCGGCCTGCTCGTTAAACGGCGCCACCAGAAAACCCGCCTGCGAGACAAAGTCCTCCATGGCCGTCGAATCGTACTGATTCGACCTGCATCCGAGCGTCGTAACCGCGACTTTCTTTTCTATTAGATCCATAAATAAAGTTCCTTTATTTTATTGCTCTCTCTATCCAGCCGCCGCCAAGGACGATATCGCCGTCGTAGAAGACAACGGCCTGTCCCGGAGTCACGGAACGCTGCGTTTTCTTAAATAACACTTTTAGCCTGCCGTGCTCAAGGCTATCTATAGTTGCCCCGACGCCTTCGTGACGATAACGTATCTTTGCCGTCACCTCGCCGGACTCCGGCGCAGCGCCCGAGACCCAGTTGATCTCTCGACAGATAAGCCCCCTTGAGAATAATTCAGCGTCCTTGCCGACTATAAGCCGGTTGGCCTCCATATCCGTACCGAGCACGTAGTACGGCCCGCTGCCGTCCTTTATATCCAGCCCCCTGCGCTGCCCTATCGTATACCGGAAGAGCCCCCTGTGACGGCCAACGACCCTGCCCTCAGCCGCGACGATATCACCGGCCCGCCCCTTTACCTTCTGAGATATAAACTCGCCGTAGTCGTCCTCGACAAAGCATATCTCCTGGCTCTCTTTCTTGGCGGCGACCTTCAGACCAATCTTTGCGGCAAGCCTCCTGACCTCGTCCTTTCTTATATCGCCGACAGGGAAGAGGGTCTTTGCGAGCTGACCCTGCGTCATTGTAAATAAAAAATAGCTCTGGTCTTTGTTAGGATCCCTCCCCTTTAAGAGCCGGTAAGTATCTGCGCCGTCGGAGGGCGGCTCTATGCGCGCGTAATGGCCCGTCGCCAGATAGTCCGCCCCCGACTCCATGGCCCTCTGCATGAGCGCCTGAAACTTCATGACCTCATTACATTTCACGCAGGGGTTAGGGGTCTCGCCGCCGAGATAACCGCCGGTAAAATAATCAACGACCTCTCGCTTAAAGACCTCTTCCATGTTTGCGACGTAAAAAGGTATCCCCAGTTTATCACAGACGCGCCTTGCGTCATACAGGTCGTCGAGAGAGCAGCAGCTGCCGGCCGTCGAGGCAACGCCAGAGCCGTTACCCTCGCCGCCCCCTTGCTCCGAGTAATCCCAGAGCTGCATAGAGATACCGACTGCCTCGCAGCCCTGCTCAACTAATAACGCCGCCGCAACCGAAGAATCCACCCCGCCGCTCATAGCAACGACTACCCTCCCCTTTGCAGGGCTGACTGCTTTTTTTGCCTTTTCCTTTGTCATAACCAAAACCTGTTCTATCGATAAAAAAAGAGGCGAGGCCATCGGCCTCGCCTCTTTAAGATAATTCAATACTCTACTCTGAAAAATATCCGGCTAAAAAACATCCTGACCGCTGCTCTGCTCGCACCGCAACTCCTCCGGCCGGCAGCGCCGTGTCTCAGAGAAGCAGCGACCCGATTCAGACGCCTTCTTTCTTCTTTTTATAGTCCTCTATAGCCGCCTGCAGCGCATCGGCAGCCAGATTAGAACAATGCATCTTTACCGCCGGAAGGCCGTCAAGGGCCTCCGATACCGTGGCATTGGAGATATCCGCGGCCTCGCTGAGGTTCTTACCCTTGACAAGCTCGGTTACCATAGAGCTTGTAGCAATAGCTGCGCCGCAGCCAAAGGTCTTGAACTTGACCTCGCTAATAACGTCGTTGTCATCTACCTTAATAGATAGCTTCATTATGTCGCCGCACGCCGGGTTGCCGACCGTGCCTACCCCGTTCGCGTCGTCCATCTCTCCGACATTCCTCGGATTGGTAAAATGATCCATCACCTTTTCACTATACATTTTTAATCACCCTCCGCCCTAGACGGGTTATCTTCCCGTTGTTATTAATTTTAATGGCCGCCTCTGCGCCCTTTGCCGGGCAGTCCAGCCTTCCATCCGCCTGTGTCGGCTCCCCTTTATTATAACAGGCAATAATCCGCCTGTGCCAGCTATTTCTCAGGTGCAGGTCTTCTCGTCAAAGTCCAGATCTATCCCCTTCTGCGCCTTTGAGTCCCAGAGCGGGGACATGCTCCTGATACGCTCAACTATCGGCGGCATCTCTTTTATGAGGTAATCGACCTCTTCCTCCGTATTAGAGCGGCCAAGGCTAAACCTTACCGAGCCGTGCGTAAGCTCGGCCTTAACGCCCATCGCGATCAGGACATGCGAGGACTCAAGGCTGCCCGATGTGCATGCGGAGCCGCTGGCAGCGGCTATGCCCATCATATCCATACTCAAGAGCAGCGACTCGCCCTCAACGAAATCAAAGGCCACGTTCGCCGTGTTGGGTATCCTTGCGTCCCTCTTGCCGTTTATCCTGAGCGCAGGGATGGCCTTTAAGAGCCCCTCCTCAAGCCTGTCCCTGAGCGCGGCTACCTTCGCAGACTCCCCTGCCATATCACGGCTGGCGACCTCGCAGGCCTTTGCCAGCGCGACGATCCCCGCGACGTTCTCGGTACCTCCGCGCCTGTTGCGCTCGTGGTGGCCGCCGTGGATGAGAGGGACCAGCCTGACGCCGCGCTTTACATAGAGCGCGCCCATCCCCTTCGGCCCGTAGAGCTTATGCCCTGAGATACTCAAGAGGTCTACGTTAAGGTCTTTTACGTCTATCGGGATCTTACCGGCGCTCTGCACGGCATCGGTATGGAAGGTTACCTTATGCTCGCGCGCTACTGCGCCGATCTCTTTAATGGGGAATATAACGCCGGTCTCATTGTTGGCGAACATCGCCGTTATAAGGGTCGTCTCCGGGGTAATGGCTGCGCGCAGCTCGTCCATGTCCAGCGTCCCGTCGTTGCCAACACCGAGATACGTCACCTTAAAGCCCTCGCGCTCAAGGAACTTACACGGATTCAGCACGGCAGGGTGCTCTACCTGCGTAGTAATAATATGATTACCTTTCTTCTTCTTTGCGTATGCGACACCCTTAATAGCGAGGTTGTCGCTCTCAGAGCCGGAACTGGTAAAGACGAGCTCCACAGGGGTGCATCCGAGGAACTCACATACCTGCTCCCTTGCATCGTCGACTGCCTTGTGCGGGCCGCGCCCGGCCCAGTGAATACTCGACGGATTGCCCCACTCCTTCGTAAGGTAAGGCTTCATCGCCTCAAAGACCTCTTGGTCTACCGGTGTGGTCGCGTTATGATCGAAATATATCTGCTTGCTCAAGGGAAGACCTCCGTAAAAATTTATATTTTATAATGCCTGTCAGACAAAAAACTACTTGCTCTGGACGTCGCACATATGCGCGCCGCCGCGGGCCTCTTCCAGCTCCGATAACAGGTCCTCGACGCTTATCGAGTTCAAAAACCCCTTTATCCTGTCGCCAAGCCCTTTCCAGATATTCTGCGTTATGCAGTTATCAGCCCTTGTGCAGGCCTCTACGTCGTCGTCAAGACAGGCCACAGGATTAAGCGGCTCCTCCACGACGGCTATCACGTCGCCGACGCTTATATCGACCGCTGCGCGTGCCAGGACGTAACCACCGCCCGGCCCCCTTACGCTCCTGACGATATCCCCCTTCCTGAGCTTCAGGAAAAGCTGCTCCAGATAGGCCAGAGATATCCCCTCCTCCCTTGATATATCCTTAAGGGAGACCGGCTCGCCGTCGCGGTGCGAGGCAAGCTTTACCATCGCACGCACTGCGTACTGTCCTTTTGTAGTTAATCTCATACGGGTTGCCTGTTAATTTTACTTAAAATACAAGCTCTTACAGAACTCATCAGAAAAGATACAATATAGCGCCCACACCTTTAAAACAGGGTATGCTTTAATAATTTAATATACCTTATCAATTTTGTCAAGTATTCTCTTCCCGCCGGGGCTCCGGTTGTTTTTTTTTTGCAAGATCTTGCCGCCGCCAAGCGGAGGACGGATAAAAAAGTTACTTGTTTTAATGCTTAAAGATGGTATACTTCTAAGGTTAAATAAGATGTTGCTTTCCATGACCTGCATCTTCTTTACGTAAAAGACCGCGCCGCACAAAATAAAATAAGATCTTAAATAAACAGCAGCCACTCCGATATGAAATTACCAAACAGGCCGTACCTCAGCATAGTAATACCGATCAAAGACGAAGAGGAAAATATAGAACCCCTCTCCGATGAAGTCAATGAGGCCTTGGGCAATTTCAAAAAAGACTGGGAGTGTATATGGGTAGACGACGGCTCGACCGACGGCTCGACCGAGGCCCTGCGAGCCCTTCACAAAAGAGACCCGCGTCACACGCTCTTATCGCTCGGGCGCAACTACGGCCAGTCCACCGCCATGGTAGCGGGCTTTAATAACGCGCGCGGCGAGCTCATAGCCACACTCGACGGCGACAGCCAGAACGACCCCGCCGACCTCCCCACGCTCATAAAGAAATTAGAGTCCGGCAACTTCGATATGGTCAACGGCTACAGGGCTACACGCAGGGATACGATCGTTCGTAAGATATCCTCAAAGATAGCGAATAACTTCAGAACCCGCCTGACCGGCGAGAGCGTAAGCGACGTCGGCTGCTCCATCAGGGTCTTTAAACGCCACTGTCTCGACGGCATCCCCGAGTTCGAGGGCATGCACAGGTTTCTGCCGACCCTTATAAATATGAGGGGCTGGAAGATAACCGAGATCCCTGTAAACCACCGTCCAAGGGTAAAGGGCCATACAAAATACGGCATCAACAACCGCCTCTGGGTCGGCCTCATAGACACCTTCGCCGTCAGGTGGTACCGGTCCAGGATAATACTCTTCAGTGTAAAGGAGCATCTACGCACAGACCAGAGCGCGCGGACATATAGCAGTGACAAGGCCGGTAAAAAGAAGGCGCAGCGATGAGCGAATCGATATGGCTGGCTATCGGCTTTACAGGGCAGATACTCTTTGGCAGCAGATTTATAATTCAATGGCTCGCAAGCGAGAAGGCAAAGAAGAGCGTTATGCCTCTGGCCTTCTGGTTCTTTAGTATAGGCGGAGGGCTTACCCTCCTCTCATACGCCATATGGCGCAGAGACCCCGTCTTCATAGTAGGTCAATCTCTGGGGATATTTATCTACGGGCGTAACCTTATGCTCATCCGCAGAGAAAAACAGCGCAAGTCGGCGCTCTAATATCCGGCCCGCTCCCCCGGGCAAGACACCCACAGCAACCTGTCCTTAACAGGAAAAAACGACACGGAAAGGCAATGAATGAACGACCTATTTCGAAAGATAAACGCAACGGCCGAGTGGAAGGTCATCTCCATTATTATCATTGCCACCTCGCTTTTATATCTGGGCGCGATCCATGTCAAGCCCGGCCCGAACCTGATGGAGGCGAGAAACCTCATTGCGGCCAGAGAGTGCGTAATCGACGGCCACTGGCTAGTTACCACAATGAACGGAGAGCCAAGGCTGCAAAAACCGCCGCTTCCTACCTGGATCACCGCGCTCTCGATGAAGGCCTTCGCAGACACCAATAGCATCTACGTGGGCAGAGCCCCTAACATAGCCATTGCATCGCTCATGGCGCTCTTCATATACCTGCTCTCAAGACACTGGTTTACGAAGTCATTCGCCATGACCTGCGCGCTTATAACCGTATCGTCCACTATCATGCTTTTAGAGGGGCACAGCGCGACCTGGGACATCTATACCGTCTGCTTTGCCTTCGGCGGGGTATGGCTGCTATACAATGCCATACTTCGAGATAAGTCCACGGAGCCGCGCCAGATACTGATATATACCGCAGGGGCAGGGCTCCTGTGGGGACTCTCCTTCCTGAGCAAGGGGCCTATAACACTCTACTCCGTCATGCTTCCCTTTCTGCTGGCCCTGTTGCTGACAAAAAAACGCCAGGGGCTGCGCTGGTGGATCATCCCTGTCGTTATAACCGCCGGCGTCCTCATAGGCTCTTCATGGTGGGTAACGATGAACATTCTCCATCCCGAGACAATGGATATTCTCAGGCAGGAATCGCAGGCATGGCACACTATACACAGGGAGGCCTTCTATTACTACCTTGTTTTCCCTGCCCTGATCTTCCCGTGGACGCTGCCGCTGGCCGGCTCGTTCATCCTGCCATTTATCAAAAAAAAGGACGGAACGCCAATACTGTCCGCAGGGAAGAGAGGGGACCTTATATTTTTCCTTGTATGGCTGGCCCTCTCCATACTCCTTTTAAGCGTGGTGCCGGAGAAGAAATACCGTTACTCGATGACAGCCGTACTGCCGGCCTCATTGGCCGCCACGTTCTTCCTGAGCGCGCTTGCTGGCCGCGGCAGGACCGAGCTGGGACGCCTGCCGGGGCTGGTGCGGATACTACAGACTATTCAAGTACCGGCCCTGAGTCTGACCCTGACAGCGGCGGTGCTCTACTATGCGAAGCACATCGGCTCATCAACGTACCTGCTCGTATTCGTAGCCGTACCGGTCGTCTTATGCCTTATATTATGGAAAAAAAGAAAAAGTTCCGTAGAGGGCTTTATCATCACCTCGGTCGCGACCATTATACTCTATACATTCGCGGGGGCCTTCATATCGCATGACTATTACAGCTACAGGTCTTTCTACGACAAAGAGGAGGTCGACCATACCGCCATGCTCACATCAGGGCGGCAGCTCTACATCTTTAAGAACTACCTGAAACCCGTCTGGGCCCTGCGGCGCACCGCCAGAGTGATCACCCGGATGACTGTCGTAGACAACTTCCCTGCCCTGATAATCGTAAAGGAAAACCATATTGAAGAGTTCAGGCTCTGGTCTGAGACCAGAGGGTTCAACTACAGGGAGATATATAGATTTACCTACGACTTCACAGACCCGCCATACTACCTCTTTGAGTTCGCCCCGGCAGATAAAATTGTAGATCCCTCCGGGCTATCGCTATAAACAACGACGGGCACGGCAGTACAGCTTGCCGGATATTCTACTGCCAGCCGCTTACCCACGCGGGGCTTTTTCACGATGACGCGAAAAAGCCCCTTGTCTTAAGACTCAGCCGTAGTATAATAATCCAATCAAAATAACCGGCTATACCGTAGTTGCCTGAAGACTGTACACGGCAGGAAACAACAAAACCCGAATACAACATGCGCACGTAAGATGACCTTAAAAAACGACCTTTACTTCGATATAATTATATACTTAAAAGACGAAAACAATAACATCGAGCCCAGCTCCGAGAGGGTCACCGGCGCCTTACACGGCTATAACATCCGCTCCGCCCGCATGCGGGCGGAGCTAGAACACTTCTCTCCTGCGCCCTGTCCTACGAAGAAGAGGTCCTGTTAAATGGGTCGGGGCGCGGGCGTATTTATCTACAGCCGCAACCCGGCGCATAGATACAACAGGGAACGTAGACGCAGGGCCGGTGGTCTCCACCGGCGACCCGCCCTTGAAACCGAATCCACATATGAATAAGCTGCTGCGCACAATTAACGAGATGGCCGAATGGAAAGTCCTCTGCGCCGTCGTCGTCGTAACCGTCCTGATGTACGCGGCGGTCATCCACATCGAACCCGGCCCCAACATAATGGAGGCACGAAACCTCGTCGCCGCAAGAGAGTGCGTAACCGACGGTCACTGGCTCGTCACCACGATGAACGGAGAGCCGCGTCTGCGCAAACCGCCGCTTCCTACCTGGACGGCGGCCCTATCCATGAAGGCCTTCGGCACGACCAAAAGCCTGGTAGCAGCAAGGGCCCCTAATATAGTGGTCATGGCCCTTCTGGCCTTTTTCGTCTATATGCTTGCAAGAAGCTGGCTCACGAAAAACTTCGCCTTTACCGCCGCTCTTGCCGCGGTCACCTCCAGTATAATGTGGAATACAGGGAAGAGGGCGACATGGGACGTCTTCACTATATGCTTTGCCTTCGGAGGAGTATGGCTTCTCTATAAAGCCCTCTACCGTGGGCCTTCAAAAGAGGGCAGCGCCTGCCCGCCCGAAGGACTTAAAGCAGTAATTACGGCGACGCTTCTCAGCGGGCTATTGTGGGGGCTGTCATTCCTCAGTAAAGGGCCGGTCACTCTTTACTCCGTACTCCTGCCTTTCCTGCTGGCCCTTATTACCGCCGGGCTCATAACAAGATCACGTAAAGAACTCCGGTGGTGGCCCGTCCCGCTAATTTTAATAATAGCCCTGCTTATAGGCTCTTCCTGGTGGATAGCCATGAACGTCCTTCATCCAGAAACAATGAAGATACTCGGCCAGGAGACGCAGGCATGGCACACCTTACACAAAAAAGGACCTTTCTTTTACCTGTCTTACCTCCTTCAGGTCTTCCCGTGGACGTTGCCGCTTATCGGCTCCTGGATATTACTTTTTTTAAAAGGGCGGGACGGTAGGGAACTTATCAGCGGCCCGAAGAGAAGAGGGCTGATACTGGCGCTGCTCTGGTTCATATTCACTATCGTACTGCTAAGTCTCATACCCGAGAAAAAGATGCGCTACGCAACGGTCGCTATCCTGCCGTCCTCTCTGCTTGTGGCGATATTGCTGAGCGTACTCTACGAGTCGGGCAAGAAAGCCCTGCCGCCGACACTTAGATTCCTGGGCTCGCTCCTGACGATCCAACTCGCCCTCGTCACGGTAATAGTAGCGCTTGCCCCGATCTACTTAACCCTATGGAAGGGCGCTCCGCCAAAACTGCTTATCTTCTCTGCTGCCGCGGTCCTGGGCTACCTTATTATCTGGAAGGCCAGGGGAACAATCGACGCATTTATCGCAGGCTCTGCCGCGCTCGTTGCGCTGGTTGTTATCATGGCAACCTTTACCGACTTCAGTTACCTGAAACCGAGATCAGCACACGACGATAAAGGTGCAGCCCGCGTCGCCGAGCTTACGAAAAATAAGAATTTTTATCTCTTTCGGAGAGGAGAGAGGGTCTTGTGGATACTCGGACGCAGTACGGAGTTGCTCCTTGACAGGGAACCAAAGGAATTCCCCCTATATGTGCTGGTAAAGAACACACACATAGAGGAGTTCAACAGGTGGAGCCTTGAAAGAAGGCTATCGCATAAAGAGGTCTCCCGCTTTGCTTACGGACACAGAGGGGAGACCTACATACTCATGAAGCTTGACCAGGGGAGCACCGACTAAAAGAGCTGAAAGATCCTTATCCATAACAACGACCACACAGAGAGCGCCCGGGACAGATAAAAAAACCTTACCGGCAATATCAAACTCACCTGTAGGCACTATAGATACTACCGGCAGCTGCCTGCCTTCCCTTAAAATTAAGGGAGGTTTAAAAGCCGTAAGCGCAGAACAGGCCCTGCTCCATAGAGTTGCTCAGGAGACCGCCACAGGTGATCGGATACACCTGCGGCGATACGGAGGGAGCGCTGCGAGGCACGTATTTCACGGCGGCGTAGGCCGAGACATATAACAGCCTTGCCTTGATGCCTGAATTTTCCGTGCCTTACTTAAAACTCTCCGGAGAGGACTTGCCGTCCTCTTTTCCGGCCATAACCTAGTCCGCGTGCTTTCTCAGAAAGGTCGGCGTATCATAATAATCCTCATCCGTACCATTATAGCCGCCTCGCTTTTCGATCCTGCCAGAATCGCCAAAATTAAAGGGCGTCGCGGAGGGCGCGCCTGCGCCTGCCGCTGCCATCGGCATTTGCTGCCGGCTATGGGTTGCAGGCTCCTGGTTATAGGTACCCGGGCCCTGATTCGGCGCCGGATGCTGGCTGCTATGGAACGTGCTCTGATTATGGTCCATAACCTGCTGGCTGCGGGCCGCAGCAACGTCATGCCCTATCGCCTCTGTCTTGCTCTGGCTGCTGTTGTTGCTTACCGGGACCTCGCCTGCCTCGCCAAAGCCCGTGGCTATGACAGTTACCCTCACCTCGTCGCCCATGGTCTCGTCTATGACCGCGCCGATAATAATATTGGCATCGGGATGGGCCTCTTCATGGACGAGCGTCGAGGCTTCGTTCATATCGCTCAGGGTCAGATCGGATGAACCCGTTACGTTTATCAAGACGCCTCTGGCGCCCTTGATCGAGATATCTTCAAGCAACGGGCTGGATATCGCCTGCCTGGCCGCCTCCAGGCCGCGGTTCTCGCCCATGGCAAGCCCGCTTCCCATAAGAGCTCTACCCATCTCTGACATGATGGTCTTAACATCGGCAAAATCGACGTTAACGAGCCCGGGTACGGTTATAACGTCGCTTATCCCCTTCACGGCCTGAAAGAGCACATCGTCGGCCTTTTTAAAGGCATCGGCAAGCGAGGTGTTCTTGCTGGCGATCGATAAGAGCCTCTGGTTAGGAATGGTGATTACCGTATCAACGACGTCCTTGAGGTTTTTAAGGCCCTCTTCCGCTACGGTGGCTTTACGCGCGCCCTCAAAGCCAAACGGCTTTGTTACGACACCGACGACAAGCGCGCCACACTCTCTGGCGACCTCCGCTACAACGGGCGCGCCCCCTGTACCGGTGCCGCCGCCCATACCTGCCGCTATAAAGATCATATCGGCGTCGCCGCAGATCTCCATCAGCTGCTCACGGCTCTCTATCGCCGCGTTCCTCCCTACATCCGGGTTCGCCCCTGCTCCGAGTCCCTTGGTAAGCTCGCTGCCAAGCTGTACCTTAAAGTCAGCTAGCGAGGATACAAGGGCCTGACTGTCTGTATTCGAGGTTACAAAATCCACGCCCTCCAACCCTGAAAGTATCATGGTATCGACGGCATTGCCCCCGCATCCGCCGACCCCTATAACCTTGATCCTGGCGCCTCTGTTAAAGTTATCCGATAATTCAAATACCATCTGCTCCCTCCTTTTTTAAACTTTCATTTAAAGTCATCGATCATGACCTTCCGTAATTCTACCTGAACGCAAAAAACACCCTTCGTCCTTACACCCGTAACCGAACCTTCTCCTAAAAGAACTCTTGGATCCAGCCTGTCATCCTGCCAAGGAGCTTGTTGAACATATTACCGCCGCCTCTCTTGAACTGAACACCTACGGCATGCTTCGTACCGTAGCGCACGAGCCCGACCGCCGTTGAGTAGGCCGGATCCTTTACGACATCGACCAGTCCGGTCAACCCTATCGGCGTCCCTTTTCTAACGGGCTGATTAAAGACCTGCTCGGCCAGCTCGATCACGCCGTCGAGCGAAGCGGTACCGCCGGTCAGGACAATGCCCGACGATATGGCATTCTCGAAACCGGACTTCAGTATCTCGCGTTTTGCCAGCTCAAAGAGCTCCTCCAGCCTCGGCTCTATGATCTCCCCCAGGATATGACGCGAGACAGTCCTTGGTTTATAGCCGCCGACGGCCGGGACCTCAAGGGTCTCGTCCTCTCCAGCCATCGCCGCTATTGCACAGCCGTACTTTATCTTCAGCTTCTCTGCCTCGCCGGCCGGAGTGCGCAGCCCGACCGCTACGTCCCCTGTCACCTGATTTCCGCCAAGCGATATCACACTCGTACATTTCACGGTACCGCCGTGAAAGATCGCGATGTCGGTCGTACCGCCGCCGATATCGATCAGGGCCACACCAAGGTCCCTCTCGTCCTCGTTAAGGACGGCCTCACTGCTGGCTATCTGCTGCAAGACGATATCAGCGACGTCAAGGCCCGCTTTATTGGCGCACTTTATTATATTCTGCGCAGAGGTAACAGCTGCCGTCACTATATGCACCTTTACCTCAAGCCTTATCCCGTTCATACCGAGCGGCTCCTGAATGCCGCTCTGATCGTCGATTATGTACTCCTGCGGAATAACGTGTATGACCTCCCTGTCGGTAGGGATGGCCACGGCCTGGGCGGCCTCAACGACCCTCTCTACATCGGCAGGCGTTATCTCTCCGTCCTTTACCGCTATTACGCCGTGACTGTTAAAGGCCCTGATATGACCGCCGGAGATGCCGGCATATATCTGATTGATCTCGCAACCGGCCATGAGCTCCGCCTCTTCAACGGCCTTTTTTATCGACTCGACGGTGCTCTCTATATTTACGACAACGCCCTTTCTCAACCCCTTTGATGGGTGCGTCCCTATACCTATTATCTCAAGACCTTCCCCGGTCTCCTCGCCCACGATAACGCAGACCTTGGTCGTACCAATATCGAGCCCTACAATAAGGTTATCTCTCTTAGCCATTTTATGTAGTCCCTCCTCTCTCGTTAACAGATCTCGCAAACCTCACAACAACCCCGCGATCGTTGTTCAGGTCAACAGACTCTATACCGCCAAGCTTACCTCCCCTGGCAGCGATTATCTTCTCAAGCGCCTCGAACTTCTCTACAAAATCGCCGCTGCCCAGATCAAGCCTTATGCCTTCCTTTAAAGTAACGACCGAAAAACCATGCACAGGATCGGCGTTTATCTCGGATATATTGGTAAGGTTGAACCTCTCGGCATCCTCAAGCACCCGGACAAGCTTTAAGAGCGCGGGGCCCGTGGTAAACTTCCACTTATCCTTACGCCCCTCAAGCCCCGTCACCACCGGTATATCGAGCCTGTCCTCCGTGGCGTACCTCTTAAAGAGCACACCGCCCTCGTCCATTATAAAGAGGCCGTCCATATTAACGAGCACGACAGGGCGGCGCTCGACAATGCGTACGTTTACCGTACCCGGCAGTACCTTTACTACCCTTGCCTCCTTGACGTAAGGGTTACTCTCGATCGCCGCCTCTGTGCGGGATGCGCTTATGGCAAGGATGTTGCGCCCCCTGCGTAGATCGGCCAGCTTCAGTAAACTATCCTCGTCTACCCTCTCAAGGCCCGTCACATTGATAGTCTTAAGCATAAGCCTGGGGCTGCTTACCACCTGCGTATAGAGCAGAAAACCCCCGAAGATTATCGTAATAAAGAGCGCGGTCAGTCCCAGGGTCGAAGCTGTAAAGGCAAAGAACCTCCGGTGCCTTTTAAAAAAGGGCTCTCTCCTTTTACGGTTACTAACGGATCTGTTTTTTATATTCAGTTTTTTACGCATGTTCCTTACCCGCCTCTACCGTATCTGCCGGCGGCGCCCCTCTATCCTTATGGAGACGGGCCCCCAGGAGTATCTCTTCGACCAGGGCCTCGTAGTCCATGCCGGCGGCGCGCGCCGCCATCGGCAGCAGGCTCGTCCCGGTCATCCCGGGCACTGTATTGGCCTCCAGCACAAAAGGCCTGCCCGCCTCGTCAAGAACTATATCCACCCTTGCCGCCCCGGAACATCCAAGCGCTTTGTAGGCTGCCAGCGCAGCCTCGCTGGCGCCTTCGGCTATACTTTCTTCAAGGTCTGCCGGAACAACGAACTCGGTCATACCCTTTTCATACTTTGATCTAAAGTCATATATACGGGCCCTGGTTATGATCTCTACTATAGGTAAAGGCGTCCCGTCCAAAATCGATATCGTTACCTCCCGCCCGCTTATGAACCGCTCCACGACCAGGGTATCCTCATAGGCGTAGGCCTCGCCAACCGCCCTCTGAAACTCGGCGGAGGTATCGGCAACGCCTATACCTATCGTCGAACCATGGCTGGCAGGCTTTACTATAAGCGGCAGGCCGAGCCCTTCGGGCAGTTTATTTTCCCCGTCTCTCAGGACAGAGTACGCCGGAGTAGGTATCCCGTACCGCTCAAAGAAGATCTTACCTGCTACCTTGTCCATAGCTGCGGCGCTTGCCAGAACACCCGAGCCTGTATACGGGATACCCATGATCTCAAGGAGGCCCTGTACCGCGCCGTCCTCTCCGTAAAGGCCGTGGAGCGCGATGAAGGCAACCTCGACAGCCTCTTTTCTGAGCAAAGCCGCCGCCTCGCTGCCGACGTCAATGGCCACGGCGTTATAGCCGCGCGACCTGAGCGCCTCCAGCACAGCCCGCCCGCTCTTCAAAGAGATCTCGCGCTCTTCGGAGAGCCCGCCCATGAGCACCCCGATACGTCTGCCCTTAAAGTCCGTTATCAGTCCTTTACACTGCGCCACTGCTCAGTCCTCTCCAACTACTTTTATCTCCGGCTCTAGCGTTACGCCGCTCCGGCTATAGACCTTATCACGCATAAGGGCCATCAGACTCAGCACATCCATCGCCGTTGCGTTGCCTTTGTTCACTATATAATTAGCATGAGCCTGCGAGACCATCGCACCGCCTATCCGGTGGCCTTTAAGGCCCGCCTGCTCTATCACCTCTCCGGCAAATACGCCCTCGGGGTTTTTAAAGACAGAGCCGGCGCTCGGGCATCCGACCTTACTGCTGCTCTTTCGACGCGCCCTGAAGCCGGAGATAGCCTCTTTGATCGCGGCCTCGGCTTTTTTCTCGAAACCAAGGTGCACTCTCGTTACTATCGCCCCTTCCGGCAGCGCCGTCCTGCGGTATCCAAAGTTAATGTCGCCTTTTGGAATAAAGCTCTTCTTGCCCTTACGGTCAAGAACCTCAACGCCCTCCACTATAGAGCTCATCTCTCGACCGTAGGCGCCGGCATTCATTATCACCGCCCCGCCTACCGTCCCGGGGATGCCTTCGGCGAACTCCAGCCCGGACAGGCCGCGCTCCACACAGCTCTTCAAGAGCCTTGACAGCGTTATGCCGCTGCCGACGACTACGTCGGTCTCTTCGCGCCACGACAGGTCCCTGAAACCCCCGGTCATATTAACAACGACGCCGCGTATCCCTTTATCGCGGACGATCAGGTTAGTGCCTCCGCCAAGGACAAAGACCGGAAAACGCTTTGCAGAAGCAAAGGCCAGCAGGTCTTTCAGATCTGCCTCGTCCTGGGGAAAGGCCATCACCTCGGCCGGCCCGCCGACCCCCATAGATGTATACTGGCTCATCGGCACGTTAAAGAGGACCTTCCCCTTAAAACGCTGTACGAAAAATAACTGAAACTGTTTTGCCACGCTCAACTCCCATTCGGTTATGAACTGAATGCCTCTTGCAGGGCCTGAAGTCCTCCATGCGCTTAAGACCCGGAACCCTCGTCTTCCTTTACAAGCCTGAGGCTGGTTGTGCCGTGCTTTTCCTCAAGCGCCTCTACAAACTCTTCACCCACCTGCCAGACGTCGCCAGCGCCGAGGGTTACGACCATATCGCCCGCCTCCGCTACCTCGATCAGACGCGCGGGCACTTCGTCTTTCAGAGCTATATACTCGACGGCGCGGTGGCCGTGTTTTTTTATGGCCTCAAAGAGTTTCCCGGAGTTAAAGTCCTTATGCGGCTTCTCGCCTGCGGCGTAGACGTCGGTAATAATAAGGATATCGGCATCGTTAAAAGAGGTTATAAACTCGGAGAAAAGATCCTCGGTCCTTGAGTACCTGTGCGGCTGAAAGACTATTACCGCCCTTCTATTCCAGCCGTCCTTTACGGCCTTCAGAACCGCCTTTATCTCAACGGGATGATGACCGTAATCGTCGACGACCATAATGTTGCCGACCCTGCCCTTGACCTGAAACCTCCTCTCTACTCCTTTAAAGCTCTCAAGACCTTTCTCTATGAACTTAACGGATACTCCGAGCTCGATGGCAACTGCGGCCGCGGCCAGCGCGTTACAGACGTTGTAATCGCCCGGAATACCTATGGTTATCCGCGCCAGGGCCTTACCCCCGACCATAAGATCGAAACCTGTAGCCGTCCCTTTCTTTTCAATACCGGCGGCGTGTACCTCGGCCTGCGCCGAAAGGCCGTATGTAACATACCTCCTGCTTATGGACGGCAGTATCGACTGAATAGCGGGGTGGTCGAGGCAGACTATCGAGCAGCCATAGAAAGGCACCTTGTTCATAAAGTTTATATAGGCCTCTTTCATATCATCCATCGAGCTATAGTGGTTCATATGCTCCCTGTCGATACTCGTGACAACGGCTATCGAGGGCGTGAGCCTCAAGAAACTACCATCGCTCTCATCGGCCTCGGCAACGAGAAAATCCCCCTTGCCAAGCGTCGCGTTAGAGCCGGTGGCGTTGAGCTTACCGCCTGTGACAACGGTCGGGTCAATACCTGCGACCTCAAGGATAGAGGCCGTCATAGAGGTCGTGGTCGTCTTGCCGTGCGTGCCTGCTATCGCGATACCGTACTTCATGCGCATCAGCTCGGCGAGCATCTCGGCCCTCGGTATTATCGGGATCTGCAGGGCCTCGGCCTCTTGAAGCTCTACATTATCAGGGCTTACCGCCGAAGAATATACAACACAATCCACCCCGGCGACGTTGCCTTTTTTATGACCCACCATTACCGAGGCCCCGAGGGTCGCCAGACGACGGCTTGCGTCGTTACCCCGAAGGTCGGAGCCGGAGACCCTGTACCCCATATTTAAAAGCACCTCGGCGATCCCGCTCATCCCCGAGCCGCCGATACCAACGAAATGTATCTTCCTTATCTTGCCTCTATACATTTATTACACTCCTTGTGCTCGCCGCACTGCAAAATCCATCCATAGAACTTCGTGCTACGCATAACTCCTGACTTCCTTACCGGCCTTTAGCTCTAACGCAGTCAGGTGCTCGCCGCACTGGTACTGCGTACAGCATATTCATTAATAAAATCTCGTGCTACGCATAACTCCTTACTTCCTGCTAAAGCTTGTCCCGCCGTAGGTGGTATGCCTCCGGTGCAACCGGTGCCCCGCCGCAGGTGGTATGCCTCGGGTGCAACCGGCGCCGCAGACGATCAGCCTGCCATAAGTTTCATATAATCATCGACTATCACGGCCGAGGCGTCGCCCTTTGCCATTGCGCCGACCTTCTGTCTCATGCTCTTTACCTTTTCCGGGTCTTTAAAGAGCTCCCGGATCGTATCGGCAAGCGTCCTGCCGGTCAGTTCATTCTGCTTCAGCATAATCGCCGCGCCCTTATCCACCAGGGCCTTTGCATTGGCGTCCTGATGAGAGTCCGAAGAGAACGGATAAGGCACGAGTATAGAGGGCATCTCTACCGCCATGATCTCCGCAAGGCTCGTCGCCCCTGCCCGGCAGATTATAAGGTCGCAGTCTTTATACGCCGCTGCCATGTCGTTTATGAACTTATGCAGCTCCACTTTAAGCCCTTTTCTTTCGTAGGCCTCCTTGACCTGAGCAAAACCGTTATAACCCGCCTGATGCGTGACCTTGAGCAGGGGCCAGATATCGGCGAGGTGCTCGGTCGCGTCGAGAAAGGCCGCGTTTATAGCGGTAGCCCCCTGACTGCCTCCAAAGACAAATATCGAAAAGGCCCTGTCCTGATAATTCTTTACCTCGCGTTTTATCCCCAGTATTTCTTTTCTGACCGGATTACCGGCCAGCACTATTTTCTTCTGCGGAAAGTAAGCGCCGGCCTCCTCAAATGATGTATATATCCTGTGCACGAACCTTCCGAGAAGCCTGTTGGTCAGGCCCGGCACCGCGTTCTGCTCCAGTATCGCGGTCTTTATGCCAAGCAGCCTTGCCGCCAGAACCACCGGCCCGGAACAGTAACCGCCGGTGCCTATAACGCCGTCCGGGCGTATCGCCTTAATAAGTTTTACGGCCTTAAGCGTTGCCGCCACGGCCTTCATAAGGGCACGCAGCTTACGCGCCGGGCTGCGCCTCTTTATCCCCTCGACGTCAAGCAACTCCAACCTGTATCCGAGCGACGGGACGACCCTGGACTCGATCCCGCGGGTACTTCCGACAAAGATTATCTCCGCCTTTGCATCCCTTTTTTTAAGTTCATCGGCCAGCGCAAGCGCCGGAAAAAGATGCCCGCCGGTCCCCCCCCCTGCGATAACCATCCTCAAGCCTCGTTCCCCTTGATATAGACGTTAAGGATAATACCGACCGCAACGAGGCTCATCACTAGAGAGCTCCCTCCGTAACTGATAAGAGGAAGCGGCAGCCCTTTGGACGGCAGCACCCCCATAACCACAGCCATATTTATCATCGCCTGAAGCGTTATCAAAAGCGTGAGGCCGAGGGCAAGGTACGTGCCGAAGAGATCCTTTGCCCTGAGCGCCACCATCAGCCCGCTTACAAAAAAAACAGCATATAAAAATATCACCACCCCGACCCCTATCAGGCCGAGCTCTTCGCCGATAACCGAGAAGATAAAATCAGTATGCGCCTCGGGCAGGTAAAACAACTTCTGCCTTCCCTCGCCAAGCCCCAGCCCCCAGACCCCGCCGGAACCAAAGGCCAGAAAAGACTGGATAATCTGAAAGCCCGCGCCGTACGGATCCTTCCAGGGATCGATGTAGGTCAGCATACGCTGGGTCATATAACCAAAATGGGCGACCACCACATATAGCGCAGGCACGACCATGGCGAGAAGCCCTGTAAGGTGCAGCGCACTCACACCGCCCACAAAACAGAGGATAAAGACCATAAGGCTCAGGGTGACGGCGCTTCCAAAGTCCGGCTGTACCATTATCATCGCTATAACGATGCCGGGTATTAATATATTGGGCAAAAACCCCAGAGAAAAACTCTTTATAACCCCCTGCTTGGCCTCCAGCGAATAGGCCAGAAAAATTATTACGGCAACCTTTGCAAGCTCCGAAGGCTGGAAGGTTATCCCCATGACCCTGATCCAGCGCGTTGCCCCGCCGACCTTATGGCCAACGCCCGGAACGAACAAGCAGGCCAGCAGTATCACCGACCCGATAAGGATGGGATATGTCAGCTTCTTGTACAGATGGTACGGTATCCTTGAGAAAACAACAAAAAGGACAAGCCCGATGATCGCAAAGGCGACGTGTTTTTTTACAAAGAAGTACTCGTCTCCGAACTTCTTCATCGCAACGACGAAGCTCGTTGAGTAAACCATGACCACCCCTGAGGCCACCAGCAAAAACGTGCTTATAATAAGTGTCCTGTCTGCGTTCCTTGCCCCGTTCACAGCGCCTCCACCAACTCTTTAAATCTCTCTCCGCGCTCCTCGAAGTTGCGGAACATATCAAAGCTCGAACAGGCCGGAGAAAATAAGACCGTTGCCTTCTTCATCGCCGCGCCCTTTGCCGCGGCGGCGGCAAACCTTACGGCCTCTTCAAGGCTCGATGCCTCTGAAACCTCCGTCAGGCCGCCGAAGGCCTCTTTTAACCTCTCTTTCGCCTCGCCCAGAACTATCATCGCGGCCACCCTGGAGCCTACCAGCTCTCTTAAAAAACCGTAGTCCCCGTGCTTGTCCCTGCCTCCGGCTATAAGGACGACAGGGGCGGACAGACCGGCAAGGGCCTTATAGAGCGAGCCCGCGTTCGTTGACTTGGAGTCGTTTATATAGCTCACGCCGCAGACTTCTCTTACAAACTCCGCCCTGTGCGGAAGGCCTTTAAAGCTCCCGGCAACGCGCATTACCAACTCGCCGTCTATCCCTAAAGACTCTGCTGCCGCCATGACCGCCATGATATTCTCGGCGTTGTGCACACCCTTTATGCTTACGCCGCCGAGCGGATATTCTTTTTTTTCTCCGTCCTCCACGCGGACGATAAACTCCCCATCCTCCCGGCTATCCAGATAAAAACCTTCCTCCATGCAGACTTCACTTGAAAATCCGGTTACCCGGCTTTTAAGCCCCGCCCCCCTGAGGCTCGCCCCCCTCAGCCCCTCGGCTATCACCTCGTCCGCTGCGTTTATTACGGCAAAGTCCGCCGGGCCCTGTTTCGCAAAGATCCTGAACTTTGTCCCGGCGTAGTCGGCAAAGCCCGCGTACCTCTGAAGGTGGTCTTCCGTAATATTCAGTAATACGGCGACCTTCGGCCTGAAGCTGTCCACGTGCTCCAGATGATAACTGCTTACCTCAAGCACCGCATAGTCGGCCTCTACACCGCTACCGTACTCTGAAAAATAATCCATGACAGGCCTGCCTATATTGCCTCCGACAAAGACCGCGCTCCCTGCTTCTTTCAAGACCTCGCCTAAAAGCGCCGTCGTCGTAGACTTGCCGTTGGTTCCGGTTATGGCGAGTATCGGGACCTCGGTAAGACGGCTGAAGAGTTCAATATCGCTTACGATCTCTACGCCCGCCGCTCCAGCGGCGCGGACAGGCTCTATCAAAGGCGCCACTCCGGGGCTTAGCACTATCAGCTCGGCAGAGGTAAAACTATCCGTACTATGAAAACCGAGCTCAAGGACAGCCCCGGCCTCTTCTATAGAACCGACGCCTGCGATATCGGCGGCAGGCCTCTTGTCAGTTACCGTCACAAGGGCGCCGTTTTCGCAGAGATACCGCGCCGCAGACAAACCCGAGGCCCCAAGCCCAACGACGAGCACCTTTTTACCGCTCAGGCAGTAACCGGTCCTGGACTGCGAATGATCATCCACCTCTATCAGCTCCTCTGCTATCATCTTAGTTTAAGCGTGCTTATCGCTATAAGCGAAAGTATTATAGATATTATCCAGAACCTTACTATTATCTTGGGCTCGGGCCACCCCTTGAGTTCAAAGTGGTGATGTATCGGGGCCATCGCGAATATCCTCTTGCCGGTAAGCTTAAATGAAGCGACCTGGCAGATGACGCTGAGGGCCTCTACGACAAAGATGCCGCCAACGAGCAGGAGCAGTACCTCGTTTTTTGTAAGCACCGCAAGGGTGCCAAGCCCGCCGCCCAGAGAGAGCGCGCCGATATCGCCCATAAAGACCTGCGCGGGGTACGAATTAAACCAGAGAAACCCGAGGCTCGCCCCCATCATGGCCCCCGCAAATACCGCCAGCTCTCCGGCCCCTGAGACGTACATTACCTGCAGGTAATTCGCTATCTTCACATTACCCGTTATATAGGCAAGCAACAGATAGGTCGCCGACGCTATAAGCATCGGCCCGATGGCAAGTCCGTCAAGGCCGTCCGTAAGATTAACGGCATTGGAGGCGCCGGTTATAACAAGGGCCGCAAATGGTATGTAGAAGACCCCGAGCTCTATGCTCACCCCCTTGAAAAAAGGTATGGTTATCGCGGTATCAAAGCCGCTGAAATATAGTAAAAAAGCCGCTGCCAGCGCCACTATCCCCTGAGCTACGAACTTGGGAACGGGGCTGAGCCCCTTCGGATCCTTCATAATGATCTTGCGGTAATCATCGACAAAACCAACCGCTCCCATCCCGAGTGTGACAAAGCAGACGATCCACACATATATGTTGCCAAGGTCGCTCCAGAGAAGCACAGAGCCTATAACAGCCGTAAGTATTATAGCCCCTCCCATCGTCGGGGTCCCTGCCTTCAGGTGGTGGCTGGCCGGGCCGTCCTCCCTTATGACCTCGCCAACCTGCATGACCTTAAGTTTCTTGATAAGATAAGGCCCTATTATAAAACTCAATATAAGCGCCGTGACCGTCGCATAGATAGTTCTGAATGTAATGTACTGAAATACATTAAATATCGTATGGTACTCGGCCAGCGGGTATAGGTAATGATAAAACATATTCTCTATGTATCTCCCTTACCGGCCGCGCCGCCGGGGCGGCGCCAACTCTTCTGCGGCAAAAAACCCTTTAATATACCCTCGACGACCTCTTCCATACGCGAAGACCTCGAACCCTTTACAAGGACGATGTCGCCCTGCGCAACGACCCCTTTCAGAGCCTTGACCAACAGGCCGTTACCGGCAAAGTGCATCACCTTCTCATCACACATACCTGCGTTCTTTGCTCCTATTGACAGGGCCTCGCTCTCCGGGCCGACCGTTACAAGCAGATCGACCTTGAGTCCCGCGACCAGAGCGCCGAGCTCGCGATGAAGCCTCTCCGTGGCGCTTCCAAGCTCCAGCATATCGCCAAGGATAGCAACGGAGCGACGTCCGGCGGCTGCGGCCATAGCAACAAGGCTCATGACCGCCCTGGCCTCGGAGTCCGGATTTGCGTTATAACTGTCGTCCAGTATCTTTACCCCGCCGGCCTCCAGCACCTCCATACGTCCCGCCGGCTGGGTAAAGGACGATAGCCCGCATGCGGCGTCTTCCGCCTCTACGCCAAGGGGCAGGGTCGCTGCGATGGCAGCGGCCCCGTTAATAGCATTGGTCAGGCACGGCGATCTAAAGACCACCTCTACCTCCTGCCCCCTTACGAGATAATCGACCTTCAGATTATCGCCGTCAAGTACGGCCTCTCTTACAAGGACGTCGACGCCCGGGCCCGCGGCCTTGCTTCCAAAGGTCACTACGCGCTCCTGCGGCACGCCCTCGGCGTAGGCAGCGATCCTCTCATCATCGAGGTTCACAACTACGACACCTCCCCTGTCACACACTGCGACAGCGTCGTAGAGCTCAAGTTTTTCCTTTGCTGCATTCTCAAGAGAGCCAAGCCCCTCCATATGAGACCTGCCGATATTGGTAATAAGGGCCACGTCCGGGTTCGTCATCCATGCAAGGCGCCGCATCTCTCCCGGCTCGCTTATACCCAGCTCTACGACCGCGCTCCCTTTTTTATCGTCTAAACCAAAGAGCGTGAGCGGCACTCCCACCAGATTGTTCTTATTACCCTCCGTCTGAAGCACGCTGCCGCAGCGCGAGAGTATCGAGGCTATCATCTCCCTGGTCGTTGTCTTGCCGCTGGAGCCTGTAACCGCTATAAGCGGCCTCTTAAAACCGGCCCTTACCTTTGCCGCCAGCCCTCCCATCGCCCTTAAGGCGTCTCTGACTACAACGACGTTGTCCGCCCCCTTGCCGGGCTTAGCCTGCACGCCCTGCCCGTAGCCCGAAAGATCTCCCATAACGACCTCTACCACAACACACTTCGCCCCGCCTCTAACTGCCGCCGCTACAAAGCTGTGCCCGTCAAAATTCTTGCCGCTTATGGCAAAAAAGACCTCTCCGGGACGTATTGTCCTTGAGTCGATGCTAACCCCTTTTATGGCAGTGTCCTCTGAGCCGCGCTCAAGCCTGCCGCCGGTCGCCTCTAAAATATCCCTTACCGTAAACTTCATACTCTGCGCAGCGCTGCTTCTTGAGACCATTGTTTTCCCGTTGTCTGTATCTCGTGTTATAAGCAATCCCACTCCCCTTACCCGGTCTTTAACGAAGCTCGCGCCTTTAAAGCCTCCCTCAAAACAACCCTGTCGTCAAAGTAAAACCTCTCGCCCTTTACTATCTGATAATCCTCGTGCCCCTTGCCGGCGACAAAGACGATATCCCCCCGGCGCGCGATATCAACGGCCTTCCTGATGGCCAGGGCGCGGTCAACTATAGCGTAGTACCCCCTGGCCGAGACCTCCTTGTTCGCATCCAGCCTCTTAGCCCCTTTTATACCGCTCTCCACATCGCTTATGATCTCCGCGGGGTCTTCGTCCCTTGGATTATCCGAGCTTACGATCGCTACGTCGGATAGCTCTACCGCCGCCCGGCCCATGACCGGGCGCTTCGTCTTATCCCTGTCGCCGCCGCAGCCAAAGACCGTAATAAGCCTGCCTTTTTTCTTAAGAGAGGTAAGTACCTTGAGCGTCCTCTCCAGGGCGTCCGGGGTATGGGCGTAATCAACATATACGTCAAAGCCCTGGCCCGCGGCCCCGACCTTCTCCAGACGTCCGGGTATGGACTTAAGCTCCTTAATGCCCTTTTCTATCGATCTGTTTGCGATACCCATTACGTACGCGGCGCCTGCGGCCGCCATGATATTATAGAGATTATGCTCACCTATAAGCTCCGAATTAATAACAATGGAACTTCCGGGTATACGAAGCTTGCCCTTTATCCCGCCCCTGGTTATCCCATAGCACTGCGGATATATATCGGCTCCGCTTTTAAGCGAATAAGACAGCGCCGGCGTGGCGCGCTCCTTGAGCGCCCGGCCCCACTCGTCGTCGATGTTTATTACCGAGCCTGAGCGGCCCGCGCCAAAGCCGCCCGATACAAAGAGCCTGGCCTTGTCCTCGAAGTAAGCCTCCATAGTGCCGTGATAATCAAGATGCTCCGGCGTTAGGTTGGTAAATACCTTGACGTCAAAATCACAGCCGTCGACCCTGTGCTGACTGAGCGCATGGGAGGAGACCTCCATAACAGAGTGCGTTACCCCCGAGTCCGCGGCATCCCTTAAAAAACCCTGCAACTCGTTGGCCATCGGCGTCGTCAGGGTTGAGTCCAGAGCAAGACCGTCGTACCTGTACTGAATAGTCCCCATAAGGGCGCTCTTCCTGCCGGCGGCCTTAAATATAGACTCAAGGATATAGGCGACCGTTGTCTTGCCGTTAGTTCCGGTAACTCCGGCCATCTTCATGCCGGATGAGGGCTCCTTGAAAAATGCCGTTGAAAGCACTGCCAGCGCTGCCCGGACGTCCTCAACGATCACCTGCTCGCAGGATGCCCCCTTGATAAAACGCTCTGTCACCGCACAGACGGCCCCTTTGCAGGCCGCGTCTTCTATAAAGTCGGCGCCGTCAAAGCGCTCGCCGGGGACGGCTACGAAAAGACTGCCTTCGCCGACCTTCCTTGAGTCACACTCAACGCCGGTGACCTCGGCGTCCCTGTCTACCTTCTCGCCTATAGTCCTTATCAGTTCCTTGAGTCTCATAACACCATCCGTAAAAAATTACCTGAAAACGACCCTTACTCTCGCCCCTGTGCCGAGCTCCGTCCCCTCTGCCTTGCTCTGAGAGACCGCCCTGCCGCTGCCGACAAGATCCAGCTCAAGAGACCTCGCACGGGCCATACCAAGGGCCCCGCGCATTGTATACCCTGTAAAGTCCGGCACGACCCCGGGCTCTGCAACGCTTACGGCTACACCGCTGCCAGCGGAGCCTGAGGCATTTTCCTGCTCTGCGCCGCCAAAGTTATCCTCCGCCTGCTCAAGCCCCTTGGCAAAGACACCGAGGTATGAGAGGCTCTCCGTAGCTATCTCCTTAAAGGCCGGCGCCGCCGTGCCGCCGCCGGAGAAGCCGTGCTCGGGCTCGTCTACGGCCACCAGTATTACCAGCCTCGGATCATCTGCCGGAACAAAACCCAAAAACGAGACAACGTACTTACCGGCCTCGTAACCCCTTTTTTCCGTGGAGTGCTTCTGCGCCGTGCCCGTCTTCCCGGCGACCTTAAAACCCTCGATAGCGGCATTCGCGCCGGTTCCGCCCGGCGTAGTCACACCGGTGAGTATATCTGTGACCGTAAGAGCGGTATCCTCGGAGATAACCCTCCTTACAATGGCCGGGTCGAACTCCTTCACCGTCTTGCCGTTCATATGCCGGATCTCTTTGACCACGCGCGGCTTCATCAGAAACCCGCGGTTCGCCACAGCCCCCATGGCAGTTGTTAACTGAAGGGCCGTGGCGGATATGCCCTGGCCAAAAGATATCGTATTGAGAGAGACGCCCGACCACTTATCGTAATGCCTGAGCCTGCCTCTGGCCTCTCCGGGCAGGTCGACCTCCGTCTTATCGCCGAAGCCGAAGGCCTTCAGGTAATTATAAAGGTTCTCCTTGCCAAGCCTCTCCCCTATCTTTATCGCCCCGATATTGCTTGAGTAACGTATGATATTCCTTGCGCTAAGCCAGCCGTGCTTCTTCGTATCGTGAAAGGTCCTGTCCATGACGTTATATTTGCCGTTCTCACAGAAGAAGATATCATCAGGCACGACGAGCCCCTCTTCGATGGCCCCTGCCAGAAGAAAGGCCTTGAGCGTCGAGCCCGGCTCGAAGACATCCGTTACTGCGCGGTTGCGCCACTGGTACGGCTTATACCTGCCTATTTCATTCGGATCAAAGGTCGGCACATTGGCCATGGCAAGCACGTCTCCGGTATACGGATCCATAACGACCGCGGTCGCAGCCTTTGCACCGTACTCTTTAACGGTCCTTGCAATCGCCTTCTCCGCTATATACTGGAGGTTCTTGTCTATGGTAAGGACGACGTCCATTCCCTGCACGCTGTCATCGGGCTCTTCAAAGACAAGGAGCTTACCCCTTGCGTCGCGCGCGGCATTAACCGATACCGCGGAGCCTCTTAAATAGGCGTCGTAGAGGAACTCGATCCCCTCCAGGCCATCGGAGTCCAGCCCTGTAAAGCCTATGAGGTTGGCGGCGAGATTCCTGTTAGGATAAAACCTGCGGCTCTCCTTGACCAGGCCGACCCCTGCCGTCCCGCTTATGAGGCTGCGCTCGGAGCCTGCCAGATCCACCTGACGCTTGAGCCAGACAAACTGCCTGCGGCCGTCCGCCTTGAGCCTCTTTCTGATAGTCCTTGTATCGACCGCCAGGATCGGCGCAAGGGCGCGCGAGGCAGCCCTTGCGTCCTCCACGCGGCCGGGCCTTGCGTATACCGAGTCCACATCCATGCTTACCGCAAGCTCGTCCATATTACGGTCATATACAACGCCGCGCCTCGGAGCTATTTTTACAATCCTCTGAGACTGGCGCCGCGCCTTATGCTCAAGTTCCTCGCCCGAGACGACCTGCAACTGAAAAGCACGAAAAGATATAATGCTAAAGATCAGGCCGACAACCCCTACGACCAGGGCTATACGGAACTTCATCCAGCCCCTGCCGCTGCGCGCAGTACCAGAGCCGGCGTATTTACCGCCGGAGGCTGGTTTCCTGCGCCCTTTTAGAGCCGACTTCTTATAAGGCTTTTTATTCAATATATCTTCGTCCTACTTTATATAAACAATACGGTCACCACCCGGGTATATAAGACCCTGCTCTATCGCGATCTTCTCAATCCTCTCAGGACTTTTAAGCTTGGAGAGCTCAAGGCGAAGTCTTTTGTTCTGTTCCAGCTCTACCATCCTTGTCTCGCTAAAGGACGACATCTCATAGCCCAGATTAACGTAGGTGAGCCTGCACCAGAGGTAGAGCAAAACAACGAAGACGACCAGTGCCGCTACTAAGAGGGCCGTGTACATAAACGAGGCATCCTTGAGGTCCCTCTTTATCCTTACGTCCTGACCGCCAAAGACAAATCTCTTGTTATCTTTTGCTACCGCCCTTGCCACCGCTTGACCCTCCCTGACTACAGCTTCTCTACGACCCTGAGCCTGGCACTCCGGGCTCTGGGGTTCGCCCCTGTCTCTTCTTCCCCTGCCGTCACCACCCTGCGCGTTATCCTCTTAACCAAAGGAACCGTCTCGCAGATACACTGCGGAAATTCCCTCGGACAGACGCATCTGCGAGAGGCCTCTAAGAACGCCTGCTTTACCAGCCTGTCTTCCAGTGAATGAAAAGATATGACGGCCAGGCGCGCGCCGCTCTTCAAGACCTTGATGGCCGCGGTAAGGCCCGCCTTTATATTCTCAAGTTCGTCGTTTACCGCGATCCTTAGGGCCTGAAAGGTCCTCGTGGCAGGATGAAGCCTTCCGTGCCTCTGCGAAGGTGGAAAACAGGAAGTAACGATACGCGCCAGTTCTTTGGTTGTTTTTATGGGAGCTGCCTTGCGGGCCTTTACAATAGCCCGTGCGATGGCGCGCGCCCTTCTCTCTTCGCCGAAAGTGCGGATGAGCTCCATAAGCTCGCTCTCTGCGAGCGAAGATATCAAGGCCTCCGCGCTCGTTGCCGAGCGCGTATCCATCCTCATATCCAGCGCACCGTCCTGCATAAAACTAAAACCCCTTGCAGCCCTCTCCAGCTGAAAAGAAGAGGCCCCCAGATCAAGCACCATCCCGTCTATACCGCCGAGGCCGAGCCTCTCCAGCACAGCCTCTACGTCCCGGTAGCTCTCTCGCAAAACTACCGCTCTATCTCCAAAAGGTTCCAGGAACCGCTCTGCCTCAGCTATCGCGTCGCTATCGATGTCAAGCCCTACGACCCTGCCCTCCGGCGCCGAGGCCTCAAGGATAAGTGCCGCGTGCCCCCCGCCTCCGAGCGTGCCGTCCACGTAAAGTCCCCCGCTTCTGCACCGCAGGAACTCCAGGACCTCGACGGGCATAACCGTCAAGTGCTCTCGCCCCTGCTCCGTCATCTAAAGCCCCAAACGCTCCAGCATACTGCTGATCTCGTCCTTTGAGACGACGGCCTCTGCCGCGTCCCACGTAGGTTTGCTCCATATCTCAAACTGCTTGAAGGCGCCTACAAGCACAACGTCTTTTTCCAGCTTTGCGTAATCCCTTAATGGTTGAGGAATAAGAACTCTGCCGAGCCTGTCGATCGGACAGTCTGCGGCGCTCGAATAAAAGAACCTCAAAAAAACACGCGTCTCCTGCTTGAACTCGGAGAGGCCTGCGATACGTTCTTCAAGGATTTTCCACTCTGCATATGGGTATGCAATAAGGCAACCGTCGTATGTGGTAACGACAAGGCGGGTATCGCCGGTCTCGGCGAGCAGATCCCGGAACTTTACCGGCACGCTCAGCCGTCCCTTTGCGTCTACTGTATGTTCAAACCTTCCTCTGAACATCTCTCTCTTCCTTTCTCTCTTCCTTAACTTAAACAACCGGTCTTGCTCATACTACTTCCGAAGTGCCTGATAAGGGCCGGAGCAAACTCTAAAAAACCTTTCTGCAACCCGGTTAAATACCTTATCGGATGATTTTTATAACACTTTATACCACTCCATCCCACTACGTTGATAACTATAAGCCCGGAAGGGGCTTTTGTCAAGGATTTAATCAATATTTATATGCCTGTAACGATCTTCAAAGGTAGCTGTGAATTAGTGTTGATAACCCCCTGAAAATCGCCACTAAACATCACAGGTAGCACCGTCAGTTCAATGGCACATATATGTATATATGAAGAAGGCCGGGGCGCACCAAAGCTGGATTTTGTGGGATAAAATACAGTAAAAGAGGAAAGGACAGAGGGTAAAGATCTATTTCGTTTTTTTATCCAGAAAAGCAGAGGGCACCGTAAGCCGGATTCTGTCTCCCGGCGGCGTTTTAAACCTCAAAATCAACTTAAAAAACAAGGTCTTGAGAGGTAAAACGCCGCCGGGCGATGACCATTCATCTGGGACGCATGTTACCATGCGCCTCATGCAGCCAACCCGCCACGCCTACCCCTGAGGGTAAAGAACGGACAGCTCTTAAAACGCGGCCTATTTGGCCTTGCACCGGGAGGGGGTTGCCGAGCCACGGTGATCGCTCACCGTGCTGGTGGGCTCTTACCCCACCGTTTCACCCTTACCTTTTTAATAAAAGGCGGTCTATTTTCTGTGGCCCTGTCCCTGAGGTCGCCCCCGGTCGCCGTTAACGACCTCCCTGTCCTGCGGTGTCCGGACTTTCCTCCACAAGCCCCGTAGAGGGCTTGCAGCGGCCATCCTGTGCCCTCTGCTTTTCCGGATAATTATATACTGCGGCGGTACTATAAAGGCAGGAAGGATACTCTTATTATACGCCGTCTATGGCCTCGTTTGCAAGTTTATCAGCGTCCTTGTTCTTTGCTCTTAAGACGTGGGTAATGCGGAATTTCTCAAATTCATCGATAATAGACATGGCCTTTACGTACAAAGGCCTCAGCCCCTCGTTCTTCACCTTATACTGCCCCTTTATCTGCTTTACCATAAGCTCGGAGTCGGCGAAGATGCTGACCGAGCTCGCCCCGAGCGAGCGGGCCTGCTCCAGAGCGGTTACGAGCGCCGTATACTCGGCGACGTTATTGGTGGCGATGCCGAGTTTTTTTCTCACCCTCTTAACCACCCGCCCGTCTTTATCCTGTATAAAGATGCCGCAGCCGGCCTGACCCGGGTTGCCCCGCGAGGCGCCGTCTACGTGGATGACGAGCTCTCTGGCATTGCTCTTGAGGCGTCCGAGGGCGGCCCCTAGCAGTTCCTTGCCCTGGTCCTGCGAGATGCCGAGCTTCTTTGCAGCCTCGTCTACGTCAAGGCTGTCTTTGAGCTCGGCTATAAATTTTTTAAGGAGTTGCGGATCGGGTATATTGGACATAGCCTGTTTCCAATGAGGGTCTATACTTCTTCAGAGGCGCCCTGATCGGACTGTGCCTCTCCGGGCGCGGCATCTTCGGGTTTGGCCTCTTCGGGCGCAGCCTCTTCAGGCGCGGCCTCTTCGGGTACGGCCTCTTCTATTACCTCTGCGGCAAAGTAAAGTATGCGATGACAATGCGGGCAGTCGATCAGCTCGGAGGTAGCCTTGAGTAGATGGATATATATCTGCGGGGGTATCTGTATATAGCAGCCAAGGCAGGTCTCGTCCTTGACGTTTGCGATGCCTGTGCCGCCTCGCCTGGACCTTATCCTCTCGTAACGGCTTATGACCTGAGGTTTAATGTCCTTTGCAACAGCCTCCCGCTCCGCGTCAAGGCCCTCTCTGTTCTTCGACCAAAGGGACTCTTTCCCTGCCAGCTCTTCTTTCATGCTGCCGAGCGCGGCGTCCTTCTGCGAAAGCCTGCCTTGCCGCTCGGAGAGCTCATTTTCCTTCTCGGTAAGCCTGTCGCCAAGGGCGTCTATCTCCATACCGAGAAGCCTGTTTGACTTCTCGGCGTTTGATATCTCTTTATTCACAGCCTTGTACTGCTTGTCATTTTTAATCTCGCCAAGCCTTGCCTGGTCCTTATCTATCCTCTCTTTGTTCTGCCTTACACGCTCTTCTCTTTCCTTTTTCTGCTCGGTCAGCTCTGAGACCTCGGCCTCCAGCGCCTCGGCCTCTGCGGCCATACCGCCAAGCTCCTCACCCGAGCCCTCAAGGCTTGCCCTGTACTGGGCTTCTTCTTTCAAGAGGGCCTCTATCTGAAGATCTATACGTTGTATCTCTCTAAGTAATGTAATTGTATTCGGCAATACGAGCCTCCTGGACTAAAAACAATTAGAAAAATATACCGGCGACCACAAAGGACAAAGGCTATGGCAACGCACCGCCTCAGGCGGGTTGCAGCCTCTATAGGTCATTATTTTTTATGGTGGGCCCACCTGGACTCGAACCAGGGACCGACCGGTTATGAGCCGGTGGCTCTTCCAACTGAGCTATGGGCCCTCTAAGGCGTCGCAGCCCTAAAGAATATGTTATTGTAAAAGACAGCACGGCGTTTGTCAAGAAGAACGCAGAAAGGACAGGGCATTTTCAATCCCTGTGCCTGTTAAAGACCCGGATTGCTTCGCTACGCTGGCAGTTTACAGGTTGGGTAGAGCAAAAGGTCGAAGACCCGGGGCAAAACCCGGCGGTTCTCCGACAAAGGCCGGATCGCTTCGTCGCTTTAAAGCTCCTCGCAATGACAAAGATAAAAAAACATGGGGCTTTTACGCACCTGCTCGCGCCTGTACAGGCATCGGCTCTTTTACCTCTCTATACGAGATAACGATCTTGCCGTTACCAGCGCCTTTACTTAAAACCTTGTATTCCTCAGACTCTTCCATGCCTGTCTCCGGGTCCAGCCCCGGATGCCGTGTTATCCTTAAATCTTCAAGTACCTTCAACTCGCCTTCCAGAGTGCCTTCTGCCCGCAACGGCTCCTCTTTTGTGTTAACCGGAATATAGGCCGTACCCAGCCTCTGAACCGACTCCTTCGCCTCTATGTTATCAAATATCGACTCCCCCATCTGCCCAACCACGCCTGCGAGAATAACATTGCCGATACCCGGAACGATCGTAGTGGACAGGGCAACATTAAAGACGGTCTTTGCTAAATTCGCGAAGAATTTCTCAGCGCCTGTCGGCTTGTTTATTCCCATAACCTCGACCGTAAGCTGACACTCACCGACTATACCTTCTTTAAATAATATCCTGCGGTGATAATTCAATAACGAAAAATCATCCGGGACAGGGTTATCCGCCGCCAGGGTTTTAACGGTAGCGAGCGCCTTTACACCGGCACGTGGGTATACCAGTGTAACCCCTAATGTGTGCACGTCTTCCAGCCCTGTAAAGGTTCCCCTGTTCTCGACCTCTAAAGATCCTATCTGCATCTCAAATATCCTTCCAGCCATGGCACCCCCTTTTTAAAAGACCAGATCAGGTTGGACAC
>UOEZ01000048.1_pt1 | contig 50834 bp, 47 predicted proteins | sample 1988331 | NCBI WGS metagenome assembly UOEZ01 (sample SAMEA4712194, study PRJEB27164) | hydrothermal vent metagenome | biome: marine basaltic hydrothermal vent biome; feature: marine hydrothermal vent; material: mineral | place: Pacific Ocean | collected 2011-06-14/2011-07-23 | depth 1689 m
CCCTCAACCTACCGTAAAATTCAAGGCTTCCACCGCAGGTCAACGTCTTCGAGATGACTCTCAGTTATTCCTTCATATAAAAAAGCATCAACAGGCTTACCTGTTTGCGTATGCTTGAGTATATATTTAGCAAGGGGGTCACTCATATAACTATAAGCTCCGACTTCTCCTTTTTTATTGGATCCTCAATAAACAGTTTTTCACCTTTTTCTAGGCGCACCTCAACAGACTGATATAATCTTAAAGCTTGCCTAATAAGAGCTGTTTTACTTAAACCTTTTTTATGACAAAGTGCCTCTAAGACTTCCATTTCAACCTTGCTTAGATTTAAAGTCATAGTCCTTTTTTTTTCCATTACGACCCCCTCTTATTGACTATATAGATAATAGCCACTTTCTAGCTATTTGTCAAGCATAAAATAGCCAAGCAGCATAGGCAAGAATTTACAACCTTACTACTGTACTTACCTCAACTTTGAGCAACAGTAGGCGTAATACACATCTGTAAAAGAATCCAGAACATGAGTCTGGGGACACACTGGGGACACAAAAAAGGGGCTATCCGCATAGGATAACCCCTTAATTTTGTTACATATAATATGGCGTCCCCACGGGGATTTGAACCCCGGTCGCCGCCGTGAAAGGGCGGTGTCCTTGGCCAGACTAGACGATGGGGACATAATAAAACTAAAAAACATCTCGGGAAAAGGCCTCAGCCGCCTCCTTTGACGCTAAATCACTCGATAAAATGGTGAGTCGCCCCGGGATCGAACCGGGCACCACCTGCTTAAAAGGCAGGTGCTCTACCAACTGAGCTAGCGACTCTTGACCCCGGCGGCAACCCGCCAAAGGCGGCATACCGTCAAAGCGTAATCATTATTAATAACACACCGCCTGTGGCGTGTCAATATCGGTAAAAAAAATTATGACATTACCCTTTCCTGTCACCTCTTGCCGCCCAGAAACAGCCGCGCAAAGAGAGAGACCGTACTTATGATGATAGCACCAAAAACAGCCTCTGGAAAACCGGCTATGGTAAAGCCGTCAACGAGCTTCGCGGCGATCCACAGAAGCGCGCCGTTTATGACGAGTGAGAAGAGCCCCAGCGTCAGGAGGCGTAGGGGTAGAGACGCAAGGCGCATAACTGGCTTGAGGAAGATATTCAGGAAACCGAGGACAAGCGCGACCACTACGCCGTCGGTTGCGAGCTCGACGCTGATGCCGGGCACTATATACGGCAGTATCAGGATAGTTACAGTTACTGCCAGAAAACGTATGATAATTGCCTTGATCAAACGCCGCCCCTTTCCAGCCGGATCTCTGCCCGTACGCCGCTTAAGGCCGGCCGGCGCAGGCTAGACGAAGAACAGCCTGCGGCCTTGTTTACTACGGCTTTGTAGTCGCCTGCGGCCTGCTCATATTAAGGACCGCCAGCATCTCCGCGTGAATAAGGCCGTTTGTCGCAAGCACCTCGCCGCGCTCCATTGAGACCTGCGCATTATCGAAGTCCGTCACCACCCCTCCTGCCTCCGTAACGATAAGCATACCCGCGGCAACGTCCCAGGGCCTCAGCTTCATCTCCCAGAAGCCGTCGAAGCGCCCGGCGGCTACCGTGCATAGATCATAGGCCGCCGCCCCGGGCCGCCTTATGGCCTGAGAACGTACGGCAAAATTACCGAAGTGATCCAGGTTGGTCTCCTTTGAGGTCCTTATGTCGTAGGGAAAGCCGGTAGCAAGCAGGCTGGTATCGAGCCTGCCGGTCTTTGATACAGACAGGCGGGTGCCGTTCAAATAAGCCCCCTTACCAAGCTCCGCGGTAAAGAGCTCGTCCATTGCAGGTGCATAGACGACACCTGCGGCCATCGCACCGTTATGCTCAATACCTATAGAGACGCAGTATACGGGAAAGCCGTGCGCGTAGTTCGTCGTACCGTCCAACGGGTCGATGATCCAGCGGTACGGAGAGGTGCTCACAACCTCGCCGCCCTCTTCAGCCAGGATCCCGTGCTCGGGGAAACGCCCTTTTATGGCGCCGACGATAAGGGCCTCAGACTGCCTGTCCATCTCGGTCACGATATCGACGGCGCCCTTGAACTCTACCGAGTCCACCGCGCCGAGCCTGCCTCGCAACAGCTCTCCGGCGCTCCGTGCCATCTCTATTGCCACAGCCAATATTTCCATAAAAACCACCCTGGATAAGAACAAAGAGAAGGCCATGCCGGGGCTTTGCCGCAACCTGTCCGGATATAAAATTAATCGCCTTAAAGGCAGCCTGGTAAACCACCGGAGGCAAAACAAGTTTGCAGGCTACTTCTGAGCCGAAGGGCATCCCTTGCAATCAGGCTTCTCTGCCCTGGCGCCGGTGCCATCACCACAGCCGGCGGGCTCGGAATCCTTCTTCTTGTTACCGTATTCGGTCGCGTACCAGCCGCCGCCCTTCAGGTGAAATGACGAGAGGGATATCATCTTCTCCACCGCGCCGCCGCAGTCCTCACATTCCTTGACAGGGGCGTCCGAAAACCTCTGCATAACCTCGAACTCAAGGCCGCAATCGTTACATTTATATTCATAGATGGGCATAGCTTAAAAACCTCCAACCGTTGATACGGCTCCGACCGTATAAGACGGCTTTATTAAATAATCTTAAGTTATATATTTTAAGGGGTTAAGGCCGTTTTGTCAAATATTTCATAGATAACCAAATGGCTTCGCAGGCAGACTGAGCCGGCCGTAAAAGGCGCACGAGTCGCGATCAGCCCTGCGGATTATGCTTGCCAAAGAGATCCTTTACCCTCAATGCGTAACCCACTACGATATCTGCCAGCGTGTTCTTTTTTTGCCTGCAGCACAACTCCGGCGTAACATTCTCGACCTCCTCGCCCATCTTTACATCAAGTAAGGAGGACTTTGTAAATCTCACGACCTGAGAAGGATAGACGCTGCGATGACCGGTTATAATAAAACTTATAACAGCTGCGATAGCCGCATAGGGGGCCATATGCGGACCTAAGATCTCAACGGCCATGATAGTAGCTGCCATAGGCGTATTAGCCGCCCCTGCAAGAAGGCTTACCAGTCCGATGGCCGCGAATACAGGCCTGTTTAAACCGAAGATAGTTGCAAAGGTCGAACCGGCCGTGGCCCCTATGAAAAATAGAGGGGTAATGATACCACCGGAGCCGCCGCAGATCAGCGTTATAATGGTAAGAAGCATCTTAAGCAAAAAGGCATATAAGACTACCGGCTCGCCCCTGAGCGAGGCCAGGATCATATGCTCGCCAAGGCCCAGATAATCGGTAGAGAAGATAAGCACAAGGGATATCAGGGCTATGCCACCGATTATGGCCCTGGCTACGCGGTTAATATTATACCGCTTTATCAGGTATTCACCGTAAATAAGGACTTCAATGAAAAGTAAAGAGCATAACCCGAAAAACACCCCGCCCAGAGCCGCTTCAAGAAAGAGTGGATTTGATTGAACAGAAGAGATGACGTCCATTGATATATACGGAAAAGTTATGCCGAGGGTCGTTATGACCTGATAACTAACCATGCCGGCGACAAATGACGGCAGTAGGACTTCATACATGATCGCGCCCACAAAGAGCACCTCTACCGCAAAGATAGACCCGGCAAGGGGTGTGCCAAAGACCGCGGTAACGCCAGCGCTGATCCCGCAGATAACCAGTTTTTTCCGGTCGACGTCGTTAAACCTGAAGATATCGGCTAATATACTGGTAACCCCCGCCCCGACCTGCGCGCAGGGCCCTTCATTGCCAACAGAGCCGCCGGCCATAAAAGTAACAATGGTTGCAACTAGCTTTACAGGCACGACCATCGGGTCGATCCTGCCGTACCTCTTATGCACGGCCTCTATTACCTTTTCCGTACCGTGCCCCTCTGCATTCGGGGCAAGATATTTAATTATCAAGGCACTGACCATCAGCCCCAGCGGCAGCGAGAAATAATAATATGAATACGCGCCGCTTGCAAACTCGATGCCCCACTCCAGACTCTTCAAAAAAGCGAATGTAAAGAGACCAACGATCAAACCGACACAGGAGGCAATAAAGAACCACTTTAATACACTTATAAGGATTACCGTCTCTTCTGCAATACGTCTCACGACCTGGACCCTGTTCCTTTTAAATAGGTTAGGACAACAATAATAAATATGCCTGGACCGGTCAGCTTGCCCACTAACACCCGGTCGCCGCTAAAAAGTCCTGAGGACGGCTAAAGCCATAAATATAATCCCCCGGACAAAACCAAAACATTACAGGCAACTCGACTAATACTCGGTCGCCATTAAATATAATCCCTGAGGCGGCTGAGCCGCTGCAAACTCCCTAACGATAAAGCCGAGGCATTTCTACTAAAACTGTCTATTATTAATACTCGGTCGCCATTAAATATAATCCCTGAGGCGGGGCCGTATACGGGGCGGCAGTGCGTTCCCTGGCCTCTATTATACCTCTAAATTCATTGATAGTGACCTTGCCCCTGCCAACTTCTACAAGCGTGCCGACCATTATCCTCACCATATGGCGCAGGAAGGCCGTTCCTCTGACAGTGAACTCTATAAAGCCGTCGCCTTTGGACTCTACGGTAAAAGAAGTTACCTCCCGTATCGGGTGCTTTGCCCCGCAGCCGGACGCGCGAAATGACGAAAAATCCTTTTCACCTACAAGCAGGCTTGCGCCCTCTTGCATCAGTTCTATATCAAGGCCCTCTCTAAGATGCCAGCAGCGGTTACGATAGATAGGGCTGCGAGTCGGCCCTGTAAGAACTTTATAAAGGTAGGTCTTGCCCTTTGAATCCCTGCGCGCGTCAAAGTCCGCCGGGACCTCAACTGCTTCTTTTATAGCAATATCGCGCGGCAGCACCGAGTTCAGGCCGCGAATAATTCCGTAAAGAGGTATATCCGTATCTGTCTTAAATGTCGCTACGTGGGCGAAGGCATGCACTCCGGCATCGGTTCGCGAAGCACCGTGGATGCCGGAGTATGAGGGATCTGACGGGGTATTATCGCTGGATGTCTTAAAAGCTATTATCATCCTGACCGCGGTCTCCAGTTCGCCCTGTATCGTGGGGCTATCGGGCTGGATCTGCCAGCCGGAGTAATTCGTACCGTCATACTCAATAGTGAGCTTTATGTTGCGCATCTTTCGTTTCTCTAAATGTAATCCCTTATAAGCAGCTCGGCGATCTGTACGGCATTAAGCGCGGCGCCCTTACGCAGGTTATCCGAGACGACCCACATATTTATTCCGTTATCAACGGTATCGTCGCTGCGTATCCTGCCGACAAATACCTCGTCGCACTCCGCGCTGCTTAGCTGCTGCGGATATAAAGACTTTGCCGGGTCGTCTACGACCTCGACACCAGGGGCCTCGGAGAGCACCTCCCTTACCTCGCCGGCTGTGATCGGGTCCTCGGTCTCTATGTTTATCGACTCCCCGTGACCGACAAAGACCGGAACGCGTACGGCGGTCGCCGAGACCCTGATCGAGTCGTCGCCGAGTATCTTCCTGGTCTCATCGACCATCTTCTGCTCTTCCTTTGTGTAGCCGCTATCCAGAAAATCGTCTATATGGGGCAGACAGTTAAAGGCTATCTGATGCGGATAGACCTCTTTAGAAGGCGAGCGCATACTGAATATATCGGTTACCTGCGAAGACAGCTCGTCCATCGCGACCCTGCCGGAGCCGGAGACGGACTGATAGGTGGATACAACTATCCTCTTTATATGGAAGACGTCATGAATGGGCTTCAGGGCAACGACCATCTGTATCGTCGAGCAATTAGGATTGGCAATAATATTCTTCTTTACGTACCCCGCAACGTCGCCGGGGTTGACCTCGGGGACGACCAGCGGAACGTCCGGGTCCATCCTGAAATGCGAGGTATTATCTACTACGACGCAGCCCGCCGCGGCCGCCACCGGGGCGTACAAGGCCGAGACCGCGCCGCCCGTAGAAAAAAGAGCTATATCTATCCCGACAAAGTCCGCCTTATCAAGGAGGCCGACAACGTAGTCCTCCCCCTTAAAGGTAAGCTCCTCTCCGGCGCTCCTCTCCGAGGCCAGCAGTGTAAGCTCACCGACAGGAAATTTTCTCTGCTCAAGTACATTAAGTATTTCCTTACCTACCGCGCCAGTCGCGCCGACAACGGCAATATTATATAAATCCTTGCCCAACAAGTACTCCTCCAGAAAAACCGCCGTAGGCGATATAGAACCGCCCTTCACGCTACGATATAAAGACCATATAATAGAATACCACCCCGGAGGCGGTAACATCAAGGACTTTAAGCTCTTAAAGTAAATAACTGTGATCAGAAAGGTAGTAATAGCTGTAAAAAAGGGGCTCTAGACGTCGAGCGTCCCCTGCGTATCGTCATTGGCCACGGGACTGTTCATAGAAGGCTCGTCCGAGGGAAGCTCTATACTTGCCAGACCGCCGAGCTTTTCGCCGAAGCGGTCTGCCTTCTTCTGCGCGTCTTCATGCTTTGCGCGGGCGTTGCCCAGATGCCTGCCAAGGACGTCAAAGTCGTCGGTAAAACGCTCGAAGTCATTGCCGAGCGTCTCAAGGCTCGACAGTATCGACTGCGCCTTCTTGCTGACCTCCATCCCTCTGAGCCCCAGGAGAATGGTCTGTAAATAGGCATAAAAAGAATTTGGCGAGACCGGCACGACACGTCTTGCAAAGGCATAAGCGGATATCTCCTTATCTTCGCCGAACTCTTCGTCTTTTATGATCGTCTCATAGTAGACGTTCTCGGCCGGTATATACATGAGCGCGAAGTTAAAGGTCTTCTCATCGGGGATTATATAAGAGTCGGCTATCTCGTCGATGCGCTTCTTGACGTCCTTTATAAAGGTGCGCTTTGCGGCCTTCTTTTCCCTGTCGCCCTCGGCCTCGATTATCTTCCTGAAGTTCTCAAGCGGGAACTTGCTATCGACCGGCACTATCCCGCCGTGCAGCTTTATGACGGCATCGACGCGGGCGCCGCTCTTAAAGCCGTATTGCAGCTCGAAGTGAGAGGCAGGGAGTATCTGTGCCAGCAGGTCGCCGAGGAAGAACTCCCCGAGCTCTCCGCGAAGCTTCGGGGCGCGAAGTATCTCCTGGAGACTCGCAATGTCCTTGCCAACGTTATAGACCTGCTCGGTAGCCTTGCTGAGCTCGCCGAGGTTCTGCTTTACCTCGCCGACGACCTTGGCGGCGTTGTCCATGCGGCTATTGATCTGGCCTGTCGAGGTCTGGAGTTGCGTTGTAATGCTCTTGAGCTGCTCACCGACCTGACCGGTGACCTGAGAGAGCTGTTTGTTAAGCTGCGTCGCCACGTCGGTGAGCTGTGTGTTCATCTGCCCGCTGACCTGCGTAAGCTGCGTGTTGACCTGCGCATTTACCTGCGTAAGCTGGGTGCCGACCTGCGTATTTATCTGGGATATCTGCGAATTGACGAGCGCGCTGTTTTTTGAGACCGAGTCTACTATCTCGCTCCTGAGCGACTCGGTCTCTTTCTGAAGCATCATTAGCGCGGGGTCAGGGCCACCCTTCTTAAGGCCGAGCCCTATCCAGACCAGGACAATAACAACGACGAGCAAAAGCCCTGCGACGACAAAGACCATTATCCCCTCTTACCGCCTCTCTCCATAAACTCGCGGGCCTGATGGACAAAGGCCTCCATACGGGTCTTTCCGTTGGTATCCTCTATGCCCTCATAGACCATATTCAGGTACGGTATATTATTATTCTGCTCGCGCACCCTCTTGAGTATTCCGTTTACGACCGTGCCTGGCATACAGGTAAAGGGCATTACATTTACGATGCCGTGCGCGCCGTTTTTAATATAATCCAGTACCTTGCCGACGCTCAGGACTGCCTCGCCCTCAAAAGAGCCGTCTATATACGGGGATGCCATATCTATGAGCTGCTGCGGCTTGAGTTCATGGCCGCTCTTGAAATCCCCCTTAAAAGAAGAGAACATCTTCTTCTCGAACCTGTTCTGGAAGAAATCATTGAAGTATATCTTCATCAGCGTATTATAGTTCTTCTTCTCCCAGTTCTTACGCTTACCGACCGTGTTGGTATAGAAGATCCACTCCGATACAGGAGGGACGCGAACCTCGGCGCCTAGGTTCTCAAAACCCTTTACTATGTCCTCGTTACTAAAGCGGTTGCTCCTTACGTAAATCTCACCGACCAGCCCGATCAGGGGCTTCCTGCCGTGACCGTTGAGGGTTACGTTGTTAAACGCATCCCTGGCAGTCTCAAGCTCTCCGGTAGGCAGGCGTTTTTCCTTGATCGCCTCGCAGGCGCTAAAGAGGCTGTCCCAGTAGACCTTCTCGGTATCTCCCTTGCATTTTTCATAGGGCCTGACCTCGCGAAGCCTCTTCTCCAGAAGATCCGCCGCGACTATGCCCCACCACGCGTACTTTGCAAAGTTACCCTCGACGACCCCAAGCTCCTTATAGAACTTCTCGTCCTGGTCCGGGGCATAGACAGGCACCTGCTCATAGCCGAGCTCATCGAGTATCATCCTCTGATACCTGTTGTACTGGCCGAACCTGCACGGACCGTTGCCCGACGGCATAAAAAAGGCGCTGTCGTCCGGGTCAAAGTCCGCGGACTTGACCTTCTTGACCATATCTCCGACGGTCAGGATAGCAGGATAGCACTCCTTGCCCGAGGTATAGCTGCGCCCGATCCGGAGTGACTCGTCGTTTGGCATATTCAGCACCTCCGCGTCTATGCCGCAGGCCTGAAAGGCCGCGGCTATGCCGTGGGCGCCGTCTGCCATATTCGGTATATAGAGCTTGTTGCGGATACTGGTCCTCTCCACCAGCTCTATCTTCTTCTTAGGAAGTTTTTTATTCTTTACGTTGCGCAGGCTGTCGAGGAAGGCCTCGCACCTGGTCACAGCACCGGCGTCAGCCGAGTGCTCGTCTATCTCAAGCTGCAGGAAGGGCTTGCCGGCGGCGTTGTCTCTGAAGAAATGCGTAATGAACGAATCAGGGCCGCAGCCGAAGTTGGTTATATAGATCGCGAATAACTTCGGATTATCCCTTACGATATTGCCGGCCGCCAGGATCCTCTGACCGCTCTTCCAGTACATATCTTCGAGCAGAACGTCATCAATAGCATCCTCTACGGGAAGCATATCAAAGGGGATGGCAACAACGCCCAGGTCCGTGACCTTCTGCGGAAGCTCAAGGTTTATCCCCTTATCCGTAGTATTATAGGGCCGCCCTATTATAACGAGGGCTTCCTCGTCGGCGCCAAGGCCGTCTATTACTTCCTTGCCGCGCGCGACGAGCTTCTCTTTAAAGGTCGCCTGCGCTTTGTAGGCGGCATTAAGGGCCTTTGTTATCGCGCCCTTTGTCCTCTCCAGCATCGGACTCATCGCATGAAACTCTTTCCTGACATATTCTATTGCCTGATTAAAGTGGATTATCGGAGCCATCAGCTCCACACCCGCGTCCTCAAAGTTAAAGGACGACCTCGCGATATAAGGCATACTCTGTATATAAGGGCATAATATGCCGTGGCCCTGCGCTCCTCTGGAGTTGTTCATATCAATGACGCTTGGGACAAAGATACGTTTTACGCCCTTGTCAATAAGCTCTTTTATATGTCCGTGCGCCACCTTTACAGGGAAACAGGTCTCTGTAACCGTCTTTTCCAGGCCGTCGCTTATGATCGACTTATTGGTCGGCGAAGAGAGCTTTACCTTGTAGCCAAGCTCACTGAAAAAGGCCTTCCAGAAGGGATAGAACTCATAGATCATGAGTATTCTGGGCAGCCCGATAACAGGGGCATCAGCTGGCAGCTCTTTACCTTTATACGTGCCGTACAGGAACTTCTCCCTCTCTTTAAAGAGATCTGGTAGCCTGGTCTTCTCGGCAGCGGCCTTCTTAAAGTCAAACTTCTCGCAGCGCCCACCGTAATACAGGGGATCCTCACCCTCGACAGAGACGCGCCTGATCTCGCATATATTAGAGCAATCCTTACACTCGAAGGAATCGACCTCGTACTTTTTACGGCTAAGGTCAAAGCCCTTGAAGACCGTCTTCTTTGAACGGTCCATCTCGTCCATCGCCAGTATCGCCGAGCCGATAGCGCCCGTTACGTCGTGGTTCTCAGGGACGTGGATCTTCTTACCCGTTACCTTCTCAAAGGCCGCAACGACCGCGAGGTTCGCGGCAGTACCTCCCTGGAAGAATATCTTATCGCCTATCCTCCTGTCGCCAACGACCCTGTTCAGGTAATTCAGCACTATAGAATAGGCAAGCCCGGAGACGAGCCCGCCCTTGTCCACGCCCTTTTGCTGGTGATGCACCATATCGGTCTCGATAAAGACGGTACACCTCTCGCCCATGGGCGCGGGTGAGATGGTCTCAAGGGCCAGGTCGCTGAACTCGCCCCTGATGCTTATACCGAGCCGCTCGGCCTGTTCCTCAAGGAAAGAACCCGTACCAGCGGCGCAGACCTTATTCATCTCAAAGTCAACGACGACACCATCTTTTATGGCGATGTACTTGGAGTCCTGACCGCCTATCTCGAATATCGTATCGACCTCAGGGTCGATGGCGGCTGCGGCCCTGGCCTGCGCGGTTATCTCGTTACGTACTATATCGGCGCCGACAAAATCGCCGATCAGGTACCGCCCCGAGCCCGTAGAGCCGACGCCTACGACCTTTACCGCGTCCGCGCACTCGGCGCCGACCGCATCAAGGCCATTCCTTACGGCATCCAGAGGACGCCCTGCCGTTGGCAGATAACTCTTGGCGACAAGCTTTCTGTCTTTATCTATAAGGATTACATTGGTACTGGTCGAGCCAATATCAAGGCCCATATAGACCTCGACTTTATTGTCTTTATCAAGCGGATACCCGGTAGAGCTCTCTCTCTGCGAAGGATGCCCTGTCGGACGAACGAGTTGCTCACGGCCCTGCTCACGCTCTCCGCACCCGCCCTTGACGAACTTCCTGAGCTCGTCCAGCCCCTTAAAGCCGTCAACGCCCTTATTTTTCTCGATCGCGCTGTGTATCGCCCCGAGTGCGCCCATGGAGGCGTAATGTTCCGGTACTATGAACTGGGTGTCGTCCAGCTCAAGGATCTCTTTAAAGGCCCTGCGCACACCGAGGTTCGCGGCTACCCCTCCCTGGAAAGCCACAGGGGGGGTAAAGTCCTTGCCCTTACCTATCGTTGCCTTAAAATTACGGGCAACGGCGTAGCAGAGCCCTGCGACTATATCATAGTCCGGGGTTGCGACCTGCTGGAGATGGATCATATCGCTCTTTGCAAATACGCTGCAACGCCCCGCTATCCTCGGCGGGTTCTTGCTCTTGAGCGAGAGCCTGCCGAAGTCCTCGATGGTAAGCTCCATACGGATGGCCTGCTGATCGAGGAAAGAGCCCGTGCCTGCGGCGCAGACAGAGTTCATCTGGAAGTCCTCAAGCCTGACCTTCTCCGGATGCTCGGCGTCCTCGGCCATGATGATGAGCTTTGCATCCTGCCCGCCCATCTCTATGACGGTACGCACCTCCGGATAATAGACCTCTACGGCCTTTGCCTGCGCTATAACCTCATTGGTAAAGGTCGCCCCTAGATAAGGAGCGATAAGCTTGCCGCCTGTACCTGTTGCGGAGATTATCTTTATAGAGTCTTTGCCGTAACGGCCAACTACTTCTTCCAGACCGGCGGAAATGGTCTGAAGTGGCTCGCCCTGGGTTCGCATATAATGCTCTTCCAGGACGTTATGGCGCTCATCTAATACTACAATATTTGCACTAACCGAACCAACGTCAATGCCGACATAAACAGGATGCTTGCCTTCCAAAATTCCACCTCCAAGAATTCTCTGAGTTAAGTCGAATATCTTATTAGAATGTTAAGACGGATAATAAGACGACTTTTAGAATAATTTCATTATTATCTTTGATTTTGACGTGATTGTCAACTGGAAGAAGAGCTTTTGACCAATAAAATAAAGGGACAATAAAGTCCTCTTACCTACAGGACTACGTTGAGCGCAACGCCTGTCAGCAGTCCATAGTTAACAATAACAGGCACATAATATCAAAGGCCCCTGTCTCTAAAGAGACAGGGGCCTTATGAGTTAAAACCATTAAAACCTGAATATCAGATTAAAGGCTCTTCAGATACTTTATAACGCTATCGATATCACCGCTTGAGAGCTGTGAAGCAAAACTGGGCATTGAGATGGGGAAGTTGGAGTATTTCTTGACTGCGCCCGTACGCCCTTTCTTGATCGTTGCTGCTATCTCACTGGCATCGCCCTTGATAAAGGCATTACCTTTGAGTGTCGGGGCCATTGTACTGCCGACTCCACCCTGACCATGACACATCGCACATTTTGTAGAAAATATGCTTGCTCCGTCACTTGCCATTGCCTGACCGGCAAATGCCAATGCTACAATCGCTACTGCCATAATGATAAACTTGCGCATAGAAAAACCTCCCTTGTTTTATTAAAGATTTTTACGAACCTAGATTACATCTAGGCGCCAACTATGTCAAGGCTTTTTACGCCTTTCACCCACAATATTTGCACTCATTATACCACTTCCAAAAGACTATTTTCAAGTAAAAACATCGGTTGAGGCAATGCCCTGAAAATACCTGTATTCAATAATGCATAAAATATGATTAATATCATGTAAAACAGGCTCATAATCATTTAAAATAACAATATAATCTGCTATACTCACACTCATACCGCACAGGCAAGGCGGATAATTTAAATTAACTAAATTAAAAAGACCGGAGGATTTTCTAATGTTAAAAGAAAAGGTAGAAGAAGCGCTCAACAGTATCAGGCCTGCCCTGCAGGCCGACGGCGGGGACGTAGCCCTCGTTGACCTCGACGAAGAGAACGGCGTGGTAAGGGTTCAGCTACAGGGCGCGTGCTCTGGATGCCCCAGCGCACAGATAACACTTGTAATGGGTGTTGAAAGGGCCATTAAAGAGGCGGTGCCGGAGATAAAGGAAGTCCTCTCGGTATAAAAGACCAGTTACTTCTCAGGCGCAGGCCACCCGTGCAGTGGATTAGACACAGTCCATTAGCGGTTGGCCTGTGCTGGTTTTAAGAAAACCCGGTCCGGGCCGGCTCCGTAGCAATGCTCACGCACAGCTTGCAGAGCCCCTGTTGCCGGCTGTTATAATACCGGAGTCAATACATATGGCATTCCATATAACAGAAGACTGTATAGAGTGCGGGGTCTGCCTTCCCAACTGCCCCGAGGGCGCTATAAGCGAGGGTAGCCCGTATATAATAGAAGCAAAACTCTGCACCGAGTGTGGAGGCTGCGCCGAGGTATGTCCCGTAGACGCCTGCGAGCCAAAACCCGGAGACGCCTCCCCTTAGCGAGGCTGAGCAAGTTAATGACTGTCAGGGCATTAACAGTTAAATATTTTAAACAGGAGTCCTTAACAGATGAGCAAGATCACAATATGGTTTCTAAAGTGCGCCATGCTTTACCTGGTAGCGGCGATATTTATCGGCATCTATATGAGCAAGGCCGGAGCCGTCTACCCGCTAAAACCCATACACACCCACTTCAACCTGCTCGGCTGGATAAGCATGATGATCTACGGAGTGGGCTATCATATCCTGCCGCGCTTTAGCGGAGCGCCTCTCTGGAGCGAGAAGCTCTCGGTAGTGCATCTCTGGCTGGCGAATATAGGGCTTTTGGGCATGGCCCTCGGATGGCTTATGATAGGATACGGCATGACAAACAACGTACTTCACGGCTTCGCAATAATAGAGGGCATCTCGGTAATACTATTCGTAATAAATATGTTCAAGACCATAAAACCGGCCCCGGCTCCGGTAAAAAGAACGCCGGCAAAGTAAAAAATACACTTTAAGCAGTCCGTCCCGGACCTAAGGAGGCATAGAATGTCAGAGTCGCAGATAACCCAGGATATGAGCATAGGCGAGGTAATGGATAAATTTCCAGCAACCGACAAGGTATTTATGAAGTACTTCGGAGACGGCTGTTTTACCTGCCCGGGCGCAAAGACAGAGAATATAGCCTTTGGCTGTACCATGCACGGCGTAGCCGTAGAGGATATAATGGCAGACCTTAACGAGGTAATCTCGCAGTAACAGTAAAGCAAGGAGGACGACCATGGCTGATATAAGTATAACAAAAGATCAGATAGTCAATGAGGTCATCAAAGAACACCCGTCTACCATAGGGGTCTTTACCAGGTACGCTATAGACTCCTGCTGCGGAGGCGCCGCGAGCATAGAGACGTCGGCAAAGCGGGACGGCGCAGATCTCGGCAAGCTCTTAAGCGAGCTCAACAAAGCCGCCAATAGCTAAACCAGCGCAAAAGACTAAATAACAACAAAAGGATATAACAACACAATGAGCGCAAAAATAGAACCCAAGCACCTCTGGCTCTTCAATAAGATAATGATCGTAGATAGCCGCGAAGAGGCGATGGCAGAGGCCTATACAGAAGAATTTCCGGACGAGGCCAGGGCCCTGATAGAAAAAGCCAGAGAGGGCTTCCCCGAGAGCATCGGTTATAAGACGATCCACCAGTTCACTAAAGACACGGACGTAAACGTCTACCTCGAACAGTCTATAATCGATACGGAGTCCAAAGAGGCCTCGCTCCTTAAGCACTTTATCTGCAAATTCGGAGAAGAGGCCAAAAAAATAGCCCTCAAAGAGTCCTTTGAACACGGCAGGCGCTACGGGGAAGACGCCGTTATGCAGTACGCGCTCATCAATAACTCTCCAAGCGGCGTATATAACATACTCAAACACTACCTGCTCGACGGCTGGCCGCCGGACCTTAAGATAACGCCGGTCGAGACCGAAGAACCGTCGGGGCTCGAACTGCTGGAGCGCCACAATAAATGTATGCGTATAGACAACTGGAGAAGCGTGGACGCACCGGTCGAATTCCTCTGCGACTATACCAATGAATGGATCAGAGGCTTCTGTGTAAAGTTCAATATCGAACACAAAAAAGTCGCCTCAATAGCCCATGGCGACGAGCGCTGCGAACAGACCTTTACAAAAAAAGTAGACCGCTCCGGCGCCGGCGGCCGTATAACGGAAAAACAGGCAGACCGCTAGCGACTGCGTCGCGGCACAGTCCATTAGGAAGGCACGCATTATGCGTAGCGAACTATCTCGTTGATGAATTTGCTGTACGCAGTACCTATGCGGCGAGCACCCACCTGCGGTGGAGCAAAGTCCATCAGATGATTAAGCACTACGCATAGTCAAGAATCATATTGACAAATATGCCGTGCGGAGAGCACCCACCTGCGGTGGAGCAAAGTCCGTCAGATGATTAAGCGCTACGCATAGTCAAGAATCATATTGATAAATATGCCGTGCGGAGAGCACCCACCTGCGGTGGAGCACCGGTTGCACCGGAGGCAAAGTCCCTTTTGTAAAAGGTGGACTGAGGGGGATTTATCTTTTTGTAGGGCCAGGCTTTAGCCTCTGTATTCCTGAATTTTTTATATACCGATTTTTCATTGTCTTGCCTGCACTTACGGTACTTTGAAGTACCTGTGCCAGTCAAGACCCATTGATAAATATGCTGTACGCAACGCAGTTATCCGTGCGCAGCACCTCGCTCTCCCCCGAGGGAAGAGGGCTGGGGTGAGGGGGACAAAAACGCTGCTCACATAACTAACAAAGTACCGAGTAAATCAAAAAAATCGGACAGACTCGGAGGTAACTAAAATGACTCAAAACATAAACATAACCGAAGAAGCCGTACTGGCTGCACTCAGCAGCGTAATGGATCCCGAGCTCAACAAAGACCTCGTCAGCGCCGGAATGATAAAGGACGTAACGGTAGACGGCACAAGGGTCGCCTTTACCCTGGAGCTGACAAGCGGCGGCTGCCCGCTCAAGAAAGAACTCGAAGACGCGGCACACAGGGCCGTTGCAGGGATCGACGGAATAACAGAGGTCGCCATTAATATCACGGCCAGAGGCCACGGCCAAAGCAACGAAGGCTGCGGCTCGCACGAAGGCGACGGCAGGCATGGCCACGACGACAGGTCCAAGGGCCTGCCGGTAAAAGAACCGATAGAGGGCATAAAACACACAATAGCCGTTGCAAGCGGTAAGGGCGGGGTCGGCAAATCAACGGTCGCGGTAAATCTCGCTCTCTCTCTGTCCAAATCAGGGGCGCGTGTAGGCCTCCTTGATATAGATATCTACGGGCCGAGCATTCCGATGATGATGGGTGTAAAAGAAGAGTTAGAAATAACAGAAGATAAAAAACTCGTCCCGCTCGAAAAAGACGGCCTGAAGCTGATGAGTGTCGGTTTTATGATAGACGAGGAGACCCCGCTTATCTGGCGCGGCCCTCTGGTCATGCAGCTCATCCAACAATTCCTGCGCGGCGTTGACTGGGGCGAGCTTGATTATCTCGTCATTGATATGCCTCCGGGCACAGGCGACGCGCAGCTGACGCTCGTCCAGAACATCCCGCTCTCGGGCGCGGTCATCGTAACGACCCCGCAGGACGTCGCCCTTATAGACGCAAGGCGAGCTATCATGATGTTCTCGCAGGTCGAGGTCCCGGTCCTTGGAATAGTGGAGAATATGAGCTCGTTCTGCTGCCCGCACTGCAACGAGACGACGGATATCTTCAGCAGCGGCGGCGGTAAGACCACGGCAGAGCGTTACGAGGTAGAGCTGCTCGGCAAACTCCCGATAGATATCAAGATACGCGAGGGCGGCGACTCCGGGCGTCCAGTCGTTACGGCAGCTCCGGACTCAAAAGAGGCCTGTGCCTTTACGGATATCGCGCAGAAGGTCGCGGAAAAGATAGAAGGGATGGTAGCGGGCTAAAAAAGAATCCCTATACAGGGCAACCTTTCAGGGTTGCGTCTTTTCCAGTTCCAGACAACCTGTAAAATTCAATATAAGAAACAGGGCACAGCTCTAAAAAGCTGTGCCCTGTAACAAAAAACACACCAAAGAACCTACCCCTTATTACGTCGCTTTCTCCAGACGATAAGCCCTGCCAACCCCGAGCCAAGAAGAAGATAGGTAGACGGCTCTGGCACAGGGTTTGTTATCGCCTGCATGGTAACCGCAATAGTACCTGGAGTAACAAGGGTGAGCCCCGTGACAAAAGCCGTCGGGTCAGTCGGGTAAATGCCCAGGTACTCCTCTATCCCGAGTATCCTGAAGCGGTCTACCCCGCCCGCGCCGAAGTTGTACTCTTCGCCAGCCTTCAGAATAGCCTCAAAGACCCATGAATCTGTCGCTGTATCAAAGAGATAAAGGTCATAGAACCCGTCGCCAAGATCCGGCAGCAGAACGCTCTGAAAATTCTGGTCAGGGTTATATGGAATATAAGGATCGTCGTCCAGAGGATCAAAATCCAGATTAAAAGGATCGCCATGATAATAATCATAACCAATAGCTATATCCGGGTCTATAAAGGTCATCTCACCATCAGGAGCGCCAAACCAGAATAACCACACATCACCTTCAAGGGTCATTTCATCCGGCATTATCGGATCCAAAAAACTATCACCCGGTCTCCATGGTAAAATATCATCTACGCTATTGATACTTATCAGGACATCATGTATCTCGGTAGCGCCCGGAGCGAGGTTCGCCAGAGTATGCTCCTGTGCGCCACCTGCCCGGGAATCAGGGTCAACCAAAGTAAAATCATCGACCCCGTTGAGCGAGCCGGCCTCGACCGAGATATGTACCCCAGCAGCTGGCTTAGTCATGTCTCCTGAATCTATATACTCCCCGGATTCATAACCTGTAGGCGCAGTATCGGTATGGAGGGTAAGTGCATCGTCGTGCACATACCACTCACCGGTTGCATTATTCCAGTCATAAGACTCTCCGTTTACTGTTGTATCAAATTGGTAACTACCTAATGTGCCCCCGTAATCCCTATCATCATATAAAGAGCTTGTAGCGTTATCGCCTACCAGAAGTTGGTAGAACTTAAGGTCTGTTATATCCTCGCCTGAGATATTTGTAATACCATAGGTCTGCTTAAAGACATATTGGTCACTGTTAAGACTACTACCCGCGCCACCGCTGCTTGCAGGGTCAGTGCCAATAGCCATACCGGTGCCGGTATCGACCACCTGGGAGGTAACCTCTATCTCAAGGTCGGCATTGCCGATAGTAGACTGGTAAATATTAAAGCCGTCTAAGTTTGTACCTATAGCAGCAGTAGCACTTATTAATCCAAAGTTCGAGTTCGTTGTCCAAGTAGGCCCCTCAAAGAGCGGTGTCAACCATTTAGGCGTAGTTGCAGGCGAGCCACCTACCGTATAACCTACCGCCCCTCCCCATTCACCCGAGAGATAATCTCGCCCTTCAAAACCGGGTCTATTATCGACGAGATTATCAGAATACCCAGAATCATCTATCACAATCTCCCAATTAGGACTATCTATTAAAGTATAACCGGCCTCTGCCCTCTGGGAAAGCCCCAGAATTATTACCGCTACTGCAATTAAGACCAACCCCCGCCCCAGATATTTCTTAATTCCAGAAAGATCAAAGCCCATTTCACGCTCCTCAGCCATAGCCATGTTAAGTTAATAAGATGCCGCACTCAAAAAATCGTCATGATGCTTGGTGGGTAATAAAAGTTTTAGAAAAAAATCAACTATAAGTATATGCAAGAACCGTGCCACGATTACACCTTAACTGATACTAAATTTTAACCTGCTACATTCAAAGACCTTTTTGTCCTATTAAAGGCGCTTCAAAAACAGTCTAAAATACAAAAAGTGAAAGTGTAAAGAAAACCGACACTTCTGTAAACCTCCCTTTTTTAGTGCCAATCTAAATTAGAGTTTTCCTGCTTTAAGTGTTTGGACAGGTACTCTGCCGGGGTTAAATTTCCAAGCGATTCGTGGGGCCTCTCTTCGTTGTATTCAGTTATCCAGTTTTCGGTTATCTCGCGTACTTCGCTCAAGTATCTAAAGACATACATATCGAGTATCTCTTCTCTGAAAGTCCGGTTGAAGCGTTCGACATATGAGTTCTGAGTCGGTTTGCCTGGCTCTATAAATCCAAGCTCCACTCCGTGATCTTCGGCCCACTTAGCTAATCTTACCGAGGTCAACTCCGGGCCGTTATCAAGACGAAGCTTCCTCGGATAACCGCGCGTGAGGGCTACCCTGTCGAGTACTCTTATTATCCTTAACGCCGGTAGGTTCAGATCCACCTCAATGGCCAGTACCTCACGGTTATAGTCATCCAATACGTTGAAAGTCCTAAAACTGCGACCGCACCAGAGCGAATCACTCATAAAGTCCACCGACCAGCACTGGTTTATGCTTGCCGGAATACTTAGAGGCGACGGGTTGCGACCGGGCAACCGTCTCTTGCCCTTGCGCCTCAAGTTGAGCTTAAGAGCGCAGTATATACGATAAACACGCTTATGGTTCCACCTGTGACCCTGCCGCCTGGTTTTGCAAAAGAGCTTTGCGAAGCCGTAACGCGGAAAACGCTCTGCCAGAGCAAGCAGGGCTTCGATAACCGGCTCATCACGCATGGTATCCGGTTGGTAATGGTAAACCGTACGGCTCAAACTGAATGCTCTACAGGCCGCGCGAAGACTCAACGGGTGTCTCTCGGTAATAAAGTCCACCAGCTCGCGTTTCTCCGACGGCCTCAGAGCTTTTTTTCGATAACATCCTTAAGCGCCAGATTCTCAAGACTTAGGTCGGCATACATCTGCTTTAAACGACGGTTTTCGTCCTGAAGATCCTTTAGCTTCTTAATGTCGGACGCCTCCATGCCGCCGTACTTGGACTTCCAGTTATAGTACGTGCCATCTGATATGCCGTACTCCCGGCATACATCCTTGACCTGGCGGCCAGCCTCAACCGCCTTCAAAATACCAACAATCTGCGTCTCCGTATAGCGCGACTTCTTCATAATAAGCCCTCCTTTCTGAATAATCAGTATAGCGGAGAACTCTAATTATTGCTGGTACTATTATAGGGGATGGTTACAACTTGAAAAAATGGCTGTGGGTAAGAAATGGGTAGTCATTTTGGCTTTAAAGAAATAGGAGGGTAAAATGAACCTCCGCCGACAGGAGTCGGCGGTTTCTTTCGGATACGATTTTCAATCGAGCCCTTCGGGTTGCCTATACATCACCAGACAGAAGTCTGGTGTTTTAACGGCTTAATAAAAAACCACATATTAATAATTAAAATATCTTTCTTTGTCATTGCGAGAAGCCGCAGGCGACGAAGCAATCTCGTATTTATCTTACCCCCCCTTTTGAAAAAAAGGGGGGGTAATTGGTTTCGGGGCGAGGACGCACCGAAACATCCAGCTCTGTTATTACGAGGAGCTATACAACAAAGCAATCTGTTCTTTGTCCTTAACTTCTCCCTTTTCCAAAGGGGGACTGTGGGGGATTTCTTAACGTTGGTTCAGGTTTGCAACCTGAACCTAATAGTCCTTCAACTTTTCCAAGTCAATGACATACTTACAAAATAGCCCTTCGTATGAATGGTAATAATAAAAACCTGCAATAGCTTGCAAGAGTTGACAGAATGAATGGTTCAAGTTACAAACTTGAACCAACAGCGGGAGATTGCTTCGCTGCGCTCGCAATGACAGAAAAAGTCAGCCCTAAACTTCAAGGGTACATCAGTCCAAGACGCCTTCACCTCTACGATTAACCCGACATACAAGACCAGGAAAGATCTTAAAGTTGCTTTTTCATAGGTTGGCAACCTTCCTGCAAGGCTAAAGCCTTGCCCTACGAAAAACTACTGCAATGCACCAACCAGTTTTCTCACACTACTAATATTATTCTTCTTCATATAGGCCTCTATGCCTTTTGCGACCTTTTCAGATGCATCGGGGGTGAGGAAGTTCGCCGTACCGACCTGTACGGCAGAGGCCCCTGCCAGCAGGAACTCAATTGCGTCATCTGCCGTGACTATCCCGCCGATGCCGATTACAGGGATACTTACGACCCCTGCCGCCTCCCAGACCATGCGCAGGGCCACGGGCTTTATAGCAGGCCCGGACAAGCCGCCTATCTTTGTAGTCAGCACGGGACGGCGTTTGTTTATGTCTATCGCCATTCCGGTCAGCGTATTTATAAGGGATATCGAGTCGCTTCCGGCCTCTTCTACCGCACGCGCCATAACCCTGATATCGGTGACGTTCGGAGAGAGCTTGGTCATTACGTGCTTCCCGGTCGCGGCCCTTACGGCACGCACGACGCTCGCAGCCTCGCGCGGGTCCGTACCAAAGGCCATCCCGCCCTTCTTTACGTTCGGGCACGATATATTTATCTCCAGCGCGTCTACGCCCCGGGCCTCGTCCAGACGCCCTGCAAGCTCTGCGTACTCGCGTACGGTCTCGCCGAAGATATTGGCGACGACCCGGGTCTTCACCTTACGCAGCTTCGGCAGCTTCTCATTTATAAATGCCTCTACCCCTACGTTCTGTAACCCGATGGCGTTGAGCATCCCGCACGGGGTCTCTACCGTGCGCGGCGGCGGGTTGCCGTCGCGGGGCCTGAGCGATAACCCTTTAACAACAACGGCGCCTAGCCTCGCCAGGTCCATAAAGGGGCTGAACTCAAGGGCGTAACCGAACGTCCCCGAGGCCGTCATAACAGGACTGGAGAGCCTGAGCGCCCGCTTACCCTTACCGAGCACAATGCCGGTCGAGGGCTTCTTTGCCTTTATTGTCTTCTTTTGGGTTGTTTTTTTTGTCATTGTTTTAACCGTCTTGCTTCCTATAATAAGTCCCAGTCCACGTCCCTGCTATCAAAGACCGGGCCGTCCGAGCAGACCATCTGATAAGCTCTATCGTCCTCCACGACCCTGCCCGGCCTGTGAGCGACCGTCTTTACGGCGCAGCCCAGACAGACCCCTATACCGCAGGCCATCGCCCGTTCAAGCGAGACAAGGCATCTTATCCCTTTCTCTTCCGCTAACTTCGCAACCGCCTTGAGCATAGGAGAAGGGCCGCAGGCATAGACGGTATCGCCGCAGCGCATCTCACGCACTAGCAGATCGGTAACAAGCCCCCTGGCCCCTCTCGTGCCGTCCTCGGTAGAGACCTTGCTCTTCACGCCTATATTGCTGAACGGCTTTACAACGACGGTATCGGCCTTTGTGCGCGCCCCGTATATCAGCAGGCTGCCGCAGTCAAGGCTGCGCCCGAGGTGATAGAAAGGCGCGATACCAACGCCGCCCGCTACCATAAGGAGCCGCCCTTTGCCGGGCACTACGCCGGGGACCGGAAAACCCCTGCCAAGCGGGCCCAGCAGGTCTACGGCGTCGCCGGGATTTAACGAAGACAGGATCGTAGTCCCTTTACCAACGACCTTATAGAGTAGCTCTACGGTATCGCCCTCTACGTTATATACGCTGAAGGGCCGGCGCAGGAGCGGGTCCATAGAGCCGGTGACCCTGAGCATCACGAACTGACCCGGACGCACCGAGCGCGCCGGCAGCCACTTAAGTGATATCAGAAAAAAGTCCGCGCCTATTGCCTTATTTTCAATTATAACAGCTTCTTTCATAAGACCTTATACCTCTAAGATCAGCCTTAAAAACCTTCGTCGGGGTAAGAGAGTACGCCCGGGTCGAGCCTCATTACCAGAGCGTCCTCGTCTCCGTAGTAATTCTTCCTGACGTAGACGTCTTCAAAACCATAATCCTTATATAACTTTATCGCAGCGTGGTTGGTGCGGCGAACCTCAAGAAAAATAACGGTTACGCACGCCTGCTCCATGAACTCTATGGTAAAGCGCAGCAGCCTCCGGCCAACCCCCTGCCTGCGGAACTCGGGGGCGACCGAGATATTCATAATATGGCCTTCGCCGACGACGACCCAGAAGACGGCGTAACCTATAACAATTTCTTGCCTTTCCTCTCCGCCCTTACCGGACTTATCCGTCTTACCCTGTAGCTTTGCTACAAATAAATTCGAGACTGGGTTGGAGAGCTCGCCAAGAAACATATCTTTAGACCAGGGTCTGGTAAAAGATATATTCTCTATATTCACGACCATGTCAAGGTCGTCCTCTGTCATGGGTAATAGCTTTATATCAAGCGGTATATTTTCTTTGGTATGCAAGGGCGGCAACTACCGTCTGTGACGGTATATATGATCCATCTTTCAGGTAGACGAATATTTTATATAGATAACGGCGCGACCCGCCAGAGGCGGGGTGGCAAGTAAAATAATCAGCAGGACGAGATACGCTCATTTTCAGCATCTTTTACGTTTGTTGTAAAAATCAGCGACCAGAAATCCAGCTTCTTAAGCTTAAAGTTCCTCTTTACGCTGAGCCCTGCCTTTAAGATAAACTCATCCATGCAGAGATCCGACTTCCAGCCTATCTTCTCGCTAACAGGAGTGATGACCTTTTCAAAGCCGGCCAGCATCTTGTTCTTACTCTTAAAGTGGTTGACGATAACGACCTCGCCCCCCGGCTTACAGACCCTTCTGACCTCGGACATCAGGGTATAGGGGTTCGGCACGACGCTTACGACATGCGAGATAAAGACCTTATCAAAGCTATTATCCGAAAAACACAGGTTCATGGCATCCATCTCAAAGAGGCGGATATGGCTATAATTATTATCATTGACCTTCTCCTGCGCCTTGCCGAGCATCTTACCGGAGAGGTCGATCCCAACCACCCTGCTTGTCCTCGGATAATGAGAGAGAGAAAGCCCGGTGCCGACACCGACGTCAAGGATCCTCTCACCCTCCTTTATATCCATCGAGGCCAGGGCGTGCTCTATCCTCGGATGAAAAAACCTCTTGAATAGCGCATCATAGACCCCGGAATAACCTGCGTATATTTTCTTGACTGATTCTATCTCCAACTTAGCGCTCCCGATGGTTTATCAATTTATTATTAATACCCAGAATACTCCACTATACTAAATATATCTCAATAAAGAATACTTCTCAATCCTTTTCTTGAAAAAAGTCAACAAAACCAATTAACATCTTAACTCAAAAACATACGCCACGCAAGAACCAAAGCTTTAAGGCAGAAGAACCGCCGCGGCGACAACGGTTGTAAACTTACCGTCACCCTTTACTATCGCGCTCTGCGTGCAGTCCGTGGTCTTGACTATCTTGTCGCTTATCTTATATATCTCTTTTTTTTCATCCCAGCCAAGATCCTCGTCAAGCTCTATGCCGAGCGTGGATGCCAGCATCGCCGCCGCCATATCCTCGGCGTAATCGCCGGCGACCTCATCGGTCTGACCGTAGGCATGATGCTCGCTCAGGTATCCGTAGGCCCCCTTATCCACCGGTATGGCACATCCGACCGAGGCAGCCATCAGCCTTCTAGGCTCGTTGCTCGACAGCCTGCTCATTACGCAGAAGGTTATCTGCCCCGGAGACAGATACTTCTGCCCCTGCGCCCTGGGCAGTACCTTGCAGCCCGGAGGAAAGATACTTGAGACCTGAACGAGGTTAAGTTTTTCTATATGCGCGCTTCTAAGCGCCAGCTCAAAGGAATGCAGTTCATCCTTATGGATACCCACTCCCTTTGTGAAAAATATCCTGGTCGGAACGTACATAGGGGTAATTACTCCTGGTTATGTTATTGCCGGTCGGTACTATCTATCGACTTATTAATATAACCCATCACCCTGTAGGCAAGGCGGGCCGCCATAAAATCGGGGGCCGCGTTGCCTGCTACCGGGGCAAGCTCCACTATATCAAAACCAGCTATCTTTTTCCTGGAAATAATACTGCGCAGTATTGTCAGAACCTCCTCCCATAGCAAGCCGCCCGGCTCGGGCGTCCCGGTCGAGGGCATAATCGACGGATCAAAGACGTCGAGATCTATCGTAATAAAGACCTCATCGGTAAGGTGCGCCAGAACCTCTTTAAGGTCTATTCCGGCGCGCAGCTGGCGGGCCTGATACGAACGGACGTTCAGTATGTCGCCGGTACCTCCGTCGCCGAGGAACAATGCCTCCAGCTGGCTCATACTCCTTATGCCCAGCTGCACCAGGGGCGCGCCCTCTTCGGCCATCCTGCGCGCAATACAGGCGTGGCTATAGGGCGTACCGCCGTAGACCGCGCGCATATCCGCGTGCGCGTCAAGATGCAAGACCGATAGGGCCGGATGTTTTTCCTTAAGCGCCCTGAAGAGCCCGAGCGTAACTCCATGCTCGCCGCCAAGCAGTACCGGCAGCTTACCATCGGCTATAACCGAGGCAGAGGCCTTATGGACGACCTCAACCATCTCCTCAGGCGGCAAGGCTGAGATATCAAGCGGGGGCAGCGTCTCAATGCCTGCCCGCCACGGCTCGCTCTGGAGTTCTTCGTCATAGAGCTCCATATAGGTCGAGGCCTCCAGTATCGCCGCAGGCCCGCGGCTTGCGCCCTTGCCGTAAGATACCGTTGCTTCATAAGGGGCCGGGATGACCGCGTACCTCACCGAGGCACGCGGAGTCGGCTCATAAGGGTTAAAACTAGCCGGAGACGACAGGTCGTCTTCGCCTCCGAGGCACGCAAAATTTATAAAGGCAGTCTTATCTGTCAAGGTTATCCCCTCCCGCCGGGCGCGGGGTAAAGTCCTATAAGAGAATTAAGAGCTCCGGCACGGGGGCGCACCGAAACATCAAACAACAAATCTACGCTGCCGTCTTTTATAACTCAACGACAGGCCCTGATCAAGACCTCCCGCCGGGCGCGGGGCAAAGTCCTATAAGAGAATTAAGAGCTCCGGCACGGGGGCGCACCGAAACGCCATAGCTTCTCCTTTGCAACACTCTTATCACAGTTCGTGCTCAGAAATGTTCCTGCTGCCAGGAAGGGTAAGGTGTTAAACCGGAGCATATATTTGAATATATGAGGATTTGACAGCGCAACCCCTAAAACGCAGCAGGTCATTTATGAGCAGGGATCTCCCTAGAAGAGAATCTTTTCTTTATGATTATTATACCTGACCATAACCTTTCTTTTATACCGCTGCGGCACGCTCTTGCCTCGCCTTATTCTGGAAGCGACGTAGGTAGGCCCCCTGTTATAGGCCGCAAGAGCCTTATCCGTATCGCCGCCGAACCTGTCTAGGAGCTCTGCCAGATAGAATACGCCGAGCTGTACGTTCTTATACGGATCGTGCAGCGTCTTTATGCCCTCCCATTCAAGCTCCAGCTCTTCTGCGATATATTTACCGGTCGTTGGCCTGACCTGCATAAGCCCGCGGGCGCCGACACGGGACCTGGCCCCGTTATAGTAGGCGCTCTCTGTCTCTATCAGCGCAAGTATAAGGGCCGGCTCTATCTTATAGCGCCTGCTCTCCACAACTATAACCTCGGAGAGCTTAAGCTCTTCGGCGAGGGTCAGCCCCGTATGATGCCCCCTCAGCACGTCCAACACGTAATACTTGTCTATACAGTGCCGGGCACGGTTCGTATCCGTACACTTGGCCGGCACAGATATCTTGTTCGTCGTAACGACCAGAACAAGTACGGTAACCGCCGAGACCACTATCGCCGTCTTTTTAAGTAACGACCTTGACGACCGTCCGTCCTTACCTCTTGAAATATCCGCCGCGTCATGCGACTTCGGCGCAAGCTCTGATAACCGCCTTACTCTTCTCCCCCTGAACAACCCCATCCTCTCCCCCGTGATCTTCATAGTTACCAGATACCCTGACTTTACAGCCAGCGTCCTGCAATAAAGCTCTGCTATATTTTTTTCAGGTCCTTAACGCTGAGCCTAAGGCTCCGAACCCCGTTCCACTCATCCATATAAGGACAGAAGGCTATATCAAAGACTCCCTTGAGAGGATGAAGCGCGGCCTTGCCAAAGGCTATCGCGTCTTTCTTTCTTCCGTTCTGACGAATACGAAGCTTAAGATGCTTCGCCCCGACTATTTCGCTATTTATAACCTCTGCGCGCAAAGCGCATAAAAGCGGCTTTTCATTGGCCCGCCCGAATGGCTGGAACCTCTCTATCTCCGTCACAAAACGGCTGTCAAGCTCGTGCAGAGCCACCTCCGCGTCGAGCCTCAAGGCCGGCCTGAGGTCGTCATCGGTAAGGGTGCTGTTCATATACCCGATAAAGGCCTCCCTGAACTCTTCAACCCTGTCTTTATCTACCGTAAGACCTGCCGCAGCCTTATGTCCGCCGTAGCGCTCCAGTATAGAGGACGCTGCGTGCAGACCGTCTATCACGCTTACCCCGCCAACACTCCTGAGCGAACCCTTGCCAAACCGGCCGTCTATCGCTATAAGGGCCACCGGCCTGTGGTACTTCTCGACCAGACGCGAGGCGACTATCCCTATCACACCTGGATGCCACCTGTCGGAGTACAGGACTATCGCCTTATCTCCCTTGAAGCAGCCGGCCTGCTCGACCATCTCGAAGGCCTCTATACGTATGCGCTCTTCTATCCGCTGCCTTGCCGTATTTTCGGAGTCGAGCTTTGCGGCAAGCTCTCTGGCCTCCTGCTCGTCTTCCGTAATTATAAGGCGCAAGGCCAGATCGGCCTTATCAAGCCTGCCTGCGGCATTTATCCTCGGAGCGAGCTGAAAGGCTATCTTCTCCGATGTTATCTGCCCCATACGGGCACTCGATACGTCAATGAGCGCCCGCAGCCCCGGACGCTGCGTGTTGTTAAGCTCTCCGAGGCCGTACCTGACCAACACCCTGTTCTCATCTACCAGCGGCACAACATCGGCGACCGTGCCGATACTTACGATATCCAGGAACCTCTTGAGGTTCGGGCCGTCGCCTTCTATAATACCGGCCTCTTTAAAGCCCGACCTCATGGCGATAACCAGGTTAAAGGCCACGCCTACGCCCGCAAGCCCTCTAAAAGGAAAGTCGGAGTCCTTTTTAAGAGGATTTATTATTGCCACGGCCTCGGGCACGACCTCGGGGATCTCATGGTGGTCGGTAATTATTACATCTATGCCGACAGAGGCGGCATAGGCCACCTCTTCGCAGTCCGAGATGCCGCAATCAACGGTTATAATTACCTTGACCCCGTCCTCAGAAAGCCGCTCTATAGCGCCCATGTTAAGGCCGTAGCCGTCTTTGAGCCTCTCCGGTATGCAACAGACGGTCTCTACCCCTATCTCTCTGAAAAAAAGATGCAAAAGAGCCGTAGAAGTAGTGCCGTCTACGTCATAATCACCGTAGATAGCGATCTTTTCGCCGTCCCTGACCGCCTCTATCAGGCGGTCAACACCGTCAAGCATACCGCTTAAAAGAAAAGGGTCGTGCAGTGCGCCCAGACCGGGACTTAAAAAAGAAGAGGCCGCAACCTTATCGCCAAAGCCTCTGTTAACCAACAACTGAGCCGTAACAGGCAGAACATCAAGAGCGCTCTGTAGAGACAGAAGCAACTCCTCGTCTGCCCGGGTTATCGTCCAGCGTTTCTCCGTCACCACAGCCTCGTCCGGTTGCATTCAAACCAATACAAACCCCATATAACCACAAAAGAAATCAGATATATCTTAAAGAAATATTAAGATATTTTATCAATTTTCTGACGTTTGGTCAAGATATCTTTAGGGGAAAAAGGCAAAGTGCCACTTGCAATAGTTGTTATATTATTGATAGTTACAGCGTTCAGGGGTATTCAGAGAGCTGGATTGGTCATTGGTGCGGATAAGGCAGAAAAGACAACAATATATATCAAAACTACGGCCTGACAACCGGTTCCAGCCAGGGACCTGCCGGTGCCTGGCGAACCTCTCAGGCGTTAAGGCAGGGCCTTTACCTTTACAGAGGCTGCAGAGGCCTTAGCCTTGCTACCGGCGCCGGAACCGTGCCCCTTGCCCTTCCAGAGCAGCAGGAGGGGGCTGGCAACGAATATGGAAGAGTACGTACCTATAAGCACGCCCAGAAAGAGCGCGAGGGAAAAGTCGTGGATAACCTCGCCGCCGATAAGCAGGAGCACGACCAGGACAAGGAGCGTCGTAACCGAGGTCACTACCGTACGCCTCAACACCTCGGTAATACTCTTGTTTACTAGCACCTCGAAGCTGTCTTTGCCCCCCTTTCGCATATTCTCCCTTATCCTGTCGAAGACAACGACGGTATCATTAAGAGAGTAGCCGGCGATAGTTAAAAGGGCGGTGATTATAAGCAGGTTTATCTCCCTGTCCAGTATAAAGAGGATGCCGAGCACGGCCAGCACGTCATGGAAGGTAGCCAGCACGGCGGCCAGGCCGAAACGTATCTGAAAGCGCCATGCCACATATATAAATATACCTACAAGGGATATAAGAACGGCCCATAGCGCGTCCTCCTGAAGCTTCTTTCCAACGGTCGGCCCTACCTCAGTTGTAGAGTCCACAACAAACGGGTTATCAGGCATAGCTTTTCTAAAGACCTCGCCGATAGCCGTGCCGGTACCCGTCACATCCTTATTCCTCTTGAGGCGGACCAGCAACTTATTACCGCCTGTTATCTCCTGCAGGTCGGCATCCTCAAAGCCTCCGGCCTTGAGCGCGTCCCTCATTCTATCCATCTCAAGGGGCTTTTCAAAGCGAAGCTGTACCGATAGCCCCCCCGAGAAATCAGTACCAAGGTTGGCCTTGCCAAGCGGAATAGCAAATACCGCTACAAAGCCTACTATCACAAAGATCGCCGAGATAAAAAATGCTATCTTACGTTTACCCAGTATATCTAAATAATCGCCCTTTATAATTTCCATCTCTTCTCCAGAAACTCCCTATATGCTAAGCTTATTTATACCGAACCTGTCGTTTTGCAGATCAAACGCGAACTTCGTGCCGACAAGCGAGGTAAATAAGTTTATCAGTATTCCAAGGCTGAGCGTAACGGCAAAACCCTTGATCGGCCCGCTTCCGAACTGGAAGAGGACGGCCGCTGTAATAAGGGTCGTTACATTTGAGTCAATAATCGTCCACCATGCATGGGCGTAGCCCGCATTAACGGCAGACATCGGGGTGCGCCCTGCCTTAAGCTCTTCTTTTATGCGCTCAAAGATAAGTACGTTCGAGTCCACCCCCATACCGATAGTAAGTAGTATTCCGGCGATACCCGGAAGCGTAAGCGTAGCGTTCAGCCAGCTCATCGCACCGAGAAGCATTATCACGTTAAGTGTTATCGCTATGTTCGCTATAAGGCCCGAGACCTTGTAATAGACGAGCATGAATATAAGTACCAGCACGGCGCCGATCAGTATCGCCCTGATCCCGGCATCAATGGAGTCTTTACCGAGCGTCGGGCCGACCGTTACGTTCTGAATGATATTCACAGGCGCGGGGAGCGCGCCGGCACGAAGCACGATAGCGAGATCCGTTGCCTCGGCAACCGTAAAGCCGCCCGAGACCTGCGCCCTGCCGCCCGCTATCTTCTCCCTGACGACAGGGGCCGAGTGCAGCTTGCCGTCCAGTATTATGGCTATGCGCTTGCCGACGTTCTGCCCTGTAATACGCTCGAATATCTTTGAACCGGCCGAGTCGAAGGTAAGCGATACGTAAGGCTCGTTAAACTGGGAATCAAAGGCGACCCTGGCATCCGAGAGCAGGTCGCCGGTAAGGAGCACCTCACGCTTAACAAGGAAAGGTATCTTCGTGATCCTTCCGGTCTGCGCGTTCACCCTGTCCTGATAGACAAGCTCCGAGCCGAACGGCGGGCCGTACTTTACGGCCTCCTGCGGGTCGTTATCCTCATCTATCAGACGGAACTCAAGGACGGCCGTCTTACCGATAAGGGCTATGGCGCGGGCAGGATCCTTAAGTCCCGGAAGCTGGATGACTATCTCATGGTCGCCCTGCTTCTGGATAAGGGGCTCTGTTACGCCAAATTTATCTATCCTGTTCCTTATAGTCTCAAGGGCCTGCGACGAGGCCCAATCCTTTATCCTGTCGCGCTCCGCCTCGGACAGGGTAAAGACCAGTTCACTGCCCGAGTCCCGGGGAGAGACGAGCACCGGCATATCTTCGCCGACTATTTCCTTTACCGCAGCAGGCACATCCGGCGACTCATATGTAACGGCTATCTTGTCCTGGCCGCGAAAGTTGACGCTGACGTAGGCCACACCCTTTTCTTTAAGGGTACTTTCCAGCGAGTCCGCCAGCCTCTGGACGTATATCTCGACGGCCTTCTCCCTGTCGACATCAAGGACGAGGTACATGCCCCCCTGAAGGTCGAGGCCGAGGACTATCCTTGGTATGCCGTTAGCCCAGAAAGACGGTAATTTTTTCGATATGGGGGTGGAGGGCAGAAATAGCACCAGGGCTATCAGCGCAAAGGCGCCGAGCATTACGCCCCTCCAGAAAATACTTTTCATCAACTACTCCGATATTCAAAGTAAGCCGGGGCGGGATTAGCACGTCCCGGCTACAAAACATTTATTGTCCGGCAAAAGCAATACGCGGTTCTTAAAAATAACGGGAGATAAAAAAACTACTACTTGCCGTCGCCGCCGTCAGCTGTCTGCTTACCGAGGATAGCGCCCCTGTCGAGCTTAACTACTACGTTGTTGGCTATCTCTACGGATATAACCTCGTCCTTTACGTTCTGAACCCTGCCGTGTATACCGCCTCTGGTAATGACCCTGTCGCCCTGGGCAATGGCGGCCAAAAGCTCCTTGTGCTTCTTGGCCGTCTTCTGCTGAGGCCTGATAAGGAGAAAATAAAAAACAACGATAAGCAATACAAAAGGGGCCATGCTGGCTATGCCGCTGCTGCCCCCTAAACCGGCCAACCCTCCCCCGCCTGCGGCGTGGGCAACTGAAATAGGGAATAAATATAACACTCTACTACCTCCATTTTATAAGACACTTCCGTCTTTTGCAGACAAAAGCGTCCCTTACTACAGTATTTTTTATTTTACTGCCTTACCCGCTCCGGCCCGTTCGTAAAAACCGGCCCTGAACTCCTGAAAACTATCCTCTTCTATAGCGCGCCGCATCTGCGCCATCAGGGTCATATAGTAATACAGGTTATGAATCGTATTAAGCCTTAGCCCCAGTATCTCGCCTGCCGTAAAGAGATGCCTGAGGTACGCCCTTGAGTAATTTCTGCACGTATAACAGCGGCAGTCGTCGTCAACCGGGGCGTGATCTGATTTATGTTGACTGTTCTTTATAACTAATTTTCCCCTGCTTGTAAAGAGAGTTCCGTTCCGGGCGCATCTTGTGGGTATAACGCAGTCGAAGATGTCCATGCCGCGCGCCACACTCTCGACGAGATCCACGGGCATACCGACCCCCATCAGATACCTCGGTTTATCCTCCGGCAGCTGCGGCACGGCAGCCTCTATCATCTCCGCCATAAGCCCTTTGCTCTCCCCGACGCTAAGCCCTCCTATGGCATAGCCGTCGAAGCCGAGCTCGACCGTGCGCCTTGCGCTCTCTTCTCTCAGGGCCCGGTACATCCCGCCCTGCACTATCCCGAAGAGCGCCTGATCCTTACGCCTTCTGGCGGTCTTGCACCTCTGCGCCCACCGAAGCGTAAGCTCCATGCTATCCCTTGTATACTTCTCTGTAGACGGATGCGGCGGGCACTCGTCAAAGGCCATTATAATATCGGCGCCAAGGGCCTCCTGCACCTCAATGGAGAACTCCGGGGTCAGGTTCCACGCCGAGCCGTCGATATGGGACTGGAACTTGACGCCCTCTTCAGTGATCTTACGCAGGTTCGCAAGGCTAAAGACCTGATAACCGCCGCTATCGGTAAGTACCGGACCCTTCCAGTTCATAAAACCGTGCAGCCCTCCAAACTCCTTAATAAGTTCATGGCCCGGGCGGAGCATCAGGTGATAGGTATTGCCGAGTATAGTCTCCACCCCGCACTCGACCAGCTCCTCCGGGGTCATAGTCTTTACCGTGGCCCTGGTACCGACCGGCATGAATGCGGGGGTCTCCATCGTGCCGTGCGGCGTGGTGATGCGTCCGCGCCTCCTGCCGCCCGCGTCTTTCTTTATAAGTTCAAAGCCGTATTCCACCTGCCTGCCCTCTTTAATGGATGAACATACAGTCGCCGTAGCTGAAAAACCTGTAGCGCATCTCGACCGCTGTTTTATAGGCCTTTAATATATTCTCCCTGCCGGCAAAGGCGCTCATCATCATAAGGAGCGTGGATCTCGGCAGATGAAAGTTAGTGACGACCGCGTCTACGACATTAAATTCATAGCCCGGGCGGATAAATATATCGGTCGCACCGGAGAGCGCCGGCTCGTCAGGACCTGCGGCAAAGGCCGCCTCAAGCGTCCGGGTGGAGGTCGAGCCAACGGCCACTACGCGGCGTCCTTCCCGGCGGGCCTTTACTACCGCAAGCCCTGTTGCCTCGGGTATTACGTAGTGCTCTTTGGGCACGCTGTGGCCGCTGACGTCGCCGTCCCTTATCGGAAGGAAGGTCGCGGGCCCTGTGTGAAGGGTCAGACAGGCGAGCTCAACGCCCGCTCCTTTCAAGGCGTCTATTATGCCCGGCGTAAAGTGCAGCCCGGCCGTCGGCGCGGCCACGGCCCCGGGATTTACCGCAAAGACGGTCTGGTACCTCTCGCTGTCGAGCGGCTCGGCCTCGCGTCTAATATAGGGCGGCAGAGGCAGGACGCCGTATTCCTTTATCGCAGCGCTTACGTCGCTACCGGTAAGGACTATCTCCCAGAGGCCGTCACTATCCTTCCGCACCGCCTCTGCGCGGAGGTCATCGCCGATAGTTATACGCGTGCCTTCTTTTAAAGCCTTTGAGGAGCGCACCATCGCCTGCCACCGCTGCGTGCTTTTTAAGCGATCCGCCTCTGGCGGATCGCTATCAGGCATACGGATAATAAGCAGTTCGACTTTACCGCCAGACTCTTTCCTGCCAAAGAGTCTGGCCGGGATAACGCGGGTATCGTTGAAGATAAGCAGGTCACCCGCCCTCAGATAATCCTTTATATCCGGGAAGGCGCGGTGCTCCGTACATCCGTCGCGCCCGAGCGCCAGAAGCCGCGACGCTTCGCGCGTCCGAAGCGGATACTGCGCTATAAGCCCTTCGGGGAGTTCATAGTCAAAGTCTGCTGCCTGCATATAAAAACAAATCCCTTTCATTTTTGAAGAATAAAAAAAACGCCTAAAACCTATCACCCTTGCATATAAGGACGAAAGGCCCAAGCGAAGCTGCTATGCTCTCACGCAGCGAATCAGTATAACTTCTTGATCGTAGTCCCGGCGTAGTAATGCCTGAGTATCTTCTTATAACCGGCGCCGTCCTCTGCCATACCCTTTGCGCCCCACTGCGAAAGGCCTACGCCGTGGCCCGAGCCGCGCCCCTTAAAGACAAAGCCCTTACGGCTGCGACCGACCTTAAAGAGCGTACTGCGAAGCCTTGCGTAGCCAAGGGCCTTGCGCAGATCCTCACCCTTCATCGCTATCATACGCCCGTCCTTATCCTTTATCGTAAGGGCCGTCACCCTGCCGGTCTTTGTCTTCTTTTTGACCTTTATCCTGGCCGGAAGCCCTATCTCGTAGCCCGCGGCGCGAAGCTTCTCCCCCAGGCTGATCTTTGAGAGCGCCAGCTCCCACCTGAAGTTCGGCGCGTCCTTATCATGGCGGCTCTTTACGGCCCTCAGGTACGGCTCGTTAGCTCCCCAGACGTTCCTTGCATACTCGGTCTCGCCTCCGGCATTGGAGTGGTAAAGCGTAAGGGCCGGGCGCCCTTTGTAAAAAAGCACCTCTCCCGTGGTTTTTTTAACGGCACGGAACGAGGCGCGGTCTTCGACAGCGGCCCCTGTATAGACCTGATCCATATGAGTGCCGGTCAGATGAAAAAGGTTATCCTTTCTCTCTTCCATCTGATAGATAGCATAGGTACGCGCTATAACCGACTGCGCCTTTATCGCCTCCAGAGGCCACTTTGACGATATCTCGTTATTTATTATCCCCGCTATATAGTTCTCAAGCCTGAGTTCGTTTATAACGATAAGGGCCCCTTTATCCTCCCTTACCTCGACTACCCCCCTGTACGGCCTCCTGTCAATATAGATAAAACGCCACTTCGGATGAAACCTCAGAGGCAATTTCTTCAGCTCTCCGTTCAGGGTAACGGCCTTGCCTCCGGCATATTCCAGGTTCAGTCGGCTGCTGCCCTTTGCGCCGTCGATCTTAAAACCGGTCTTCCCCTCCTGCACAAGTATACGGATAGTCTGCTTCGCAAGATCCTGGTCTTTACCGCCCTTTTTATAAGACCCTGCCGGGGCGGCACAGCCAGAGAGCATAACCCCTGCCAGAAAGAATACAAAGACCAGTACGAAGAAATTCGACGATCTAAAAAAGTTTTTCTTTGTCATATTCGTCTTCTTCAACTTCACCCGAGAAAACTCTTTACGATATAGAGTATTACCAGCCCGACGGCCATCGAGGCAAGTCCCATCAGCCTGAGGCTCTTATCCGGTATATCAACAAGGCTCTGCCCCCACTCCCTGATCTTCGCCGGGAAGGCAAAGTACGGCGCGCCCTCTATTACAAGCACTACCCCGAGCACACTAAGTATAAATGCCATATTCCACCTGCTGTAGAGAAAAAGTCCATTTGATACTCAGTTGCCAGCCGAGGCACAAACCACTAGAGATAAAAAAGACCTGCCTCCCCTCTCCCCAATGGGGAGAGGGGAGGCAGGGCAGACCAATCGTACGTACCTACTTCCTTACCTTCAGCGACGCAAGGTACGCGCTCAACACCCTGACATCTGCCTTATTAAGGCTCTTATGATACAAAGGCATACGCGTAGCCGGATTGAAATATAGCGGATCCTCAATATAGGCATATATCCAGTCGGGGCGAAGCCTCCGGCCTGCGTCCTCAAGGCTCGGCCCGCTCTTGCCGCCAAGGATGCGCCTGCCCTTCCTGACCTCGTGGCAGCCGTAACAGCCGAGCTTCTTCTCGAATATCACACGCCCGCGCGAGCTTCTCTTCGCCTTTATTCCCAGCGCCTTGACCTTATCGCTCTTGAGCGAGGCGAGGTAGCCTGCCACCGCAGCCGCATCCGGGGAGGTAAGCACAGGATGCCCGGCCTTGTTCTCTTCGGTGATGGAACCGTAGGCCATGGGCCTTATAATGGTCGGCTCCGTGAGCCAACGCTTCAGAAAATCAGGGTTGAACTTGCTGCCCGCGTACCATAGGTCAGGGCCCTTACTGTTGGCCTTACCGCGCACGACCGAATGGCATTCAACGCAGCCCGCGGAGGTAAATATAGCCTTCCCCTTACCCGCTGGTTGCGCAGAGGCGGGCGAAGCAGACTGCATAAAGATAAAGAGGGAGAAGACAGCGATCAGGAAAAGAGTCTTTTTCAGGTGGTCCATAAAAACTCCATATTTGGGGCAGATATCTTCTCTGGCCGCAACGCGGTCAGACGATCTCGTATTCCTCTTGGTGGAAGCTCTCGACCGGTTTGACCACGAGCTTCTTTTTATACCGCCTGGCAAGCTCGTGGATCACAGAGCCGGGCTCTTTTATCCGCTCGGCAACGCCCGGATTGACGTAGAGAATGGCCTTTCTGCGCCTGGCAGGAAGGGTCTTCAGTAGCTCGCGGTATATCTCCATAATAACGGTATCCTTACCCTTTACCAGCCCGTCGCCGTCGCAGTAAGGGCAGGCCTCCAGCAGACTCTGCGTGATGCTCTCGCGCGTTCTTTTGCGCGTCATCTCGATTATGCCAAGCTCCGAGACCTTAAGGATATTGGTTCGGGCCTTATCGGCCTTAAGGGCCTCTTTCAGCCTGTCATAGAGCATCTCCCTGTTGGAGATCCTGCTCATATCTATAAAATCTATGACGATGATACCGCCGATGTTCCTGAGCCTGACCTGGCGGACGACCTCTTCAAGGGCCTCAAGGTTGGTCTTAAGGATGGTCTGTTCGGAGTTCTTCTTACCGACGTACCTGCCGGTATTGACGTCTATCGCTGTTAAGGCCTCCATCTGGTCTATAACAATAGAGCCGCCCGAGGGCAGCCAGACGTTCTTCTCCAGGGCCTTTGCGAGCTCAACCTCGATGCCGAGGGCGTCAAAGGCCGGGGTATCCCCCTTATAGAGCTCGACACGCGCCTTCAGATCGGGCATGAACTCGTCCATAAAGGTTATTATCTTATTATACTCCGGCTCGGAGTCGACGACAAAGCGCTTGACGTCCTTGGTGAATATATCCCTGACGGTTCTAAGCGTGATATCCAGCTCTTCGTATAAGAGCGAGGGATTAGGCAGCGTATCCGTATTAAAGAGTATCTTCTTCCAGAGCTTTAAGAGGAACTCCATATCCGAGCCAAGCTCATCCTTGCTGCGCTTTTCACAGACCGTCCTTATGATAAAGCCCGAGCCCTTCGGACGAAGCCTGGCCACTATATCTTTCAGGCGGCGCCTTTCGCGGTCGCCCTCGATCTTACGCGAAACCCCGACCTTGTCGTAGGTAGGCATAAAGACGAGATAACGCCCCGGTATAGAGACGTAGGAGGTCAGACGCGCCCCTTTCGTCCCGATAGGCTCTTTCTCTACCTGGACTACTACCTCCTGGCCGGCCTTTAAAAGGTCCTGTATCTTCTCAACGGAGCGTTCGCGACGCCTGCCCTTCTCATAAGGCGCATCGTCGTCAGGGGTCTCTGTGGGATCGGTAACGTCGGAGACGTGCAGAAATGCGGTACGGTCCAGCCCAAGCTCGACAAAGGCCGCCTGCATGCCGGGCAGAACCCTTACGACCTTACCTTTATAGATATTACCGGTCAGCCCCCGGTCGCCCTTACGCTCGACGTAGAACTCCGCTAGATTATCATCCTCGCGGATGGCAATACGGGTCTCGAACGGGTTGGAATCCAGGAATATCTCTTTTACTATGGCCTTGCCCATTAAATCCATGCCTGAAAACCCGGGTATTTATCACGTCTTTTTAAAAAGACGCAGCCCCGGGCCCTCGGCCTAATGTGATTTAAGAACAGTCCTTGTCTTCAGGATGGATATAAGGGATGCCTGCTCCGAGGGGAGTTGAAATAGAAGAGCCATGACCTCGTGGGGCTTAATGGAGACGCCCGCACTACTCCGCAGAGTTAGGCCTAAAGTGAATTCATCTTTAATATCGATAGTTTCCACTTGCTGCTTCAAATTAACAACCTTTTTCTTGCCTGCGCGTTCAAATTCTACCTCGGTTAAACGGTTCTCTAGAAAATCCCTGACAGTCCGCTCTATCTCGTCGGACCCTATATCCAAGCCAACAAGGCTATTCTTCAAATATATGATATATCGTTGTTTTTCCATAATAGCAGAGAGCGATGGAAGTTGCAAGGGTATAAAAGTTGCAGTATTAAAATTGATATCCTCGGGCAACTCCGCGTTCAGCCTCTTAACTATCTGCGCGGGCGTAAAGTTTCCAAGCGCCGTAAGCTCCATATCCATAAACTCCTGCTCACTCTCCATGCCGACGGGCAGCGGGGTGGCGTAGTTTATCTTTGGCTGAGGATGAAAACCCTCTGAATATGCTACAGGCAGACCCGCCCTGCGAATGGCACGAAAGATCGTCCTGTTCAGTTCGAGATGGCTTAAATACTTAAGCCTCCCCTTCTTTGCGAACTCAAGCCTTACCCTTATCTTCTTGTCACCCTGCTCTGCCCCTGCCCTGCTGGCGCGGCGCATAGGCAAGTCTTTATAATCTTTAAATATTACGTTCTTTAAAACCTTATGGTCGCAGACGCCGCAGTCCGTACACCTGTCTACGCGGCAATCGGGGATAGCCTCGCCCCTGAGAGAGGCCTCCCTGTCATTCCACAGGAATTCTTTTTTAACGCCGCAGTCCAGATGGTCCCACGGAAGTATCTCGTCCTTTGTGCGCCGCCTTGAGCTATAAAAAGACCTGTCGATACCTTCTTCTTTAAAGACCTCCTGCCACACCTCCCAGCTGAACTCGTCACTCCAGCCGTCAAAACGCCGTCCCTTCTCGTAAGCCCTTATAATAGCAGAAGAAAGCCTTCTGTCTCCGCGCGAGAAGACCCCCTCAAGCTCGCTCATCTCGGCGTCGTGCCACTTAAAGCCGAGTTTTTTATCACGCGTATTACGCCTCAGGTACGCAAGTTTCCTGCGGCTCTCCTCAAGGGTTATCTGAGGCTCCCACTGAAAGGGAGTAAAGGGCTTCGGCACAAAGGCCGCGGCGCTTACATTCACCTTTACCGAGTGCAGCCCGGCGCGGCGCCCCTCCCTGCGCACGTCAAAGGCCAGCCTGATTATCTCCTCGATATCCTCGTCGGTCTCGGTCGGCAACCCCGTCATAAAGTATAACTTTATCGCCCGCCAGCCGAGGGTAAAGATATCGCGGCTGCCCTTTAAGAGGTCTTCTTCGGTTATGCCCTTATTTATCACGGCCCGCAGGCGCTCGCTCCCGGCCTCGGGGGCCATTGTAAAGCCCGTCTTCCTGACCTTCTTTATCTCGGTTGCGAGGGTCTCGGATAAGGTCCCGACCCTCATCGAGGGCAGGCTGACCGAGACCCTGTCGCCGGCAAAGGCCCCCATCACCGAACAGAGCAGCGGCTCGATAGAGGTATAGTCTCCGGTAGACAGGGACAAAAGCGATACGTCTTCATAACCGGTATTTTCAAGGCCTTCCCTGATATACTCCAGAACCTTGGCCGGTTCTCGCTCTCTTAAGGGGCGGTAGGTCATCCCTGCCTGACAGAACCTGCAACCGCGCGTGCAGCCTCTGGCTATCTCCACGGCGAGCCTGTCGTGGACGGCCTCAACAAAAGGGACTACCGGCCTTGAACGGAAGGGCGCGCTATTAAGGTCCGGGAGAAAACGCCTCGTTACCCCGATGTAGCCCTCCATGAGCGGAGTTACCTCTTTAATTGTCCCGTCCCCTTTATAGCTGACCTTGAAGAGACTCGGCACGTATACGCCGGCCACCCGGGCAAGCCGCTTTAATATCTCACCCCTCTCCGCCCCCTCTTCTCTGGCGATTGCGACAAGCTCGCAGATCTCTACCACCGCCTCCTCGCCGTCGCCGAGCAGGATACAATCGAAAAAGTCCGCTACAGGCTCGGGGTTAAATGCCCCCGGGCCGCCGCCTATGACTATCGGGTCAAGCTCGCCGCGCTCGCTCGCCATGAGAAGCACGCCGCCGAGGTCCATCATCATAAGGATCGTCGTATATGAAAGCTCGTACTGGAGGGAGAAGCCAACAAGCTCGAACTCGCTTAAGGCACGACCCGACTCAAGGGTCCCGAGCGGCAACCCTCTGGCAACGAGCTGCTCCTCCATATCCTTCCAGGGGGCAAAGGCCCGCTCGCAGGCTAGGTCTTCCACGGCATTTACGGCCTGATAAAGGACGTGGATACCCTGATGGCTCATCCCCATCTCATAGGTATCGGGAAAGCAGAGGGCAAAAGACATCCTCACCTTCGCTGGATCCTTCCTCACGGAATTAAGCTCGCTGTCTATATAACGCGCGGGGCGCCTTACCAGCGGCAGGTAATCTTCTATCGTAGTCTCTGACATGCTTTCTTATATGCTCCCGTTAAATGATCTTGCTATTTTATTCCTCAGTCCTCTTTTCCAAAGAAGCAAAGCTCCGGAGGCGATGTCACTCCCCTCACCTACCCCCCCCTTTTTGCAAAAAAGGGAAGGAAGACCAGATTGCCGCGTCGGCTAACGCCTCCTCGCAATGACATTTGATGGGCACAGTGCTCTTCCCCCGAGAGAGTGAACACAGAGTTAAGCGGCTATTCGCGCCTCTTAGAATGCCAGTCCGTAGAGTTGGGCAGAGCGCGAAGCCAAAGGCCCGGAGCGAAACCCAACGTCTTTTCCATAGACCTTTCACCCTTTCCTTTGTCCCCTTGTCCCCTGCCATCAAGAAAGAGGGAAGAGGCAAGTCAAAGACCTTCCTTTAACCCCCTTTCCCCATTACCTTTGGGGAGAGGGCCGGGGTGAGGGGCCCGTCTAAAACAGAACATAGCGACTACGCAGACTTTTTTACTCCTCTGCCTTGCGGCGCTCCTGCGGAGAACAAAGCGGCTTCGCCGCAAGGCTCATTCCACGATTAACACCAACCTGCATTAATAGATTTGCCGTGCGAGGGCCTTTATTTTCCAACCTGTCATCCTGAATTTATTTCAGGATCTGTCTTTGACTCTTTTACTCCTCTGCAATATTCTTTCCAAAGATATTTCCTGGTAACAATATGGTCTACCGCGTCCCATGGCAGCGCCTCACCTTCGGCGCGAGGCCTCTCGGTAGAGCGCAGCGCACCCGGGGCCATGGCCTTTACGGCACGCTTTAGCCCTGCATCTAACGCCCCGGCCAGGACTCGCCCCGCCCTCCGGTCGGCCCTTGCAAGCCATGCCTGAAGGCAGGCCTCCTTCGCTGACTCGGTCTTCAGGCTTACTCCCTTTACCTTACCTAACATCGACTTTATTATCTTATATTTTTTCTCTATAGAGGCCGCACCGTCGTAGCCGTGCCACTGAAAAGGCGTTACGGGCTTCGGTATAAAAGGATTTATACTTATAGCGACCGAGCCGTTCTTGAGCTCGTCCTTTATCCTTATCGTCAACTCGGCTATGGCACGGACGTCCTCTTCGGTCTCGCCGGGCAACCCCACCATGAAATAGAGCTTCATCCTGCGCACCCCTGCCTCGTTAACCAGACGGGCGCACTCAAGCAGACAACCGTCCGTTATATCTTTACTGATAACTCGCCTCAGCCTCTCCGTCCCCGCCTCCGGGGCAACGGTTATCGTCTTATAACCGGCCTCCTTCAAAAGCTCCAGAAGCTCTGCGTCTATCATATCGGCCCGCAAAGACGAGACCGTTATCTCCCTGCCTTCACCTGCGGCCAGCCCGAGCATCTTCTTCAGACCCGGATGCTCGGAGATGGCCGCCCCCACAAGCCCGACCTTACCCGTACGTTGCAGGCCGTCTTTTATCGCCCCTTCTATCACATCAAAGGCGCGCCACCTCGGAGGCAGATAGATAAAACCGGCAGAGCAGAAACGACACCCCCTCGGACACCCACGCTCGGCCTCGATAAGGACGGTACCCGAGAAGCTCGTATCAGGGGTCGTAATAACGCTTACCGGCACCGGGGCGAGACTCAGGTCACCGGCAATAGCCTTCCTGACGGGCATCGGAGCGCCGCCTCTGGACGAGATAGAGACGACCCTGCCACTTATATCATTATCGTCATACTCAAAGTCGTAGAAGGCCGGGACGTAAGCGCCGGGCACGCTGAAAAAACCCTTTAGATACTCTTCCCGGTCATATTCACCTGCGCCGCGGTTCCTTGACGCCTCGAAGACCTCCATAAACGGGCCTACAGAGGCCTCACCCTCGCCTAACAAAAAGAGGTCTATCATCTCGGCTACCGGCTCGGGGTTAAGCGAGACCCCGCAGCCGCCAGCGATCACGAGCGGATGGGTCTCGCCCCTGGCGGCCGAGAAGACAGGGACCCCGGCAAGCTCCAGTATCACCGGGATATTTACGTAGTCCTTTTCAAAGGACGCCGTAAAAGCGATGATATCAAAGTCCCGCACAGGGCTCTGGCTCTCAAGAGAGAGCAGCTTCGTACCCGACTTAGCGTACTCCCCGGCCTCTTCCCTGCGGTTAAGGCCCTCTGCGCCGGCAGGCAGAAAGGCCCGCTCGCAGAGGTACCGTGGGTCGTTATTAAAGAGGGCATATACCGAGTGCAGCCCGAGGTTGCTCATCGCAACAGAGTAGGTATTCGGGTAGATAAGGCACACCCTTACCTTACCGCCGGGGTCTTTGAAGATAGTCCCGGACTCGCGCGCCAGCCTTTCCTTATACCGTTTTTTTATGCTCCAGGAAATATCAAACCCTCCTGCTTCCTGTTAACTGCTTATAAAACCGAAGGCCATTTATATCGCATCCTAACCTCGGCCCGTGTGTTAATAACGCCTTCCCAAGGGAAGTAAAAACACCCCTTCGCAATGCCGCCTGCGCGCAAAATTGTATTATCACATAATCCCTCAGGGACGAAAGATACAATATCCTTTTGCTGTACGCAACAGCACCACAACTAAATATTATCACATACCACCGTCCTCTTTTCAAGAAAGAGCACTGGAGGCCTATGCCTGAACCGCCGATTAGACAGGCAAACCGCTTTCTGCTATAATTTTCTTAACTTTAGAGGTGAATAGTGGAGTTTCTTTCAAAAGCAGAGTTCAAGAGACTGATCAAGGGCCTTGTAACGGACTACGCCCTCTACGGCACGGTCTTGAAGGACAACGTCCCTGCCTACGCCGCTATCGACGACTCGAAAGAGCTGAAACTCAGGCAACGCCCTACGCACCTCTCCCCTAAAGGATTTATCTTCCCGCCGGAAGAAAGACTCCTGACCTTTGATATAGAAAAAGAGACAACACGCGCAATAACAGAGGCGCCAAGGCAGGCCATTATCGGCCTCGCCCCCTGCGACCTGCACGCTATCTCGCTTATGGACAGGGTCTTCAAGGCCACACCCGAGGACGTGAACTACATCAAAAGACGAAGGAACACCCTGCTGATCGGCTCGGACTGTACTCCCGATGCCTACTGCTTCTGCAGCTCTGTAAAGACGTCTCATGCGGAGGAAGGCTTTGACCTCTTCCTGCATACATTAAAGGACGGCTACCTCGTAAAGATCGGAACAAAAAAAGGCAGCGTAGTCCTTAAAAAATACGCAAGGACAAGAAAAGCAAAAAAAAGCGAGATAGCGGAGCTGAAAAAGGCCGAGGAGGTAAGGGTCGGGAAGATCAGGACGAGGCTAGACGCAACGGTCGAAGAACTGCCGGGGCTCTACGCCGCGAGCGAGCACGACCCTGTGTGGAATAAGATCGGTGAGAGGTGCACGGGCTGCGGCAGCTGCAACCACGTCTGCCCGACCTGCTACTGCTTTGATATAAAAGACGAGGTCTCGCCGGATCTGAAAAGGGGCGCGCGGGGCAGACACTGGGACGCCTGCACACTGGAGGACTTTGCAAAGGTCGCCGGAGGCCGCGACTTCAGGGGGTCGCGCGCAGGCAGGCTCCGCCACCGCATGAGGCGGAAGTTCCAGTACCCGGTCAAGGAATACAACTCGCTCTTCTGCGTCGGCTGCGGGAGGTGCAGCAGGACGTGTCTGGTCGAAATAAATATAGCAGAGGTAACAAATGATATCCATGCAGGCAAAAAAGACTAAAGGCGAAGGCTCGCCCTATCTGCCGGCAAGGGCCGTTGTTACGAACTCCCGCGCCCTTACCCTGCGAGACACCCTCCTTACGATCAGAACAGACCGCCCCCTTGACTACCAGCCGGGACAGTTCCTTATGGCAGGCCTGCCGGGCTTTGGCGAGGCGGCTATATCTATCTCCTCGCCGCCTGCTAAAGGAAGAACAATAGAGCTCTGCATAAGGAACGCAGGCTCGCTTACGTCCAGGCTCTGCGCCCTTGAAAAGGGCGATACCATCTGGCTGCGCGGGCCTGCGGGAAGGGGCTTCGAGATGCCCCCGAAGGGAGAAGACCTGTTATTTATAATCGGCGGAATGGGGCTGGTCCCGGCACGCTCGCTTATAAAGGCCGTCCTGAATAAAAAAAAGGCGTATGGAAAGATGACAATACTCTACGGCATCAAAACTTCGCAGGACCTGCTCTTCAGTAAAGAAATAGAGCAGTGGAGAACCCAGGGCGTCGAGGTCTTTATTACAGCCGATGCCAGCGATAAGGACTGGCACGGCCATAAAGGCGTGGTAACGACCCTCATACCCCCGCTCAGGGTGGAGCGCCTGAAGACCTCGGCTTACGCGATAGGGCCCCCTGCTATGTACCGCTACGTCGTCGTGCCGCTTGCCAAAAAAGGAATCAGGCAGGAAAAGACCTTCTTGTCGCTGGAGCGCAGAATGCGCTGCGCCCTGGGCAGATGCGGTCATTGCCTTATAGGAGGGGTATACGTCTGTCGGTGCGGCCCCGTCTTCAGCCTTGCCGAGGTTGCGGAGATGCCCGGAGCTATATAATTAAAAAAAGATTACTTCGCCGCCCCTTCGCCGCCCCCGGGTAGCGGCCGTTAGACAAAAAACCGGCCTCAGGGAAGCCACTGAAAGAACTCTTTCTTTTCTTCTTCCTTCTCTTTAGCTCCCGCGGCTTTCACCACACCCGGCCCCGGCAGGGTAGAGACGACATTATCGACCAGCCTCTCTATCCTCGCCTCATATGTATCCAGCACGCCGAGCTCAAGGGCCTTTTTATCAAAGCCCAGCCCCGTCTCTTTGCTCTTGTGTTTACCTTTCCAGAGGAGCTTTCCACTGCGCGATATGAGCTTGAATCTGGCGCCGAAACTAAGCGAGGCATAGCCAAGTACCTTATCCTTATCAAAATCAGTTATATAGATATATAATACGGCGTCGGCCGGAAGAAGGGCTGCGAGGTTTGCGGTAGTCATCCTCTCAGATTTTTTCCTGAGCTCCTTTAAAAAAACAGCGTCGGTCGTATCGGTGTCCAGCACCTCATAGCCCCGCGCCTTGAGGCTCTCAATAGCGCTCGACCTGAAAAAACTCTTAACCCTGTAACTGCTGACGTCGCCGCCGACAGGCAAGACCGCGATAGTGCGCGGCCTGACACTGGAGTATCTTTTATATAGCTTGTGCTTAACAGGATGAGCACAGCCTGCCAGTATAAGGATAGAAAAAACAAAGATAATAATTTTCTTCATAGGCCGACCTAAAATGCGCTCTCCTCAAGTTTTATAATAACCCTTCCGGCCCCTCCGGGGATAAGTACTATGTCCTTGCCAAGCTTCCCCTTAAGACTATCGTAGAGGTCGTGGCCATTGCCTGCGACTATAGCCCGCAGGACGTACCTGCCGCGCGAAAAACTCTCATAGCCGAGCCCTTTGACCAGCTCGGTCTCCTCAAGCCCCTTCTTTAACTTCTCAAAACGCCGCTGGTCGTCGCTCACCCCCAGTATCTCTATAATTACATTAGAGGTCTCGACCTCCTCGATATCACTAAAGCCCTTTACGTCCTCCCTGAGCCTGTCCATATCAATACGAACCTCTATCCACAGATGATAAAGCAGTTCTCCGCCCATAACACCCTCGCCTATACCGCCGGCGACCCCTTCATTGATATCCTCCGCCGAAGGGGTAAAGAAACTCGACTCTGCAAGGCTGCCCTTACGGTGACGTCTGGCCACGACCGTCTCTTCTACCGGCGACTTTGCCTCTATAGCCGCGTTTTGCTCCCCTGGCGCAGCTGCGTCCTTGCCGACCTCCATCCCGTTCTCCATTACGACCTCTTCAACAGGTATATCTTCTATGGCCTCTCCGGTCGCTACGGCAACCAGCTCGCCGTCGGCGCCCACAACCAGCTCTACGCCGGCGTCTGTGCCAGCTTCTACTGCGTCGCCCTCTATTCCCTCCGGCTCGGCGCTATCGTCCGAAAGATCGAAATGCGTTATCCATCCCTGCGAGAGTATCCTGTAGTTCAGTATATAATTCATCGGGTTTAGATATATGCGCTCCTCTATCAACTCGGCATTTTCAAGGATATCCTTACCCTTCATCACCTCTTTGACAGCCGCCTCGACCGAGCCCCTCAGGGCCATCTCAAGGGCTTCTTTTTTAGCACTGGCCTCGAACTCCGCCTTTTTAGCAGAGCCCTCCATCTTTACGACCGATACCTCGCCTGCTCCCGCCAGCTGCGGCGTTACCAGCAAAAGAAAGGACGCTAATACAACTAAAAATATCTTCATTATAAAACCTGCCTTTAGTCTTCTTCTATATATAATATAAAAACCACCCGAGTTGGACTAAGTGTCTTTATCTCCGGCCTTAAGGCCGGAGGCAGCCGGGCCAGGGCCGTATCTAACCCGTCCCGGACGGCCAGAGCCCGGAGGCAGCCGCCATTATAGCAGTTTTCTCTCCCGGAGCAAACCACCTTATTTCCTTATCCTTGCCAAACCACGTAAGCTGCCTTTTGGCAAAGTTGCGGGTATTCTTCTTAAGGGCCTCTACCGCCTCTTTAAGCTCAACGCCGCCCTCGATATGAGAGACCATTTCCTTATAGCCGAGGGCCTGCATCGGCCTTAACTCCGAGCCGTATCCTTTATCAAGAAGCCGACGCACCTCCGCGAGCAGCCCCCGCTCCATCATAGAGTCGACCCTGCGGTTAATATCCTCATAGAGGTCGGCGCGTTCTTTGTTAAGACCTATCTTCAGGGTCTCATACGGACTCCCTGCCCGCGCCTGCTCACTATGCAGGCTCGATATACTGCGTCCGGTCATCCGGTATACCTCAAGGGCGCGCACTATCCGGACCGCGTCGTTCGGGTGTATACGCGCCGCAGCCTCGGGGTCGACCTCGGCGAGCTCTGCGTGCAGGCCGCCCGGGCCGCCCCTCTCTATCACCGCGTCAAACTCACGGCGCAGTTCATCGTTTCCGGGCGGCCCCTCGAATATACCTTCTAAAAGGGCACGGAGATAAAGCCCGGTGCCGCCTGCCACTAACGCGCGCTTGCCCCTGGCCGTTATATCCTCTATTACCGCCGAGGCCCTTTCCCTGTAGTCCGCCGCGCTAAAGCCCGCGCCGGGATCGACTATATCTATCATGTGATGGGCCACGCTTGAGAGCTCGGCAACCGTCGGCTTCGCAGTCCCGATATCCATCCCCCTGTAAACAAGCATGGAATCGACCGAGACGATCTCTGCACCAAAATAATTAGCCACATCCAAAGCAAGGCCCGACTTACCGCTTGCGGTAGGGCCGACTATGGCCAGCAGTTTTATCTTATCCATAATAAAAAGACCGGCGACCGGGGAAGACCATATTCACGCCTTTACAAGCCTCAGCAAAGTTATCTCGGGCGGGCAGTTAAAACGTATCGGGATGGTAATAGTCCCTATCCCCCTGGAGACATAGACCAGCGTATTACCGGTCTTTACGAACCCGCCCGTATACTTCTGCCCGTAACGGGAATTGGTATACGGGGCATATAAAGAAAAAGGCAGCCTTATCTGCCCGCCGTGCGTATGGCCCGAGAGCATAAGGTCTACACGATTATCGCCTAACTTTTCATCGGCGAGATCCGGGTTATGCGAAAGCAGTATCCTCGGCATATCCTGGGGCACGCCGTATAAGGCCTGCCCCAGATCGGGCCTGCCGACGCGAAGATCATCGACCCCTGCTATGCAGAGCTTACCGCCATCCCTCTCAAGTATTATATGGGTATTGTTCAGCAGGCCTATTCCGCTTCTTCGAAGAACAGCAGGAACGTACTTGTACCCGCCCACCCAGTGATCGTGGTTGCCAAGGACGGCCACCGTATCGTAAACGCCCCTGAGCGTCGCAAGCCTGCCTATAACGGCATCGGCAAACTTTGTCTTATAAGAAGCGTAGTCTCCGGTAAGGGCGTAGATATCCGGATTAAGACGCAAGGCGATATCAAGGGCCTTATCCACAAACTCCATCTCTACCTGGTAGCCGTGATGTATATCGGTCAGCTGACATATCTTAAAGCCCTCAAAGCCGGCCGGAAGGTCCTTGACAGGGACGGTAACGTCCTCGACCACTATACGCCTTGGCGCGTAGTAACGGCTGTTGGCCAGAAGCGCGACGCTGCCGCCGAGGGCCAGCGTCAGGCCTCCTGCGCCGTAGCCCAGGATCTTTATGAACTTTCTTCTCGTCATCCTTAAGTCCTCTTAAAGACGCCCTCTATCTCGGCCCTGGTAAACTTCTTGACGACAGGACGACCATGCGGACAATACCCGGAAAAGTCCACACCCGAGATCTGACGCAGGAGCGCCCTCGCCTCCGCGTCGGAGAGCCCTCTGGGCCCCCTTATAACGCTATGGCAGGCTACCCTCATAAGTGCCGCCTCAATCATGGCCTCGACCCTCCGGCTGCCCCCTATGCCGGCGAGCTCTTCGCCGAGCTCCTTTACGAGCGCGGCGCTGGCCCTGCCGGAGAGTATCTCTGGGGTGGCCTTTATCAGGAAGGTCTCCCCGCCCAACTTTGAGGAAGGGCCGAAGGGCTCAAGACAAAAGCCCATCTTTTTCAGATAAGCCATACTCTCACGGACGGCTTCGCACTCCTGCGGCGTGGTCTCTATACGCTCCGGGATAAGCAGGTACTGGGAAGAAATATCAGCCCCCCTGAAGTAGTTGCGCCTTAGCTCCTCAAAGCGCACCCGCTCGGCCGCGCCGTGCTGGTCTATCACAAAGAAGTCCTCGCTGCGCTGCACTATAAGGAACTCGCCCCAGAGCTGGCCTACGATATCCATCTCAGAGAGGTCGGGGTTTATAAGGGCGGCAACAGGGCCTTTAAAACCGAACTCGCCGCTCGTGCGCTTTTCTTCTATCTCAAGCTCTTCGGCTGAAAAACCGGGCTTCCCGGCGCCTGACCTCCACTCGCTTCCCTGCTCGCCAACCCTTGCCCCTACCAGATACAGAGGGGTCTTGCGCTTTTCTTCTTTGCCGCCGCCGCGGTCGTATGCCGGGAGACCGCCGCCGAAGACCTCATCCGGGAGGCTTGTCCCCTCGCCCCCGACGGTCTTGCGTACCGAGCCCTTTACAAGGTGGTATATAAAGGAATTATCCCTGAACCTGACCTCGGTCTTCGCCGGGTGGACGTTTACATCCACCTCCTGCGGAGGCATAGTTATATCCATGACAACAAAAGGATACCTGCGCCCCGCCCCCTGAAGCGTTCCGCAGTAACCGTCTATCACGGCCCTTGTTATTGTACGGTCCTTGACAGGCCGCCCGTTGACATACAGGTAGATATGGTTTGCATTTGAATAGTTAAGCGTGGGCCTTGAGACAAACCCTTCAACGACAAAGCCGCGCTCCCGGTAGCCGTCCCCCATAACCTCCGACAGCTCTGCGACGATCTCGGCGCCGAAGATATCCAGAAGGCGTTCTTTCAGGGTCCCGCGCCCGGCTTCCAACGCCGAGGCAGAGCCGTTATAGAGGGTCATCTTTATATCCGGATTCACGATCGCTATTTTTTTTACGATATCAAGGACCCTGCCGTACTCGGTCCGGGCAGTACGCATGAACTTGCCGCGACCGGGCGTATTATAGAAAAGATCACGCACCTCAACGACCGTCCCCCTCGGGTGAGCGTCGCCTGTGACCAGCGGCTCCGCGCCGCCGTCTACCTGCACCCTCACGCCCGGCGCCTCATAAGAGGCGTCTATATCTCTGCTGATAAGCGTTACGCGCGCAACCGAGGCTATGCTTGACAGGGCCTCGCCCCTGAAGCCCATGGTACGTATGGAGCTGAGGTCTTCTTCTTTGTAGACCTTGCTCGTAGCGTGCCTGCTAAAGGCCATGACGGCGTCCGCCTTGCTCATGCCAGAGCCGTCGTCCGAGACCTTTATAAGTCTTCTGCCGCCCTCGCCGACCTCTATATTGATGGCCTTTGCGCCCGCGTCGATAGAGTTCTCGATAAGCTCCTTTACTACGGACGCAGGCCTCTCAACGACCTCGCCGGCGGCTATCTTGGAGCTCAGAAGCCCGTCCATTAATTTTATCTTATCTGCCATGATCTAATACCTTCTAATACCTTTTAAATAAAAGGCCTGCCCCCCACTGCCCCCCCACTTTTCCCAAAGGGGGGGAACCAAAAACAACTCGTATCTTCGCTTTTTATCACTAACCTTTCAGGGTATCCACTAAAACGTAGTAAGCACACTCTTTAGCCTTTCCGTAGGGCTACCCTTTAGGGTCGCATATTCCTAAAACCGATCTACAACAGGCTGCAAGGCTAAAGCCTTGCCCTACGTAAAAGAACTCCCCTGTAGAGTGCGGGCTGCGCCCCTGCGCTCGCAATAACAAATAATCGACAACCACTATACCCTTATTCCAATACTCCAAACATCCTGTCATTGCGAGG
>UOEZ01000078.1_pt1 | contig 49210 bp, 38 predicted proteins | sample 1988331 | NCBI WGS metagenome assembly UOEZ01 (sample SAMEA4712194, study PRJEB27164) | hydrothermal vent metagenome | biome: marine basaltic hydrothermal vent biome; feature: marine hydrothermal vent; material: mineral | place: Pacific Ocean | collected 2011-06-14/2011-07-23 | depth 1689 m
GGAAGTTCTCGGCGCTATCGCAACGGCCGTGGGGAGAACCCTCTAGGACGGACGCTTCTGTCCCGTAACGGTAATAATGACAGCTAACAACAACCTTTACTTCGGAAAAGTCGCCATTATCGGCGTCGGCCTTATCGGCGGCTCCCTTGCCCTTGCTATGCGGGAGCAGGGGATGACCGCTGAGATAGTCGGTGTTGGCCGCGGTACCGGAAACCTTGAAAAGGCCGTCGAGCTCGGCATCATAGATTCATATACGACCGATGTTCGGGAAGGCGTAAGCGGGGCGGACCTTGTTTTTCTGGCCGTTCCGGTCTTGAGTATCGCCGGCGTTATAGAGGCCGCCGCCCCTGCGCTGAAGCCCGGCGCGGTCGTAACCGACGGCGGAAGCGTCAAAGAGACGGTCTTGCGGGAGGTAAAGAAGGTCTTGCCGCCGGGTGTCCACTTTGTCGCGGGCCATCCTATCGCGGGTACGGAGTTCTCCGGGGCCGGCGCTGCATTTCCGTCGTTATATCAGGGTAAAAAATGTATCCTTACCCCGGACGCGGATACCGATACGGCGGCGCTTGCAACGGTCAGGGGTATCTGGGAGGCGGTAGGCAGCAACGTTACCGAGATGGACCCGAAGACCCACGACGCCATCCTGGGCGCGGTCAGCCACCTGCCGCACGTCATAGCCTACGCGCTGGTCAATACTATAGCAGGGACAAAGGCGCAGGAGAGAAGCGCGATAGATTTCTCCGGCGGTGGATTTAAGGATTTTACGCGCATAGCGTCGAGCTCTCCTGAGATGTGGAAGGATATCTGCCTTATGAACAGGACGGCCATCGTCGAGGTCATCGAACGCTTTCAGGGTGAGCTGGAGACCTTAAAGACCCATATAAAGGACGGCAGCTCCGAGGGACTTAAGAAAGACTTCGGCAGGGCAAAGCAAGTACGCGATACAATAAAAAACTGATTATCTAAAAATGCAAAACAACCCGATGAAGACCCCTTCTATAACTATAAAAAAAAGTAAAGGCCTTGGCGGCTCTATTACCGTACCGGGCGATAAGTCCATCTCTCACAGGGCCGTTATCTTCGGCGCTATAGCCGAGGGCATTACAGAGGTTACGGGCTTTCTGCCGGGTGCCGATAACCTCTCAACGATCGCTGCCTTTAGGGCTATGGGCGTGACTATTACGGAAGACTCGCCGACCGAACTTACCATAGAGGGCGTCGGCTTGCACGGTCTGAAAAAACCAGCCGATGTGATCGACGCAGGGAACTCCGGTACTACTGCGAGGCTCTTGATAGGACTTCTTGCGGCGCAAAATTTTACCTCCGTTATTACGGGGGACGCATCACTTCAAAAACGACCGATGATGAGGGTTGTAGAGCCACTGCGTCAGATGGGTGCTCGTATTGATGGCAAGGACGGCGGAAAACTTTTACCTCTTACTATCAAAGGCGGAAAGCTTAAGGCGATAGATTATGAAAGCCCCGTCGCAAGCGCGCAACTGAAGAGTTGTATCCTTATCGCTGGTCTTTACGCAGAGGGGACGACGACCGTAACCGAACCGATGAAGAGCCGCGATCATACTGAAAATATGCTCAAGACATTTGGCGTTGATGTAGAGACCGATGAAACTAAGAACTATATAGGTTATGCACACAATCTAGGTGCTAAAAACAAGGTCACCCTAGGTAAAAATAGAACCCTAAACGGAACTGCAATAAAAGTGCCAGGTGATATATCTTCGGCTGCATTCTTTATGGTCGCTGCAACAATAATTAAAACTTCGAAACTAACAATAAATTACGTGGGAGCAAACTATACACGCTCAGGGGTTACATACATTTTAGAAGGAATGGGGGCGAAATTCTCGACCCTCTATACGCAAACTGCTCAAGAAAACACTATGGATATAACAGTAAGTGCCAGTGCTCTTAAAGGAATAGATATAGACGGAGCTTTGCTTCTGCTCGCAATCGATGAATTTCCGATTATTTGCGTTGCCGCGGCCTTTGCAGACGGTGTGACGCGTATAACCGGCGCAGGAGAGCTTCGCGTAAAAGAGAGCGATAGGATTGCTGCCATGGCAAACGCCTTGACTGCTGTCGGCGTTAATGTAGAGGAAACAGAAGATGGGATTATTATCCATGGCTCGGCTGACGAAGACGGCCTTATAAAGGGCGGCACTATCGATAGCCTTGGCGACCACCGCATTGCAATGGCGATGGCAGTAGCAGGGCTTGCCTCCAGAGAAGGCGTCACCATAAAAGACCCCGAGTGTGTAGACGTCTCATACCCTGATTTTTTCAAAGTCCTTGGTGAGGTCTCTCAAAGTTGAGCGATAAGGCCAGAAAGATAGTCATCGCGATAGACGGCCCGAGTGGTGTCGGCAAATCAACGGTGAGCAGGCTTATCGCAGAGCGCTTCGGTTTTGAGTACGTCGATACAGGCGCGATGTATAGGGCCGTTGCAGTAGAAGCGGCAGGAAAGGGACTCGACCTTGACAGCGATAAAGAGCTGGCAGAGTTCTGTAAGACTATAATAATACATTTCACAGATAACGGGACTCGGATTATTTTAAACGGCGAAGACCTCTCCGAGCGCATCCGGACAAAAGAGGCCGGCGTGCAGGCCTCGCGCAGCTCGGCGCTGCCTTCGGTTAGAAGGTTTCTGGTCGGCCTTCAAAGAGAGATAGGTAGAGGCCCGGGAGACGGCTCTCATAAAAGCGGCGGCGTAGTAATGGAAGGCCGCGATATCGGCACTAACGTATTTAAGGACGCAGAGCTTAAGATATACCTCGACGCCGACGAAAAAGTAAGGGCAGGGAGAAGGCACGGCGATTATAAGAGTAAAGAGGAAAACAGGCTGTCTGCCGCCGATGTAAAAGAAGAACTGGCAGCACGCGACAGACGCGATAAAGAGAGAAAGCTCGCGCCGCTTGCTATGGCAGAGGACGCCGTATTGATAGATACGACAGGGCTAGGTATAGACGAGGTGGCAGGCAGGATAGCTGCGTTGATGGAAGAGAGAGGTCTTACAGGGTGAAGATAAAGATAGCAAAGAACGCGGGGTTTTGTTTCGGCGTTAAGCGCGCTATAAATATCGCCGTGGACTGTGAAGACGACGGCGGCAATATCTTTACGCTCGGCCCTATTATCCATAATCCTCAGGTCGTAGATAAGCTGGAAGAATCCTCGAATATAACCCCCAGGGGTAGTATTGACGAGATGGCCGAGGGTACCGTAATACTGCGCTCTCACGGGGTGAAGCTGGAGGAGCTGGATAAGGCGAAGGACAAGGGACTCAGCGTGGTAGACGCGACGTGTCCTTTTGTGAAAAAGACGCAGGACTACGTAAGAAGCCTTAGCGAAGAAGGGTACACCGTTGTAGTCGTCGGCGAGAAAGAGCACCCCGAGGTTCAGGGAATAGTCAGTTACGGCAGGAACGAGGTTATAGTCGCCTCGAATGTCGATGAACTGAAAGACCTTACCAGACGTAAAAAGATAGGTATCGTCGCGCAGACGACGCAGAGCCAGGAGAGGCTCCAGGAGATAGTTGTATATTGCGTGGGCATTGCCTCCGAGCTGAAGGTCATCAATACCATCTGCAACGCGACGACCGTGAGGCAGGATGAGAGCGTTGATATCGCCCGTGCCTCCGACTGCGTGATAGTCGTCGGCGGAAAGAACAGCGCCAACACAGGACGTCTGGTCGAGCTCTGCAGGGCCATCCAGCCCAATACGCATCACATCGAGGTGGCGGAAGAGATAGATGAGGGCTGGTTTGAGAAGGCCGGCAGTGTCGGTGTTACCGCCGGGGCCTCGACGCCGGATTGGATAATATTGGATGTAATTGAAAAACTCCGTGAATTAGGGGCGGAGCAAGCGCCCGATATGGTCTGAGATAAAGACGAACGGCTGTCCGCGAAAAATTAAAAAGACATTAATTTTAGTTGAACTCAAAAAAGGGGTATGATAAAGTAACCTATTGAAAAATAAAGTCTCATGCGATGGAGTGATTATTAATGAACGGGATAAATGACGAAACGGAATGCACAAACAAATCCTTTGAAAGTGAGTTTGAGAAACTCTATGAAGAAAGTTTTAAAGAGCCGCAGGAAGGAGAACTGGTAACAGGCACGGTAGTGAAGATTACCAACGACTCGGTCGTGGTTGATATAGGCTGCAAGTCCGAGGGCATTGTACCGCTACATGAATTTGTCGGCCCGGATGAAAGTCACACGGTCGAGACAGGCCAGGAGCTTACCGTTCTGCTGGAGCGCTGGGAAGACGAGATGGGTTACGTGGTCCTCTCAAAGATCAAGGCCGACCAGCTCAAGGTATGGGACGAGCTTATAGACGTATATGATAACGACGGCGTCATAGACGGTGTCGTCGTTAAATGCGTCAAGGGCGGCTTTCATGTAGATATAGTCGGGCTTATAGCATTCCTGCCAAACTCGCAGGCAGACCTCAGGCCTGTCAGGGACCCCGAGTCGCTGCTTAATAGTAAACTTACCTTTAAGATACTCAAATACAACAGAAGAAAGAACAATGTAATTATCTCCAGGCGCGTCCTCCTTGAAAAAGAAAGGGAGTCCATAAGGACGGAGACGCTTGCAAATATGGAAGAGGGGCTGATAGTTGACGGTATCGTCAAGAACATAACCGACTACGGTGCATTCCTTGATCTGGGCGGAGTAGACGGCCTCGTTCACCTCTCGGACCTTTCCTGGGGCAAGGTCACACACCCCTCGCAGATCGTAAAGATCGGCGATACCATTAAAGTTAAAGTCTTAAAGTACGATAAGGAAGATAACAAGATATCGCTCGGGCTCAAGCAGACAAGGTCTGATCCCTGGCAGGCGGCCCCTGATAACTATCCGGTGGGCACAAAGGTAAGCGGCAGGGTCGTAAACCTTACCGATTACGGGGCCTTCGTCGAGGTAGAGCAGGGGCTTGAAGGCCTTATCCATATCTCGGAGATGTCCTGGACAAAGATACGCCACCCGTCGCAGAAGCTGAAGGTCGGCCAGGAAATAGAAGTGGTTGTCCTTGATATGGATACTACGGCCAAGCGTTTATCGCTCGGGTTAAAGCAGGTAGAGGTAAACCCGTGGGACGAGCTTGCCGATAAGTATCCTCCGGGGAGCAAAGTCACGGGCGTAGTAAAGAACATAACAGACTTCGGTATGTTCGTCGGAGTAGAGGCCGGGATAGACGGTCTGGTACATATATCGGATCTTTCATGGAAGAAGGTCAAGAATCCTTCGGAGGTCTTTAAAAAGGGCCAGGAGGTCGATGCCGTAGTCCTGAATATAGATAAGAAGAACCATCGTTTTTCTCTCAGCACAAAAGTGCTGGAGAAAAACCCGTGGGATAAGGTTGAGGAGCGTTATAACCTCGGTATGATAATAGAAGGTAAGATAACGAGCGTAGCCGACTTCGGGGCCTTTGTCGAGCTGGAAGAGGGGCTGGAAGGCCTTGTCCATATCTCGGAGCTTAATCGCGGACAGCAAAAGGGCACAGGCGTTAACCTCGGCGATATCGTAGAGGTAGAGATACTTAACGTAAACCCGGATGAAAAAAAGATAGGACTGAGCATCAGGCATATAATCAGGACTGCCGAGACAACGGATGCTGCTGAAACAACGGATGCTGCTGAAACAGCGAATGCTGCCGAGACAACGGATGCCGCTGAGACAGAGGATATTGCTGAGACAGCGAATGCTGCCGAGCCGGAGCCTACCCTTTAAGCAAGGTCGCTAATACCGGTTATATATTATAGCCTTAAGGAGCGTAATATCTTTTGAAGAGCGCGTTAAAGACCATACTGGCAGTGATAGGCGCTTTTGTTGTGCTAATTATAGTGATACTCATTGTCATTGTCTTTGTAGGTAGAAGCGCTAACTTTGACTTTGGCGATAAGATCGCAGTTATAGATATAAAGGGGATCATTCTGGACCCCCGGGAGATCAATACAGCTCTGAGTAACTACGCCAAGCGCGATGACGTCAAGGCGGTAGTCTTGAGGATAGATTCTCCGGGCGGGGCGGTCGGCCCTTCTCAGGAGATATACCGCGAGGTACAGAGGTTCAGGACAAGGAAAAAGCTCGTTGTCTCTATGGGGTCGGTAGCAGCCTCCGGCGGTTACTACATAGCAGCAGCCGCCGATAAGATAGTGGCGAACCCCGGGACCATTACCGGCAGCATCGGCGTTATAGTCGAGTTCATGAATACTCAGGAGCTCTTTAAGAAGATAGGGCTAAAAGGCACGGTTATAAAGAGCGGTACCTTTAAGGATACAGGGTCGCCGCTTCGTGAATTGACCGAGACCGAGAAGAAGCTTCTGGGCGCAGTTGTTAACGACATACATAGTCAATTCGTAGAGGCCGTGGCCCAGGGGCGTAATATGAAGCCCGAGGATGTCGCAATACTCGCCGACGGCAGGATCTTTTCCGGTGCGCAGGCTATGAGGCTTGGCCTGGTCGATCAGCTCGGCAGTCTTGAAGATGCCATTGACGAGGTGGCAAAACTTGCGGGTATCGAGGGAAAACATTCTGTTATCTATCCGCAGAAAAGGCGTGGGCTCCTGAAAGAACTTATGGGCGTTGATGCCGGCTCTTATTTGCAAGGTATGGTCAAAGGAACTCGTGTAATGTATATGACTGAATTCTGATGATTGACTGTAATCCGTACTTAACAGAAGGAGATTGTTTTATGACCAGGAGTGAACTTGTAGAAGACGTCGCAGCAAAATCTGCAAATTTTACAAAGAAAGATGTTGAGGTTATAGTCTCGACCCTCTTTCAGAGTATAGCCGATAGCCTTTCCAAGGGTGAAAAGATAGAGATCCGGGGTTTTGGCAGCTTTAAGGTCAAGCAGAGGGAGGCCAGAAGGGGACGCAATCCCAAGTCGGGTGAAGGTATTATGGTCGAAGAAAAGAAGGTTCCTTTTTTTAAGGCCGGTAAAGAATTCAAGGAACGTGTAAATACCGTTAATAAAGAAACTGGTTAAGTCGGCCCGCAAGGCCGCCAGAGTGCAGGCCCGCAAGGCTGTCCTATAAAACACACAAAACTGCCCGATTGAATACGTAAAGCTGTCCGGGCCGCCACATACTTCGCCTGAACCGTTGAGGTAACGCGAGATTTGAAGATCAGGTAGTACAAGACCATCCGAGGCACTTAAGACTATGAAAAAACTCTGGGCTCCATGGCGAATGGAATACGTCACAGAAGAAAAGACCGATGAGTGCATATTCTGTACGGCGCCTGATAAGAAACCGGAGGACTCTCTCGTACTTTTCAACGGGGCTCTTTCAACTGTTCTGCTAAATAAATATCCTTATAACAACGCCCACCTGCTTCTAGCTCCTAAAAAACACAAGGCAAACCTGGAAGACCTGGGTGTGGAAGAATCCGTTGACCTGCAAAGACTGATGCGTCACTCTGTTATGGTGCTTAAAAAACACTTTAAGCCCGACGGCATGAATATCGGGCTAAACCTTGGCAGCGCAGCCGGCGCGGGTATCACAGACCACCTGCACTGGCATATAGTGCCGCGCTGGGAAGGGGATACGAATTTTATGACTACCGTAGGCGATATTAGCGTTATCCCCGAGCATATACTTAAGACGCAGGAAAAGCTGCGTCCGTTCTTCGAAAATATCGGTTAGACAACTTCGTTATTTATCTTCACAGTTACCTGCCTACCCGCCCGCCAGGTATAATAAAAAGCTTGACAAAAAAAGTTGGTTATTATAAATTAGCCACCTACAATCTGAACTGGCCTGCGCAACTGACGGAATCAAGGTGGCTAACCACCGGGGAGCGCAAGGGGAGTGTAAGCAACAGTCGACCGTCTGGGCAGAAAAGCAACGTGTGGATATAACTCTACATGGAAGTTTTTCTTGAGCCTTGACGGTTTTTTTGTGCCTTAAAGACGGGAGTCCATATTGGCGGCTTTACTTGACAAAACCCTTTAAATCTGGTTTACTTTCTGGGCTTTAAGTACAGTTGTCAGTCTCTCTCGGAGTTTGCTAATTACTAAAAAAAATAGTTATGATACAAACTGGAGGTCCTTATGTCGGCAAAGATAATCTACACAGCAGTTGACGAAGCGCCAGCACTGGCAACGTATTCTTTACTTCCCATTATTCAGGGCTATCTGAACGGCTCGGGTATATCCGTAGGGACAAAAGACATCTCTCTCTCCGGCAGGATCATAGCTAACTTCCCGGAGAACCTTACGGAAGACCAGAGGGTCCCGGACAATCTCGCGGCCCTTGGTGAGCTTGCAAAGACACCGGAGGCGAACATCATAAAACTTCCCAATATAAGCGCGTCCATTCCGCAGTTAAAAGCAGCGATCAAGGAGTTGCAGGAGGACGGTTTTAATGTCCCCGATTTTCCGGAGAACCCGCAGAACGACGCGGAGAAAGAGATCAGGACAAGATATTCAAAGGTGCTCGGAAGCGCTGTTAATCCGGTTCTCAGAGAGGGGAATTCGGACCGCAGAGCTGCCGTTGCTGTTAAAGAGTATGCAAAGAAGCATCCGCATTCGATGGGCCCGTGGAGTGCGGACTCCCGGTCGCACGTCTCTACCATGAGCAACGGTGATTTCTGTGCCAACGAGAAGTCCACTACCATCGCCGAGGCGACAGAGGCGAAGATTGAGTTCGTTGATAACGAGGGCAACGTGACTACCTTAAAAGACGGTCTGGAGTATCAGGCAGGCGAGGTCGTAGACGGGACCTTCATGAGCAGGAACGCACTGACGGCCTTTCTTGAAGATCAGATCAATGATGCAAAGGATAAGGACGTGCTCTTCTCGCTCCACATGAAGGCCACTATGATGAAGGTCTCTGACCCTATCATCTTCGGTCATTGCGTAAAGGTATTTTTTAAGGATGCAATTGCAAAGCACGCAGACACCATCAAAGAGCTTGGAGTTAACTTTAATAACGGACTTGGCGACCTTTACAACAAGATAGAGACGCTGCCGGAAGACAAGAAGGCCGCGATAGAGGCCGATATTCAGGCCGTATACGCAACGCGCCCGGAGATAGCAATGGTCGATTCGGACAAAGGCATTACGAATCTGCATGTGCCGAGCGACGTTATAATCGATGCCTCGATGCCGGCGGCTATCCGCAGCTCCGGGCAGATGTGGGGCCCGGACGGCAAGCAGCACGACACAAAGTTCGTGATCCCCGACCACAGCTACGCAAGCCTCTATCAGGCAGCGGTAGATAACTGCATAAAGAACGGCGCGTTTGATCCCTCTACAATGGGCACCGTACCTAACGTCGGCCTAATGGCCCAGAAGGCCGAAGAGTACGGCTCACACGATAAGACCTTTCAGGCGCCCGGCAACGGCACTATCCGTATCGTCGACGCAGCGGGCAATACGCTTATCGAGCATACGGTAGAGGAGGGTGATATCTGGCGTTCATGTCAGGCAAAGGACGCTCCTATCAGGGACTGGGTAAAACTTGCAGTAACCAGAGCGCGCGCAACAGGGGTGCCGGCTATCTTCTGGCTCGACGCAGACAGGGCGCACGACGCAGAGCTTATAGCTAAAGTAAATAAGTACCTGAAAGACTTTGATACAGAGGGGCTGGATATCTCGATAAAGCCGGTAGCGGAGGCCGCTACGATATCTCTACAGAGGATGAGGGAGGGCAAAGACACTATCTCGGTCACAGGCAACGTACTTAGAGACTATAACACAGACCTCTTTCCTATCCTTGAGCTCGGCACAAGCGCCAAGATGCTCTCGATAGTTCCTCTTATGCAGGGCGGGGGGCTTTTCGAGACCGGCGCCGGCGGATCGGCTCCGAAGCACGTTCAGCAGTTTATAAAGGAAAACCATCTCCGATGGGACTCCCTCGGCGAGTTCCTGGCCCTTGCGGAGTCTTTGGAGCACCTGGGTAATGCAACCGGCAACGAGAAGGCGAAGCTCTTCTCCAGTACCCTTGGCGAGGCTAACTGCAAGTTCCTCGACAGCGATAAGTCGCCGTCGCGTAAATGCGGTGAGCTCGACAACAGAGGCAGTCACTTCTACCTAGCCATGTACTGGGCCGAAGCCCTTGCCGCGCAGAAAGAAGATAAAGAGCTTCAGTCCCGTTTTGAAAGTGTAGCAATGGAGCTTCAGATGAACGAAGCTCAGATAGTCGGTGAGATGATCTCAGTGCAGGGCAGCCCCGTTGATATGGGCGGTTACTACCACCCGGATACCGAGAAGGTATCAAAGGCCATGCGTCCGAGCGCGACATTTAACAAGGTACTGGAGAGCCTCTGCGCCGAGACAGTATAGTTAGCAGGATAATGCACTTAGTATATAAAACATAAGCCAATTACAGAACTTCGGAGGTAAGAGATGCAACTTACAGGGCTGCTTTGGGGGCAGAAGCTCCTTAAAAAGGTCGGTTATCCGGTTGCCAGGGTCCTTGGGCCCGAGGCGAGCGTGGATGACATCAAGGGACTCATCAAAGATTGCGGCGCTGTCTTTGTCAAGCCGATATTCAAGGGCGGCGTCGGCAAGAAAGGCAAATCCGGCCTTATCGGACGCGCAACGGATATAACACACGCCCTCAAGGAAAAAGAGCGTCTTTATTTCGCCGAGCATGTCGTTGGCAATGAGTGCGTAAAGGCCGACGGCGTTACATTCGAAGGCTCTGTGCCGGCCGAGCATGAGATCTACTTCTCCATATCGGACTCGACACAGTACCGTGCCCCGATGATGACGATCACCCATCACGGCGGTGTGGATATCGAGGAGCTACCGCCCGAGAAGATACAGGAAGTGCCCTTCGATCCGCTGACAGGGCTTAAGAGCTACCACGTCCTTAACGCGCTCGAAGCCCTCGGCGCGCCGAAGAAGATCATCAGCCCGCTCGTTCAGAACCTCCCAAAGCTCTGGACGCTCTACAACAACTACGGGATGAATATGCTGGAGCTGAACCCGATACGCATGTCTCCGAACAAGAAGGGAAGGCTCGTGCCTGTTGCCTGCGACTTTAAGGGGTCTTTTGATATAGACGACCCCGCGTGGACAAGGCTCGATATACCGGCCCATCTCTTTGCATCCGATTATTCGGAGTTCGAGCAGGAGATAAACCAGCTGAGGACCTATCAGGGGCAGAGCGACGTCTTTGTCATCAACCCCGTGGGTACTATCACCGCCCCGACCTTCGGCGGCGGCGCGAACGCTCTGGTCACCGAGCTTCTTGGCGAGAAGGCTACCATCTCTTCAGACTTCGGCGGCAACCCGCCTTACGAGAAGATGAAGGATATCTCCAGGATAGTCTTTAAATACTGGCTAAAGCAATCCAACGTCCTTTTTATAATAGGCGGTAAGGCCAATAATACCGATATCTATGAGACCTTCAGGGCGATGGCCGACGCGCTCAGAGAGCATTATCAGGAGTACGGGCCGACCCCGTTATTTGTGGTTATAGGCAGGGGCGGGCCAAACCTTATCCGGGGCCTCAACTACATGAAGGACACGCTTGACCAGTTAAAGCTGCCTTACCGGATCTTCGGCCACGACAGCGCCATGAGCGAGGTCGTTAACTTCGCGCACAGGGCGGATGAGTGGATGGCTAAAGAAGGCACGGCAATGATGGAGAAGAAGATGACGGGCACGGCCCCTGAGATGGCGACCACTTAAGGGTCTTCCTGATGCGTTAAAGGCTATTTAATGAACTTTAAAAAACAAACATAGGACGGAAGAGTTATGCATAAAGAAGGCGTAAAGAGTTTTCCATACTTTGTAGGTATTAATTCACTGGCCGAGCTGGCGACAAAGGAGGACAAAGTCTGCGTGCTGAATATTTTAGGCACAGAGAGCCGTACCGTAACCCCTGTCAGCCACGAATTTTCGGGGCAGAACATAGTTTTTGGAACAGGACCGGGAAAATCAGGGCAGAGGCTTGAGACAAAGAGCGGCGATATACCGGTCTTTAACTCGATCAAGGAGGGGATGGAGGCGGGTCACCGCTTTAATACTCTCGTTGTTTATCTTCCGCCCTCGGGCGTGAAGGACGGTGTGGCAGAGGCGGTTCGCTTCAACCCGGATCTGAAGAAGGTAGTGATCCTTACCGAGAAGGTCGCGGTGAGCGACTCAAGGACGATCCGCGCTATATGCCAGACAAACGGCGTCGACGTCTTCGGCGCAAACTGCCTGGGGCTTGCCGACGCGTGGAACAACGTGCGTATAGGCGGAGCGCTCGGGGGGAGCAAGCCTGAAGAGTCTCTTGTCAAGGGCTCGGTAGCGCTTTTTTCAAACTCGGGCAACTTTACGACTACCATAGCGGTATACCTGCTCACCCAGGGCTGGGGCACGACGACGAGCCTCTCAAGCGGCAAGGACGTTTATATCCATTACGGCCCGGCCGAGTTCTTCCACGCCCTTGATAACGACGACAGGTCAACCTCTGCCGTCATATACGTAGAGCCGGGCGGTTACTACGAGCACGGCCTTAAGATAACAAAGCCGACGGTAGCCTGTATAGTAGGGCGCTGGAAGGCAAGGCTCTCCAAGGCCTGCGGTCACGCGGGAAGCCTTGCCGGCTCCGGCGACGACGCAAAGGCAAAAGAGAAGTGGTTCATGGATTACTTTGACGTAGATAGCATCTACACGCCTGAGAACCCGGTAGTCTCCAAAAAGGGCGCTGTCGTAACGAACATCGCCTATATTCCTGAGGCGCTTACGGCCGTACAGAAGCTCAACGGCATAGAGTCCGACTTTGCGCCCAGGGGAGATCTCTCTCTTAAGTGCTGGTTCGCCAGTAACGCGGGCTATAAACTCCCGGCCGAGATCAACGTTAAGCCGGTAAGGGCGATATCCCCATACGGCGAGCAGATAGACGTTATCTCAAGGCAGAAGGGCGCACAGCTGCCCCGCCAGACGATGAAGGATACAAGCGGCGCATCTATGATGGATCCCAAGACTCAGGTCTCGAAGATCCACGGGCTCTCTATCCTTGAGGCGTCAAAGCGCACGCTTGAAGAGAACCTCGTCTTCTCGCTCCTCAAGGAGTATCCCGACGCCTACGGCAAGAGGCTTGCCAATATAGCTCTGAATTCATTTGTAAACCACTACAACGACGCCTCGCTTATAGCTGCAAATGCCGCGCGCGAGAACGGGAACTCGCCGAATACCGTCCTTTCGGCTGCCGTTGCAATCATAGGCAAGGGAAAGGTAGCGGACTCTATAGCAACGGCAAAGCTCCTGATAGACAAGTTCCAGCACACGGGCCTTGAATGCCCGAGTGAAGACTTTGATTACTCGGATATCCTGAAGGAGCTTACCGACGACAATAAAGCGGCGCTGTCTCATCCGAATCCGTGCGCCAGAGGCATTACGCTTAAAGAGGCCCTGGAGGGGATGGAGAGGCCTTCTGTTTTTGTTAATTTCGTTATCGAGGCCTCCGGCGGCAAGCCGTCGAGCGGCGCGCTGCTGGCCGCCATATGGACGACCCTTGCATGGAACGCCTATATGACAAAGGTTATCTCTAAGGCCACGCTGACTACCCTTTCCTGGCACTCAAGGATATTCTCGACGATGGTCGGCTGTAGCGTACCTGCAAAGAAGCATACGGCTACGAGCTTCTGCGGTATCGATAACGCAGAGCTGGTAGCCGGGTGGAGCTTTACCGAGACGGCCTTTCTGGCCCTTATCGGACGTAAGCCGACAGGCGAAGAGCTCTTTGAGTTCTCAATGCTTCTGGGGCTCATTATAACCAACGGCCCGGGGACTATCTCGGCGCAGGGCGCAAAGGGAGGGGTCAGTGCCGACGGCCCGGCAGAGACCGAGAGGGTTCAGATAAACAAGGCGATGATCGGCTTTATGACCCACACCGGCTTTGCCCACGGCGGCAACGGCTATGAGGCCATCGCCTTCCTGATAGAGAGGTTTAAGGATGAAGGCCTTAAAGACCCGTCCAGCCCGAAGCATGGCCTTGACTTGAAGGCTATCGCCAGTCAATACGCCGACTGGTATAAGGCCTATAAGGTCGAGCAGAAGTCCATCGGAAACATCGAGTACAAGAAGATACCGTGCGTTAATCATCCGATCTTTAAGGGCAAGCCGGTCAACTTTGATCCGCGCGAACGTTTCGTGACCGAGCTCTTTGAAGAGAAGGGCATATATAACGTCTTCCTGGACTTTTACAGCAACCTTGTCAACTCGCTCTTCGAGTCAAAGGTAACGAAAAACGTCTACTGCGTCAATGTAGATGCTGTTATCGCCGTAATACTCCTGAAGATAGTATGGAAGCCGTTTATCGAGGGCACTATCTCGGATGAAGAGGTAGAGTCGGCCGCATTTACGACCTTTCTCTTTGGCCGTATGATAGGATGCGCCGCCGAGGTCGATGACCACACCAACAGGGGCAGGAATATGGATACCAGAACTGCCGCGAGCAAGTGTTCGTACGTCAGGTAAGAAAGGGAGCGGGCGAGACAGCACCAGAGACCTTTTAGTCTCTTATCAGGCGGTAAAGATTAATAAAATCAATAATATAAAACCCCGGGGCGACCCGGGGTTTTTTGTTTGACATGGCCTTACCCATGGTATAACGTATATTGATAGAGACGCTAAAATCCTGCAAACCTCTAAAAGGAGACCCCTGGTGAACAATAGGCTGAATACTAATAAGAAGGCAGCGAATAGCCGGCTTTTTTATATCATTGCCGCTTTGATAATTATAAGCGGTGCGGCGATAATTTTTTTCCTATCTTCGGGTGGTCCTCCGGAGCCTGACGACAATGTTGTGCGTAAAAGCATCCGTGTGACAGACCCGACCAGGAACGTCGCTGAGACTACCCAGGGCTCTAAAGCCAGAACCGGACTAACTACGGCGCCTGCTAAAACCGCCACAGAGAAGGCTGCTGCACCGGCGAATGCTGCTACATCAGCGAATGCTGTTTTGTCAGCGAATGCTGCTACATCTAAGAAGGGTACTGTTAAGGCGAAGGCTGCTGCACCGGCGAATGGTGAGACATATGCTATCCATGTAGCGTCATTTCACGGAGAAAAATACGCCAGACGTCTTGAGAGGGCGATAGACAGGGTCGGCTATAACGCATATGTAACGACCTTTGTAAAAGACGGCGTTACCTGGTACAGGGTAAGGGTTGGTTTTTTTACCTCGAAGGACGACGCCAAGAAGACTTCTGCCATTATATCGAAGAGATTTAAACAGCCCGGCGCATGGATAGTAAGGCCTCCGAAAAAAGAGGTCGAAAAGAATAAAATATAGCAAGGGCAAGAGAGTCCTGAAGATAAAGACCTTATATTACTCGCGATGAAAAATAACACAACCCGGAAGGAAAAGTACGTCTTTATAGAGACCTTTGGCTGCCAGATGAACGTAGGCGACTCCGAGAGGATAATAAGCCTTTTATCAGAGTCTGACTTTGTGGAGACAGGCGAGCCTGAAAAGGCCGACCTGATACTTCTCAATACCTGTAGCGTACGCGATAAGGCGGAGCAGAAGGTCTATAGTTCTGCGGGAAGATACAGGGAACTTAAAGAGGCGAAGCCCGGGCTTATAATCGGCATAAGCGGTTGTGTGGCCCAGCAGGGCGGCTCCGCACTTCTAAAAAGAATGCCGTACGTCGATTTGGTAGTCGGCACGCACAATGTTCACAGAATAGCCGGGATAGTCGAAGAGCTGCGTGCAGGCGGGGCGCGCAGGAGTGAGACAGAGTTATACGACGATTTATCGCCGGATGAATATGCTTTAAATACGGATAGTTATAAAGGTAAGGTAAAGTCTTTTGTTAATATTATGCGCGGCTGTAATAACTTCTGCACTTATTGTATCGTGCCGTATGTCAGGGGCAGGGAGGTCAGCCGCAGCCTGATAGATATAGAGCAGGAGGTTCATGCATTGGCCGGGAGCGGAACAAAAGAGATAACGCTTGTCGGTCAGAACGTAAACTCTTATGCTGGCGAGGTGAGCTTCCCGGAACTTATCAGACGCGTCTGCGCTACGAAGGGTATAGAGCGGGTACGCTTTGTGACCTCTCATCCCAAGGACATCTCCGAGGAGTTGATCCGTCTCTACGGAGAAGAGGAAAAGCTCGTCAGGAGCCTTCACCTGCCGCTTCAGTCCGGCTCCGACAGGGTGCTGGCACGTATGGGCAGGGGATATACAAGCAGCGCTTATATGGCCAGCATTGAGCTTCTTAAAAAACTATATCCTGGTATAGCCCTTACAACTGATATAATAGTAGCATTCCCGGGTGAGGAAGCGCCGGACTTCGAGGCGACGATGAGCATTATCAGAGATGTCGAGTTCGACGGTATATTCTCTTTTAAATACTCGGTCAGGCCCGGGACAAAGGCGCAAGAGTATAAAGACAGGGTAGAGCCGGATATTGCCGGGAAGAGGCTATCCAGGTTACAGGAGCTGCAAAAAGAGATAGGCAAGGGAAAAAGCCGCGCCCTTATCGGCACTGATCAGAGGGTGCTGGTTGAGGGCGAGAGCAAGGCGGACGCGGCAGAGCTTACAGGAAGGACCCCCTGCAACAGGGTCGTTAACTTCGCAGGCGGCAGGTCAAGGCCCGGGGATATCGTTGATATAGCCATTACCGGCGCTTATTCAAATTCACTCAGAGGTGAATGCTTATGAACACTACCTTAAAAGCAAAACTCATCGAGATGAATGTATCGGGAATTACCGTGGACCCCTTTACAAACGCGCCTATCGTTATCCTTAAAGGCGTAGAGGATAACTCGGTAGCCCTGCCTATCTGGATAGGGGCTCTGGAGGCCGGTGCTATAGCCGCCGAGATGGAGGGTGTGAAGTTTACCCGTCCAATGACCCACGACCTTATAAAGACGCTTATGGGCAAGACCGGGGCGGCCGTGAAAAGGATAGAGATATTCGACCTTATAGATAACGTCTATTATGCCAATATTTTTGTAAAAGACAGTAACGGTGCGAGCCACTGTATTGACTCCAGGCCAAGCGATGCTATTGCAATAGCGCTTAGGACGGACGCTTCTATCTTTGTATCTCTCGATGTTATAGAAAAAACAGGGGATATCGAGCAGGGCAAATCCCGGCAACCGTGCGTCAAAGAGTGTGAGGGTGCAGCTTCGGAGTCCTTGCTTGAGATGCTGGAAGATCTGAGCCCCGAGGCATTCGGAAAATATAAGATGTAATAACCCGCGCTTCAGTGAGTCCTAACACGGATTGCCAATTGCGATATATAATATAAATGGTTCAGGTAGACAACAGCACCGTTAAAAATGATTTTTCGTTTAATGCAGACCCTTCGAAGATAGGAGACGTGCGTCTCTACGACTCGTTTTTCATAAACGAGTACGGCAGACTTGAGACCCTGCGCTCCGAAAGATACGGCGCTCCTTTTTCCGTTATCGTAATACATATCGAGTCCTTTTATCACGGCAAAAAAATACCGTCGAGAAAAGGGCTTCAGGAATTTTTAAAGATACTCATAAAGACCATCAACAAGGTCATACGCGGCTGCGATATCGCCGGCATTCTCGACGATAAAAGGATAATACTGATACTGCCGCATACCGCTTACTTCGACTCGCTCATTGCCATACGCAAACTCAGCCGCGCCCTTGAGTTCTGTACGAAGATCAAGCCCTACGCCTCTATAATATTTTCTCAGGCGACATTCCCGAAAGATGCCAATGGTTTCGGAGAGCTCGTAACCATAGCCACCGGACGCATTCAGGAGAGAATGGACTCGTTGCTTGAAAGGCTCGACTTCAGGGATAAGCTCTTCTGGGAGATGGCGGCGGCTTTGACCGGCAATGAACTTGCGGAGAAAGACTATTCGACCTTCTATATAGGGGCGGAGCATGATCTGCCCAATTCTTTTATCGATACCCTCAACACCACGATATTACAGGAAGTGGCAAGGAACCACCGTAAGAAGGGCATACTCTATATGGGGGTAAAGAAGTTCAGCCAGGATCTACCCGTTGTCAGGTCTTTACAGTCTATAAATAAAACAATGACAAAGATATACGTAGTAGGTCTGGGTGAAGATAAAAAAACAAAGATGGGCTCTGCCACGGCCCTGCTTCTCTCCGACAAAAGGCTTCTTAGCACATACTTTACCTTATTTTTAAATGAAGACACTGCTTATGGAATATTCTGTAATGAAAGTTGGGGAGACGCGCATAGTTGTTTTCACACAAGTGATTCCTACATTGTTGAGGCCCTAATTGAAAAGTTCCAGAAAGATTATTCATTGCAGGAGAAGCTCTAATGGGCAGCGATAACAAAATACTGCTTGCCCTTAACAGCGAGGACGATTTCACTGAATTCACAGTTTTTCTTGAGAAGAAAGGCTATCAATTTACCCGGGCCGGTAGCGGAGCGAAGGCCATAGGGCTTGCGCTCGACGACCCGCCGTCTTTGATAATAGTAGATTGCCAGCTACCGCTTATCGAAGGCTCGCACCTGTTCAGGATACTTCGCAATAATCCGCATACATCGGGTGTTCCTTTTCTCTTTATCTCCAACAGGCCGCTCGATATCAAGGGCTTTAACGTGGGTGTGGATGTTTTTGTTACCCGTCCCTTTTTGTGGGAAGAACTTCATGAGCAGATAAAGCATTCCCTGTCCTGTTCTGTCAGCGCCAGAAAAATGGGAGACAAAGAGATCCAGGGTAAGCTCTCCAGGGTTCCACTGGTAGATATATTACAGATGCTTCACATGAGCAGGAACGAGGGGGAGCTGAACCTTACCAACGGCGACCTGCACGGCGTAGTCTACGTTCGGGACGGCGAGATCTATAACGCGGCCTGCGGCAGGGTACAGAAGGAAAAAGCCCTCTTCAGGCTCCTTTCGTGGAAGGACGGGATATTCGAGTTCCGCCCTTTAAGGTTGAACGTCGAGCGCAAGATCGAGTCCGGAACGGACCACCTCCTTATGGAGGCTATGCGCCAGCTCGACGAGATGGAAGACTCTATAGACAGATTCCCGGATATCGACCTGCGGATCGGCGCGGAGGTAGATACCAACGCGCTGCCTACAGGGCTTAAGCCCGTTATGTACGAGGTAATGAAGCTTGTAGAGTATTACCCGCGTGTCGGCGACGTTATAGATCATTGCAGCTTTACCGACTTTGAGGTCTATAACACTATCGCCAACCTCCTGGAACGTGGTATCTTAAGGGAGCTGACAACAGAGGCGGATGAATCCATCAAGGGTTCTACGGCTGTAACGCCTGTTCAGGCTATAAAGATAAAGGAGAAGGTCATATCGAACTGGTCCGAGATGATGCTTTCAAGCTACGGTAAGGTAATGATCCTTTCATCTTCGCCAAACCTGGTAAAGACCTTTGCGCATACCCTTAAATTCCTGCCGGATTTTTCCTTGAACTCAAAGAGCCCTATCGTAACCGACAGCGCGGAGAGCACTTTCGTCGTTGGTGAGATTGGTTCGATCAGGCTTTACGGCAATATGGAGGTAACGCTCTTCTCAGCGCCCATGGCAGGGCGCATGGGGCCTTTTCTAACTTCTTTTTCCACTAATGTCCTGGGGCTGATCATCTTATGGGACAGGGCAGACGCCGAGGCCCTTTCAAGGCTTAATACAGGTAAAGACGTAATTCTCTCCAGACGGCGCGTACCGGTGGTGCATATATATCTGGGCGCTGGCGAGCCGGAAAAGACAGTGCTTGAGAAATACGGCAGGGCTCTCCAGATAAAGAAGGAAGAAAACAGTTACGACCTGTCGAGTACTGATAATAAAGAGGTCTTTGAAATATTCCAGACCTTACTGACCGATATCTCGGGTGAGAGGTTTGTGACCTCAAGGGTGGACCGGTTATGATAGATCTTCATATGCATACTATACATTCCGACGGGGCTCTTGTTCCTGCGGAGCTGGTCTCAAGGGCCGGGAGGTCGGGATACAGGGCGCTGGCAATTACGGACCACGTCGACCGCTCCAATATAGAAGGCGTTGTAGCAAGTCTTTTAAAGTATACCCGCGCCCTTCCCGGCGGCAGTAACGTAAGGGTTCTGGCCGGCGTAGAGCTTACTCATCTGCCGCCTTCCGATATCGGACCGGTGGCGATACTGGCCCGCCGGCTGGGAGCCGAGCTGGTTATCTGCCACGGTGAGACTATCGTTGAGCCGGTGCCGGCCGGCACAAACCTTGCGGCAATCGAGGCCGGGGTCGATATTCTGGCCCACCCCGGCCTTATTAATGAGGCTGAGTGCAGACTTGCGGCAGAAAAAGGTATATACTTTGAGATAAGCGCGCGTAAGGGGCATAGCCTCTGTAACGGTCACGTCGCAGCAATGGCCAAGCGCTTTAATGTAGAGATGGTCCTTAACTCCGATGCACACGCGCCGTCTGATATTTTAAATAAAGACTTTGCAGAGAAGGTGGCACTGGGAGCGGGACTCGACAAAAACAACTACGAAAAGATGAGGATTAATGCAGCAGATATCGTTAAAAAGAGATAGCGGTAGAAGAACCGCAACAACACTATTAATACTTATTGCCGCTCTATTGTTTTTTTGCGCGGGTACGGCCCTGGCAAAGGAAAAAAAACGCGCCACCGGCGACCCCTTTGTAATAAGTAAAAAAACAAGCAGCAGTAAGAAGTCCGTAAGGCTCAAGGTTACTGCGGCCTGGAAGAAGAAGCTCGGAACAAGGACGCCCTGGGGCAAGCTAAAAGAGATCGGAGGCCACGGGAACTCCTCCAGACCTGTCGTTTACGGAGATACTCTTTATATAGGCTCGGGCCGGAAGGTCTTTTATGCTCTGGATCTTGTATCGGGTGATCTGCGCTGGAAGTTTAAGGCGAGATCAATGATCGACGGGGACAGCGCCGTAGAGGGGAATATGGTATGTTTTGGCACTGTCGCGGGTGTGCTGCATTGCCTTGATAAAAATAGCGGCAAAGAGCTCTGGAGCTTCAACGCACGTTCGGATATCATAGCGGCTCCGGTAATATCGAAGCGTTATGTTTACTTTACCTCGACCGAGGACAGGGTCTACGCCCTTGAACGAAAAAGCGGAAAGAAGATATGGAGCTACAGCGCATTCGCGCCGCACTACGTTATGCCGCGCGTTGTCTCCTCCCCTATCCTGCGCGATACGGACGTGGGAAAAAGGCTCTTTATGCTCCTTGCAAACGGCTCGATCACCTGCCTCGACGCCGCCAGGGGTAAAGAGGTCTGGAGCAGGAAAGTTATAACCTCAAAGATAAACGCAGTGGAGAGGGCCCGGCGCAGGGTAGAGGGGAACGAAACAGAACTCTTTGTTATAGACGACCGGGGCGTAGTTGTTGCCATTAACCATAAAGATGGTAAGGTCAAAGAGTCTTACCCTGTTATAAAGACAATCGATTTTGTGATTAGCGGAGAGAAGATATATCTGCTGGGCGAGGAACTCCTTGTAGCGGTAGAGCGCAAGAGCGGTAAGGTGCTCTGGAGCACGGGCCTTGATTACGGCAAGCCGTTTTCACTGGAGTTATCGGGTGAGCACCTTGTAGTTGTCTCGACGATGACGGAGGTTCCCTTTAACTTCAAGTATCTGGCGCACACCTACGGCTACGTCTCCTCGTATTTCACTGCCACCGGCGATGAGTCCTGGAACAAAAAATTCAAGACACCTGTAACAGCCATTAATGTCTCCAATGCAAAGACCATGGCTCTGGTGGACTCAAAGGAAGTGCTCCGAGTCTTTAGGACGGAGCAGTAACGGTTTATGGCCGATAAAAAGCTAAACATATCATTTCTCTGGCACATGCATCAGCCCCTGTATAAAGACCCCTTTAACTCGGATTTCATCCTTCCGTGGGTGCTTTTTCACGGCACAAAAGACTACTATGATATGGTCGCCATCCTCGAAGATTTTCCCGAGATCCACCAGACCTTCAACCTGGTGCCTTCCCTGATAGAGCAGATACAGGACTACTGCTCGCCCGATGTAAAAGACAGGTACAGGCAGGTCAGCCTTAAAAAGGCCGCCCAGCTTACGGCAGAAGATAAGTACTTTATCCTGGACCGCTTCTTCCAGTCTAACTGGGAGACCATGATAAACCCCAATAAACGCTATAGAGAGATGCTGAAGCTGCGTGGTTTTTCTTCCGCCCCTGAGGCCCTGACCCCTGCGCTCCGTTTTTTCAGAGAGCAGGATTATCTCGACCTTCAGGTGCTCTTTAATCTCTCCTGGGTGGATCCCATGCACATCAATAGTGATGCGTGGCTGGCAGGACTTGTGAAAAAAGGGCGCGGGTATACGGAAGAGGATAAAGCAACGCTCTTAAAAAAGCAGACCGCTATTATGCAGAGCATTCTGCCAAAGTACGCGGAGATGAGGAACAGAGGAATAATCGATATTACGACCTCACCGTATTATCACCCGATCCTGCCCCTGCTCTGCGACAGCGATTCGGCTAAAGAAGCCATGCCCGGTATCACGCTTCCTGCCCGTCGTTTCATCCACCCCGAAGACGCGCGCGAGCAGATAAGAAGGGCCGTTGTCCTGCACAAAGAGACCTTCGGGGTCTTACCCGAGGGGATGTGGCCCTCGGAGGGCTCGGTCTCGATGGATATGGCCCCGCTTGTTGCAGAGGCCGGCATAAAGTGGATAGGCACGGATGAAGAGATACTCTCGCAGTCTTTAAAAAAACCGGTTCTGCGAAGTGCCGACGGACAATGTATGGACGGCTTTATATACAGGCCGTACTCGCTTGCCACGGGCAACGGCGAGCTGAAGATGGTCTTTAGGGATAAAGTCCTCTCCGACCTGATAGGTTTCGAGTACTCGCGCCAGGACCCGGATAAGGCCGTGGCTGATTTTACATCCAGGCTCGCCCGTATCCATCAAAGCCTGGACAATCCCGATAAGCATCTGGTAAATATAATCCTCGACGGTGAGAACGCATGGGAGTATTACAGAAACGACGGTAATGATTTTCTGCGGCTCCTTTACAAAACCCTTCAGGAAGACGAGCGCTTCAGGTGCGTAACGCCCGGCGAGTTCTTCTCCTCTGCCGGGGTAGAGCCTGAGAAGATAGCGCGTATCCAGAGCGGCTCGTGGATAGATCATAACTTTAGTATCTGGATCGGGCACGGCGAGGACAACGCCGCCTGGGACATGATAAGCCAGGCCCGCCAGGCCCTTGTAGAGTACGAAGAGTCTACAACAGCCGGCGGCGGCGAGCGGGACGGGGTCGCAGAAGCCATAGAGGCCGCATGGGAGGAGATATACGCCGCCGAGGGGAGCGACTGGTTCTGGTGGTACGGCGACGACCATACCACGATGAGAGCAGAAGACTTCGACTACCTCTTTCGCGCACACCTTATAAAGGTCTTCAGGCTTATTGGTAAAGAGCATCCCTCTCACTTTGATATCCCTATAATATCCACCGTCTGGGAGCAACGGCCCTCTTCCATGCCAACGGGCTTTATGGAGGCTATTTTCGACGGCGAGGTGACCAGCTACTTCGAGTGGCTCTCGGCCGGCAAGATAGAGCGCAGGCATACCAGCGGCGCGATGCATTGCGAGGGGGCGGCGCCGGGCTTTATAGGCGCGGTATTTTTCGGCTTTGACCTGCAGTCCCTGTTTATGCGTCTGGACTACCAGAAAGGGATAATACCCTTTAACAGGCAATGGGAACTGACCATCAAAATACTTTACCCCGAGCACGTAAAGGTAAAGATCTCGGTCAAAGGCAGAGAGAGTTCGGGTAAGCTCTTTAAAAAAATCAAGGGAGAATGGCAGGAGCAAGGAGAGCTTACAATGCTCGCCTCCGGCGATATAGTAGAGCTTGGTCTTGACTTTGCTGGGCTTGGGGCGGCCCCCGGCTCCGAGCTTAAGCTCTATATGGAGCTCGACGGCGGGGAGTACGGACAGGTGAGGTGGCCGGCAAAGGGAATTATCGTTATAGACGTACCGGACAGCGACTACGAGAATCTGCATTGGATGGTATAAGACCGATGGAAAAGGTAACACCGGCGATGAGGCAGTTCCTGGATATAAAGGCAGAGCACCCCGATGCCCTGCTTTTTTTCAGAATGGGCGATTTCTACGAGATGTTCTTTGAGGATGCAAGGGTAGCGTCCGACCTGCTCGGCATCGCCCTTACCTCCCGTGATAAAGAAAAAAAAATACCCATGTGCGGAGTGCCTTTTCACGCGGCGATGGGGTACTGCAGAAAACTCGTCAAGGAAGGCTACAAGGTCGCCATCTGCGATCAAATGGAAGACGCGGCAGAGGCAAAGGGAGTTGTCCGCAGGGCCGTTACCAGTATCATCACCCCGGGTACGGCCCTTGACGCGGAACTCCTGGACTCCAGGGCCAACAACTATATAGCGGCCCTTTCCTTCGGCCACGGTAAAGGCGGCCTTGCCTGTATGGATATTACCACGGGCGAGTTCAGGGTGACTGAAGGCGAGGGGCCCTCTACACTGATAGAAGAGCTGGAGCGTCTGGCCCCGTCCGAGCTGGTCACGACGGAAAGGTGCCTTGAAGAGCTCAGGCAGGCAACCGGGGACGCCTTGCTGCCCGTTAAGAATATCTCTATTATCGCTGATTACGATCTCCAGCAGAAGGTCGCCAGAGAGCGGCTGCTCAAGCACTTTGACGTCCTGAGCCTGGATGGCTTCGGGCTGGCCGCTCTCACCGAGGGGGTGCGGGCCGCAGGGGCGCTCCTGAATTACGTAAAGGAGACGCAGAAGGCCGAGCTCTCGCATATCAGGCAATGCACGCCTTATTACGGCAACAAGTACCTGACGCTCGACCATCACACGCGCAGAAACCTTGAGATCATAGAAAACACCCGAAGCCTGGAGCGCAAGGGAAGCCTGCTCGGGCACCTGGATAAGACCTTAACGCCGATGGGGGCAAGACGGCTGAGAAGCTGGCTCATCCGCCCGCTTTTAAAGGTCGATGAAATTACCGCGCGCCACGGCGGCGTCGAGGAGCTGGTCAAAGACAGGCTGCTCGTAAGCTCGCTTACGAGCGCGCTCTCGGGCGTATCGGATATAGAGAGGATAACGGGCAGGGTATCGGTCGGGATAGCCGGGCCGAGGGAGCTTATAAGCCTCAAAGACTCGCTCTTTCAGGTCGCTCCTCTTAAAAAGACGCTCCGTAACCTTGATTCAACGCTCATCAAAGGGTTATCGGATAGCCTCGACGAGGTCGCGGAGGTAACGGCCCTTATCGAGAATGCTCTGCGAGAAGATCCGCCCCATACAACAAGAGAGGGCGGTTTTATCAAAGAGGGCTATAACCTTGAGCTCGACGAGCTTCGGGGGACGGCAGGCCTTGGCAAGGACTGGCTGAAAGACCTGGAGCTGAAGGAACGCAAACGTACCGGCATACATACGCTTAAGGTCAAGTACAATAAGGTCTTTGGCTATTATATCGAGGTCAGCAGGGCAAAGAGCTCCGAGGTCCCGGATGAGTACATAAGAAAACAGACCCTTGTTAATGCCGAACGCTTCATCACCCCTGAGCTCAAGGAATGGGAGGTACGCCTCTTATCGGCCGAAGACAAGGCCCGGGCCCTGGAGCTTGCCCTCTACGCCGGGGTACTCACCGAGGTAAGGCTGCAAACCGAGAGACTTCAGGCCACTGCGGATATAATAGCAACGCTCGACGCCCTGTTATCCTTTGCCGTCGTATCTGCCGGGATGGATTACGTAAGGCCGACCATCAACGACGGCGACCGGATAGAGATAAAAGAAGGACGTCACCCCGTCATAGAGAAGGCCTCAAGAGAGCCGTTTACCCCCAACGACCTCTTAATAGACTGTAAAACCAGCCAGATAATCCTCCTTACCGGCCCTAATATGGCAGGTAAATCTACTTATATCCGTCAGGTCGCCCTTATCGTCCTCATGGCGCAGGCAGGGTGCTTTGTCCCTGCGGCAAAGGCTACTATCGGTGTGGTAGACAGGATATTTACGCGCGTCGGGGCCTCGGACGATATCTCCAGAGGGCAGAGCACCTTTATGGTAGAGATGGCCGAGACGGCAAATATCCTTAATAACGCTACCGCGAAGAGCCTTATAATACTTGACGAGATAGGGCGGGGAACCTCGACCTTTGACGGGCTGAGCATTGCCTGGGCCGTTGTCGAGTACCTGCACGACAGGCCGGGCGCGGCTACCAAGACCCTGTTTGCCACGCATTATCACGAGCTTACAGAGCTCTCCTTGACAAAGGAGCGCGTCAAAAACTATAATATGACTGTAAAAGAGTTCGATGACAGGATCATCTTCCTCAGGAAGATCGTACCGGGCGGGGCAAGCTCAAGCTACGGCATACAGGTTGGCAGGCTTGCCGGGCTGCCTGAAGAGGTCATAACAAGGGCCAAAGAGGTGCTTGCCAACCTTGAGAGCGGCGAGCTTAACGAAACGGGGCTGCCAAGGATAGCCGGTTCGCGAAAAGGCCCGTCCACAGGCTCTGAGCAGCCCCTTCCCGGGCTCTATCCGTCCGGAGCCCGGATCCAGCCGCAGGCGGCAAGAGGGCCGCAACCGGATAAGGTCAGGGATGCGCTTCGGGCCACGGATATCGACTCTCTAACCCCGCTTGAAGCCCTCAACGTCCTTGGCCGGATAAAAGAGATGATAAAGGACTAAATTGATAGCCAGATATAATATACGGATCGCTGCCTTCTTTTTCTTTGCCATGGCCTTGTTTATGGCTCTACTTACTGCGCCGGGCGCAGAGGCTTCTACTGTAAAGGTGGAAGAGATCAGGTATTTTTCTTCAAAGAACTATACCCGCGTCGTTATAGGCCTGGATAAAAAGGCCGATTTTGAGCCGCATCTCCTTAAAAAAGACCCCTCTATAAAAAAACCCAGGCGCTTCTACGTCGATATAAAGAACGCGCGCCTTGGTAAAAATATCAAAAGAACTATCCCCATCAATGACGGCCTGCTAAAGGTCGCAAGAGCGGGGCAGTTCGATAAGAAGACCGTACGCGTCGTCCTTGATATCGAGTCGCTCAAGGACTACAAGATCTTCCCTATGCCGGGGCCCTACAGGATCGTAATAGATTTCTTCGGCAAAGGGGCCCGTCACACGCCGGTGGCCTCGAACGAACCGGCAGCCGTCTCAGGGGTAAAGAAGATCAAGGCGCCGAAACACGAAAAACCGACTATAAAAAAACCTAACGGCATAAAGACAATAGTCATAGATCCGGGCCACGGCGGCAAAGACCCCGGCGCCATAGGTAAGAGAAGGCTTAAAGAAAAGACCGTTACCTTAAAGATAGCAAAGATGCTCAAGAAGGATCTCGCAAAGCAGCTTCGGAAAAAACACGGCAAGAAACCCAGGATAATACTTACCAGAACCAAAGACAAATACATATCGCTTGACGAACGCACGGCTATCGCAAACTCCAGGGAGGCGGACCTCTTTGTATCCATACACGTAAACGCAAGCCCGAGGAGGGCCGCCACCGGGGTAGAGACTTATTACCTGAAGTACACGCAGGATAAAGAGGCCATACGGGTCGCCGAGCGTGAAAATAAGGCGACGGCTGCCGAGATGAATGACGTTCTAGGCTATATCCTCAGAGACCTTGAGAGTACCGGCAACCAGCAGGAGTCCATCAGGCTCGCCACCAATATTCAGCAGACCCTGTCAAAGGGGCTGGTGAAGAAGTACCGGGGCGTTAAGAGCAACGGCGTAAAGGGCGCGTTATTTTACGTTCTGGTAAACTGCAATATGCCAAGCGTCCTTGTCGAGGTCTCTTTTATAAGCAACCCCAAGGATGAAAAAAGGCTCAAAAGCGATAAGTACCTCCAGGAGATAACAAAGGGTATTACCAGAGGCATTATAAATTACATGGACGGCAAAGGCGCCGGATAGAGGCTCTAATAATATGTCAACAAGTTCAACCGCGCTTACTAAAAACCTCGATATCATAGGGGCCGAGAACAAGACAGAGCTGGCCTTAAAGGTAAAGCAGTACCTTGCCGGCGCGCGCTCCGAGCTGCGCGAAAGGCACATCAAAGACCTCTCGGGGCTTGCTATTACCCTCGAACACACCGCTATAATGGACAACCTCCTTGAGACCCTCTTTACGGGAATAACCACCAGGCTCCCGGCCCGTAACAACGTGGCCTTCGTAGCCCTTGGCGGCTACGGCAGGGGAGAGCTTAATATCCACTCCGATATCGACCTTATGCTTCTCTACGATAAAAAAAGGACCAGGGCAATAGAAGAGATAGCAGAGTCTATACTCTACGTCCTGAGCGACGCGGGGCTGGATTTGGGCTTCAGCATAAGGAGCATCAAGGACTCTGTAAATATAGCTATAGAAGATACCAAGACCATGACCGCGATGATCGATTCGCGCCTGCTCTTCGGCGATAAGGCCCTCTACGAAAAGCTTATAACCAGATACGGGGAATTGGTATTCTCCAAAAAAGGCTCGGCGGAGTTTATAGAGTCCAAGCTCCTGGAGCGGACTGAGAGACATAAGAAGTTCGGCGACTCCATATACGTGCTGGAGCCGAACGTAAAGGAGAGCCACGGCGGCCTGAGAGACCTTCACGCGGCGCTCTGGGTAGCCAAGGCCACCCGGCGCGGCTACTTCAGCGCGATAGAAGAGGGCGTAATGAGCGCAGCGGAAAAACGCTCTCTGGAAGAGTCCGTTGATTTTCTCCACTGGGTCAGGAACGGTATACATTTCCAGAGCGGCAGAAAAAAAGACAGGCTCACCTTTGATGTTCAGGAAAAGATGGCGAAGCTGCGGGGTCACTTCGACGCAAAGCGAGAACTGGCGGTCGAGACCTTTATGCGCAACTACTACCTGCACGCGACCAATATCAGTGCGATCTCCGAGCTTATCATATCCCGGTGCCTTGAGCCGGAAACGGGCGCTGCGGCGCCCTCCTCAAAGACCAGAGAGGTAGGGGCCTCGGGGGATTTCGTTATCACCGGCGATGTTATCACGGCAACGGCCCCGGAGGTCTTCCTGCGCGACCCTTCGACCCTTATCAGGGTGTTCGAGTACGCTCAGGACTACGGCGCAGCCATCGACAGGAAGACACAGGACCTGATACTGGCGGCCCTTGAAGAGCCCGGACTTGCGCTTGCGCTACCGGTAAACAAGGCGGCAGGCCAGTCCTTCAAGCGCATCCTCGGCGGCGAACGCCTCTTCGAGACCCTCGACTCCATGCACCGCCTGAAGGTCCTCGACTGCTACATCCCGGAGTTTGCAGATATCAGGTGCAAGGTGCAGCACGACCTCTATCATATCTATACCGTTGATACGCATTCGATATTCGCCGTTAGAGAACTTGAAAAACTCTGGGACGAATACTGTAGCCGCTATAAACTGCTTACGGCTCTACTTGAAGACGTAGAGCAACGCGCGGAGCTCTCTCTGGCGGTACTTCTCCATGATATCGGTAAGGCCCACGGCAGCGGCCACGCCGAGAAAGGCGCCGCTATGGTTCCGCGGATATGCGCCCGTATAGGTTTCGGCAAAGAGAGTACCGAGCTTGTTACATTTCTCGTGCGCGAACACCTGATACTGGCAAATACGGCCCAGTACCGCGACCTGCACGATGAAAAACTTATCATCGACTTTGCAAAGACGGTCGGCGACGACGAACGGCTGGATTTGCTTTACCTGCTTACCTTTGCCGATGTCAAGGCCGTAGGCCCGGAGGTATGGAGCGAGTGGAAGGGTACGCTCTTCCAGGAACTTTACTTTAAAGCGCGCGCCGTCTTGGAGAAAGGCGCATTCGAGCCCACGCAGATGACGGTAAGGCTGGATAAACTGAAGTCGCGCGTCCTGGCGCGCGCCCGTCTGGATGAAGATACGAATATAACTGCCGCCGAGATAGAAGGGCACATGAAGCAGCTGCCGCCGAGGTACGCATTTTCAAACAGCCCCGGGGCTATCCTCGCCCATATCGAGTATATAAAAGAGCTCGACCGGAGCGCGCTGGTCGTAAAGGTGCGCCAGGTGGAGGACCGCGAGTATACGGAGCTTGTCGTAACGACCCTGGACACCTCCGGGCTCTTTGCCATGATAACGGGCGTTATGATGGCAAACTCCGTTAACATCCTCGGCGCGCAGATAAATACACTGAGAAACGGCGTGGCCCTTGACCTGCTTCAGGTAAACACCGTCTACGGAAAGCTCCTGACCGATGAGGTAAAGATCAAGAGGATCAAAGAAAACCTCAAAGACCTCATAAGCGGCAAGATCAGTACCGAAAGCCTTATAAAAAACATACGCCCGTCCATACTGGATAAAAAGATAAAGCCCGCCGTTCCGGTCCGTATCGAGGTCGACAACGACGTATCGGATATCTTTACGGTCCTTGAGATACACACCGAAGACAGGCTGGGGCTGCTCTATACGATCAGTTCGGCATTAACCTCGATAGGGGTCATAATACACATAGCCAAGGTCTCGACAAAAGGGGATACAGCCTCTGATATCTTCTATATCAGAGATATATTCGGCCAGAAGATAAACGACGGGGCCAAGGTGGATAGCATCAAAAAAGCCGTAAAGGATGTTCTCGCATAGGGGAGGGGGGGATGGCTCTACCAACAGATGACAAATCGCGGCTGTTGGAGGACTATATAACCGTTCTCATCACTGAAAGGGGGCTATCGCAGAACACGGCATCTGCATATAGGAGGGACCTCTCCGGTTATATTTTATACCTCACGCAACATGGGCTGACACTTGAGCAGGCGGGGCCGATGGAGCTGACCGGATATATAAAGGGCCTGCGCCTGCGGGGACTGAAGAGCAGGAGCTGTTCAAGGGCCTTAATAGCCCTTAGAGGTTTTTATAAGTACCTGATAAAACAGGGTTATTTAGATTCGTCGCCCTGCTCGCAGGTCGAGCTGCCAAAGGAGGCCAGAAAACTCCCCGACTACCTTACCATCTCCGAGGTCGACAGCCTTTTGAATACAACGACAGGTAACAGAGGTAATATCCTTAGAGACAGGGCCATGATAGAGCTTCTATACGCTACGGGGCTGCGCGTCTCCGAGCTGACCGGGCTGCGGTTAAACGATATAAACCTTCAGATGGGGTATATAAGGGCCGTAGGCAAGGGCGACAAGGAAAGGCTCATACCGATGGGCGAGGTCGCGATGAAGCGCCTGAAGGCCTATATAGAGGGCGAGAGAGCTGGAAAACTTAAAGGCAGGGTATCGTCGGAACACCTCTTTATCACAAGGCTTGGCCGTGCTATGACCCGCCAGAACTACTGGCTCATCATTAAGAAGACGGCGCTTATGGCAGGCATCGACCAGGGCCGGGTAAAACCCCACATCCTGCGCCACTCCTTTGCCACTCATCTTCTGGAGCGCGGGGCAGACCTCCGCTCGGTCCAGGAGATGCTCGGCCACAGCGATATCTCAACTACTCAGATCTATACCCATGTCAGGGCGGAGCGGCTTAAAAAACTCCATAAGAAGGTCCATCCGAGAGGATAGGGACGACCGCCGAACTCGAAAGACTCGGATTACCCGTGCGCGCAGAGAGCAGAGAAGTAAGACAGAGTCTTATGCGCAGCCGGAGGCCGGCCTTAAACAATACGCCTTATCGTACTTGACATAATATCTATTATGCGACATGGCAATAATTAACATGGCGTTAGGCGGGGCTGTATATATCTGTATTTCCAGGATGTTAAAAGGTTAAATTAAAGGATATTATTAGAGTTTATCCGAAAGAGGTTTTTATTTTTCAATAGCTTCAAAGCTCGTCCCTGTATCGCTAAAAACGAGTTTAAAGGCCGAGAGGTTTGCAACTTTTATCTTCTTGTACTCGTTCAGGGGCCGGTTATTATAGTAGAGAAAGAGCACCCTGATCACCGCTACGTGAGAGACGGCAAGTACCGGGCAGGAGTTTGAAGTTTTAAAAGTTGCTGCGCGCCCGGCCTTTATCTTCAGAACCGACTCCACGGCCCTTGTCTGAAGCTCACCCAGGCTCTCACGCCCACGGACCCTGAGATCTCCGGGCCGTGTCATCCATACCTTAAAGTCCTCGGGGAAGCGCTCTGCTACGTCCTTTATGCGAAGGCCCTCCCACGGCCCCATCTTTATCTCCCCGAAGCCCCCATCAATGACGAGCTCTTTGCCGAGATGGGAGTTGATTATCTCTGCCGTCTGGACGGCCCTGCGAACCGGGCTTGAATAGACCGCATCAATATTCCAGGAGGCGGCTTCCCTGCCGAAGTCGTTGGCCGACTCGGCGCCAGGAGGGGTAAGTTCCTCATCACTGGCTCCGGCGTATATATCTTCCCTGTTGGAGAGTATCTCGCCGTGACGGACCAGATATAAAGTAAAATCGCCCATTAGCCCTTTTCTCCGTCTTGCCTGCCCGTAGCGCCCAGGCTCTTGCAGAAGGCCTGCATTATCATGTGGGTAAGGATCAGGTGGATATCTTCGATCTTCTGCATATCCTCGGAGGCTATATTTATCGATAGCCCCGCGGCCTTGCCGAGCCTGCCGCCATCGAAGCCTGTAAAGCCGAGGGTCATGGCTTTGTTTTTATTAGCGTGCTCTATGGCTCGTACCACATTCCCGGAATTTCCGCTCCCTGATATCGCAAAGACAACGTCTCCGGGATTGAGAAAGTTCTTTAACTGCTCCACAAAGATATCGTCATAGGTCGAGTCGTTGGCATAGGCGAGCATAGTCGGGATATTGTCATTGAGGCAGATAACCTTAAAGCGTTTGTCATGGCCGTAAGAGACGCCCTTATTTATATCGCAGGCAAAGTGAGAGGCCGTCGAGCCGCTGCCGCCGTTGCCAAAGACAAAGACCTGCTTGTCGTTGTCATAGGCTGCCTTAAAAAGCTCTATAACTTTAGCGAACCCTGCTTCACAGACCTCGCCGAGCAACCTCTGTTCCTCCTCTATATAGTGGTCGAAAAAGTCCTTTGTCATAAAAGTCTCCACTCGCTCTCAGCGCGTTTATAGTTCTCCGGAGTCCCTATATCCAGGAGATACTCCTCTATCTCATAGCCGTACATACGGCCAACGAGCGCGGGGAAGACGTCGAAACCAAAGTCTACGATCTCTTTTCCGGAAGGGATGTAATCGAATACCCCCTGCCCTGCTACGTATATACCGGCGTTTGCAAGGTTGGACTCGGGATTACCTGGCTTCTCTATAAAAGAGGTTATAAGGCCATGGTCGTCAAGGACGGCTATGCCGCAGGCACCCGGATTATCCGTCCTGTGCAGCCCCATGGTCAGAAGGCCCTCTTTGTTCCTGCTCCGGTGAAACTGCGCCATCTTCGTAAGGTCCATATCGGTCAGGTTGTCGGCATAGATAATAAAAAAAGCTTCCTCGCCCGCAAAGAAGTCTTTATTAGCAAGAACCGTCCCCGCACTACCCAGGAGCTTATCCTCATAGACGGCCTTTATACGCAGCTCTGAGTCGTCTTTACTGAGAAATTCTTCAACCTGAGACGCGTGGCAGTGCATATTTATAAGGACTTCTTTAACCCCGTATCCCTTTAAAAGCCTGAGCCATATCTCAAGCAGAGGCTCTCCGTTGATAGGTATCAGGCACTTGGGTATGGTATCGGTAAGGGGCCGGAGCCTGGTGCCCTTACCTGCTGCCAGTAAGATCGCCTTCATTTCCACTCATACCCTCTGTAGTTAAATATAACCTTACTGCCGTCGCGACTAAGGAGGAAGGGCAGCTCCATATGGCCGTTCATCGCCTCCCGTACCGAGTTCTGCGCCTCTCTCGGGCAATATAACAGCAAGAAACCGCCCGAACCGGCCCCTGATATCTTCCCGCCGAGCGCGCCGGCACCGGTGGCCTTCGCGTACAACCTGTCTATCTCCGGGGTCGTTACATTAGAGGCCAGCTTTTTTTTCTCTTCCCAGCCCTTACGCATAAGAGGGCCTATCTCATCGATAGAGCCCTCCAGTATCCGCTCCTTCGCGCTATAGGCAAGGTCTCTGATGGTAGATAGTTCCAGACCTTTTTTGCCGATATTACCCTTCTGCTCGGTAAGTACATTTGAAGAGCTCCGGGTCTTGCCCGTATAGAATACCAAAAGGTTAGATACGAGGCGCCTCTTTGCTTCTTCCTTCAGAGCCATCTTCTCGACCTTTACCTCATTGCCGCCAAACTCGATAAAGCGCATCCCGCCGTAGGCCGCTATGTACTGATCCTGAACGCCTATCGGCTTGCCGAGAATATCTATCTCTATCTCACAGGCCTCTTCAGCAAGACGTCCGAGAGTTACCTGCTCGCCCTGATAGGAATAAAGGGCGTTCAGGAGCCCCACGGTAACGCTGGATGAAGAGCCGAGCCCGCTGCCCTCCGACGGGATATCGGCAAGCGTTGTTATCTCTATCCCCCCCTCTACGCCGGTCTTTCGCATAGCCTCCTTTACAAGCTCATGCTCGATATCGTCAACCCTGCTTACTATCTCTTTCCTGGAATAATTTATATAGATATCTTCGTCAAAGCGTTCCTTGACTATCACATAGATATATTTATCTATCCCCAGGCTGAGTACGGCCCCGCCTTCTTTACTGTAAAACTCCCTGAAGTCAGTTCCTCCTCCGAAGAGGCTTATCCTGAGAGGTGTCTGGGTGATTATCACGGTTTATCTCCTTTGAGGTCGGCCTTTCTAACGACCTCCATCTCTTTCATCTTCCGCTCTGCGTAATCAAGGACGTCTTCTATATCGACCTGCCCCTTTAGCCACTCCATATACTCCCTTACGCTATCCTCGGGCGTGTGCTCGGGCTTCCAGCCGAGGGCCTTGAGCTTCGATAGATCTGATAATATATGACGGGTATCTCCAAACCTGTACTCGCCCGGTATGCGGGGGGTCATTGATTCCTTACCAAAGACCTTCCTTACCGTCGCGTCGAACTCCGAGACGGTATAGCCCCTGCCACCGCCGACGTTAAAGACCTCGCAATCGGCCTTCTCGCTCTCAAGGACGGCAATATTCGCCGCCACTACATCCTTGATATTTACAAAGTCCCGTACCTGCTCGCCGTCCTCATAGATGGCAGGAGACCGGTCAAAGAAGTAACTCAGGCAGAATATACGGCAGGCCCCGGAGTATGCGTTATAAAAGGACTGCCTCGGCCCCTGCACGATAGAATAACGCATCGCGACCGTCGGGATATTATACCTGCGCCCGAAGTTTACCGCTATAAGCTCCTGTGTATATTTACTGAGGGCGTACTGGTTCTGCGGATTTATCCGGGACTCGTCCGTCGGCTGTACCTCAAGCGGCCTGTCGCACCGCGGACACCTGTGATCCCATAACCCCTTGTCCATGACAGCGCTTGAGCGGATATCCGGGTAGAATATCCCCGAACAGCCCGGACACTTATGACGCCCCTCGCCGTAGACGGCCTGAGAAGATGCCACAACGACCTTTTTAAGCGGAAGGCCACGCTCGACAGCGACCTCATAGAGAAGCGAGGTTCCGACGCTATTTACGTGAAAGAACTTTGAAAAATCAGGGAGGTAATCCTGATAAGCCGCCAGATGGTAGACGGCGTCTATCCCTTTCAGAGAGGTCTCCCACGCCGCCTTATCACGCACGTCGCCCTCGATGACCTCGACCTCGGAGGGGATATACCCGGGCCTCCCCTTCAGGTGCACGGGCTTTTCAAAGCTATCGAGGATGCGTACCTCGTGCCCATCTGCAAGCAGTGCGTCTACCGTATGAGAGCCAATAAAACCGGCTCCGCCGGTCACAAGTATCTTCATCTAATTTCCTTCCCGGACAAGGTAATGAGTAACATCTTAATATCCAACAAAGAACAACGGATCTTTCCGGCTCCGCCGGTCACAGGTATCTTCATCAAGTCTCCTTCCTAAAAAAAAGTAAGACTGTCTTATTTAGTGTATTAATATCCAACGATGAGTTCTTCCGGCTCCGCCGGTCACAAGTATCTTCATCAAGTCTCCTTCCTATCAACTGGGTGTCTTTCCGGCCCCGCCGGCCACAGGTATCTTTATCAAGGTTAATGCCCTGTTCCAAGAAAGACAGCCGGGATCGTCTTGAATAGTATTTTAATATCCAGCCATAGCGACCAGTTCTCGATATATTTCACGTCCAGACGAACCCATTCGTCAAAGTCCTTGATGGCGTTTCGCCCGCTTACCTGCCAGAGGCACGTTATGCCCGGTTTGATCCTGAGCTTCTTGCCATGCCATCGCTCGAACTTCTCCACCTCTGTTACCAGCGGAGGCCTGGGGCCGACAAGGCTCATGTCCCCTTTAAGAACGCTAAAGAGCTGTGGCAGCTCATCTATGCTGAACCTCCTGAGAACCCGCCCGATGGGGGTTATCCTCGGATCGTTCTTTATCTTAAAGACAGGGCCGCTCATCTCATTTTCCTTGATAAGCTCTTTCTTTATCTCATCGGCATTGACGATCATCGTCCTGAACTTCCAGCTTGTAAAGGGCTTTTTATTAAAGCCCATAACCCTCCAATGATAAAAAACAGGCCCCGGGGAGTTTATCTTAATAGCAATGGATATCGCTATCAATAGCGGTAAAAGCAATAAGATCATTACTGAAGATAAAGTAATATCCATAGCGCGCTTAAAGAATATCTGCCATTCTTTCTCATTATGACCGTACAGGTTTATCGCTATCATATCGCCGAGTCTGTCGAGGGTGATATTAACGTCAAGCCTGTTGAGGAGGTCAGGCACTATCCTTGTCTTGACGCCCTCTTCTTCGCAGACCTCTAATATCTTCTCTATATTTACGTCTTTCTCGGGTATGATAATAACCTCATCGACATAGCTCTTGTGAAGAAAGTCTCCTAATCCCTCTACAGTACCGAGTGCAGCCAGATCCTTAACAGTTGCCGCGGTTGATTCATCGTCACAAAAAAAACCGATTGCCTTAAGGCCGTACTCGGGGTGAACCTTTAAGGTATGTAAAAACCGCGCTACCCCCCTGCCGTCGCCCACCACAACCGCGCTCTGAAGGCCGACCCCTTTCAGGCGTTCTCTGCTCATAAGAGAATATATGACCGTCTTCTGAAAGATCAAAAAGGAGGAATTAATAAGCAGAAAGAGGAGCATAAAGGTTCTGGGAAGGAAAGAGACGTCCAGCTGCAAAAAGAAAATACCTGCAAAGAGTATCAATGAGCCCAGTATAACGACCTTTAGAACTATCTTCAGCTCCTTCCATAAAGATACGAACATGGGTTTTTTGTAGGCGCCGAAGATAGTCAAGAGCCATATGGAGCCGGCCAGGACAATTATCAAGACATAGATGTAGTCGTGCAGCTGCGTGACATTACCAAACTCATAGAAATTCAGAAGAACGCTGCGCACCTTAAAAGAGACGTAAAAAGACAGCAGTATGGTTATGATGTCAAGAAAAATAGCCAGTGGTCTCAGTGAGAAATGCCTTGCCTTCATCAGGCTGCTCCTGTCTTGAAATTTTCTATTTTAAAGGGTACTACACAGCCTTTTGGATACTATATCAGAGATACGCAGAGAGGCCTGCCCGTCGCCGTAAGGGTTATGCGCGTGCGCCATTCCCTTGTACGCGTCTGCGTCGGTTAAAAGTCTTGAGACCTCTTTGATTATCCTGTCACGCCGGGCTCCGACCAGCAAGGCAGAGCCTGCCTCTACGCCTTCCGGCCTCTCTGTGACCTCGCGCATTACCAGTACCGGTTTTCCAAGGCTCGGGGCCTCTTCCTGGATTCCGCCTGAGTCGGTGAGTATCAGATGCGCCTTACCCAGCAGATAGACGAAGGGTTCGTACTCAAGCGGCTCTATAAGGTGTATATTGGAGGCTTGCTCTGCCCCGAGTATCTCAGCCACCGGCCTTCTGACGTTAGGGTTCAGGTGCACGGGGTAAATAAAGTCACAGTCCGGAAAGCCCTCTGCAAGCTCCTTGATAGCGCCGCATATCTCCTTAAAACCAGAGCCGAAGTTCTCACGCCTGTGCCCGGTAATCAGGACTATCCTTCTCTGCTCGTCTATGAAATCAAAGAGAGCTTTAAAACGCTCCGCCGAAGCGGAGCTGACTCTGGCAGAGACCTCAAGCAGAGCGTCTACTACTGTATTACCGGTAACGTATATATCCTTCTCGGCGATATTCTCGGCTATAAGGTTTTCCTTTGACCACTGCGTCGGAACAAAGTGGTAATCGGCCATGGTACTTACTATGCGCCGGTTTATCTCTTCGGGAAATGGCGCGGCCTTATTATTGGTGCGAAGCCCCGCCTCAACGTGACCGACCTTTACCTTGAGGTAGAAGGCCGCCAGGGCCGCAGCCATCGCCGTTGTCGTATCGCCCTGAACAAACACTATATCAGGGGCGGCCTCTTTTATGACGTCCTTTATCCCGAGCAATACGTTTGAGGTAACGTCAAAGAGGTCTTGATCCTTCTTCATTATATCCAGATCATAGTCAGGGGTGATGTCAAAGACTCTGAGTATCTGATCCAGCATTTCCCGGTGCTGCGCCGTAACGCAGACCTTACACTCGATACCGGGGCGCCGCTTAAACTCCAGCACCAGCGGAGCCATCTTTATGGCCTCGGGCCTTGTGCCAAAGACTATTAGAGCCTTTAACAACTTGCTTTTTCCTTCTCAGCCTTTGCGTCCCTTACAGCCGAGGTCATCCCCGGGCCGAATGACGCCGCCGCGTCCACCAGCTCCCAATTATCCTTAAACCACTGGATGGCCGCTGCGAGCCCCTCTTTGAACTCGGTCTGCGGGTTATAACCTATAAGCTCGCCTGCCCTCTCTACAGAGGCCCTGAGCCTGCTCTTTGTATCCCACTTTCTCTTGCTGACAAAGTTTATACCGGCCTCATTGCCAACGACCTCATTTATCATATTTGCGAGATCGATTATCCGGGTCTCTTTACCCGAGGCCAGATTGAATTCCTGACCTATCGCCGTCTCGTAATGGCCGGCACGCAGCAGGCCGTCCACCAGATCGTCAACAAAGGTAAAGTCGCGCGTCTCCTCACCCGTCCCTGTTATAGGGAGAGCGACCCCCTTCATGGCCCAGTAGATAAAATTAGGAATGACGTTACGGTACTGCCCCGGAACCTCGCCCGGGCCGTAAGAGTTAAAGAACCTGGCCTTTACCACCGGCAACCCGTAGTGATGATGAAAGAAGTTACAGTAGAGCTCGCCGAGCATCTTGGTTATCTGATACGGTGTACTCAGATGCATGCTCATAAACTCTTCTTTGAGCGGCAGAGGCGCTGCACTTCCGTAGATAGAACAGCCGGAAGAGGCATAGACAAAACGCGCGGGCCTGGTCATCTGCGAATATTCCAGCAGCCTTAGCGTACCCATGCCGTTTACGTCCAGATCGTTCTCGGGGTGGTCTACCGAGTTCTGATTGGCGAAGAATGCCGCAAGATGAAAGACGTAATCAGGCTTTTCAAGAAACACCCTCTTAAGCTTTACCTCATCGCAGATATCTCCTTCGATAAACATGACGTTCGGCAGGTCCGGCAGGTTCCAACGCTGGCCCGATACCAGATTATCAAGGACCATTATCATCGCGGCGCCGGTACCTGCCAGCGCCCTTACAAGGTTGCTGCCGATAGCGCCGGCACCGCCTGTTACAAGTATTTTCTTACCTCTGTACGCCTCAAGATAATCTCTGGTTGTCATAAAACTCTCCTGAAAGGTCTTTTTATAAGTTCTTTAATAAGCAGATAACCAAAGACGGTATTGGTCGTAAGGTACCTCTTCCACATCCTTCCGGGCTCTTGTATAAGGCGGTAGAGCCACTCGATGCCGGCCTTTGCGACCCAGTCCGGCGCCAGATGATAGACCCCTGCCAGAACGTCAAAGCTGCCGCCAACGCCCAGACAGACCGAGACCCCGGTGCTATCCAGGTTCCTGATGACGAAGTCCTCTTTTTTAGGGCTGCTCATCCCCAAAAAAAGCATATCAGCGCCAGAGGCCCGGATATCTTTTGCTATCTCCGCCTCGTCCGACTCATCGAAATAACCGTTCCTGGCCCCGACTATCTTTATCCCGGGATACTTTTTCCGGGCCTCTTCCACAGCCTTATTCAGGATATCGTCCTTTGTGCCAAGGAAGTATAATTTATACCCTTTTTTGGGCGCAATCTCCAGTATTTTAAAGAATATAAAAACGGCGCTCAAAACCTCGGGAACCGGCGTACCCAGAAGCCTGGAGGCGTAATACAGACCCCTGCCGTCTACAGGCAGCAGATCGCAGCTATCGTAGAAGCGTTTCTGGTACGGTCTGGAGCGAGACCAGATAAAGAGCGCTACGTTCGGTGTAAATATCTTATGCGGACCCCCCTCTTTGACAAAACCGTCGATACGCGCGAGGGCCTCGTCCATGGTCAGAGGATCAAAGCGCATGCCCAGAATATCTACCTTTGACTTGTCCTTTGCCCTGGCAGCCGGTTTATTTCTTCTTTTACCCAACCCTGGCGCTCCTCCCTATCCTTTGGTGATATCCAGCGCAATGGCAACAGGCGCGGCGCTTACCAGCGAATCATTTACGGCAAAGGTCGTAAGGGTCGTTGCCACAAGCTCTGCAAAGGATATCGGAGCGGCTTTGCCGCCCTTCAGCGTCTTTATTACCTCGCTTATCTCCCCGGCGTACCCCATGTCCTTACCGCGCAGGGTATGTACCTTTTTTTTGCCTTTCGCACTGAGGGTCAGTCTCTTAAAGTCGTCGATTACGGCAACCCTGCCGCCGCCGAAGACCTCGACGTATTCTCTGGAAAATGACGGATCACCGTCGGCGATATAGGCGATATTACCGATCGATCCGTCCGAGAAATTTATCGTTATCTGGACGTTCTGCGCCTCTTCTCTTGTTTTACCGTCCATGGATAGCGCATATACGAGGACAGGCCTTGCCCCAGTTACGAACTGGAGGTAGTCTATGAAGTGACAACCCTCACCGGTAATACGCCCTCCTCCCTCCACCGGGTTCAAGAGCCAGTGCTCTGGCGGCAAGGGGCCGGCATTTACGCGGAAGTTTACTACCTTCGGCGTACTAACGTCTTTGAAGTGCTTCTTTAACTTAACCGATAGAGGTGAGAACCTCCTGTTAAAGCCGACCATCAGGTAAGGGCTGGTAGCTTTGCTATAGGCCTCTGTTATGCCGTTGAGCTCGTCCGGGTTTAGCGCCAGAGGTTTTTCAACAAAGACGGATTTACCTGCGTTCAGGGCCGCGGCCGTAAGCGGGCCGTGCAGGTCGTGGCGCGTCGCGATAAAGACGGTATCTATGCCCGCGTCGCCGAGTATCTCGCTATGGTTGCAGGTGCCGTAGTTAAAGCCGAATTTGCGGCTGACGCTATCGGAGCTTATGGGCCGGTTGGTAGCGACCCCGCGAAGCTCCATGCCTGCCGCCTTCTTTAACTCTGGCAGGAGGTAGCTCTGCGCGAAGTTCCCCGCCCCTATAAAGCCTACAGACCTTGCGCCGGCGCGAGCCTTGCCGTCTTTCTCGTTGACAATGACCCTGGTCGGGACGTCCGGGTTGCCGTCGTACTCAAAGAGTACGCCCATGACGATGCCCTCTGGTTTACGCACAAGCTCATAGGCCTTGTCAGCTTCGTCTATCCTGAACCTTCCGCTTATAAGTTTATCGACCTGAACCTTGCCGCTTACCATCAGGCTCATTATCTCTTCCATATTCCTCTGAACCGTCCAGCGCACATAGCCGTAAGGATAATCCGCACCGTTTATATACGACTCGTCGTATGAGCCCGGACCGAAGGCGCGAGAGACTACAAAGTCCAGTTCTTTCTCGTAGTATTCCTTCCTCGGTAACTCGATCGGAACGGCGCCGACCAGGACGACCTTCCCCTTCTCCCTGCAAAGCTTTCCTGCCATCTCTATAGGCTGGCTCGTGGATGCCGAGGCCGTAATTATAACGACGTCCGCGCCCCTTGAAGAGGTAAAGCCGCCCACCCCCTGCTCCGTATCGGCCTCCTTCAGGTTAAGCGCCATATCCGCGCCGAACTCTTTAGCCATCTCTACCTTTTCATTATCTATATCAACGCCTATAACGTGGCAGCCCGATGCCTTGAGTATCTGTACGGTAAGCTGACCGATTAGCCCCAGCCCAAGGACTGCGACCCTGTCGCCAAGGCCTGCCCCGGATTGCCTCACCCCCTGCATGGCTATAGCGCCGAGAGGGGCGAAAGAGGCCTTATCAAGCGTGAGCTCGTCAGGTACCTTTACGGCAAAACCGCCCGGGATGTAGACAACCTCTGCGTGACAGGCAAAGCCCTCGCCAACGCATGCCACGCGGTCACCGACCTTAAAGCCACCGGTGGCCTTAAAGCCGCCCGTTGAGCCGTCAACGGCAGAGACTATACCCGACGAACAATAGCCAAGACTTACCGGGGTATTCAGGCGCGTAAATACCTTCTTGGCCGTCGGCACGAGGCCCTCACTCTTTACGTTGTGCATGACCTGCTTGACGAGATCAGGCCTTTGCCGGGCCTTCTGCAAGAGGTTGCCTCTGGCCATCTCTATCTTGCCGCGCTCTGTCCCTGAACTTATAAGGGAATACTCGTTATTGACGAGCAGCCCGCCGCGCCTCAGGTACGGCACAGGAACGTCCTCTACCTTTAGCTCCCCTGTCTTGTAATTCTGTATTATATGCTTCATCCGTAGTATGCCTTTTGCCTGTTGTAGATGTGCCTGCCGAACTTCAGGTACATGAAGCTTGCAGTCTTATATAGTACCGAGTGCGTAGTTATCAAAAGCCCGTATGGAAGTCTGGCAACGATAAACATATCAAGGGCCTTGACCGATATCCTGCTAAAAGGAGCCGGTAGCTTGTTGGCCTTTTTATAGAGCTTCGCAAAGCTCCTGAAGAACCTGTGACCGAAGACGACCTCCTTCTCCGTTAGCGTCTTACTCTTGAGGATCGTACCCTCGGCATAGGTATCGAACCTTGACTCGGTCAGGAGTCCTTCCTTCTTGCAGAAGGCGTGCAGGCGTGTGCCCGGGTAAGGATAAAATATAAAGGCATACATCTTCTCAGGGCCGATAAGGCCGTTGAGCTTTATGGTGTCGCGTATCTCACGGATACTCTCGCCCGGAACGCCTACCATATTATAGGTGGCTATCTTCATCCCGAAGCTGCGAATAAGGCGCGTGGCCTTCAGCATCCCCTCGTTGGTTATCTTACGGTTGAGTACCTCACGCCTTATTTTTTCATTACCGCTCTCTACCCCTATCTCCACCATCGTACAGCCGGCGGCGTGCAAGAGGGATATCGTCTCGTCCTTTACGAGCATGGGATTTATATTACACTTAAAGGGCCTGCCAATGCGGGTCTTGTATTTTTCGGCGAACTCTCGCAGCCAGTCGATCTTGAGAGGCAAGATGTCATCGGAGAAAGCTACATATTTGATATATGGATAACGCTTTAATACGACCTCTATCTCGTCCATCAGGCGGTCTACCGTCTTAAACCTGATATACTGCCCCTTATTGGGATAAAGGTCCTTCATCCCGTGGTTGGCGCAGTAGGCGCAGGCAAATGGACACCCACGCCCTCCGAGGAAGGTCGCGAAGCTCTCCTTGGTCGTCAGGAGGTTATCAAAGTCGAAGATATCCCGGTCCGGATGCGGAAAACGGTCAAGGTCCTGATAGGTCGAGCGCACCTTATTTCTTATGACCCTCTCATCGTCTCTAAGCCATATATTCGCTATATAGTTAGGGCTCTTGCCCTTATCAAGCGCGTCGCATAGCTCTACCATCGGCTCCTCGCCCTCGCCGCGGCAGACGTAGTCGATAGCGCCGACCGAGATAACGTCTTCCGGGTCAAGAGTGGCGTGAATACCGCCGCACAGCACCGTTACATCGCCACTGAACTCCTTTACCCAGCCGGCCATCTCCTTTGCGTAATGAAAGCCGTTGGTCATGGCCGAAAAGGCTACCATATCCGGGCTATCTTGCCTGAGCCTGGCGCTAAACTCCGCCTTACCTATTGGGCGCGTAAGATGCAGGAAACTTACCTCATTGCCCGCGCCCTTCAGAGCAGCAGAGACAGCGCCTACCCCTTCGTAGTAATTGCCGGTAAAGCCCGGTATATCGCTTCTTATCTCTATTAGTATAAGTGTTATCTTCATAGGGCACTCTTCGTAAGGCCCGCCGTGCACGGAATATCATAAACAAGCGGCATAAATTCATTTTGATGCTTAGTCTCTTTTAAAATATCATCCAGGACTTTAAAAACATCTTCAACACTTAGCTGCTTAAGACAGATATTGTCGTCACATTCTTTTCTCTGCCCGGCGTTGTAATTATAACAGGGGCTGCACGGAATATCCAAACGCACGAGATGGGTATCTCTACCCCACGGCCCTGTATGGTGATAATCCGTCGGGCCGTTTATCGCAACGGTCTTTACCCCGAGCGACGAGGCCTGGTGAATAAGCGCCGAGTTATTACCTATGAACAACTCCAGACCACCGATGACGGCAGCGACCTTATCCAGAGTTAACTCTGTTACCAGTGTGACACCGCTCTTCATTCCGGCCCTTATATCTTCCAGCATCCCTCGCTCGCTCTCCGAGCCGAAGAAGAAAGAATGACTGCCGATCTTATCAGATATCTTATCTGCAAGTCCGGCGTATTTAGCGGGCTCCCATTGACGCTGATTGTTATAGGCCACGTTGCCGCCCGGATGAAAACCAACAAGAGGGCTGCCTTCGAAAGGACGCAGATACGAGCCGGCAAATGCCGCTTCGTCGTCGCTTAAAGGAAAGACCATCTCTTTGTCTTCTTCCTTAATCTCTACCCCCAGTACCTTGAGTAATTTAAAGTTACGCTCCACGCCGTGCGAGAGAGGCGCGTAGTCAACGAGCTGGTTCTTTGAGGCCACTGCTCGGTCGCCCATAAACCTCTCGCCTTTGTGCATGATGTTAAGCCTCGCCCCCATAAGGGTCGTAAGGACCTGCTTCTTAATGGTCGTAGCGCCGTAGGGCCATATGCAGATATCATAGCCCCGCTTTCTTACCTTGCCAACGGCCTTTAATAACTCTACCTGCCCCCTTAGCCCCCCCCTGCCTGCAGCCCATTTCTGACGGGGAAATTCATAGACCTCATCGACCAGCCCCCTACCCGAGAATAAGGCCTTTGAGCCGTTGGGCAAGACCAGTAAATCAACGCGCGCGTCTTTAAACTCTCGGCGCATAGCCTTAAGCGTCGGGAGGAAGAAGAGTAGGTCACCGACTCCGCACAGAGCGACTACCAGGATTTTATTGATCGAAGCAGCGCCGCCAAGCCCCTCTAAGACAGCGCTCTTCAATTAACCTGCCTCTTACCGAGCAATATTTCAGCCATCTTAAAATCCATGAAGGTATCTATATTTATCGAGTCTTCCTCATCCATTAGATAAGGGATCATAAGGTCTCCGCTCATCGACCTTTTTTCTGCAATAGTAGCCGTCCGTATAACATCGACCGAGCCGTTCTGCACGTAAGCCTCCGGCAGTTTCTGGCGGGGATAGTTATAAGACTCCTTAATGCCGCTTACCTCTGCCGGAATATAAGAGCGCAACCTCTCCTCCTCTATCCTCCACATCTTTAGCGGATGCTTCGGAGCTAGACAGACAGAGCGCACCGAGTCTGCTCCGGGATGCGATATGAGCGTCTCGATAGCTCCCTCGATATGCTCTACCCTGCGAAGCGGCGCGGTGGGCCGCAGATGCACTATCATGTCAGGGGCGTATCCTTCTTCCTCCCTAAGCCATCCAAGCGCGTGCTCAAAGACCGGCAGGTCCTGCACGTGATCGTCAGCAAACTCAGAGGGCCGCAAAAAAGGGACCTCACAGCTGTATTCCCTGGCAACCGTTGCTATCTCCTCGCAGTCTGTACTGATAACAAGTCTGGTAATAAGACCCGTCTTACGAGCCTCTTCTATAGTATAGGCAAGCAGAGGCTTACCGGCCAGTTCCTTTATATTCTTCCTCGGAACAGTCTTCGACCCGCCTCTGGCGGTTATTAATCCTAAAATTTCAAAACTCATTGTTCGAAGCCCCTGCCCAACATTTAACACAGATTTTATTTGCAGTCTTGGTTCCGCCTCTGGCGGGTAATAACCCTTCCTTTAAATTACAAAGACTTAATGTAGTCCTTTACAATCCCAAGGCTCTTCCTTACATACTGATTATTGCGATATAACTTAAGTATCGTATCCGATACGAACAACCTTGCAAATATCTTACCGCAATAGCCAAACCTTCGTAAACGATAACGGTAGTAATTACGTAAGATCTTAGTCTGTAACTCTCTACTTTTTACAAAGGCCTCTTTTCTTTGAGCAACCGTCATCTCCGGAGACTTGAAGACAGGTTCGTTAATAACCGAACTCCCGGAGTTGAGGTACTCTTCAGGATCTATAACAAAAAGACCATTCTTCTCTACGTACTCATAAAGCTCGCTACCAGGAAATGGCAATACATGACCAAAACCAACAGAAAAAACAGGATATTTTTCCGCAAGCTTTAAAGAATCCTCGAAGTCAGCGGGGGTCTCGCCTGGTGAACCTATTAGAAAAAAAAGCTTTACAAGAAAACCCAGCTCACAAGAATCCTTGATAGCAGCGTCGATACACTTCATACTCTCGCCTTTCTTGATAAGTTCGAGCATCTTTTCATTGCCGACCTCTACACCGTAAGACAACTCATTAAAGCCAACCTCTTTCATTCGAGCCAGAAGTTTACGATTGACCCTGTCGGCCCTTACACCATTAGGACAAGAGAGGCTTACCCCCTCTAAACCCGATCTTGCAAAAAGATCGCAGAACTTAAAGACCCTGTCGATATCGAGCGTAAAATTGTCATCAAAAAATGGGAACAACTTATATCCACGTTCGTACCAATACTTTATCTCTTCTATAACATACTGTGGAGAGCGAAATCTGAATTTCTTACCTATAGTCAATGGTACCGGACAAAAAGTACAACTATAAGGGCAGCCTCTGGATGATATTATCGGGATCCTTTTTTCAATATATCTGGAGACCTCAAACTTTTCATAACGCGGAAAAGGAATTGAGTCCAGATCCTTTTTAAATGCCCTGTTACCGGTATAGAGTACCTTCCCTTTTGCATCGCGGTAGAGTAACCCGTCTATTTTGGCAAGGTCATCCCCTCTGCAAAGCTCTACCATAGCCTCTTCACCTTCAAGAACTATGGCATAATCTATAACTTCGCATTCTTCAAGAACCTTTACCCGCAGTGTTGAGATATGGGGGCCACCGGCAACTACCTTAAGCTCTGGGAAATCTTTTTTTATCGCCCTTAGAAAATCATAACCAACCCTGTATTGATGGGTAAACATACTAATCCCCAACAAGTCCGGCTTAAACTCCTTTATTTTATCCCTGACCTCGCCGAAAGTATATCCAAAATAGGTATCAATAACATCGTACTCAATGCTTGCAGTATATAACGCCTCTGCCACATACCCCAAACCGGTAGGAACATCATAGGGCATCCTGTTAATCCCCTCCTTAATTGGAGAGGTAACCAACATAACGCGACTGAATCTAGACGACAACAAAGTACTGGAGGAGGTTGACAAAAAACACCTTTTTTATTATTTCAGAGTTATATATTCAAAAAGTATCTAAAGATAAATCGTACTACACATAAGATGACAGAAGGATTGTTTTACACTCATTTTAAAAGCTATTAAACCATTGATATTGATAAGATATTATAAAATACAAGAATAAGGAAGGCAAGACTTCTTTGCAGTTCCGAGAAGTTTAAAAAAAGATAAAATCTTGCTAATTTCTATTTATGGAGAAAAACAGGGGAGGATAGGGAAGAGGAAATTATTTGTTTTATTTTTTTGTAAAATCAACTATAAAACTCGCGATCCGCACACCCGCCTTGCCATCGACTTTATAACATTGCTCGCGTCTTAACCGCTCCCTGCCTTCGCTGTCCATTTTTGGATCTTTCAGGTAGTCATTAATTTTAGATATCAACTCATCAGGACTCTTCGCCAACTGCACTCCACCGGTCTTCATAACATTTGAGTAATGCGTGTAATCATAGTGCTTGACCACAGAGTCATAATAAGAAGAATTCTCAAAACCGTCAAAGCCTATGCAAATGGTAGGTCTATCCAGCACAACAGAATCAAGACTCATTGTAGAAGTGACATTCATGGTAACGTCGCTGGCAAGTAAAGACTCTGGTAACGACCTCTGTGACTCTTCACCGCTTTGCCAGCCACTATTGTAGGCAACCGCAGCATTAGCAATAGCCGGTTGATATACATAAACGTCTTTATATTTCGAATATTTCTCCTTGACCGCGGTCATATCCGCGCCTGGCAGAGTTCTTATCAAGAGCTGAGAAGGAACAACAAACCTGTTATCCTGAAGTGCTTTTACAAGTCCTTCGATAACTTCATCCTGTTTGGGCAATATAAAAGGGCTTCCAGCCGAGTAAAGTAAAAGTTTTTTTGACGGATCTGCGCCTATCTGTTTAATAAATGTATCTCTGTCAGAGAAATCATTATTGTAGTAATAGTCGAACTGAGGCACACCTGTGACAAAAACATCGTAACTTTTATAATCATAACAATCTATGATCTCTTTTTTTACGATCTTATTCCAGACTATCACCTTATCGAAATGCATAGGCAACATCCTGCCCGGCCGGTTAGAGGTGACTGTCCTGATCCCGGACTTGGCCGTTATGTTGTCCCAGCTATGGATCAATGCAATTACAGGCACGGCCTTCTTCCTGGCTGTAAAAGCAATTGAAAATTCCTCTAAAGCAATTGGATGGGACAAGAAGACAAGAGAAGGGGCAAACTCGTTTAATAGATCCTCATAATAAGAACTACATAGAAACCTGCCTTGAAGACCCCGCATTGTATGCAACAAAGGCCGGAACGTAGCGCCTATTGCCTTTCGTGACCAATAAGTTAGGGGCCTTGACCTCTTCAGGCACTGCTCCAGAATAAGCAGGGTATCCAGCCGGGTTTTTTGAGTAAAGTAGCAACCCTCTATAATATCCAAAGCCCTTCTAAATACTTTAAAAAAAAGAGAATGTTGTTTTGGCAATCCCTTGATAACAACATTCTCCCTGCTGAACTCGCGCAAGAAGTTCTCATCCTTATGTAAAGGAGTTAAGATCACCACCTTGAAAGTCTTACTTAAGCGACTGAAGGCCTCTGAGCGAAGCAGGTTCCTTGCCGACATGCTGTATGGAATACTTAGAATAATAGTCTTCATT
>UOEZ01000043.1_pt1 | contig 46867 bp, 36 predicted proteins | sample 1988331 | NCBI WGS metagenome assembly UOEZ01 (sample SAMEA4712194, study PRJEB27164) | hydrothermal vent metagenome | biome: marine basaltic hydrothermal vent biome; feature: marine hydrothermal vent; material: mineral | place: Pacific Ocean | collected 2011-06-14/2011-07-23 | depth 1689 m
GGCTCAGGCCGACCGCGCATTGTCCGCAGACCTGGCTTACCCCCTTATAAGAACCGTATTGCACTACCTTTCTGCAGAAACATGCGCCGCCCGGCCACATCTTGTCTTTCATGCATAATTTGCAGGGCGGTTCTATGCAGCATTCATACTCCGCGGCGCCGCTTACATTGGAAAATATTTTATTCCAGCCTCCGTGAAGGCCGGTGGTCAGAAGCCATTGATGTCCGTAGAGGCCTATGGTGAGTATGATGGCCCCGATAACCAGCATGAACCAGCCGGAGACCTTGTCTATTGTGACCCTCTTTTTTATTAGTGCCTGTGTTGCGTTTACGCCGAGTATCGCCAGTATTGCGAGAAATATAAGGGGCGTGGCCCTTCCAAGGCCGTGGATAGCGCCGAGTACCGCTGCGTTTGTCATACTACCTACTGTTGCTATATAGGTAAGCAGGACGTAGAACGCCGGGTTAGGGCACGCGACTCCGGCGTTACCCAGAAAGAGGCCCATAAACAGCGCCTTGAGGTAGTCCTGCCTGTCTACTATAAATGAGGGTATGGAACGGCCCATGCTCGGTGCGGAGAACTTTATGAGCTTTAACGCAGAGAGGCCGAAGATAAAGGCCGATATGCCCGCCACTATGTACATGATCTTCGTTGCCCTGTCCATGCCCAGGTATGAACCGGCCACGGCGATCACCACCGCGTAGATCGTGATGGTAATGGTCAGTCCGAGACCGAAGAGGAGGGCCATTAATAACCCTTTACTGTAGCCCTTTCCCATGCTCATCGGGACTATCACAAAGACAAGGGGGAAGGTGCATGGCAGGGTTATCATGGACAGGCCCGCAGCGTAGGCCAGGCCTGCCGTAACGGTCGTCGCAGGATTGGTGGCCAGGTATATCATTCCAATGATAAAGACGGTAAAGAGCGAAAAGGCCAGAACAACAAGTTTTGATCTCAGTTTTTTATCTTTTTCGGATAATTCTATATGGTCATCCATAGACGCCCCCCTGACTATGAGTTGGTAAAAATGCCTCGTTCCCACCTGAGCGGTACTGCGCAGGCACAGGGCCGGGCCTTTAAAGGCCCGGCCTATGCCTCTTCGTAAACGTATGCCGGTTTAACGTCGCAGCGGGACGCGGTTCAGTGCCCCTCGCCGCAGTGCGCTACCCTTGGTATTATAAATCGCCTGATCATCCGAACCACCTCCTTTTTCTCTGTCATCTCCGTCAGGGACGGGTTATTGTTGTTTTTTGATCGATATCGTGTCCCATTACCTGAAGGACGACTTTGTTCTCTGCTATCTCTTCGAGGTGTTTAAGCAAGCTGGCAAGCCTTTTTTCGTGATCGCCGTCCGGCGCGTTCGGCTTGCTATTGATCACCCCTATCAACTCCCTCATATCTTCGGTCAGTGCGTCAATGGTGCGGTACTGAGAGGCAATAATGCCGGCAAGTTGTATCTTCGAGAGCTTCATTTGAATTCTCCTGTTACTGGTATTAATCGTCGTGCGGAGCCGCGCCTTCGGCGTCTTGATGGCCTTTCATCTCCTTCATACCCTTCATCTCTTCCATCATATTTTCGTGTCCGCCGCTGCCGCTGTGGTCGTGCCCGCCGCCTTCGACCTGCGGCACTGCCTTTACCGAGACGCCGTATTTATAGACCATAAGGCCTCCCATATCAGCGCCGATGGTCATATTCCCGACCATTATAACGGCAAGGATGAAGTGTGCGATCCTGCTTTTCGTGGAGAAGCGCGCACTCACGGCCAGCCTCCATATAGAGAGTATAATCGCCAAGGCCAGGACGCCCAGGCCGTGGTTCCTGTGATCGAGCATCAATTCGTGTACGCCTCCTCCGTGCTCTACGCTGCCGGAGGCAACAAGGCCCGTGATAACGGTTACAATGGCCCCCAGTGTGCCCAGGTAGAGCATCCAGGTCGCAGCGGACCTCAAGGATTCTTTATCAGTAATAGCCCCGAGCACTTCCATAAGCAGGAAGCCGTTGAGCAGGGCTATCGGAAAATGCACAAAAACAGGGTGGATATTTTTCATTTCAGCGATGCCCGGCAATATGCCTGCAAAGATTTCCATATAATTCCTCCTTTTATACTAGCGGTTCTTATAGCGAATTGCCGTTTGTTCCGATTCAAAGTATAAGGCCTCTGACTGCGCCCCCCGCACTATATATGCCCGGGCCTTGTCCACTGTTTTTCCTGTGAGAGGGTCGGTGGAGTAGCGTATGGAACGGTTTTTTTGCAGGCGGCTCTTGCAGCCTTCGCAGCAACCGTAGTAGGTCTTGCCCTCGACCACCACCGGTATCTGGGGCTTTCCCATGACGCGGTCGGTCACCATGCAGACCTCGCTGGAGATCACCCTGGGTGCAGGGATGATGGAGACGGAGGCCGTCCCGGTAGACAGGGCATTTGTCTGCAGAGCCATCATGAGCGCGACGACCATTCCTGTTAAGAGCAAACCTTTCAAAGCCATGTCTTTTATATCTGATACTAACGAGTTTCTCAATATCTTACCCCTGGTATATTTTTTATCTTTGAGCCGGCCCTTGCGGTGCCGTGAGCCTGCGAAACGGATCTTTTATAAGGCTCCGGCGGTTATAAGGCTCCGGCGGCGCCTCCGGTCTTAATCCCTGTTTTTTTTATGATCCATCATTTTTTTATGGTCCTTCATCTTGTCGTGGTCCATGTTTTTATGGTCCATCTTCTTGTGATTCATCTTCTTGTTATCCATCATCTTACCATGGTCCATCTTCTTGTCGCCATTCATCTTTTTGTGGTCCATCTTCTTGTGGTCCATTTTTTTGTGGTTCTGACCGCCGGCCATAGCAGGGGTTATTAAAAAAACGACCGCCAAGAGGGCTACTATTATGTATCCTGAAAACTTCATCTTTCTTCTCATCCGGGTCTCCTTTTGTCTTCTGTGTTTATCGTGTTTTTGGTCTAAATGCATATAAATTCCGTGATGGTCCCAGCTCTGGTATTTAGTCAAGGGTGGGGAGCAATGCGCCTTCGCCCCACTCACCGGTCTTAATTTTAATGGCATGTTCTACGTTGGATATAAATATCATCCCGTCGCCCTTGTGACCGGTATAGGCGGTCTTCTGTATAATATCCACAAGCTTGACGACATCCTCGTCCGCGCAGACTACCTCTATCTTTGCGATAGCGGCTACCTTTTCACAGTAATCAATGGAGTAGCGCGCAGTTTCCGAGATGTTTTTCCCGGTGCCCTGCATCTTGATGACCGTAACCCCGGGCACTCCCGCTTCTTCAAGGCCGTTAATTACCTCTTCTGCCTTGAACTCCCGCATATAAGCTTTTATCTCTTTCATGGCGGCCTCCTGTCTTTTAGATAAATTTCTATTACTTAACCCCTTTGTTTGCCTTGCCCTTTTTTTTCATATCGTGTTCTTTCCACAGCGCATAGATGGCGGGTATGACTATCAGCGTAAGTATCGTCGCCGTCACCATGCCTCCGATCATCGGGGCTGCTATGCGCTTCATGACCTGAGAGCCGGTGCCGGTGCCCCACATGATGGGGATAAGCCCCAGGATAGTGGAAAGGACGGTCATCATCTTGGGCCGCACCCTCTCGGCCGCGCCCTTGACTATGGCGGTGTAGAGGGCCGCGGTCGTAACCATTGTGCCTTTATTGTAGCTGTCCTCGTAGGCGTGGTCCAGGTATATGAGCATCACAACTCCTGTTGACGCCGCTACTCCGGCCAGGGCTATGAAGCCGACCCCTACGGCCACGCTCATATTATAGCCGAGCAGATATATGAACCATATGCCTCCCACCATAGAGAAGGGCAGGGAGAGCATGACTATCAGGCTTTCGGTTATGTTCGTGAAGTTAAAGTACAGGAGCAGGAAGATGACAACCAGGGTTATCGGTACTACCACCTTCAGCCGGGCGTTGGCCCTTTGCATGTACTCGTACTGGCCGCTCCAGATAAGCGAGTATCCGGCCGGTATCTCTATCTGTTCGTTCAGTATTTTTTGGGCTCTCTTGACGTACGTGCCTACGTCTACTCCTTTGAGGTCCACGTATATCCAGGCGTTAAGCCGGGCGTTCTCGCTCTTTATCGCCGGAGGGCCTTTTTTAATGACGATATCAGCGACCTGGGTGATCGGTATCTGCGCCCCCGTGGGCGTTGGTATGAGTATACGCTTGAGCTGTGATATGTCGTCGCGCAGCTCTCTGGTGTATCTCAGGTTTACCGGATACCGCTCAAGTCCTTCGACCGTGGTGGTTAAATTCATGCCTCCTATCGCCGATTGTATGACGTCCTGGATGTCTCCGACGGTAAGGCCGTAGCGCGCGGCCTCAAGCCTGTCTATATTGTAGTCCAGGTAATTGCCTCCTACGACCCTCTCGGAGTAGACCGAGAGGGTCCCGGGGACGTCCCTTATTACCGCCTCGATCTTCTTGCCCAGATCTTCAAGCACCTGCAGGTCCTCGCCCGCGACCTTGATGCCGACCGGCGTCTTGATGCCGGTGGAGAGCATATCTATCCTGGTCTTTATGGGCATGGTCCACGCGTTGGTAACGCCCGGGAACTTAATGGCGTTGTCCATCTCGCTGATGAGTTTCTCCATGGTCATGCCTTTGCGCCATTCTTCTTTTGGCTTGAGACTTATCGTCGTCTCTATCATCGAGAGCGGCGCCGGGTCGGTCGCCGTCTCGGCGCGTCCTACTTTGCCGAAGACGTGGTGAACCTCAGGGAAGGTCTTTATGATACGGTCGGTCTGCTGCAACAGTTCCTTTGCCTTTGTAATGGATATGCCCGGCATGGTCGTCGGCATATAGAGTATATCCCCTTCATTTAAAGGCGGCATGAACTCCGATCCTATCTTTGTGAAAGGAACGGCGGTAACGACAAGGGTCAGCAGGCTTAGAACGATAACCGCTTTCTTGTACTTTAGCGCAAGGAGAACTAAAGGGGTGTACAGATATTGCAGAAAACGGTTTATAGGATTCTTTTTCTCTGCGATTATCTTGCCTCTTATGAGGTAGCCCATCATGACAGGCACTATGGTTACCGCCATTATCGCCGAAGCCGCCATTGCGTACGACTTCGTAAACGCAAGCGGCTTGAAGAGCCTGCCTTCCTGTGCCTGCAGGGTGAGTATCGGCAGGAACGAGACTGTGATGATAAGCATGGCGAAGAAGATAGACGGCCCGACCTCTTTTGAGGCCTCCATGATTATTTGCCAGTGGTCTTTCTTTTCTCCTCTCTCCTTTGCGTGCTCTATATGCTTGTGCGCATTTTCTATCATTACTATAGAGGCGTCTACCATAGCGCCGATCGCTATGGCGATACCCGACAGGCTCATAATATTGGCATTGAGCCCCTGATAATACATGACGATAAATGCTATCAGTATCCCGAGCGGCAGCGTGAATATGGCCACAAGCGAGCTCCTGAAGTGCAGAAGGAAGATGACGCAGATGATAGCTACCATTATGATTTCTTCTGTAAACTTCTCTTTAAGCGTCTCTATCGCTCTGTGTATCAGCCCGGAACGGTCGTAGACAGCAGTAATCTCCACGCCCTCGGGAAGTCCTTTTTTAAGTTTCTCGATCTTTGCCTTTATGTCCTTTATTACTTTGAGCGCGTTCTCTCCGAAGCGCATGATCACTATGCCGCCGACGACCTCGCCCTCTCCGTTCAGCTCTGTGAGGCCGCGCCTGAGCTCCGGGCCCAGATTGACGTTGGCGATATTTCTGATGGTGATCGGCGTGCCGTTGTCATCGACACCGACCGCGATGTTCTTTATATCTTCGATCGATTTTATATATCCAAGCCCTCTTACCATGAACTCCGTCTCGGCCATCTCTACCAGGCGGCCGCCGACGTCGTTGTTGGAGCGTTTGATAGCGCGTTTGACCTTGCTAAGAGGTATGTTGTAGGAGAGCAGCTTGTTCGGGTCGACCTCTACCTGATATTGTTTTACGAAGCCGCCGATGCTGGCGACCTCGGAGACCCCCGGGACGGTCTGTAGTTCATAACGCAGGAACCAGTCCTGGATGCTCCTGAGGTCGGCAAGGTCGTTTTTCCCTGTCTTATCGGTGAGGGCGTACTCATATACCCAGCCAACGCCGGTGGCGTCCGGGCCGAGGCTCGGTGTAACGCCCTGCGGGAGTCTTCCGGCCACGAAGTTCAGGTACTCAAGTACCCGGCTTCTCGCCCAGTACATATCCGTGCCGTCTTCAAAGATTATGTAGACAAAGGAGTAGCCGAAGAACGAGTATCCCCTTACTGTCTTTGCGAAAGGCACGCTCAGCATGGCGGTGGTCAGCGGGTAGGTTATCTGATCCTCCACGACCTGCGGGGCCTGGCCCGGGTACTCGGTGTATATGATGACCTGAACGTCCGAAAGGTCCGGTATGGCGTCGAGCGGGGTCTTTGCCACGCTCATTATCCCCAGGGCTATGATAAAGACCGTAAAAAGTATGATCAGAAAACGGTTGTTTATGGAAAGTTCTATTATTTTTTTAAGCATTCGCTGTAGACTCCGGAGCTTGTAATAAGAGAGATATATTCAAGCTGAATGTATATATTTTATGTGACCGTACGGGACGGATCGGAGGCTGATGTCAAGGGTATTTAAGCCGTCTCCGAGGGCACTTGGCCAGTTGTCTCCGACGATTTTTTATAATTTATCCATTTACTCGCTATCTATCTTCATGCCGCTGTGATCCATCTCTTTCTGGTCCATCTTCATGCCTTTATCGTCCATGTCCATCTGCATGCCGCTGTGGTCCATCTTCATGCCTTTATCGTCCATGTCCATCTGCATGCCGCTGTGGTCCATCTTCATGTCTTTATTGTCCATATCCATCTGCATGCCGCTGTGATCCATCTTCATGCTTTTATCGTCCATGTTCATCTGCATGCCGCTGTGGTCCATCTTCATGTCTTTATCGTCCATGTTCATCTGCATGCCGCTGTGATCCATCTTCATGCTTTTATCGTCCATATTCATGCCCTCGTGCTGCATGTCTTTCTGGCCCTTCTTTTTAGTCTCGCCGCCGCCGTCGGCCTCTGATTTAGGCTCCAGCATCTTGGATATGGCTTCTTTCAGTTTGCTCTCGGAGTCTATCAGGAACTGGGCGCTCGTCACGACCTCTTCGCCCCCACTGATGCCGTCTTTGATCTCGTAGTAGCCGTCGGCCTCAACCCCCAGGGTGACCTCTTTCGGTATGAACTTACCCTTGCCGCGGGTGACCAGGACTATATTTCTTGTACCCGAGAGGATGACCGCCTCGCTCGGTACGACGACGCTTTTTTTCGCGCGTCTTGATTTAAGCATGACGTTTGCGAACATATCCGGCTTGAGCATGCCTGTCGGGTTGTCGAACTCAAGCCTTACCTTGACCGTCCTGGTCTTCGCCTCCATAAAGGGGTATATAAAGCTTACCTTTCCCTTAAAGAGCATTCCCGGATAGGATGTAAGCGTCATATCGGCCTTCTCGCCGGTCTTTATCCAGGGCAGTTCATATTCGTAGATATCCGCGTAGACCCAAACCTTCCTGAGGTCGGCTATTGTATAGAGCGCCATTCCCGGTTTTATGAACATGCCCTCTATGACATTCTTTTTAACGACCACACCGCTTGCGGGCGAGTGGATATGTATATATTTTTTTATCTTGCCGGTCTCTTCGAGTTCTTTTATCTGGTGCTGCGGGACGTCGAGGAACTCAAGCCTCTTCCTTGCCAGGTTTAGCACCGACAGGTCTCCGGGCTCGGCGTCTGCTCCGCTATTTTCCTGAAAGTTCTTTGCCAGCAGGTATTCTTCCTGAGTGGTAACGAGCGTGGGGCTGTAGACCTCCAGGAGTTTGTCGCCTTTATGTACCTTCTGGCCGGTAAAGTCTACGAAGAGTTTGTTGACCCAGCCCTCTATCTTTGTATTTACGCGGTATACGCGTTTTTCATCATAAGCGACCCTGCCGACCGTTGTGATGGTCTTGGTGAGCTGCGTTATCTTTGCCCGTGCGGTCCTGACCCCTATGTTCTGGGCGGTTACCGGGTCTATCCTGACAAGTCCCGCTACGTTGCTGTCGTCGCCTTCTTCTTCATATACGGGTATAAGGTCCATGCCCATAGGCGACTTACCGGGTTCATTTCTTATATAGCCCGGGTTCATGGGGGCCTGCCAGTACTTTATTTTCCGCTCTTTTGCCGTCTCTGTCTTCTGTCCGCCCTGCGCGGCAACCTGCGCTGTGACGGCCGGTTTCAGAGCGCCCTGAAAGATGTAGACCAGAAGGCCTCCTGCGATTATGCCGATCAGTATTAGTATTATATATATAAGAGGTTTTTTCCCTTCTGCAGGTCTATTCATCGGTACTCTCCTTTAGGGTGAATCCGGCTGTTAGTTTTTCTAGCTCAGCACGGTTTTTCTTGTAGTTGGCCGCTGCGCGGTAATAGGCCATCTCGAACTGAACGCGCATTATGCGTGGCTCAAAGAGGTCGGATAACCCGCCCTTGCCGTTCTTGTAGGCTGCCTCGGCCGTCGTGATGAGTTTATCGGCCTTTGGTATCAGCGAGTCTGAATAGAGCTTGATGAGCTGGTAGTTGCTCTGCATATCTATGTAAGAGCTCTTGGCCTTTGCGCTCAGGCTGTTGATGAGCGCTGCCTTTGCCTGCTCCGCGCCGAGTCGCGCGTGCTTTGCCTCGGCTATGACGCCTTTGTTCTTTTTGTGCCAGATCGGGAGTGTGATACCCAGCGTCGCTGCCACGGCGTCGTTGCCGCCGTCCTTTAAGCCATCCGCTTCGGGCATACCTATCTCGGTATAGTTCAGTCCTATCCTAAAGGCCGGGCGGGTCTTGAGGCGCGCGAGTTTTTCCTTTAATACGCTTTTTTCGATCAAGACCTTGCTTGCGAGCAGTTCTTCGTTTTTATTCAGGTCTTTGTAAAGTTCATTAAGCCTGGTCTCAGGGGCCTCTATGCTGGTCTCTGTGAGCGGGCCTATATGTCTTTCCGGCTCCAGGTTCAAGAGGGTGTTGAGGTTGCTTACGGCAGCCTCCCTGAGCTCGCCGAGCAGTATCAATTCGTACTCTGCGTCGGCAAAGCGGGTCTCTGCCTCTATAACGTCATAGAAGTCGGTTGACTCAACCGAGTAGTCGTTGCTGCGGGCTTTTGTCAGGTATTTGTAGAGCCTTGTCTTCTCTTTTGCGAGCAGCGTTGCCTTATCCAGGTAGTAGAGCTCGTAGTAGGCTTTTTTAATATCCAGAACTAGCTGGCGCGCGGCCCTGTCAAGCGCAAGGCGCGCTATTATGGCTTCTTTACGCGCTACCTTACCCTGCGTGCTGAGTGTGCCGGGAAAGGGGAATGCCTGGGATAGCCTGATAGACCGCATGACCGGGCCGAGGCGCGTCTCTAACTTCTCGATGGGCTGAGTGTAGACGAGCATCGGGTCGGCAAGAGAGCGGGCCTGAGGATACCGCTCTATGGCCTTGCGCCACGCAGAGCGTTTTGCCTTGATGGCAGGGCTGTCCCTGAGGCCCTGCTCTATCAAGGTCTCAAGCTTTACCGCTGCGGGGCGCTCTGTCGCAGCAGCCGCGCCGCTGTTATTGCCTGCAAGGGCTGCTGATGCTAACACGAGCGAAAGGCCGAGGGTTAATGTTGCGATAACTGTACGCAACAGTAATGTTTTTGTCGGTAAGGTCATTGTAATTCTCCTGGTGAGGCAGCCGCGAAAAAACGGACTACCCGTGCTCAGTTCATTATATTATCTGGTGCCTGAAAGAGTCTTAGGAGATGTGATTTGGTGGATCGGGGATTATTGCAATATATACTGCTTCGGGGTTTATAACTTTTTCGATGTGGAGGTTTTTCAGTGTCACGTAGAAGACCGCTGAGGTCTCTGCTGTGACAATGTTCTGGGTGTGGCAGAGGCCTGCGCCGCAGTCGATGCAGCTGGAGGTCTGTCCTTCGCCTCTGGAATGCGTGGAATCGTTGTGATCGGCATCGTAACTGCCGTGTGTCTTTTTGTCGATGTTTTTGTGATCGTCGTGTTTTTTCTCTTTAGTGGAGTGGATATGGTTGCACCCGTCCATCTTCTTCGCTATGCCGGCGCTGTCACGGCCATGCTCCGAATTGCCGCAGTGCGCCATGGCTACCGAGCCGGAAGCGGCTACCGTGAAAAAGGCGATAAGCATGACCACAAAGTATCGTTTAAAGATGCCCATACACAGATACTAGCACAGCCGGGCATTATTGCAAGGTTTTTTTGCCGCACAGACTCGGCGCGTATCAAGGCGTGTATCGATACGGATGTTACAAAGGTCTGTGTTAAGGTCCTTTTATTAAAGAAATAAATATTTAAGACCTTTTTGTATGTTACAATACCAAGGTTTATAGTTATTGTCGGTACGTTTATTAAAGTAATCTGTTATTTGGACTGTAAGAATAATAGAGATCAAGGAGAGAAAAAGAAAGAGTAATGAAGTTCAATACATTGGAACTAGACGAAAAGATGCTGAGAGGTATCGAGGACGCGGGTTTTGAAAAATGCACCCCCGTGCAGGAGCAGGCCCTGCCTGAGGCCATAAAGGGGCAGGACATTATAGTACAGTCGCAGACCGGAACCGGTAAGACGGCGGTCTTTATTACTGCCATCTATAACAGGTTGGTCGAGGCCGGAAACGAGAGGCCGAAGGGCGCGCGCGCCCTTGTCATGGCCCCCACCCGTGAGCTTGCCGTGCAGATAGACATGGAGGCCAAGAAACTCGCGGCGCACTTGATGTTTCGCTCTATTGCCATATACGGCGGCGTTGAGTATGAAAAACAGATATCAGCCCTTAAAGAGGGCGTAGACCTGGTCGTCGCCACCCCCGGGCGTATGATAGACCTCTATAAATCAAAATCCCTCTCACTTAAAGATATCGAGATATTCGTTGTCGACGAGGCAGACCGTATGTTCGATATGGGCTTTGCCCCGGATATCAGCTATATAGCAAGCCGTTTGCCAAAGGGGAAGGACCGTCAGACCATGCTCTTCTCGGCCACTATAGATGAGAACGTGCACAGGCTCGCCGCCCGTTACATGAAGCCGGAGCCTCTCGTCGTCGAGATAGAGCCCGAGCAGGTGACGGTCGATAAGATAGATCAGAAGGTGCTTTATCCCTCGAACAAAGAAAAGCTGGTTATGCTTATGGCGCTGCTTCGGCGTCCTGATGTCGAGCGTGCGATAATCTTTTGTAATATGAAGCGGACCGTAGAGATGCTGGAGTGGAAGCTCTCGCAAAACGGTTTTCTGGCGATGGGGCTTACGGGCGACGTCAGTCAGAGCAAACGCCAGCGTATAATAGACGATATGAAGGCCGGAAAGCTCAAGATACTCGTTGCTACCGATGTTGTTGCCCGCGGGCTTCACGTAGAGGATATAACGCACGTCTATAACTATGACCTGCCGCAGGAGGCCGCAAGCTACGTCCACCGGATAGGGCGGACGGCGCGCGCCGGAAAGAGCGGCAAGGCCTACAGCCTTGTCTGCGAAGACCATGCCTTTAACCTGCCCGAGATAGAGAAGTATATCGAGTGCAAGATCCCTGCCGAGTGGATGGATGAGGCAGAGATGCTGGTGGATAAGGCCGGGTCGTACAGGAGCCGCGCGCCGAAGTCAGGGGCGAGGTCAGGGCCAAGGTCGGGGCCAAAAGGAAGGGCCGGCAAAGGCGGTCAAAGCCAAAGCCAAGGAAAGGGAGCTTCGGGCAGAGGCGGCGCTCAGAAGAGCGCATCTTCTGCCAGAGGCGGAAGAAAGACCGGCGGTCCGGCAAAGGCCGGTAGCTCTGCTAAGGGTGGTAGCGGTAAACCGTCAACCCCGGGCCCTGACAGCTCTAAAGGGGGGCCTGTGGGGCAGAGACCTGAAAAGCAGGATAAAACAGAGGCCGGTACTGGTACAGAAGCTAAAGGTACAAAGGGCGTCGGCGGCAGCGACAGGCCAAAGCGGCCTCGGCGCAGCCGGGGCCGGGGCGGCGCAGGGTCTGGCGGCAGCGCTACTAAAGAAAAGACACAGGAGCGTAAAGCCGGCGGCAGCGGCGAGGCCTTGAGAGAAGGCGTCAGGAAAGAAGGGGCGGGCAGAGAAGGAAGCGGCACTGCCGGGCGCAGCCGCAGCAGGCGTCCCGGACGGTCGGGGCAGGAGGGGCGCAAAGATGATGGTGCCGCTGCCGGTCAGTCGCAGTCGGCTTCTTCGAGACCTGCTAAGGCTCCATCAAGTGGCGGCAGGGGGCGGCCTAAGGGGGTAAGATCCGGGGCTTCGCGCGCAGCGGCAGGTACGTCCGGTTCGGTACGCGCCGGCGCCGCCGGGACGCGCAGCGTTGGTAACGCCCTGATAGAGAGCCAGACGGGCGGCGGTGCGGACGGTGCGGCGGACAGCACTTTGGTTGTAAAGCCAAAGAGAGGGGTCTTAAAGCGTATCTTCAATGTTTTTGGAAGAAAGTAACAGGGAAAGAAAGTAACGGTATTTACCCTGTTCAGCGTAGAGGTCATTATAATATAAAGCATGCAGTCGTTCTATCGGTATGTGGTAGTTAGTCTACGCTCTATCCGCGTTATCAGCTTAAAAACTTCAACCAACCAACCAATCAATCAGCTATCTATCGTAACCTGTTATTATACCTTGCAGGGCAGGCCGCGCTATCGCCGTGCGGACCAGCGGCTGCCCGGGCGGTTCTTCGTTATAACCTTGCTTTTTTAAAGTCCTGGCATAAACCTCCGATATTATACTAATGAAGCTATTTCGGGCTGTATCCTGATCCTGTATCGACCCCGTAGAGCAGTTCTTAATTCTTGTTGTGAAGGAGTTGAGCTCCTTTAATTTTACTCCTTGTCACTGCGGTCAGGCCTGCTTAAGTCACATTATGTTAATGCAGTCCTTGGTTTAGTGGGTTTTATTGGTTGAACTTTTCTTAAAATGTGATAGATTATCTGTTAATCTACACAGGTGATTGTCTTGCCTTTTTGTTTTTAAAGATCCGGGTCGCATGTTTTCGCAAAAGCAGCCTTTATCCCCGGATGCGTGGCCGTATTGGTGTATCATTTGTAAGTCAAGCATAACGTTGGTCGCGACTATGAAGAAAGATGACGGTAAAAAGTTAGGTCAAGTGATGAAGTGGCGCTATTTCCTGGCCGTTATCATCCTGTGGACCGTTATCCTTGGCGTATCCCTTATCTGGAATATCTATAATGCCAGGCAAAATACCCTGAAGGCCGCGCGTAGCGAGGCCAGCACGGTCTTTGAGCGCAACATTATCTTTAGAAGATGGAGCGCGATGCACGGCGGCGTTTACGTCGCCGTTGATGCCGGTGTGCAGCCCAACCCGTACCTGGCGGATATCCCCGAGCGCGACGTCGTGACACCTTCTGGCAGAACCCTGACACTCCTTAACCCCGCTTCCATTATGCGCCAGACCTATGAGCTTGCAGAAAAAGAAACCGGTGTGCGCCAGCGTCTTGTAAGCCTTAATCCGATGAACCCTGATAACCTTCCTGATATGTGGGAGCGCAGCGCCCTTATGGCCTTTAATAAAGGGAAGCCGGAGATGAACGTCATTGATCGTATAAACGGCGCCGAGTATCTGCGTCTTATGCGTCCTGTCAGGGCGGAGCTGAGCTGTCTGGTATGTCATACCTCGTGGAAGGCCAGCGGCAAGAGTATTCAGGCGGGCCTGAGCGTCTCGGTACCTATGACCCCTTTTCGCTCGTTTTATAGCAAGCATATTTTCAGGCTTTACCTCGTTCATATTGCGCTGTGGCTTGTGGGGTTCCTGGGGGTCTTTTTAGCTGCAAAGGTGCTTTATCAGAGCGAGAAGAAGCGCAGGCTTGTCGAGGGTGCGTTAAGAGAGAGCGAGGAGCATTTCAGTACGGTATTCAAGGAAAGTCCGGTAGGAATGTTTATCGTTGATATGGACTATAAACTTGTTGACGTCAACGAGGTGCTTTGCGCAACGCTTGGTTATAGTAAAGGTGATCTTACGGTAGCCGCCCTGATAGACTGTATATGGCCAAAGGGCGCGCGCGGCGACGCCAGACGTATATTTGGGGAGATGTTCTCCGAGAGCCGGCCGTTTTACAGGGTGGAAAAAAACTGTGTGCGATCCAATGGACAGAGGTTCTGGGTATCCCTTACCGCCTCTATCCTGCATGACAACCACGGCAAGCCTTTATACGGTCTCGGTATGGTCGAGGATATATCCGAGCGTAAAGAGGTAGAGGCGGGGCTTCGCAGGACCCGTGCCGACCTTGAACTGCGCGTAAGCAAGAGAACCAGGGAGCTTACAAAGGCCAACGAGGCGCTTCGCAGCGAGATAACCGAGAGGCAGGTTGTAGAGGATGAACTGAGACTCTTTAAGAGGCTTATTAACGGCTCTAATGATTGTATCGCGGTGATCGACATGGAGAGCGGTTATTATCTGGAGGTTAACGATAAATTCTGTGAATGCCTGGGCTATAGCAGGGAAGAGCTTCTGAAAATGAGTATACTCGAAGTAAGCTCGCTTGTGCCTGATATAGAGGCGTGGAAGATAGGGAAGGATTTGCTCAGGGAGACCGGGGTCTGGCACAGGGAAGGGGAGTTCAGGCGTAGTGACGGCAGCACCTTTCCTGTGGATATAAATGTAAAGCTTATCAGTCAGGGCGATAAAGACTATATAGTGAGTATCGCCAGAGATATTACCGAGCGCAGGCAGGAGGAGTTGGAGAAAGAAGAGATCAAGATGCAGCTTCAGCGCTCTCAGAAGATGGAGGCCGTTGGAAGGCTTGCCGGGGGCATAGCCCATGATTTTAATAATATCCAGAGCGCCATTAAGACCATGGCAAATCTTGGCATGCGAAGCCTGGACAGCGGCAGCCCCGCCCATGAATACTTTAAGAAGATAGACGAGGCCACCAACAGCGGTTCGAACCTGACCAGTCAGCTGCTTACCTTTAGCCGTCATGAAAAAAAGGATCTTGTTAATATCGATATCTGTAAGGCTACTACCGAGGTGCTGGATCTCATAAGGCCGCTTGTCGGAAGGGATATAGAGATTGATCTGAATACGGGGAGCTCCCCGATAATAGTAAAGGCGGATAAGGGCAACGTAGAGCAGCTGGTTACCAATCTGGTACTTAATGCCAAAGATGCGATGCACGGGAGGGGAAAGGTAACGATAGACCTGGAAAAGGTCAGTTTCAGCGATGAGAGCTCTGTCGGGGTAAGCAATGGCAGGGCAGGTGACTTTGTCTGCCTCAGGGTCGAGGATAGCGGGTACGGCATTGCTCCGGCCGATATGAGGCATATCTTTGAGCCCTTCTATAGCACCAAAGACAGGGATAAGGGGGTGGGGCTCGGGCTGGCCGTTGTCTACGGCATCGTGAAGGACCATGACGGCTTTATAGACCTTTCAAGCCGGCCCGGAGATACTATATTCAGCATATATCTGCCTCTGTCGGAAGGCCCTGTTGCAGAAGAGAAAAAAGAGAGCGTCGCACGGAAAATTTACACACATAACGGCGCAAAGATAATGCTTGTCGAGGACGACCAGCTTGTGCGCGACTCAACGGCTATGATACTGCGCGCGGAGGGCTACGACGTGGTCACGGCGAAAGACAGCAAAGAGGCCAGGGAGCTCTACGCTAATGAAGGCGTAACGATAGATATGGTTATAAGCGACTGTATGATACCGGGTAAATCCGGCCATGAATTGCTTGAAGAGCTGGCTTTGATGGATGGTCATTTCAGGGGGTTGCTCTATAGCGGTTATATGGAAAAAGATGTAAAGAGTCTTCTGGTAAACAACAGGGCTGTGCGCTTTATCAAAAAGCCGTATGAGGTGGACGAGTTCTTGACGGTGATCGGCGAGATACTCTCGCAGCTCTAGGGCGGGCTTTGACGGCGATATCCATGTTGATATAAAAGCGCTGCGGCGAAGCCCCTGCCGCGTATGACCGGCGCCTTATTGCCAGCTCTGCTTGATAGCCATTGTACCGAAGTAAAGTACGAATGGTATCCATCCCCAGCGCCAAAATAGTTTCAAAGCTTTATCCAGGTTCATTGTTGTTCTTCTCCTGACAATTTCTTTGTTCTCGGTAGTCTGTTAGTACAAGTCGACAATATAACATATCCTCCTGCCTGTGTATATAAAAATAGATCTGCTTTTCTTAAAGGTTTTTTGTTTTCTGCCGAAAGAAAATTAATAGTAGCCAGTGCTAAAAAATTTTCAAGAAACAAAAAAACCAAGGAGGAGAATTATGGCAAAATCGGTTACCGCAATCAAGGCCGTCCTTAAAAGAGAAGTGGCCCTTCTCGAGAAGGTAAAGGAGGCCCTGGCAATTATGACTCATAAGGAGTCCAAGACGTCGCTCAGACAGGTGGCAAAGGCCAAGAGAGCGGCCATCAGCGCGTATAAGGCGATCATAAAGGCCAGCGAGAAGTGTCCGGCAGTGAAGAAGCCGGCCGCTAAAAAAGTAGCGACAAAAAAGAAGACAGCGACAAAGAAAAAAGCGGCATGTAAGATGAAGAAGTCGGCATGCAAGAAACCCGCGGCAAAGAAGGCGGCGGCCAAAAAAACCGTGGCCGGGAAGAAGCCTGCGGCTAAGAAGGCCGCTGCGAAGAAGAAGCCTGCCGCGAAGAAGAAGCCCGCGGCCAGGAAGTCCGCGGCAGTCAAAAAAAAGAAGTAGTTCCCGTTATAATTAAAGCGGAGTTTGGCAGGGGCGGTATTACCGCCCCTGTTTTTTTTTCGCAGGCCGCCGGGGTGGGCGTCTAACAGGTGAACTCCTTAACGGGGTTCATCCGTTTCTGTTTTATTCAGGGCAGGCCGTGGGCCGTGGGTTGGCGGCATCTTATTTCGTGGTGCCTTCTTGTGCTCCGGGCCGCGGTAGCGGGCGTTTTGTTTTCTTGCGGTTGCGGTTCTTGCTTTGTTCATCTAACTGCCGCTCTAAAACATTCATATCTTTTTTGTTCCGGTCGATCCTTTTAAAGGCTGCAAGCATCATATCGTTAGCGCCGCCCAGGAGGGCCGCTGACCTCCGGTAGAGTTCTTCTGCCCGGCCCAGTTCGTTTTTGAACTCAGCGCATACCCCGAGGTTGTAGTTGAGCGACGGCGCATCGGGGTTCATAGTTCCGGCCTCCTTCCATAGCGTGCATGCCTTTGTGAGGTTCCTGTTTTTTGCAAGTTTTATTGCGCGCGTAAAGAGAGTCTTCGATTTGGCGTCGCTGATGCCTGCAGCCGAGGTCATAATGGGTATCTTCGCGGATTCATAGTACGGGGCGATGTTACGTGTTATCTTTTTTTCGGCCCTGGCGACCGCATCTTCATAGGCTCTGTTTATAAGGTCTCTTTTCCATTCGGCTCTGCACTGCCGGGAGGCAAGGCGCGAGTCTGTAAGCTCTATGAGGGAGGCTCTATACGAGCCTGTGTGCCGGTTTCTCAGGCACGCCCTGTTCTGGCGTGTGCTGCCAAACGAGTCGGTGTAGAGGTATTGCCCCGTCTCGATCTCTACGAGCCTTACTTCAAATTCATAGGTTGCGGTGTTCCTTACGCAGGGTATGAAAAAATCCGCCCATTGTGTGCATACCGGGTTTTCGTTTTTTTCAAGGATGGTACGTCTAATGCATCTGGTCTCTTTCTTTTCGTATAGCTCCGCGGTGCAGGAATCCTGTGTGACGCTGCCTGCAAGCACGGCGTCCGCCCCCGTGGCTGCGGCAAGAGAGAGTATGTGTTTTTCTCCGCGGCAGGCCCCGCATTTTTGGCTGCTTGCGAGCTTGTAAAAGGTATCTTCGCCGACGATAGAGAAGTAAGGTTCTCCGTCTACATAGATATCTTCGAGCGCTTCTTTTAATCTGCTTGATAACCGTTCCCCGCCTTGTCCTTCAAAGGTGAGTACGGTTATTTTACTGAGGTGTGCGGCAGCGTTTACCCTGGCGGGCTTGAGCCTTTTTATCCGTATCGTCGGGGCGCAGGCCGAGAGGGCGAGAAGCGTGGCGGTCAGAACAAGTGCCGCTGTGATATGGCTTCTAAAGTTCATAGGTCAGAGGTTTTTTGTGGATCGTCGCGACAGAAGATCTCTTAAGTAGATGAGCCGTTATTACCGGGGATTAAGGCTCTGGCGTTTTTTAGGCGTTCTTCTCGCCGCCTGCGTCTCGGTGGCGACCTTTATAACGGCCTTTGCTACCCGTTTGGCGACCCTTTCGTCAAAGACGCTCGGTATTATATAGTCTTCGGATAGCTGGTCGTCGGCTATTGTTGTGGCTATGGCCCTGGAGGCCGCAAGTTGCATCTCATCGTTGATCAGGCGCGCGCTGCTGTCCAGCAGTCCTCTGAAGAGCCCCGGGAAGCAGAGGACGTTGTTTATCTGGTTGGGGTAATCCGAGCGTCCCGTCGCCATTATCCTTACATGCGGCGCGGCGATATCAGGGGATATCTCCGGGTCGGGGTTGGAGAGGGCGAAGATGACCGAGTCCTTGTCCATCGTCTTGACCATATCCAGGGTGAGCACATCCGGCGAGGAGACCCCGATAAAGATATTCGCCCCTTTCATTGCGTCGCCGAGCGTGCCGTCGACGTTATTCGGGTTTGTTATATCAAGGATGGATTGCTTCTCTTTATTCAGCTCTTTTATCCTGCCCCTCGATACGATGCCTGTGGAGTCGAGCCCAAGTATGTTCCCGGCCCCGGCGCAGGCCAGCAGTTTTGTGCAGGCGATGCCGGCCGCGCCCATGCCGCAGATAACGATCTTTACGTCTTTGATGTTCCTGCCTATAACCTTGAGTGCGTTGATGACCCCGGCAAGCATGACGACCGAGGTGCCGTGCTGGTCGTCGTGAAATACCGGAATATCAAGGCTCCTGGTCAGGGCCCTCTCTATTTCAAAGCAGCGTGGAGATGATATGTCCTCAAGGTTGATGCCGCCGAAGACCGGCGATATCCTCTCTACCGTCTCTATGATCTCCTGCGGGTCGTTCGTATTCAGGCATATCGGGAAGGCGTTTACATTACCAAAGCTCTTAAAGAGCATGGCCTTGCCCTCCATGACCGGCAAGGCAGCCTCGGGGCCGAGGTTGCCGAGCCCAAGCACAGCCGAGCCGTCCGTTACTATGGCTATGGTGTTCCTCTTTATAGTAAGTTTGTAGGCGTTCTCTTTGTTTTTTGCTATCTCTTCGCAGATCCTTGCCACCCCGGGGGTGTATGCCATGGACAGGTCGGCGCGTGTGTTGAGCGGGACCTTGTTCTCGATGCTGATCTTTCCACCCAGGTGCATGAGGAAAGTCCTGTCGGAGATGTGTTTTACCTCAACGCCGTCGAGCTCGGCCAGGGCGGCCCCTATTCTTTCGGCGTGCTTGACTCCGTTGGAGTTGAGGGTGTAGTCCCGGATGACGCCGTTTTTCTCCGCGGATACTATGTCTACGGCCCCGATATCACCGCCCATCTCGCCGATAGTGGAGGTAACAAGCCCGACCATGCCCGGTTTGTTGGTAGCCTTAAGGCGTATTGTAAAGCTGTAGCTGGGGCTGGTTGACGGCATTTAGGTACTCCTGTTTTCTTACGGGTTTTAATATCCGGTGTGCCTTGTCTGTCTATTGTCTTATTGTCTTCGTCATTATCTAGAAATATCTTGAAATTAAAAGTAATATTATGCCCAGGGCGACCCTGTAGGCGACAAAAGGGGTCATCGAAGAGCCGGCCTTGCTTTTTTGTGAACCATCGAGTAGCCTCAGAAAAAAGTGTATCACAAGGTAGGCCGCGACAAAAGCCACTATAAAGCCGACTATCAGGGGCAGGGCCGGGGTCTTGCTGCCCTCCTGGATCATATCTACGGTCTCTTTCGCTCCGGCAAGGGCCCCGACTATAACGGCAAGCAGGAAGGAAAAGCGCGCCGCGCCGCCGCGGGTCATGCCGATAAGCAGGGCCGCCGTAATGGTAATACCGGAGCGGCTCGTTCCCGGAATGAGGGCTATTGCCTGCGCAAGGCCGATTATAATAGCCCCTCCCCAGCCGAGGCCGTAGAGGTCTTTCAGCCTTACCCCTTTGGCGCCGCTTGCCTTGTGATCGGCTATCCAGAGGACTATTCCCCATATGATGCTGGAGACGGCTATTACCTCAAAGGTGCGCAGCCTGAGCGCCACTATGTTATGGGCGAGCAGGCCCGCGACCCCAACAGGGACGGTCGCCACCAGCACCATCCAGGCAAGCCGCGCCTCTGCGCGCCTCTTATCCGTCATTGAGCTTCTGCTGACGATAGACGCGATAAAGCCCGATGCCAGAGCGGCGATATCACGCCTCAGGTAGATGACGACGGCCAGCCAGGTCGCGGTATTGAGGACTATATCAAAGGCCAGGCCCTGGTCCGGCCAGTCCGTAAGCAGGGGGACCAGTATCAGGTGGGCGCTCGATGAGATCGGCAGGAACTCGGTTATGCCCTGGATGAGCGCAAGTATTACGGCCTGGGTAAGTTCCAATTATAGGTGTCCTTCCGTCCGGGACGGTCTTGTTTTTTTCGGTAATGTTTTTGAGTATATACTTTTTCGGTTTTTTTTTAAAGTAAAGTATTGAAGTGATTTTGTGGAGGGCGGCGCTTGCCGGGGCCGGGTCGCCGGGGACAGTCTGATTTTTGCATTAGGATTTAATTAAAAAACCTTAAAACTATGCTTGACAAGAAATCGTAATTGTTATAATATCCGACCTGATTATTTTAAGCACTAATATTACATATTATACCTTTCATACTTTTTCATCAGATGTACCGCTACTAAGCAGTGTTGCAGTTTTATCGGTTCTATTGACAGTTTTTTTTAAGTTAAGTTCTGTCTGGCAAAAGTCAGGGAATACAACAGGTGAGTAAGGGTTTTATAGATGTTTTGCCAAGCCCTTTGTAACCGGCCGCCACGGCGGATTATCGCAGTCTGGTAATTACTTAAAAGGGCGATAGAATAGACTTAATAATTCAAGTTAGTTTAGGAAGACTTGCAGCGAGCGACGGTGGCGGGCACTTACCGATCTTCAAAGTTGCCTGACACAATCATAATTTACGGAAATAACCACTAGCCCCTGTGCTTTGTGAGCGTGGGGCGCGGAACTTTTCGTTCTCTGAAACCTTTGTGGGTGTGATGCGCATAAAAACTCTAGTCATATGTATTATAGTCGCCGGTGTAACCTTTCTGGTGGGTTGGAAGATCAGCGATACCTACCTGATAGGGAGAACCCCTGCGCAACCGATAGAGTTCAGCCACGTCATCCATGCCGGGCAAAATGATATCCCATGCCAGTACTGCCATATCTATGCCGAGCGTTCCAGATACTCGGGCGTGCCTAACGTTAGAAAGTGCATGGGTTGCCACAAGGTCATAAAGACCGAGTCTCCCGAGATAAAGAAGCTTAAGAAGTACTGGGATGATAAAGAGCCGATCCCGTGGATAAAGGTCCATAACCTTCCCGATCATGTAGTATTTCCGCACAAGAGGCATATAAGGGCCGGAGTTCAGTGCACCAGGTGTCACGGCGACGTCGCCTCTATGCCGAGGGTTACACGGGTCTCTTCGCTTAATATGGGTTGGTGCCTTTCCTGCCATATGGAGAACAAGGTAGAGAACGGAAGGGATTGCTGGACCTGTCATATATAGTATAGGCGTATAGGCAGCAGACTGTTGTTGATGGATATATTAGTTAAGTATAATAAAAGAGACAGAGAATGAAACGTAGAGATTTTCTAAAATACATTGGGGCCGGAGTCGTCGGTACGGGCGCGGGGTTTGGAATACCCCAGGTCATTAAGAGGCCCGGCGGCATGTTGTTCCCTTATCTCATACCGCCAAAGGATATGATCCCGGGCGTGCCGAGCTGGTACGCAAGCGTTTGCCGCCAGTGCGGCGCCGGTTGCGGAATACTGGTCAAGGTGCTGGAAGGGCGCGCCAAGAAGGTCGAGGGCAACCCTCTGCACCCGGTAAACAAAGGCGGGCTCTGCGCAAGAGGGCAGTCCGGTCTTCAGGCCCTGTATAACCCGGACAGGATAACCGGCCCTCTGAAGAGGACCGGTGAGCGCGGCAGCGGCAGGTATAAGGAGATAAGCTGGGACGAGGCGATAAAGACCGTCTCGGATAAATTAAGAGAGCTTGGCAGCGACGGTAACGCCGATAAATTATGGCTTGTAAGCAGCAGCGAGCGCGGCCATCTCGGCAAGCTCGCCGAAGAGTTCATGGCTGCTTACGGCTCAAAGAACCATGTCGAGTACGACCTTTTTCAAAATAAGAACCTCAAGTATGCCGGCGGCGTTACGGTCGGCACGGAAGAGGTGCCTTTCTATGATATCGAGAATACAAAGTATCTCCTGAGCTTTGGCGCGGACTTCGCATCTACCTGGCTCTCGCCCGTCGGTCTTAGCCATGGCTACGGCCAGATGCGTCAGGGCGGGGGGAGGTCAAGTAAGAGAGGAAAGCTCGTTCAGGTCGAGCCCCGCATGTCGCTGACCGGCGCTAATGCCGATAAGTGGGTTCCCGCAAGGCCCGGCAGCGAGGCCGTCCTTGCTCTGGCCATAGCAAGAGAGATAGTCGCCAGGGGTTATTATCAAGGCGGCAACGCCGGTGCGTGGACGACGCTTCTCGCCCCTTATAAGCTCTCTGCCGCGAGCAAGGCAACGGACGTAAAGGCGGAGACGATCAGCCATATAGCACGCGAGCTTGCAAAGACCACGCCGAGCCTTGTGATCGGCGGAGACTCGCTCTCTAGCTACAGCGACGGCATCTCAGGGCAGGTCGCCGTAAATATCCTTAACCACCTGGCCGGCAATATAGGCCGGAAGGGCGGGGTCGTACTAAACCCGGAGCGGCTTCTAAAGGCCGGTCGGCGCGCAAACCTTAAGAACCGGAGAATGTCCAGGTTCATTGACGCAGCCTCCGGCGGCAATGCCCGTGCCCTTATAATAGACAACACGAATCCGGTCTTTACCATGCCAAAGGCCTCAAAGGTAGAGCAGGCCATCAGGAACGTCCCCTTTGTAGCGAGTTTTGCGACCTTTATAGACGAAAGCTCGGCTATGGCCGATATTATACTGCCTGCCAATACCTCTTATGAGGACTGGGGCGACGACTTTCCGGAGCCGGCCGCCGGCAATGGTATGGCTACTATAATGCAGCCTGCCGTGAGCCCGTTCTTTAAGACAAAGAGTCGCGGCGATATTTATATCGCGCTGGCAAAGGCACACGGCGGCAAGCTCGCTGAAAGGCTTGACCACGGCACCTTTGCCAAATATTTAAAGAAATCATGGAAGAAACTCTACAGTAGCAATAAAGCGATGGCGAAATCGGCACTGACCTTTGCCGATTTCTGGAACAGGCTCCTGGAAAACGGCGGATGGTGGCCAAAGAACACCTCCCGTCCGAGGACAAAGAGCGTATCGGTAGCCTCGGTCAGGGGTTATATGCCAAAGACAGTAGCCGCCTTCGGCGGCGATAAGTCGAGTTATCCGCTGAACCTTGTAGTATATCCGCAGATCGGTATGTATGACGGGCGGGGGGCCAACAGCTCCTGGTTGCAGGAGTTCCCCGATACCATGACGGCCGTTGTCTGGGGCAGCTGGGTCGAGATAAATCCGAAGACAGCGGCGAAGCTGAAGATAAAAGAAGGCGATACCGTCTCGGTCAGTACGCCTGAAGGCAGCATTGAGCTTCCGGCCCATATGTACGCGGCGATAAGGCCCGATACAATAGCTATTCCTATCGGGCAGGGCCATACCCAGTACGGGCGTATCGCAAAGGACAGGGGCGCTAACCCGCTGGAGATCCTGCCGTTCATGGAAGATAAGATGAGCGGGGATATCGCTCTTAATACTACGCGCGCGAGCCTTAGCCGTAAGGGCAGGGCAAAGAAGGGCTCCGACAGCTCGCTTGTCCGGGCCGCTGCCAATAACGACGAGCACGGTAGAGATTATACGAAGATCATCAGTCCCGCCAGCTTCGCGAAGATCGGCAAGGAGGATGTTTAGATGAGTAAAAAAACTAAATATATCGATCCGGCCGATAGAAAGACCATTCCGCAGAGGGTCATGGATCAGCTTAAAAAATACCGCGTTCCGGGCTATTACGAGAAGTTCGATTACCACTGGACGATGGTTATAGATCTGGACCGCTGTAACGGCTGCGGTGCCTGTACGACGGCCTGTTACGCCGAGAACAATCTGCCGGTCGTCGGTAAGTCCGAGGTCGGCATAGGGCGGTACATGGGGTGGCTGAGCCTTGAGCGTTACGTTGAAGGGGAGTATCCGGACGTGAAGGTAAGGTTCCTGCCCGTAATGTGCCAGCACTGCGACAGTGCCCCGTGTGAGTTGGGATGTCCTGTCTACGCGACCTATCATAATCAGGACGGCCTGAATGTTCAGGTCTATAACAGGTGTGTCGGCACGTATACCTGCGCCACATATTGTCCGTACGACGCCAGACGCTTTAACTGGTATAGCTATAAATGGGACGCCCCTCTTGAGCAGCAGTTGAGCCCCGAGGTCACGGTCAGAGAGATGGGTATTATGGAGAAGTGTTCTTTTTGTATCCAGAGGATAAGGGCAGCGAAAGATACGGCAAAGGACGACGGGCGCAGAAAGGTAAAGGACGGCGAGGTCAGCCCTGCCTGCGGTCAGTCGTGCCCTACCGGGGCGATAAGCTTTGGCGATCTGAACGACCCGAAGAGCAGGGTGTCGCGGCTGGCCAGGAGCAAGAGACGTTATAACCTGCTCGGAGACCTTAATACGAGGCCTTCCGTTATATACCTTAGAAGGGTCCAGGAGCCTCTGCACGCAAGCGCCGGACATGAAACAGGCATGAGTGCGGCTCATGGCACCGTTGCCGAGCATGGCAGCAGTGCGCAGACAGCCCACTCGAAAAAAGCTACTCACGGTAAGAAATCAGACGGCGGGCACTAAGTATGAGTGATAGTAAAATAGCATATAGCGACGTCAATAAAGACATAATCGGCTTTATGACAACGACCGGCTGGAAGTACTACTGCGTAGTGGCCTTCTTTGCCATCGGTTCGATGGCCTGCTTCTGGATCCCATGGGGTGTGCAGATATGGGTAGGTCAGGGGGTAACAGGGCTGAACGTGCCGAACCTCTGGGGGCTTTATCTCGTTAACTTTATCTTCTGGGTAGGTATCGCTCATGCCGGCACGCTTATCTCGGCGATGCTCTATATTACCAAGACCCCGTGGCGAAGATCGATCGCGCGCGGGGCCGAGACGATGACGCTCTTTGGCCTTATCATCGTTACCCTCTTTATCTTTATCCATATGGGAAGGCCCTGGAACCTTTACTGGACGCAGCCGTACCCGACGACCAGGATGATCTGGACGAACTTCCAGAGTCCTATCATGTTCGACGTCTTCGCTATCGGCACATATTTTACAAGCAGTGTTATATTCCTCTTCTTCGGAATGATCCCCGACTTTGCCGTACTCAAGCACAATACCACGGGATGGAGAAAGGAGCTTTATACTCTTCTGAGCTTTAACTGGAAGGGGACCGATAAGCAGTGGTTCATTCACGGCAGGGCTACGATGCTCTTTGCCTCGTTCATTATGCCTCTGGTCGTCTCCGTCCATAGTATTGTTTCCTGGGATTTTGCGCTCTCGGTCGTCCCCGGCTACTCAAAGACGGTCTTTGCGCCGTACTTTGTTACGGGCGCCCTGCTCTCGGGCTTTGCCGGAGTTACCATCATGCTAACGATACTTCGCTGGGGGTATCCGCCTTTCAAGAAGTATATTACCGAGTATCACTACGACAGTATGGGTAAGGTTATTTTATTGCTCTGTCTGGTCTGGACCTACCTGACGGCTATGGAGATTTTGACAGGGGTGTATGCAAATATCTCGATCGAGAACGAGTCGCTAAGGTATAAGATACTCAGCTGGCCTCACGGGTATCTGTTCTTCCTGATGGTGTTCTTTAACTCGGTGCTGCCGCTTATTTATATCTTCAAGCGGATAAGGACGAAGCCGGCGGTTGTAATGGTCGCGAGCATATTTATTATGGGAGGTATGTGGCTAGAGAGGTTCCTGATCGTACCGAACGCCTTGTCGAGGAAGTTCCTGCCCTGGATGTGGCGCGAATACTTTCCGACCACGGTGGAAATACTGATCACTCTCGGAGCGGTAATGTTCTTTATAACGCTCTTTATGATCTCTATTAAGATATTCCCTGTTCTGTCGTTCTTTGAGGTCAAAGAGGACCAGGGCGTACCCATGAAGAAAGAGGTGCACTAGTATGTCAAATACAATGCTCGGGATGTTCTATTACGCAGACCACCTTATAACGGCAGCCCGTTCGCTTAAGGGTGCGGGTTACGGCGTTGAGGTGCGTTCGTCTATACCTCTGGACCATGAGATGGAAGCGGAGTTCGGCAGGCGTACGAATTATCTGAAGTTCTTTACCGGCTTTGGCGCTATCTGTGGGATAGTCTTCGCTGTTGTCTTTGTTCTGGGCACGGCAGCCCTGTATGTGCTGCCAAGGGGAGGGCGTCCGCTCTTTTCCGCAACGCCGACGATACTTATAGCATATATACTGATGATCCTCTTTGGAGTGCTCTTTACCTTCGCAGGTTTTATGATACTAAGTAATACCTTGCCCATTAAAAAAGAGATAGATATACCGGAGATATGGATAGAGGACGGCTTCGGGCTGGTGATAGAGGACGTAAGTGATGAGAAATTCGAGCAGGTCGAAAAGATACTCAAGGACTCCGGCGCAGGGGAGGTCAAGACCGTCGATGGCTGGTAAGACCTACATATATAAGCCGCTTTTCCTGGCGCTCCTGTTGACCCTGGTCGCGTTGCCCGCAACCGTCAGCGCTATGCCGTGGTCCTGGGATATGTTCAAACAGCCCTCGGAGAAGGCGCAGGAACATCCTGCCCTTCCGACCCCTAAAGATACGGTGCCTTTTGACAGCCGACTCTCCTATGCCGCAGACAGGGCGGTGGCACAGACTCTTGCGAACCCTGTAGAGGCCACGAAGGCGTCGCTGGAGCGCGGTAAGTACAAGTACGATACCTACTGCGCTGTATGTCACGGAGCCGGCGGTAAGGGGGACGGCCCTGTTGGGAAGAAATTTGTCCCGCCGACCGACCTGACCGGCGCTTATGTTCAGGATAAGCCAGACGGCGATATATTCTATACGATCACCAACGGAGGAATGTTCATAATGCCGCCCTATGGCGACGCTATGGAGCAGGTTGACCGGTGGCACATAGTAAATTACATTAAACACGTACTTGGCGACAACACAGCCGCTAAATAGCCGTCTCGGACGGCTTCACGCTAAATAGGAAGAGTATCTATGCGTTACGGAATATTAATAGGTCTGATAGTCTTAGGGATTATAACCTTTACTGCAACCGTGCTTACTACGGCAGAGCCTCGTGTTCACTGGGTCATGGTTGCGGTGAACCTGATCTTCTTTCTTGGTATAACGCAGGGCGGAGTTATATTTTCTATTATGTTCCGGGTATCAAAGTCCCGGTGGGGAAGGAACTACATGCGTCTGGGCGAGATAATTACCCTGTCTTTTATCCCGGTCGCGGTAATCCTCTTCCTGGCCGTCGGTATCGGCGGCGTTGACTACCTCTTTTACTGGGCGCACCCGGAGGCGGCAGGTGGCGCTCACGAGCTAAGCGCCTGGCTTGATAAGACATTTTTCTACTGGAGAATAGTAATTGTCAATACCCTCTTCTATATCGTAGCCTATATATACTTCAGGCTCGGGCGTGCGGAAGAGCGTGCGATGAATGCCTCGCAAGAAGATCTCGGAGCTGACCTGCCGGGCGTTTCACGCGGCCTGGAGAAGGCTGTAAATGTCTTTGCCGGCCTTACAGGCATCACCTTTGTGCTGGCCAACACGAACATTGCATGGGACTTCGGCATGATGATATGGAAGCACTGGGAGAGCTCCATCTTCCCGCCTTTTTACTGGGTGGGCAATGCCTTTGCAGGCGGCGCCTTTCTCTTCCTGATGTCATTTTTCTTCCTGGAGAGAAAGCCGGGGGTCGATGTCGCAGCGGGCAATAAAGAAGGTATCTCCAAGACCATGATAAGCTTTGCCCTGCTCTGGATCTATATGTTCTGGTCTCAGTACATGGTCATGTGGTACACGAACGTGCCGCATAGAGCGGAGCCTGTAATAAGGCAGATGAACGGCGAGTACAGGCCGGTATTTATCTTTATGATGCTGACGCTCTTCGTGATCCCGTTCCTGGCCCTGATCTTCAGGCGTATGATGGTCTCAACGAGCGCGCTAGGTGTTGTCGCCGTCCTGGTATGCACAGGGCTCTGGGTCAATCGTTACCTTATGGTAAGCTCCGCCTTTGGCGAGATCCCGGTCATCGGCGGCGGTATCGGGGTTACGACGACCCTTGCCGTGGGCGCTGCAACGATCCTCTCGATAGCGCTCTTTAGAAAGCTCTTCCCTTATATTACGTTCAAGACCTCTTTTCCTCCGTCGGCCGGACATTAAGGGGTTGGCGAGGGGTTAAAAGCAGCCTGCTGAGTATGGACCGTGGGCACATGGGCGCGTGGGTTGCACAGGCCGAGGGTTGAGGCGTGTTGGTCGAGTGGCGAGGGTCGGGGGGTAAGCCGGGGGGTAAGTAGCGAGTGACGAGGGGCCGGGGTATAGCACTTGAAAGTCTTTAGATTCAGATATTAGTCTTTACGAGGCGGCCCGGCGGGTCGCCTCTCTGGTTTATGAGAGTGAATTCTGAAAAAGTTAAAAAAAACAGCCTTTTCCCCCTTTCTCTCCCTTGACATTGCCGGCTTTCGTACCTATATTAGCTTTATAAAGGGCAGCAGGCAGGTAGTTGTTCTGCTTTAGCTTTTGTTTTTAAATGGTTATATATTTTAAAATTTCAGATACGTCGTGCATTAAGGCCACGGTCGTACAATAAAGGTGGAGGTATTTTGAGATGGGTAAGATAATAGGAATTGACCTTGGAACTACGAACTCGGTTGTCGCGGTCATGGAGGGCGGAGAGCCGAAGGTAATAGTAAATGAAGAGGGTACTCGTACCACGCCTTCGGTTGTGGCCTTTACAAAGGAGAAGGAAATAATCGCCGGCCAGGTCGCCAAGCGTCAGGCCGTTACCAACCCCGAGGACACTATATTCTCGATAAAGAGGTTCATGGGGCGTAAATTTAGTGAAGTAAATGAAGAGATGAAGATGGTTCCTTATACCGTAGAGGCCGATAGCAAGGGAAGGGCCGTTGTAAAGTCCAAGAATATGGGCAAGGATTTTCTGCCCCCTGAGATCTCGGCGACGATCCTGCAGAAGCTCAAGAGGGCCGCTGAGGCATACCTTGGCGAGACCGTTACAGAGGCTGTTATTACCGTCCCTGCGTACTTTAACGACGCTCAGCGTCAGGCCACTAAGGACGCCGGTAAGATAGCAGGCCTGGACGTAAAGAGGATAATAAACGAGCCGACGGCGTCGAGCCTTGCATACGGCCTTGATAAGAAGGGCGATGAGATGATAGTCGTCTATGACTTTGGCGGCGGTACCTTTGACGTCTCGGTGCTGGAGGTCGGAGAGGGCGTCTTTGAGGTAAAGGCCACAAACGGCGATACCCATCTTGGCGGGGATAACTTTGACCAGCGCATTATTGAGTGGTTAATAGAAGAGTTTCAGAAGGATCAGGGTATTGATCTTTCTAAGGATAATATGGCTTTGCAGAGGCTTAAGGAGGCTGCTGAGAAGGCAAAGATCGAGTTATCCACAACGATGGAGACCGAGATCAACCTGCCGTTCATATCGGCGGATTCAGCCGGCCCCAAGCATCTGGTTCTGAGATTGTCACGCGCAAAGCTCGATCAGCTCACCCTTGATCTCGTAACGCGCAGCCGCAAGCCGTGCGAGCAGGCAATGAAAGACGCCGGCCTTAAGCCGTCTGATATCAGTGAAGTCGTTATGGTCGGTGGTATGACAAGGGTTCCTGCCATACAGAAGCTCGTAAAGGAGTTTTTTGGTAAGGAGCCTCATCAGGGTGTTAACCCCGATGAGGTCGTAGCCGTAGGCGCCGCCATTCAGGCCGGCGTGCTCGCGGGCGACGTAAGCGATGTCGTGCTCCTGGACGTCACTCCGCTCTCACTGGGGCTGGAGACGCTCGGCAGCGTTATGACAACCCTTATTCCGAGGAATACGACTATTCCTTCAAAGAAGCAGGAGACCTTTACGACCGCAGCCGATAACCAGACGCAGGTCGAGATACATATTCTTCAGGGTGAGCGTAGTATGGCCGCTGATAACCGCACGCTCGGCAGATTCCACCTTGAGGGCATCCCGGCGGCTCCAAGAGGCGTGCCCCAGGTAGAGGTTACCTTTGATATCGATGCCAACGGTATCTTGAACGTATCGGCGAAGGACAAGGCCACAAACAAGGAGCAGAAGATAACCATTACCGCTTCAAGCGGCCTTAGCAAGGATGAGGTCGATAATATGGTCAAGGACGCCGAGGGCCATGAGGAAGACGATAAAAATAAAAAGGAGCTTATCGAGGAGCGTAACAGGCTTGATTCTCTGGTATACTCTACGCGTAAGACCCTGGACGATAACAAGGACAAGATCCCCGAGGATGAGGCAAAGGCCGTTGAAGATGCCATGGAAGAGGCCAAGAAGGCGCTTACCTCCGATGACGTAGAGGAGCTCAAGAAGGCTACGGAGGTCCTCACAGCGGCCTCTCATAAGGTCGCGGAGACCCTTTATAAGCAGAGCAGCGAGGCCGCAGCGGCCGAGGCTCAGGGCGCCGCCAATGAGGCTGGCGCAGAGGGCGGCGGCGTGGAAGATGCCGAGGTCGTCGATGCCGAGGTCGTAGAAGAAGTAAAAGACGAAGAAAAGAAAGGGGAAGACAAAGATAAAGAAGACCCTGTCGGAGCCTGATAGTGTAAATAAAAAACATAGGAAGAGCTCAGTGAGCGGCATGCGGCATACTGCCGTATGCCGCTCACTACTTATTGTGGTAATGGAATATAATGGCTAAAAAAGACTTCTATGAGATACTTGGTGTTAAGAAAGACGCCTCGGCCGGTGAGATAAAAAAGGCCTACCGAAAACTTGCCAAGAAGTACCATCCTGATATCAATCCCAACAATAAAAGGGCCGAGGCCCACTTTAAAGAGGTCAACGAGGCCTACGACGTCCTGAGCGATAAGGACAAACGCCGCGACTATGATACGGGGGGTAATAACCCGTTTGGAGGCGGCGCTCCGGGCGGCGGTGGTCCGGGCGCCCACCCCCCTGGCGCAGGACGCGGCGGTGTTGATTACTCCGAGTTCGCATCCGGCTCTATGGAGGACGTCTTTGGCGACCTCTTCGGGCGTAAGGGCGGCAGAGACCGGGGCCCTCAGCCCCCTGCAAGGGGCAGGGACATTGAGCATGTCGTACGAATAGACTTTCAGCACGCGCTTAACGGCACGGAGGTCGAGCTTACCCTGCGCAAAGATAACGGAACCGAGCGCATTAAGGTGAAGATACCTCCGGGCTCCGGTGACGGTGCCCGTATCAGGGTCATAGGCCGAGGCGGCCCTGGCCGGCGAGGCGGCCCCGCAGGGGACCTGTATATAAAGAGCCACCTTAAGGAGCATCCCTACTTTAAACGGACCGTAAACGACATATATCTGGATGTGCCCGTAACCATTAAAGAAGCAACGCTTGGCGCGACCATCGAGGTGCCTACCATCGACGGCGTTAATACCAAGATAAAGATCGCCCCGGGTACGCAGAGCGGAACGAAGCTGCGTATAAAAGGCAAGGGCGTACCAAAGGCGCCCGGCACAGGGCATGGCCGTGGCAACCAGTATATCGAGATCAGGGTAGTGGTCCCTTCCAAGGTAAATAAAGAGACAAAACGCCTGCTTGAAGAACTTGATAAAATAAATCCCTATGAACCCAGGCATAAATTGTGGTAAGGTCTAAGTATTGGGAATTTCACGAGTTCCGTTGTTGTTTGTAGTTGTCTTTGACCGTCTTTGACGGGTATTTACCGTAGAGGCTGGCTTATGAGCGAGACCGAGGAGTTAAGGGAAGGGCTTTCGTCTTCCGCAGAAAAGGTGCTTGACCTCGCCATAGAGGAGAGCAGGCAGCGCCAGCATTATTACCTCGGGGTTGAGCATATCTTTCTGGGCTTTGCCGGCGTTGAGGAGAAGTTCTTCAGTGAGACGATGGAGGACCTTAAGCTCGATACGAATCAGGTACTTAATTTTCTGGAAGAACACCTCAACGTCTCCAGGCAATATATCGGCGTTGACCTTAAGATACCCTCAGTTACAAAAAATCTATTTAAGTTAGCGCGCGCAGAAGCGAAGAGGTGGGGTCGCGACGAGGTAGGATCGACCGACCTCTTTATGGCAATATTCCAGGAGAACCATAGCCTGCCTTCCAGGGTCTTCCGCAGCTTCGGCCTTGATGCCGACTACGTAATGAGAAGGGTCACGGTTAAGGTGAGGACAAAGGAAGAGATGGAAGAAGAGACCAAAAAAAAATACGAGCTGCCTCCGAACCTCAAGCACTTTGCCGTAAACCTTAATAAACTCGTTCGCTTCGACAAGATCCCTCCGGTCATAGGCAGGGATAAAGAGATCGAGCAGGTAATGGAGATCCTCTGCCATGTCGAGCGCAGCAACTCGGTCATGCTGCTTGGCGAGCCCGGCGTCGGTAAGACGGCCGTTGCCGAGGGGCTTGCACGCACAATAGAGCTGGAGCCGGATAAGGTTCCAAAGAGGCTTAAGGGCAAGCAGGTCGTGAACTTGCAGATGAACTCTATCGTTGCCGGAACAATATTCAGAGGTATGTTCGAGGACAGGATAGAGAAGATAATAAAAGAGATAAAGGAGAAGAAGAATATTATCTTCTTTATCGATGAGGCCCATACCTTGATAGGTGCCGGCAGCGCGATGGGCGTACCCTCGGACGCCGCAAATATCTTTAAGTCGCATCTGGCACGGGGCGAGCTTCAGATAGTAGGGGCTACGACCTTGTCGGAGTATAAGCAGCATATAGCCGATGACGAGGCCCTGGCAAGAAGGTTCCGCACCGTTATCGTAGAAGAGCCGACAATTGATAACACAAGGAATATCCTCTACGGCCTCAGGGAGAGGCTTGAGCAGAATTACTCGGTAAAGCTCTCTGACGACGCCATTGAGACGGCCCTTGATATGAGTCAGCGCTACGTAAGGAGCCTGAAACTGCCGGATAAGGTCATAGGCTGGCTCGATACGGCCTGCGTAAAGGTAGAGATACATACCCCCGAGAGGGAGGTCGAGGGGCGTGACGTTATAGATGTCATAAGCCAGGAGACAAAGATCCCAAGGGACATGATCTTCAGGGATACTATCGAGCGTTTTAAGGATATCGAGGGGGAACTGGCCAAAAGGCTCGTAGGCCAGCGCGAGGCGATAGACGCGCTGGCAAAGAGGCTTCGGCTTAATAAGGGCCCTCTTAAAGAGAACTTTGCAAAGCCCGACGGCGTTCTGCTCTTTCTCGGCCCGACAGGGGTCGGTAAGACAGAGCTCGCAAAGGCCCTTGCAGAGCAGCTCTTCGGCGATGAGGGTAAGATGGTTCGCGTCGATATGAGCGAGTATAAAGACGGCGGGGTTGCTATTGATAAGCTTATAGGGATGCCCCGCGGCATAGTCGGCTCGGAGCGCGGGGGGGTGCTTACAAACCAGATAAAGGACAACCCGTACTCGGTGCTGCTCCTGGACGAGATGGAGAAGGCGCATCCGAATGTCCTTAATCTCTTTTTGCAGGTCTTTGACGAGGGCTGGCTCTCCGACGGGCGCGGCAAGCGCGTGTATTTCAGCGATACCGTTATTATAATGACAAGCAACCTCGGCGCCGATGAATTCAAGAAGTACGTAAAACCCCTGGGCTTTATGCCGGACGGGCAGAAGACCGGTGAGCTCAAGGGCAATATAATGAAGAAGGTAGAGGATTCCTTTACCCCCGAGTTCATTAACCGTATAGACGATATAATCGTCTTTACTCCGCTGACCGAGAAAGAGGTGGCGGAGATTGCGGAGCTTTACCTTAATACAATAAGAAAGAATATGCAGGGTCAGGGCAAAGACCTTGTTATAACGGATGCGGCGATGACCGTGCTGGTGGAGAAGGGGTATAGCCCGAAGTACGGCGCGAGGTTCTTAAAGCGTGTTATTGACGACGAGATCAAGGTACCCGTAACCCTTAAGTGGAAGGACGGCGACCTCTTTACGGTAGACCTCTGCGGCGAGGAAATATGCGTGGAGGCCGGTACGCCGGCGACGACATAGCCGGCTTATATATATCCTGTTGTTTTTGTAATCTTGCTAAAAATATTTAATCGTCGAGGAGGAGTCTTGATAAAACATATACTTATTGCTGTAGATGGTTCAGAGAATGCAAAGGGCGCCGCGCAGTACGGCTTCTGGATGGCAAAGACCTTCGGCGCCGGTCTGACCGGCCTGCATGTTGTAGATATCGTAGCGCTTGAAGGCCCGTTTTTTCACGACCTCTCCGGCTCTCTGGGCTTCGAGCCCTTTCAGAACTTTTCTTCGGAGATGAAGAAGATTCTGGAGGAAAATGGTCAGAGTTTTCTGGATGACTTTAAGGAAGAGGCCGGGAAGGTTGGCCTGACGGCAGATATTGTGCGACTCTACGGGATCGTATCAAGCGAGATATGTGAGCGTGCAAGGCTCTCCGATCTGGTCGTTATCGGTAAGGCAGGGATAAACGCAGAGTTCGATCACGGCCTTATGGGGGCTGTAGCCGAGGGAGTTGTACGTAAATCCGAGAAGCCCGTCTTTATAGCGCCGAAGACCTTCAAGGCCCCTACCAGCCCGCTTCTCTGCTATGACGCGCGCAATAACTCGTCGAAGGCCATGCACTCGGCCGCCGAGTTTGTAAAGGCCGCCGGGCTTCCCCTTACCGTTGTTACTGTTGCAGACGGCATTGAGGGCGATACGCTGCTTTCCGAGGCGGAGCATTACCTCAAGCCCTACGGCGTTAAGACCGAGTTCAAGCGTCTTACCGGCGAGGACTCGCCCTCATTGATCGAGAATTTTTATAAGGACAACGGCCACGACCTGGTCTTTATGGGCGGGGCCAGCCACGGAGGAATACTAAAGATCGTCCTTGGCAGCACTACCGAGCATATGATCCGGGCCGTAGAGGGGCCGTTCTTTATCGAAAGATAGCCCTGAAAGCTCCGCGTCCGGGGCGGTCTCTTGCCGCCCCCGGCGGTTTTGCACCGTTCCTTGCGGTTTTGCACCGCCCACGGCGGTTTTGCACTGTCTCCGGCGGCTTTGTACCGCCCACGGCGGCTTTGTGCCGCCCACGGCGGTCTCCATACAGCAAGCCTGCCGGGATCTTATTTGCTATAACCTCAGCCGTGTTATATTATATTGACTTGCCTTTTTTCTCTGTGCTACTAATAAAAAGATAACTTCTTAACTGAAATCGACCGGCATACCTGTATCCTCTTAACCCGTGGTGTCTTTATGGCCTCAGAGCAGATCAACATACCGTATGATGAGTTAGCCTCGCTCTGCGATAAAGGGGATCTTAAGGCCGTCGCACGTCTGCTTGAAGGGCTGCATCCTACTGATATAGCCACGGCTCTGGACGGGTTGAAGGTCGATGACTCGCAGATCCTTGAGATCTTCAGGCTACTGCCTAACGAGATAGGGGCGGAGACCCTGCTGGAGATGGAGGGCGGGCTAAGGGAGTTGCTCGTTGACTCGGTCTCTCACGCGGAGCTCGGTGAGCTCGTCGATGAGATGGAGACGGACGACGTCGCTGATATAGTCGCGGAGCTTCACGAGGATGACGCCCGTAAAGTACTTGACGGTATGGACTATGAGGAGAGCGAGGCCGTAAGAGAGCTCCTCAGGTATCCGGAAGATACCGCCGGCGGAAAGATGCAGACAGAGCTTGTCGCCGTACCGGCCGAGGCCACCGTCAGTAATACGCTTAATGATATAAGGTCGAAGGGGCGAGAGGTCGATCACTTCACCAGCGTCTTTGCCGTCGATGCCGAGGGCCGCCTTGTTGGAACGGTACCTCTGGACAGGCTGATCCTTGCGGATCCGGATACCGTAATAAAAGATATTACCGATATGGATGCTCCTCGGGTTACCGTTGATGTCGATCAGGAAGAGGTCGCCAAGATGTTCAGTCGTTACGACCTTCTGAGTATGCCCGTCGTCGATCATGAAGGCCGGGTCGTCGGGCGAATTACCATCGACGACGTCGTTGATGTTATAGAGGAAGAGATATTCGAGGACTTCTACCGTGTCGCGTCGCTTAATGTTGAAGAGCGTTCGATGGACTCGCCGTTGCGCTCTTTTAAGCTGCGCGCGCCGTGGTTGCTTATAAATGTCCTGACGGCCTTTGTCTCCGCGAGTGTGGTAAAGATCTTTCAGGGTACGATCGAGAGCATGGTAATACTCGCTGTTTTTATGCCGGTCGTCGCCGGGCTCGGCGGTAACGCCGCCACCCAGGCCATCACCGTTATGGTGCGGGGGCTCGCTCTGGGTGAGCTGGATCTGAAGCACACAAGGAGGCTTGTTGCTAAAGAAGCGTTGGTCGGGCTCAGCAACGGCCTCCTGGTCGGCGTGGCAGCGGCCGCCATATCCTCCCTCTTTGGCGCAAGCCTTATGATAGGGTTCCTGCTCTTTCTGGCTATGACCGCGAACCTCATTATAGCAGGTGTCTGCGGTTCGTTTATCCCGCTGCTCCTCAAGTGGCTCGGTGTTGATCCGGCGCTTTCCTCCAGCGTCTTTGTTACGGCCTGTACGGATATAGGCGGCTTCTTTACATTTCTCGGGCTGGCGACGATGTTCCTCAAGGCAGGGCTTTTATGAAGAGGGGCAGCTTTAAGAGCGACGCCGTTATACTCAAGACCATAGACTACGGCGACTCCGACAGGATAGTTACTTTTTATTCGAAGGTCAGCGGAAAGCAGAGCGCTATCGCAAAGGGCGCGCGCAGGAGCAAGCGCAGGTTCGTCGCCAATATAGATCCGCTCTGCTACTCAAGGCTAAATCTCTTTTATAACGGCAGGAGCGATCTGCTTCGCATCGACGACGCAGGTCTTATAGACGGCTTTTCGCGGATAAAGGGCGATATCGAGAGCTACGGTTCTGCCTGTTATATAGTCGAACTCGCCGGAGAGATGACCGAAGAGGCCGAGAGCAATCCGCTGGTCTTTGCGATAATAGTCGGGTTTCTGAGGATATTCGATAAGCTCGGCGCCGAGGGCAATAGTCGTACCGCAGGTGAAATAGACGCGGTCCAAACCGGTGACAGGGAGGTCTTGCTCAGGTTCTTCGAGGTAAAGCTGCTGGCGGCCCTTGGTTACCTGCCGCATCTGGACGGTTGTGTCGTCTGCCGCGATGAGATAGGGGAGGACGGCAGCGCGGATATGCGCCTATACTTTGACTCGGATAAGGGCGGGGTCGTCTGTGCTTGCTGCATGCCGGGCTTTAGCGGCGCCATTGCGGTCTCGGCCGGGACGGCGAAGTTCCTCTCGACTGCCTCGAAACTTACTATGGATAAGCTCTTGCGGCTTACCCCTGGGCGTGATTTTACGAGCGAGGGCGACCGGGTCATGTCCAGCTTTATCAGGCATCAGCTCGGTAAAGAACTCAAGAGCAGGAAGTTTATGGACAAGATGAAGGGGGCCGTAACGGCCTTTTAAATACTGTGCAGGATATTTTATAATACGACAGTTTGTCATTTGGCTTAGATACAGGAGACTATATGAACTTTCAGGACGTTATATTAAATCTGCAAAAATTCTGGGCTGCTAAAGGTTGCCTGCTTCAGCAGCCCTATGATATGGAGATGGGCGCCGGGACCTTTCATCCTGCGACCTTCCTGAGGGTACTCGGTCCGGAGCCCTGGAAGGCCGCCTACGTCGAGCCGTCGCGCAGGCCGACCGACGGCAGGTACGGTGAGAACCCCAACAGGCTTCAGCGCTACTATCAGTTCCAGGTCATTATGAAGCCCTCACCCGGTAATATTCAGGACCTTTATCTGGAGAGCCTGAGGGCTCTGGGGATCGACCCGCTCGCCCACGACATACGTTTTGTCGAGGACGACTGGGAGAGTCCGACGCTCGGGGCGTGGGGGCTCGGTTGGGAGGTCTGGCTAAACGGGATGGAGATAACGCAGTTCACATATTTTCAGCAGGCGGGCGGGATAGAGATAAGGCCCGTGGCCGGCGAGATCACTTACGGCCTTGAGCGTATCTCTATGTATCTTCAAGGGGTCGATAGCGTCTATGATCTGAAGTGGAGTGACGATAAGACATACGGGGACGTCCATCACAGAAGCGAGGTAGAGTTCTCCGGCTATAACTTCGACGAGTCCGACCCTGAGATGCTCTTTAACTTATTCGATATCTATGAGAAAGAATCGCTGCGGCTTGTCGAGAAGGGGCTCGTTCTTCCGGCCTATGATTATTGCCTGAAATCCTCGCATACCTTTAACCTGCTCGACGCGCGCGGCGTTATCAGTGTCGCAGAGCGCGCCCGTTTTATCGGACGCGTCAGGAACCTTGCGCGCGGCTGCGCCGAAGGTTACCTGAGGGTCAGGGAAGAGCTCGGCTTTCCGCTCCTTAATAAGACCGGGTAATCTGCGCAGGAGTGTGGCCGGTCTTTGCCTCCCTTTTTTTCAACGAGGGAGGCAGAAGCGCACAAGTAACTTCTTGACAGGGTGCGGCGCTTTGTGTGGCCAGGGGCTGTTTTTGCTTCTGTCATTGCGAGGACAGAGGACGAAGCAATCCAGTATTTGTCTTTAGATTTTCATGAAGGCCCCGCAGCGAGACGCAACGACTTTCAAGGGTCAGGAGGGGCGTGAATTAGTTCCCTTTTTACAAAGTGGGAGAGCAGGCGCACAGCGATTTCTTGATAGGGGCTATTGCTTTGTGTGGCCAGGGGCTGTTTTTGCTTCTGTCATTGCGAGAAGCCGTAGGCGACAAAGCAATCTAAGTACCTGTTTTTAGTTTTGCAGGTTGGTAGGGCGTGGAGGTCTTTAAAAAGTAAAACAATAAAGGCGAGTTTGATTCGTCTTTACGGGGCCTGGCCCTTTTGTTTCTCGTAATGACGATCTTTGGGGTTGAAGGCCTGTTTTCGGGGCGGGGACGCACCGAAAGATCAAAGTCGGGATTGCTTCGTCGCCATGCTCCTCGCAATGACTTTTTAATGGTTTGTCTCTGCGGCGCAGTCGCTTTGCCTCTGGTGCAATCGCCACTGCGGGTGCTCGCTCGCCGCACGGGTACTGCGTATAGAGCAAATCAATCAACAAAGGTAAAAAAACAACCAACCTGTTGTCTTGGACTTGTTTCAGGGTCTGTTTTTGTCGGGCGTAAAACACTACAGATGCTGAACTGAATTCAGCATGACAAATTTGTTATCTTTTAAGAGTAATGAAGGTCGGGTAGAGCATGGGGATATCCCGGTAGCGGAGCTCGGCGGCCTTTTAGAGTTGTGGGAGTCGATCCAATAATGTTATTTGCAGTTTGTTCCAACTCCGCTATAATTTGACTTTGGATGAGGGAAGGGGGGGCGAGCCCCGCTGTTTTTTATATCTACAGGCAATTAAAAAAGGAGGGTCTTATGAGTGAACCGACGGTAGCCGCAAAGAACGCGATGGTAATGGAGCTTGAGGCAGGGGATTATTATTGGTGTGCCTGCGGAAGGTCTGAAAAGCAGCCTTTTTGCGACGGCGCGCATAAGGGCACGGATTTTACGCCGCTTAAGTTCACCCTTGATACGAAAAAGACCGTGCCGATGTGTATGTGTAAACACACCGAGAGCCCGCCTTTCTGCGACGGTGCGCACGCAAAGCTATAATAAGAAAAGGCCCCTTCAAAGAAGGGGCCTTTTTAGTTTTGTCAATTAATTTTAAATTAGATGAGTCTTTGTAGGGTGGGCTGCGCCCACCTCTTAGATTTTTGAAGTTTGCAGTTATAGCAAGACTGTTCAGGTTCAGGTTGCAAACCTGAACCAACGTAGTAGTTTAGTATTTACGACGTAGTCGATATGCTTTGCCGCAGGTAGTCGGGGCGGGGACGCTCCGAAATATCAATTCAACGAAAAAACACCCAATATGTCATGCTGAACTTGTTTCAGCATCTGTCTTTGTATTTGTCTTTGCGAGCCACCTGTGGTGAAACAAAATAAAGCAATCTAGTTCTTTTATTTTTAAACGGCAAAAGAACAGACCCTGAAATAAATTCAGGGTGACAAATTTCTTTAACATTTATAAAGATGAGATTGCTTCGTCGCTACGGGTCTATGCCCCTGCGCTCCTCGCAATGACAGACGTAGGGGCTTTAGTTTTCACGCAGTGAGTGCCGCATCGCAGGTGGTCGCAATGACCTTTGGTGGGCGCAGTCCACCTTACATAGGTTCTTAGACGTAGGGCAAGGCTTTAGCCTTGCGGTATTTGTATTTTAAGGTTGGTTTTAGAAAGACGCAACCCTGAAGGGTTGCCCTACGTAAAAGATTTAATGGTTTCGGGGCGGGGACGCACCGAAACATCTAAGTCGAGATTGCTTCGTCACTCCGTTCCTCGCAATGACGGGTTGGTGGAGTCGTCCCACCCTACAAGCTAATGATTTGTATTGCGGCGCAGTCGCTTTGCCGCCCCGCAGGTGGTTTGCCGCACGGTAATATTTAGGATGATAGTTTTTGCCCCGAAGGGGCTTTGCCCCACCGCAGGTGGTTTGCCGCCCCGCATGGGGCTAATACTTCGAGACGTTCAGCTCCTCCATTTTGCCTGTGACCATGAAGACGACGCGTTCGGCGATGTTGGTTACCCGGTCGGCGACGCGCTCAAGGTTATGACCGGCCCAGGTCATGTAGGTGCCTTCCTGGATAAGCGATGTGTCTTTTATCATCATATCGAGCAGTTCGCGGTACTCCTTGTCGTAGAGGTCGTCTACGATATCGTCCTCGTCGCAGATGGTCTTTGCCGTCTCTTTGTCGCGTTCTTTAAAGGCGATGAGGCAGCGCTCAAGCATCGAGACGCCCTGAGCTGCCATCTTGCTGAGGCTTACGGTCTGTTTGATAAGCGGCTTGTCGCCTATCAGGAGGCTTATCCTTGCGTTGCCCTCGGCGTGGTCGCCGATACGCTCAAGGTCGGTTATTATGCTGAGGAGCGCTGCTATCGTGCGCAGGTCTCCTGCCATCGGCTGCTGCGTGGCTATCAGCAGCAGGCACCGCTCCTCTATCTCGTAGCGCAGGGTGTTGATCTTTTTATCGTTTTTTATGATCTTCCCGGAGGCCGCGATGTCTCGCTCCTGCAACGCGATAACAGAGGCCTTTACGGCGTCCCCCGCCATCTTTCCCATGCGGATGACGTCTGCCTCCAGCTTATCTAATTCCTTGTGATACGACGCTCTTATTACCATTTAAGCTACTCCCTTATGCCGGGTCAAGGCGATCTGTCCCGCCGGCGAATGCCCTAACCGAACCTGCCCGTTATATAGTCTTCCGTCAGTTTATTGGACGGTGTTGTGAAGATCTTCTTTGTCCTGTCGAACTCGACGAGCTCGCCGAGCATAAAGAAGCCGGTAAAGTCCGAACACCGCGCGGCCTGCTGCATATTGTGCGTGACGATGACGACCGAGTAGTCGTCTTTCAGGTCTTCGATAAGCTCCTCTATCTTTGTCGTCGCTATCGGGTCGAGGGCCGAGCAGGGCTCGTCAAAGAGGATGACTTCGGGGTTTATCGCTATGGCGCGTGCTATGCAGAGCCGTTGCTGCTGGCCCCCGGATAATGTCAGGGCGTTCTGCCTGAGGTTGTCCTTTACCTCTTTCCAGAGCGCTGCCTTTTTAAGGCTCTCTTCTACTATGCCGTCGAGTACGGACTTTTTCTTCTCTCCGAAGATCCGCAGGCCGTATGCGATGTTGTCGTAGATGGACTTTGGGAATGGGTTTGGCCTCTGGAAAACCATTCCTATCTGGCGGCGTATATCCATGGGGTCGATATCGGGCGAGTACAGGTCTTCGCCTCTGAGCAGGATATTGCCCTCCAGCCTGAAATCGCGTATAAAGTCGTTCATGCGGTTCAGGCAGCGCAGGAAGGTGCTCTTGCCGCAGCCCGAGGGGCCGATCAGGGCAGTTACCTTGTTGGCCTGCATAGCGACTTCTATGCCCTTTAGCACGTGGTTCTTGCCGTACCAGGCATTGAGATTTCCTATCTTGAATACGGTGTTCTTTTCTACCATTTTATCCTTTTTTTGAACCTGTGACGTAGGTAAATAGCTATGCTGTTTAGCAGTATGGTGACAAAAAGAAGTACTATTATAGCTGCTGCGGCATTAATTGCAAAGCCTTTCTGAGGGCGCGAGACCCAGTTAAATATCTGGATCGGCATTACGGTAAAGGGGTCGAAGACGCTCTGTGGCAGGAACGCGATATAGGTGAGGGCCCCGATGGCTATGAGCGGTGCGGTCTCGCCGATGGCGCGGGAGAGCGCCAGGATCGTGCCTGTCAGTATTCCGGGCATAGCCACGGGCAGCACCTGTAAGTAAGTCGTCTGCCAGCGGCTGGCGCCGAGGGCGTAGGAGGCCTCGCGCAAAGAGGGCGGCACGGCCTTCAGGGATTCCTTTGTGGTTATTATGATAATGGGTAGTATAAGGAGCGTGAGCGTCAGCGCTCCTGTGATGAGGCTGCGGTCCAGGGCGAAGATCCGGACAAAGACGCCAAGCCCGAGCAGGCCGTACAATATAGAGGGCACGCCCGCAAGATTTGCTATATTTATCTCGATAATCCTTGTGAATATGTTCTTCTTTGCGTATTCCTCAAGGTATATTCCCGCGCCCACGCCTATTGGAAAGGCAAAGAGGGCCGTCAGCCCCATTATCCAGAAGGTGCCGACAAGGGCTGAGAGTATTCCGGCGCGCGCGGGTCTTCTGGAGGGGAAGCTTGTCAGGAACGACCAGTCTATCCTGCCTGCGCCGTCGTGCAGGAGGTTTATTACAAGGGCCGCCAGGAACAGCAGGGCCACGGATGTGGCGCAGATGGCCACTACCTTGAAGACCTTGTCCGCCAGCTTGTTGTAAGCCAGTCTGTTCATTATCTGTACTCCTCCCTGAAGCGTTCCTTGAGCCACTGGCTACAGAGGTTAAGGGCTAATGTAAAGACAAAGAGCGTCATGCCGGCAGCGAATATCGTCTTGTATTCGATGGTTCCGGTCGGCGTATCTCCGAGGCTGACCTGGACTATATAGGCGGTAATGGTCTCGACAGGCACCATGGGGTTAAGGGTGAGGTTCGGTTGCTGGCCGGCGGCTATCGCCACTATCATCGTCTCGCCTATGGCGCGGGATACGGCAAGGACGGCCGCGCTCATTATGCCCGAGAGCGCCGCGGGCACTACAACGCTTGTGGCTACCTGAAAGCGGGTCGCGCCCAGCGCGTAGGCGCCCTCTTTAAGCGAGCCGGGTACGGCGTGCATCGCGTCTTCGCTCAGCGAAGAGACCATTGGAAGTATCATTATCCCCATTACAATGCCCGGGGCAAGGGCGTTAAAGCCGGAGAGCTGAGGCATAAAGCTCTGCAGGAGCGGGGTGACGAAGAGCAGGGCGAAGTAGCCGTAGACGACGGTCGGTATGCCGGCCAGGACCTCTATTACGGGTTTTACGGTCTCGCGCACCCGGGAAGGGGCGTATTCATTGAGGTATATCGCGCTCATTATGCCAAGCGGGAGGGCCACGCACATCGCAATAAAGGCTATAAGGCAGGTGCCCGCGAGCAGGCTCATTATGCCGAAGTGCTTATCGACAAAGAGCGGGGTCCACTGAGAGTCGGTGAAGAAGTCTATTATAGATACCTCTTGAAAAAAACTGATCGTCTCAAAGATCAGTACCGCGACTATGCCCACAGTCGTTAAGATAGAGACCGTGGCGCAGAGGAATAGCGCCCCTTTGACCCCGCCCTCGGTTATCTTTTGCTTTTTACGTCTGGTCAATTAAGATACCTTAATATGTGTAGCCCCTGATCTCTTTCGCCTCTCAGGGACACTGTTCACGGCTTTGAATTACCGCTTGTTTATAGCATTATTTGAATTAAAATTAAAGCCGTAATATGCCGGGCCGTAAAGGCCTCAAATAGACAAGTGAACGCACCGGAAGATGCATTCACCTGTCGCCTGGCGTGGACTCTAGCGGGCCAGGAGGCGAGTCCGGGACCCGCTAAAGCCTCCAACCGTCATTGACGGGTTGCCGTTTACTTTACCAGGTCTTCTATGCTAACGCCTGTCTTCGATCCTTTACCCCCGAAGGCGGAGCCGGTCGTGCGTTTCCGGAGCTTTTTAAGTGCGAACCTGTATATATTGTCAGGCAGCGGTATGTAGCCTACTTCCTTTGTGAGCGTGTTGGCGTTTGTAATGTAGAACCTTACAAATTCGTCTATCTCGCTCCTGTCCAGCGACTTCTTGCTTACGTAGATGAAGATGGGCCTTGAGAGCGGCTGGTAGGTGCTGTTGTTGACCGTCTCAAGCGAGGGCAGTATCGGGCCTTTTCCGTTACTGTCCTTTCCGTCGTCTATCGGGATGAGCCTGAGTTTGTCCGTGTTGTGCTCGTAGTAGGCCAGGCCGAAGAAGCCGAGTGATCCTTTATCGGAGGCGATACCCTGGACAAGGACGTTGTCGTCCTCGCTTGCCGTATAGTCGCCGCGGCTTGCGCCTTCCTTGCCGTTGATAGCTTTAGTAAAGTAGTCGAATGTCCCTGAATCAACGCCCGGGCCGTAGAGGCGCAGCGTCTTTTTCGGCCAGTCGGGCCTTACGTCGCTCCATTTCATTATCTTGCCCTGTGCCGCTGGTTCCCAGATCTTCTTTAGGTCCTTTGGTGTAAGGTACTTTACCCAGTTGTTGCTCTTGTGCGTCATAACGGCAAGGCCGTCGTATGCTACGGGGAGCTCTATGTACTCTATTCCGTTCTTTGCGCAGAGCGCGACCTCGGTTGGTTTTATCGGACGCGAGGCGTCTGATATGTCGACTTCGCCGCGGCAGAACTTCTTAAAACCCCCGCCGGTGCCGGATATGCCGACCGTCACCATAACCTTGCCCCTCTGCGCTATCTGGAATTCTTCCGCTACGGCCTCGGTTATGGGGAATACGGTAGAGGAGCCGTCTATCTTGACAAGTTTTCTGCCGGCCTCTGCTATGCCCGCGCCGCCGATCAAGACCATGGTTATGATCGCAAGTAATAAACCTAGAGCTTTAAAGCCCTTTATATTCTTTTTATCCATTATTCTCTTTTCCTCCATTTCTCAGGTTAGCCTGAGTGTAATACGGTTTGGTTACATTTATGTTACGGGGTGGTGGAGATGCGATGAAGTCCTCTTTATCGTCCACCACCCCGTACCTTGTTCCTTAAAAGACGTACTGGGCCTGAACGAATACCTCGTCGGCATCGCTGCCCTTTACGCCTTTGAGATTTTCTCCTTTGCGCAGGGTGGCCTGAAGCTTTACATTGTGCTTATGGATAAAGTAGTTAGCGCCTATCGACTTTCTCTTCCACTCTGTGGCGTAATTATCGGTGTCCTGCACCTGATAGCCAGCTACGAGCTCCAGTTTATCCGGTATTACCATGTAACCGCCTTTTATGGCTATGTTTTTCAGGGTCGTATCTCCGTTCTTCCAGATGCCGCTTGTTACCGTACCGTCAACGGTCTCTGCCTCGAACTTGTTGTACTCGGCGTCTATCGAGGCCCCGTAGCCGCGCACGGCCCCGCTTATCTCATAACCCGTTACATTGTCGACGTCCGGTTTGGCGCCACCGCTGGTATCCAGGCCGGTTGCGACGCTGGTATAGGTGTTGTTGTCATCGTCGTTCTGCCATCTGAATGCCGCGACCCCTATCGTTGCCTTGACGTCTCCGCTGAAGTCGCCCTGTGACATCTTTAGAAAGCCGAGTGGATGGTAGTCCAGGCGCGCTCCTATCATGCGCCCTTCGTTAAAGTCCGAGCTTTCGTTGACAGGGGTGTCGAAGTCCAGCTTGTCGTCGTCCGGGTCAAGGCTTGCCGATGCGGCCGAGACGCCGTATGTGAGCTTTTTATCCGCCAGGCTTCCTGTTACGTGGACACCAAGCTGTCTGTCGGGCGTTCCGTAGTCGTGGTCTCCGACAAATGTCCTCTCGACGAACTGCTGGTACTTGGAGGAGGTAAGAAACTCGCGTGAGAACTGAAAGTTTGCGTTGCCAAGCGTTATCTTCATGTTCTTAAAGCCCTTGTACTGCATATAGGCGTCTTTTATGGCTATCTCGTTATCGCCCGAGGCCTTGCCCATATCCCACTGGAACTTGCCCATCCAGTCCTTGTACAGGCTCCCCTCTATATAGGGGCGCAGCCTTCGGAACTTGAAATCGTCGGTCGAGCCCGACGAGTCCGGATCGGTGCTGTTGTACTGCATCTGTATCCTGCCGCCTATCTTTACGTACTTGTCACCGTTCTTATAGACGGTGATGCCCGCCTCTGCCGCGGGTACGGCGGCCGTCGTCAGGATACTCGCCGCGACCAGCGCCATGAGCAGCCTGCCTTTGAATCCTTTAAGTCTCTTCATCTACTTCCTCCTTCTGTTGATGGTTTGTTTTTTTATATAGTTGCCAGGGGGCGTATCTCTGCCCGCCCCGGGTGGTTTACCGGTTCGTTAGTGTTTCACTACTGTCTTGTCTCGCGTTACCCGGTCTGCCTCAGACGGCTTTCTGTTTTTTGAAGATGCTGAGCTTATGACCGGTGTAGATGAGGCAGCTTTTGTATTCATTTGTCTTGCAAAAATAGGTCTCCCTTATAATATCCGGCTCCATCTGGCTTGTGGCGACCTTGCAGGCCCCGGGTCTCTCGTTCTTTATCGAGTAATGCGGG